>Ga0070738_10007907_pt1 | contig 10437 bp, 9 predicted proteins | sample Coa_R2_2_FD_66446 | JGI IMG/M metagenome (GOLD analysis project Ga0070738, IMG submission 66446) | Surface soil microbial communities from Centralia Pennsylvania, which are recovering from an underground coalmine fire - Coalmine... | ecosystem: Environmental > Terrestrial > Soil > Unclassified ... | reverse complement strand
AGCAGGGGATCGTCCACCGCGACATCAAGCCCGCCAACATCATCATCGCCCACGAGGACGGCGCGCCGAAGCTCGTGGACTTCGGGATCGCCAAGGACCTCTGGCAGCTCACGGGCGGCCTCACGGGACCCGAGGAGACGCTCGGCACCGTCCGCTACATGCCGCCCGAGCAGGTGAAGAACGCCCGCGAGGCCGACCACCGGGCCGACATGTACGCGCTCGCGGCGACGATCTTCCACGCCCTCTCGGGCAAGCCGCCCTACCCGGACCGGACCGACCTCGACCTCGTCCGCTGCGTCGTGAGCGGCACGCTCCCGGTCTTCGACCCGAGGGGCCACGACGGCGTCCCGCCCGCGATCGGTGAGGTCCTCGCCCGGGCCATGCGGCAGAACGCCTCCGAGCGCTACGCGACCTCGACCGAGTTCCGCGAGGCGCTCGGCCTCGGCGTCGTCGCCATGGCGGGGCTGAAAGCCTTCAAGGGCGACCCCGAGCTCCTCCTCTCGCTCCAGCAACCGCTCGACCAGACGTGGGCCGTGCGCGTCCCGACCGTCCCCAAGCCGGGCGGCATGTCGGGCGCCTTCGAGGGTGATCAGCTCATCGAGTTCGTCCAGATGCTCGGCGTCAACCAGAAGACGGGCGTCCTCAAGGTCCACGGCGGCGCCCATGGAGGCGGCCACCTCGCCTTCCGCGAGGGCAAGGTGATCGCCGCCCGCTCGACCGCCGGCGCCCGGGCCCAGGACGCGTGCTTCGAGATCCTCGAGCTCCCGACCGGCGAGTTCGAGTTCCGTCCCGAGCTTCCGACCACCGTGAAGACGGAGCACCAGCTCGCCGTCCCCGGGCTCCTCCTCGAGGCCGCGCGACGACGCGACGAGTCGAGTAGCGAAGAGCGTTGACGCAAGCTACGCTCTCGCAGGGGATTCGTGTGTCGTCCAAGGACCGACGCCGGGCCCTGAGGGCCCCGGCCAACAACCTCATCAGCTACAAGCAGATCCGGGCCGACAAGCTCTACAAGTACCTCGGTCTCGCGGTCACGCTCGACCTCTCGACGACGGGCCTGCGGGTCCGCGTGACGGAGCCCCTCCCCCTGGGCGACGTGCTCACCTTCACGATCAAGCTCGCGAACGCCTGCTACGAGGTCCGCGGACGCATCCGCTGGGGCAGCGAGATCGAGGACGACCGCCTCTACGAGTTCGGGATCCAGTTCAAGGACATGGACTTCTCGCTCGCGAAGGACCTCTGGAAGGCGACCGAGACGGCCCTCGCCGACACCCCCCTCGACGGCTACTCGATCTCGGGAGTCCTCGAGAACCTCGACAAGCAGCCCGTCATCAAGGCGACCGCCCGGAACACGAAGGCGACGAGCCCCGAGCTCGTCCTCACGATCGAGGCTCCGGCGCCCGAGACCGGCAAGACCTTCCGGGAGAAGATGCCGACCCCCAAGCCGCGCGGCATGGTCGGCCACTTCGAGGGCGATCAGCTCGTCGAGTTCGTGCAGATGCTCGGCGTCCAGGCGAAGACGGGCGTCGTCGAGATCGGCACCCGGAAGGGCGATGCCTTCCTCGCTCTCCGCGAGGGCATGATCATCGCCGCGCGGACCGAGGGCGGCGACAAGGGCGAGGACGCGATCTACCGCATCCTGACCCTCAAGGAGGGCCACTTCGACTTCTGGCCCCACTCGCTGAACGAGGTGAAGGCCGAGCACAGCCTCTCCGTCCAGAGCATGCTCCTCGAGGTCATGCGCCGCCGCGACGTCCCCGAGGGCACCGCCCCCGCATGAGCCGGAAGCCCCGCGAGACGAACCGCCGCCGCCACGCGCGCGTCCGCGTCACGAACCTCGTGGGCTACGCCGAGAACAACTCCGGCCGCGGCTTCTTCACCCTCCTCGGCTCGGCGGTGACCGTCGACCTCTCCGAGAGCGGCATCCGGATCCGCACGATCGAGCCGCTCCCGATCGGCTCGAACCTCACCTTCGACCTGAAGCTCGGCGGCGAGGTCCACCGCGTCCAGGGCCGCGTGATCTGGGGCGAGGAGCTCGAGCAGGACCGGGCCTACGAGTTCGGGGTCCGCTTCTTCGAGGTGGACGAGGCGGCGCTCAAGAAGCTCCGGATCTACGTCTCGGCGAAGCAGGCGCAGAAGGACGAGTAGTTCACCGTTCGCCCTGAGCGAGGAGTCGCGCGCCCTTCGACAGGCTCAGGACAGGCTCCGCGCGCGACGACGAGTCGAAGGGCTATGCGCCTTGCCGAAGCGCCCTTCGACTCGTCGTCGGGAGTCGAGCTCGCTTCGCTCGCCCGACTCCCGACTCCTCGCTCAGGGCCAACGGCGGGCTACCCCGCGATCACGCCCTTCAGGAAGTTCATGAACTGGTAGCGGCGGCCCTTGAAGTAAGACGGCACCGCCTTCACGGCCTCGCCGAAGAGGCGGCCGGCGCGGGCGTGGTCGCCCTGGCGGTAGTGGTGCTTCCCGAGCGCGACGAGGTGACGCGCGAGACGGAAGCGGACGCGCGCGTCGAGGCGCTCCTCGAGCTTCGTCGCCCCGTAGAGGAGCGCGACGAAGACCTTCACCTGCTCCTCGAGGACCTGGAGCTCGTCCTTCTTCTTCTCGGTGCGGGCGACGGTGTCGGGGAGGAAGAGGAAGGGGTGGTCCTTCGAGGCGGCGACGAGGAGCGCGAGGAGGAGACCCGACGAGGTCTTGTAGGACTCGTCCCAGGGACGCTCCGGGAGGAGCGAGCGGCGCCAGACGACCGAGGCCGCCGAGGCGACGAGAGCCTTGTGCTGGACGAGGCGGCGGAGGATCCAGCCGCCACGTCCCCGCTCGGGCCGGGCGCGGACGACGCCCGGGCCCTCGTCGACCTCGGTGCGCCCGTAGCTCGCGACCGCGGTCGGGTCGGCCTCGAGGGCCGCGACGTGGCGGGCGAGGACGTCCTTGCCGACGAGGCGCTCGCGCGGTTCGACGAGGCAGAAGTAGGGAGCCGTCGAGACCTTGACGCCCGCGTTCCGCACCGCGGCCGGCGTCGAGTCGGTCGGGAGCCTCACGACGCGCGCCTCGGGGGCGAACGCCGGGTCGGCGTCGAGCGCCGCCGCGCCCGGGATCACGACGACGAGCTCGAGCTCGCAGCCTTCCTGGGTGCCGACCGAGTCCACCGCGGCGCGCGCCGCCTGCGGGTCCGGAGAGAGAACGATCGCCGATATCTTCGCCACCGCCCCTGGTCCTGGCGCGCTACTCTAACCCACCCATGGCCCGACGTGCGTGGAGTGTCCTCAGGTCCGCGGGGCGGGCCCTCTTCGGCCGCGAGTGGATCGCCGGGAGCGCCCTCGTCGTCGCCGCGTTCGTCGTGCCCCGGGCTCTGTTCGGGACGGAGATCCAGGGGTTTCCGACGCGCGCTCCCCTGGCGTGGGAGGTCGTCGCGGCCGGCGTCCTTGGAGTCGTGCTCGGGGGTCTCGCGCCGTCGTTCGCCTGGGCCGCGATCCTCGGGTGGATCGCCGGCGCCGGGTGCCTGCAGAGGACGGAAGTGCTCGGGCCGCTCTGGGGAGCGGCCCTCCTGGTGAGTGCCATTCGATACCGGACGCGGCGACGCCCTTCGACTCGGGCTCGCGCCTCTCGGCGCGAGCCCTCGCTCAGGGTGAACGGAGGGGCGATCCTCACCTACCTCGCTCTCGTCCTCCTCGCCTGGGCGGCTTACGGCTTCACCTCGGGCATGGTCACCGAGACCGAGTTCGTCCTCTCGAGCGAGCACGCGAGCGGGCTCGCCGGGTTCATCGCGACCCAGCGGAACCGGCCCCACCTCGCGACCTTCTACCACCTCGCCTATCTCGTGGGACGCGCGACTCACCTCAAGGGGAGCTTCCTCCCCTACCAGTGGGTCTACGCCCTCCTCTGGTGGGCGCGCGGCGTCCTCGTCTTCCTCGGGCTCTCGCGTCTCCTCCGAGGCGGAACGCTCGTGGCCCACGTCGCCGCCTGCCTCGTGCTCGCCCACGCGGCCGACTCGGCGCTCAACTGGGTCGGGCTCCTCATCCAGTTCGCCATCCTGTTCTGGCTCGTCCTCTCGATCTACGCCTTCACCGAAGCATCGCTCGCCGAGCAGCCGACCCGGGCGCGCGGTTTCCTCACGCTCGCCTTCTTCGCCGAGTACATGACGCTCTGGAGCTACGAGAGCCCGATCGTGATCGTCCTCCTCGTCCCGCTCCTCGTGCGCCCTCGGCGACGCGGCCTCGTCCTCGCCTGGTACCTCATCCCCGCGATCTTCACGGTACAGACCGTCCTCACCTACGCGACGAAGTCGTTCGCCGGCACGTATCAGGCGTCCGTCCTCCGGTCCGACTGGGCCCTCGCGTCGCTCCTCCACGACCTGGGGGCCAACGTCTCGAGGAGCCTCGCCTTCTGGACCTGGAGCGACGGCTTCCCCTGGAGCCCGGCGCGCGCCCTCGGGACGTGGCTCGGGCTCGGCGCCGTCGGCGTCTTCGTCGCGAGCTCCTTGGCTCTCATGAAGCGTCCGCTCCTCCCCGAGCGTCGCGTGCTCGCGAGGATGGCTCTCCTCGCGGGGCTCGTCCTCGTCGCGAGCTTCCCGGTCTACCTCCTCCTCGACTCGGCCGACACGTTCTGGAGGACGCAGATGCTCTCGGGCCTCGGCGCCGGAGTCTTCACGTGCGCGGTCCTCGCCCTCGTCGCGAGCTTCATGACGAGGGAGTCCCTCGCCGCCCTCGTCCTCCTCGTCGGGGGCTCGTTCTACGTCTTCTGCGGGGTCCAGGTCGCCGTCATCCGCGGCGCCTACCACCACGACATCTGGCTCCGGCAGAAGGGCATCGTCGGGCGCATGCTCGAGCTCGCGCCGCGCGTGAAGCCCGGCACGATCGTCGTCCTGACCGGAGTCCCCGAGAAGCAGGACCCCTTCATCGAGAGCGGCCTCTGGTTCGACTTCGCGGTCGCCCTCGCCTACCCGCGCTCCCAGGTCATGGGCGCCTATCTCCGGCGCGACGGGAGCGTCCCGCCTCTCTCCCTCGTCGCCGTCCACGACGGAGGGTGCTACTGGACGCATCCGGGGTCGCCCGACCTCCCGGGACCTCCCGTCCCCTGCGACGCCGCGAGTCGCATCTCGGGCCTCGAGTCGGTGATCGCGTTCACCTACGACGCGACGGGCGAGATCCAGCTCGCCCTTCGCCTTCCTCCCGAGCTCGGACCGCCGACGGACGCCTACCGCCCGCGCGATCGCATCGAGCCGGGGCGCCCTTCTCGCGACGCCGAGCGCCGTTACCTCGAGCGGTGAGTTACGCTCTAGCCCGCATGTCGGACCCCGAACCGCCGCCTCCGCCGCCCGAGCCCTCGCCACAGCCACCTTCGCCCCAGCCGGCGGCTCCCCCCGAGACCCAGACCCAGAAGCTCGCTCGCCTGAGGCAGGCGTTCGATGCCCGGGCGAAGCGCGTCGCGCGCGTCCTCCTCCACGCCCGCTACGTCTTCGGCTACCTCGCGGCGGGCTTCCTCGTCTCGGTCCCGATCTCGCTCGGGTCGCGGATCGGCTACGGGATCGGCTTCAAGGAAGCGCTCGAGAACATGGGGCTCTCGGTCACCTACGGCATCCTGCTCCTCATCCCGTTCTTCGTCTTGATCCCCTTCTCGCGGATCGACTGGAAGGGGATGCGCGTCCCCGAGTTCCAGCTCTTCGAGCTCGCCGTGACGCGTCACGCGACCTGGGTCGGCTTCGCCCTCTGCCTCGTCTTCTATCAACTGCACGCCTTCACCAACTGGGTCGAGCCGAGCGTCGCCTGGACGGTCGCCGTCCTCATGCTGTTCGCCTGGGGCCGGATCAAGGTGAACGTGCTCTTGTTCCCCGAGTTCTACAAGGAGGAGGAGAAGGCGAGCGCGTGAGCCGATCGGCCGTCGCGTATCCCGACTTCCTCAAGGTCTGGCTCGGCACGTTCGTCTCGCGGATCGGGACCGAGATGACCTTCGGCATCGCGATCCCCTACGAGGTCTTCAAGCTCTCGAAGGGCGACGCGCTCGCCCTCGGCTTCATAGGGCTCGCGCGCGGAGTCCCGATCATCCTCGCGGCCCTCGCCGGGGGCTACCTCGCCGACGCGTTCGATCGCCGGCGCCTCCTCATGATGACGCAGGTCCTCTTCTGCGCCCTCTCGACGCTCCTCGCCTTCGCCGCCTTCGGGGGGTTCACGAGCGTCCCTCTCCTCTACGGGGTCACGCTCCTCGGCGGAGTCCTCGTCGCGATCGACCTCCCGGCGCGTCAGGCCCTTCTTCCGAATCTCGTGTCGCCCGAGGCGTTCCCGCAGGCGGTCTCGCTCAACGCGACGACGTTCCAGCTCGCCGCCGTGATCGGGCCTGCCCTCGGCGGGCTCATCCTCGGCTGGAAGGGGACGCCCACGATCTACGCGATCGACGCGGCGACCTTCCTCGTCCTCTTCGCTGGGATCGCGCTCGTCCGCTACCGGCGGCCCGAGTCGGCGCCGCGCGCGTCGATCCAGGGCGTCCTCGACGGCGTCCGCTTCGTGTGGAAGCAGCCCGTCCTCTGGTCGACCATGACGCTCGACTTCCTCGCGACCTTCCTCGCCGGCTGCATGTTCCTCATGCCGAAGTTCGTCTTCGAGTCGCTCGACCACGGGAGCTTCACGATTCCCTTCGTCTCGAAGCACCTCACGAACGAGCAGGCGCTCGGCGTCATCCTCGCCGCCCCCGCGCTCGGGGCCGCCCTCACGGCGGCCTTCATGTCGCGGCTCCCACCCGTGAAGAAGCAGGGGATCGCGATCCTCGCCGGCGTGGCCATCTACGGCGTCACGAGCGCCGCGTTCGGCGTCGCGACGAACCTCTGGATCGCGTTCGTCCTTCTTGCGCTGTCCGGCGCCGGCGACGCGGTCTCCATGATCGTCAGGAACACCCTCCGCCAGGAGTGCACGCCCGACGCGCTCCGGGCGCGCATGGTCTCGTTCAACATGATCTTCTTCGTCGGGGGGCCTCTCCTCGGCGAGTACGAGGCGGGCATCGTCGCTCGGATCAAGGGCGATCCCGGCGGAGTTCCGTTCTCGATCGTCCTCGGCGGCGTCCTCTGCGTTCTCGTTGCGGTCCTCTACGCGGTCCGGTATCCGTGGCTCGCGCGGTTCGAGCGGAAGTCGCCCACGACCTGAGGTCCGAAGAAGAAACGGCAACCACCGAGGACACCGAACACACCGAAACGGCTCGAGCGAGCGCTCCGCTCATCGATCGACTTGATCGCCACAGAGATCACAGAGAACACAGAGAACCGGCGCTCTCTCGTGCTCTCTGTGCTCTCTGTGCTCTCTGTGGCATTCCTCGGCATAAAGTCATGGGGCCGCCGCTCTGAGTCAGCCTCGGTGTCCCTTCGGCCCGACCGTGACGGGCTCATGAGAGTAGGCCCTCGTCTCCACTGAAGACGAAGAAGCCCCGGTCGAGCCGACTCCGCGGGGCTCGACCGGGGCTTCTCGTCCGCCTACTTCGTCGTCGGAGCGGGCGGAGGGGGCGGCGGGATCTCCATCCCGCCTGTGGCCGTCACGGTGACCTGCGCCGGCTTGTCACCCTGAATGGCCTCCTTGGCGCGCGGGCCCAAGGTCCCGCGAGCGGCGCGGGTCTCCTTCCCACGCGCCACCGCGAGGGTCTTCTCCCCGACCGTCGCGGTGTGCTGCTTCCGCGGCTTGAACCCGAACTTGGTCAAGTCCGTGCTCTCGTCGCCCAGGAGCCCCGTCACCGCGTTGCGGATCGCGGCGATGAGCTTCCGGTCGGCCGGCTTCTGGCCGCGGCGGGTGGCAACGGCCTGCTGCAGCTGCAGCCGGAGCGTGCGCACCGTCTTGTTGATGGCGTTCTCCTGATCCACGACCGCGCTCAGCGTCGCCGGAGTGTAGACGGTGTTCTGAACGCTGAGCTGGGTCGTCGCGGGCAACGCCTGGAGGCCCGCGAGGATCATGTCGTACTGGAGCTCGACTCCCCTGGAGACCGAGCCCTTGTTGACCTGGGGTGTGGACATGGGAATTCTCCCTTCCTTGTTGTCGTCCACCGGGCTCCTCTTTCCCTTCCCGACCGGACCTTCCGGCGCGGGCTGGAGCCTTTCCCTCTTTGTCCCGGGTGACCACCACCCGGTGCGGAGTCGACAGGAAGGAAGAACACGCGAAGGGCCGATCGGACGCCGCCCTCGTAAGTCGAGAAGGCCGGGCGCTGTGCGCTGTGGCACGCCTCGACTCCACCGTGCCGCATGCGTATCGCGCGAGCAAAATGCTCGCGCCGAGGGCGTAAGTGCCGGTCGCTCCGTCGAGGCCAGCCGTGTCTGGAACGCAACACGGCCTCGGCCTGCCACGAACGACGCCGACTCAGGTCACGTGCCGAAGGCAGAGCACCTCGCCGTCGAGAATCGGGAAGCGAACGTGTCGGCCGTGCGACGAACGGTCAGGAGCCGTGGCTGGTTCAGCACGATGCCGTGCCCTGCTCTTCAGTGTGCCGTGACCTCCTCGGCACCGATCCGGGTCGGGTTCGCGACGAGCTGGATCGGGCATCGAGGAGTGCTCTCTCACCCCCGCTCGTGAGCGGTCCCTGGCTCGGCTCGGGCCGCGCGATGCCCAACGAAGGACCCTGCTCCCCTCACGGAAATGCCCTGATGCATCCTCTTAAGATGGCGAACCTCCATCGCGGTGAACCGTGAGCACCCGAGCACGTGACCACGTCCCGCTCCGTGGCGAGCCGTGCCCTCATCAGTCGGGAACCGCCCGCCGCGATGCGTCGAGCCACGCGCCGCCTCTCGTGGAGCCCCCTCGGGTAGGGTGGTGAGCCGTCCGAGCCTCGATGCGTCACCGCGCTCGTGAAAGCGTCTCGCCTCATCGCCCAAAGGACGATGCCCTGGTCCTTCGAGAAGTGGGAAGCCGTGAGAAGACGACAGAACCCGGTGAAGCAGGGCCGGTTGCCGTGCGCGCCACCCTCCTTCGCGCGAGGGGCGAACGAGTCTGCGACGTGAGACGCACGTGCTTACCCGAGCCGCGTTCAGCGCGAGCGGAGCACGGCATCGTGCGATGCAGGGCACGGCATCGTGCTGAACAGGTCAGGGCATCGTGCTGAGCCGCTCACAGCATTGCGGCACGCAAAGCACGGCTGCCCGTGGAGATGCTCAGATCCCGTCGCGCTTCATGTCGCGGCGCGCCGGAGATCCGGGGAGGCCCAGCTCCTTGGCCAGGGCCCGCACCTTGCCTTGGTGCCTGTGGAACAGCTCGCGATGGATCGCGGCCAGGCGCTCCTCCATAGTCCCCGCCGCTCTCGACCGGAGCCGGCGCGGCGTCGAACGTGACGTGCTCCGGTCGGATGACGCACCCGGCGATGAGGCCTGCCCGGTCGAGCACGGCGCGGAGCTCGCGGACGTTCCCCGGCCACCTGTGCGAGGGAAGCTTCGCGAGGGCGCCGGGCGAGAGACGGTGCGCCTTCTTCTTCTTGTTCTAGGCGGTCGCGTCGAGCCTGTGAACTGGGAGGGGCTCGAGGCCCTCGAGCCTCGAGCGGAGCGGGTTCGAGCTGGATCGCGCGCACGCTCAGGCGTCGCACGAGCTCCTCGGGGAAGCGCTCCTCGGCGACCTCGATCGCGAGGTTTCGCTTCGTCGCCGTCACGGCTCGCACCGAGACCGTGACCGGCTCGCTCGCTCCGAGCGGGCGGAGCTGACCCGAGCCGGTCACACGCAGGAGCTTGGCCTTGCCAGGCTCGCGGGTGACCGCGCCCGTGAAAGCGCCCTTCTCGTGACCGAAGAGCCGCGAGTCGACCGTCTCCCCGGAGAGTGCCTCGCCGGTCCCGGTCTCGCCCTGGAGCTGGTGATCCCGAAGCCCTGAGTGGAAGGGACTACCGCGCGAGGACGACGTCGGGGAGGTCCGTGACTCCCGCGAGGGCCGTGACCCGTGCCGTGCCGTCGTTGCTCTTCGCCGTGAGCGTCACGTCCTCGCGCGGCACGTTCCTGAGCGTGAACCTCCCGTCGTCGCCGGTGCTCGTCTCGAGTTTCTTGCCGGCGCCTATGAGGTAGGTGACCGACGCCCCACGGGCGGGCGCGCCCGAGGGATCGACGACGCGCCCCGAGACGCTCCGGCCCACGTCGAGAGTGACCGAGAGCTCGACCTTCTCGGTCCCCTCGATCGCCACCGGAGCCAAGACGATGGGAGCCACTCCATCGACGAGTCCGACGACGCGGTAGCGGCCGGGCGGAATGCTCCCGATGGAGACGTGCGTCGTGTCGTGCATGTCGAAAGCGATCGCGCGCTCGAGGTTCCGGGTGCCGTCGGCATCGACGAGCTGGAAGTCGCTTCCCATGGGGTAGAAGCCCTTGCCGACACCGAGGCCCGCCGGGAGGACGAGCGCGAGCTCGATCGTGCCGCCACGGCGGAGCGCGAAGTCCACGTCGGAGGCCGGCGCCTGGACGAGGCGTGTCTGTCGGAGAAAACCCGAGCGCGGGCTGATCTCGAGGG
>Ga0070738_10007905_pt1 | contig 10439 bp, 7 predicted proteins | sample Coa_R2_2_FD_66446 | JGI IMG/M metagenome (GOLD analysis project Ga0070738, IMG submission 66446) | Surface soil microbial communities from Centralia Pennsylvania, which are recovering from an underground coalmine fire - Coalmine... | ecosystem: Environmental > Terrestrial > Soil > Unclassified ... | reverse complement strand
AGCTTCTGAAAAACGAATACAGTTCGGTAATGGCAAGGCGGCCAAGGCCGCCGGAATAAGGGCGAAATGTCGGACTATGGGCGGTAAACGCGTCTGGGTCGTCGGCACCGATATTGGTGGCACCTTCACCGATGTGATCGGCGTCAATCTGGAAACCGGCGAGCACCGGATCGGCAAGGTGCCGTCGACGCCGCCAACATTCTTCGACGGCGTGATCAATGGACTGCGGCGTGCCGGTCTGCGTGGCGAGGAAACGCTGTCGTTTCGTCACGGTGCTACCGTCTCGACCAACGCGATCCTTGAGCGCAAAGGCGTCAAGACGGCGCTGATTACCACCGAAGGCTTCCGTGACGTGCTCGGCGGCGGCCGCGCCGAACGGATTTCCGCCTTCGAGCTCGATTGGGATCCGCCGGAGCTGATCGTGCCGCGCCGCAACGTGCTGGTGGTGCACGAACGTGTCAGCCCGTACGGCGAGATCGTCACGCCGCTTGCGGACGCCGACGTAGAGCGCGCGGCGCGCATCATCAAAAAACGCGGCATCGAGTCGGTTGCCGTCGTTTACATCGATTCATTTATGAATCCGGCGCACGAGTTGCGCACCCGCGAAATCCTGCGTCGGGAGCTGCCCGACATCGACATCACGCTCTCGCACGAAGTCCTGCCGCAGATGCTCGAATTCGAGCGTACCTGCACGACCGTGCTCAACGCCTATGTTTCGCCGATTCTGAAAAACTATTTGCAAGGCCTGTCGGACCGGCTGCGCACCGATTGGAATTACGAAGGCGCCATTCTGGTCACCACGTCCGGCGGCGGCGTGATCGGCATGGACGAGGCGCTGAAGCTGCCGGCGCGCACGTTCCACTCCTCGCCGGTATCGGGGGCGGTTGGTCTCGCCGGCTATATCGGATCGCTGGCAGGCTTCGAGAATGTCATCGCCTTCGAAACCGGCGGCACCACCAACAATGTGTCGATCATCTATCGCGGCAAACCGGCAATCACCCACGAATGGAAGATTCTTTGGAATGTGCCGTGCTGTCTGCCGTCTGTGGACACGGTTTACATCGGCGCCGGCGGCGGATCGATCGGCTGGGTTGATAAAGGCGGCATTCTCAATGTCGGCCCGCAGAGCATGGGCGCAGTGCCTGGGCCGGCTTGCTATGGCGCCGGCGGCACCGAGCCGACCAACACTGACACGCAAATCGTTCTCGGCCGGATCGATCCGAACTATTATCTCGGCGGCGAGATGCAGGTGGACGCGAAACTGTCGCGACAAGCGCTCGAGAACAAGATCGGTCATCATTATGCCTGGGACGCCGAGACAGCGGCGGCCAATATGTACATGGTCGCGATGACCAATCTGATGATGGCCATGCGGCTGCAAACCGTCAGCCGCGGCTGGGACCCGCGCGATTTCGCGATCGTCCCCTACGGCGGGGGCGGCGCGATGTATGCCTGCGACCTCGCGAGTGAAATCGGCGCCTCGACGGTGATCGTGCCGCCGCTGCCGGGCTACGCATCGGCGTTCGGCGCTATCCGCGTTGACGTCAAACACGAGTTCACCGAGCCGCTGCACAAGATCGAGGCCGAGCTCGACTACGGCAAGCTCAATGCGGCGTTCGACGAACTGGTCCAAAAGGCCAAGGCAACGCTGCTGCGTGAAGGGATGCGCGCCGACCAAATCGAGATCGAGCGCTTCGTTGATGTGAAGTATTTCAGTCAGTCACGCTTCTTTACCGTGGCCGTCAAGGACGACCGCATCACCAACCTTGACGCCATCACTAAGGACTTCATGGCTGCAATGCAGGCGGCCTACGGCTATACACTGCCGCCCGGTTACGCGCCGGTCGAGATCGTCAACCTGCGCGTGATCGCCATCGGGCAGATCCCAAAGCCGCATTTGCACGAGATCAAGCCACCCACCACCCTGGCGCAGGCACACAAAGGCCGCCGCAGCGTGTGGTTCCGCGGCGCCGGCTTCGTGGAGACGGCGATTTACGAACGCAGCAAGCTTCCGGTCGGCGTTGCTTTCGAAGGGCCGGCGGTTGTCGAGCAGCCGGACACGACCACGGTCATGCCGCCTGGCACGATCTGCACGCCGGATAAATACGGCAATCTCGTCATTAGAGTTGAGCGGTAGGCCAAATCATGCAAGCCCAGGCATCCGCGAGCGCCAAATCATCCGTTGCCAAATACGGCATCAAGGAAAAGCTCACTCATGTCAGCGACATCGGCATGGACCTCATCACCTTCGAGGTGCTGCGCAATGCGTTCGTCGCGGCCTGTTATGAAGCATCCACCACTATTGAGCGGGTGGCTTATCATCCCGTCGTCGGTATGGGGCGCGATCGCTCCAATGCCTTGCTCACGCGGGACGGGCGGCTTGTGGCGCACGGTCACACCGATGCGGCCGCGCACTATGCCTCGTTCGGACCGTCGGTGGTCGAGCTCCTGAAAGACCGCCCGATCGAATCGATGCGGCAGGGCGATACCTTTCTGTTTTCCGACCCGTACCGCACAGGCTCGCACGTCAACGACACGCGCCTGATCCGGCCGATCTTCTTCGACGGCCAAGTCGTGGCCTTTGCCTGCACCGTCATTCACTGGGCCGACATGGGCGGCCCGATGCCGGGCACCTTCAATCCGGAAGCGACGAGCTGCTATGCCGAAGGCATCCGCATTCCGCCCATCCGGCTGTTCAAGGGCGATGCGTTGGACGAGGAATTGTTCAGCCTGATCGCCATCAATATCCGCGGCGCGGTCGAACGGCGCGCCGACTTGCAAGCGCAATTCGAGGCGGCGAAATTGATCGACCGGCGAGTACATGAACTGTGCGAGCGCTACGGTGTCGAGACTTTGTTCACCGCCTTCGAGGAGCAGTTCAATTATTCCGAACGGGTGATGCTCGCGGAGCTCGCGCAATTGCCCGACGGCACCTGGGAGTTCGAGGATTTCGGCGACCAGGACGTTATGACGCCCGGCAAACCGCCGATCCGCGTGCATTGCACGATGACCAAGCGCGGCACCAAGCTGACATTCGACTGGACCAAGAGCGGGCCGCAGCCGCGCGGATCGTGGGGCTGCAGCTACGCCACGCTGACCGGCGGCAATTATCTCGGCTTCATGATCTGCTTCCCGCAGCTGTTCCCGCTCAACCACGGCATCATCCGCAATCTTGAAATTCTTTCTAAGAAAGGGACTTGCGTTGATGTCGTCGAGCCCGCGCCTACGACTGGCTATGCCTCCGGGGCCTTCGACAAGGTCGAAGCGGTGACAATCGCCTGCCTCGCTGGTCCGCTCAGCACTGTGCAGCCGTGGCGGGTCTATCCGGCCGCGGTCAGCCTTACCAATCTCTGCATGGGCGGCTACAATCCGCGCACCAAAAAGTCGTTCGTGCAATATACCTATGCAGTCGGCGGCGAGAATGCGCGCACCTTCAAGGACGGCAAGTCACTGATCTTTATGCGCTTCTGTAACGCGCGCACGATCCCGCAGGAGCTGGAAGAGCGCTGGTTCCCGGTGCTGTATACCCGCTACGAAGCACGCACCGACTCCTGCGGGCATGGCGCGCGGCGCGGCGGCTTTGCGCTCGTGCGCGAAATGGTGGTGCTCAGTGACGTCACCATGACCATTCACGGTGATCGCGAGAAGTTCACACCCTTCGGCATGGCGGGCGGCCTCAATGGCGGCGGCTGCAATCTCATCATCAACAAGGGAACCGATCGTGAATTCAATGCCGGCATGTATGCAACCGGTGTGGAGCTCAAGAAGGGCGACAAGATCTTTTACTCCTCGTCCGGCGGCGGCGGCTTCGGCGATCCGCTCGATCGCAATCCCCGGCTGGTGCTCGAGGATGTGATGGACGAATGGCTGACGCCGGAAGCCGCGCGCGAATACTACGGCGTCGCCATCGACATTATCGATGCGGAAGCGCTCGACTACCGGATCGATGAAAAGACGACCGCGGAGCTGCGGGCCAAGCTCCGCCAGAAGGGCTTCGTCGAAGGCCTGGGGTCGCATCAGCTCCATCCCAAGACCCGTGACCTCAAATTGGGATGGATACCGACGGAAGAAGAGGTCCAGCCGCACATTACGGTGTCTCGCCCGCCCGGTTGGTAAGCGAGCATCTAGGTCGTGCGGTACGCAACTGGCTCCGGGAGTGAGACTAGAAGTACCGGGTAGCGACGGCTCGTCGCTGAAAGGGAGGCACGACAATGAAGACCGCATTGGCATTGGCAGCGACGCTGTTCGCCGCCGGAGTGACGCAGGCGCCCGCGCAGGAGCCGATCAAGATCGGATATGCGATCTCGAAGACCGGCCAATTTGCGCCGGCCGCGCACACGCAGATTCAAACTTACGAGCTGTGGGAGGAGCAGGTGGCGGCCGCCGGTGGCATCGATGTGGCCGGCACCAAGCGACCGGTCAAATTCATCACCTACGACGATCAGTCAGATTTCGGCAAGGCGCCGCAGATCTACGAGAAGCTGATCACCGACGACAAGGTCGATCTGCTCTTGGCGCCCTGGGGCACGCCGTTCCACTTCGCCATCGCCGGCATTCTCGAGAAGTACCAGTTCCCGGTGGTCGGCAACTCGGCGGCTTCGGTGACTATCCGCGACATCAAGCCGGGCAATATCTGGTTCCCGACTTCGTGCATCCCGGACCGGATGGGAGCAGAGCTGGCGAAATTCCTGGTGCAGCAGAAGGTGAAGACCGCGGCAGTGACCACGCTGCAGCTTCCATTCTCACTCGAAGTGAAGAAGTTCCTGATGCCGGCGCTCCAGTCCGCCGGGATCAAGGTCGTCGTCAATGACGAATATGCTCCGGACGTGAAGGATTTGACCGCGACGCTGACCAAGATCAAACAAGCAGCGCCCGATTCCGTACTGTCGCTTTCCTATCCGTCCGACTCGATCCTGTACATGAAGGGCGCCCGCGAGCTCGATATCAAGGCGCCGTTCCAGCTGGTGCTGGTAGGCCCAGCCGAACATTTCTTCTCGAAAATGTTCGGACCAAATCTCGACGGCATCGTTACTATGGGCCACTGGTCGCCGCATGAGGCGAAGTGGCCGAAGGCCAAACCGTTCTACGACGCCTACATGAAAAAATACAATGAGCCGCCGGATTATCTCGACTCAGCCCTGGCCTGGATGTCCATCGAAATTCTGGAACAGGCCGTGAAGACCGCGGGCCTCGACAAGGCGAAGATCCGGCAGGCGATCTCGACCGAGACCTTCGATACCATCAACGGCCCGGTAAAGTTCAACGGGGTTGAGAACACGCTGACGCCCACCATGTTCTTGCAATTCCAGAAGGGCGAAGCGCAGATTGTCTGGCCGGTCTCGGAAGCGACCGCGACCTTTGAACCAAAGTCGGGGTGGACGAAGTAATCGGGCGTCGGCGACGAGCGTGCGGCGAGGCTAGCCCCGCGCCGCACGCTGGCTGAAGGACATGGCGTTGCGGAGCGAGCGGTGGACCTGAGCGTTCTTTTCTCGGCCCAGCTCCTGGCTTCTGTCCTGGTGCTCGCTTCCCTTTACGCCCTGGTCGCGATCGGACTGAACCTCGTCTACGGCACCATGCGCCTTCTTAATGTGGCGCATGGCGAGCTCGTGATGCTCGGCGGCTACGCCGCTTATTGGGCATTTGCACAATGGGGCATTAGCCCGCTACTGGCCGCGTTGGCAGGCATGGTGATTGCGGCCGGCATAGGCGGACTCATTTATGTCGCGGTCGTCCGGCGTCTGTTTCGCTCGCCCAATTTGCTGGCCCGCATCGAATCGAATTCGCTGCTGGTGTTCTTCGGCATCTCGATTATCGTTCAGAACATCACCGCGCTGGCGTTTACCGCCAACAGTCGCGGCTATTCCTATCTCGACGACGTGATCGAGATCGGCGGCGCTCGGATTGCCGCTAACCGCCTGGCGACGCTGGCGGTCGCCGGTGCCACCTGCTTGGCCTGTGCGCTGTTCTTCCGCTACGCCCGCTCCGGGATGGCGATGCGCGCGATCATTCAACACCGCGACGCGGCTGCGCTGGTGGGCATCGACGTCGACCGGGTCAACGTACAGGTCTTCGCGCTTGGCTTTGCGCTTGCGGCCCTTGCAGGTGCGCTGATCAGCATGAGTCAGCAGATTTCGCCGTTCATGGGCTTTCCATTCACCGTTTCCGGTTTCGTCATCATCATTCTCGGTGGATTAGGCAATCTCACCGGCAGCATTATCGGTTCCCTGATCCTCGCTGCCGTGGAGGTATACGGCGTCACGCTGATGTCGCCGAGCTTTCGCTCGATCCTCGTGTATGGCGTGTTCATCGCAGCCCTGCTGTTGCGCCCGCAAGGCCTTCTGGGCCGCTCAATCAGAGCGCGATGATGCGGCGTCGGCACATCGCTTTGCTCGCGGCCCCGGTCGTGGCGGTCGGTCTGTGCGCGATGCTGCCTCTGATGCTCGACCCCTATGGGCTTGGCATCGCGCTGAACCTCTTGACGTGGATCGCGCTGGCCGAGAGCTGGGCGATGTTTTCCGGCCTGTCGGGATATATCTCGCTTGGGCACGCGGTTTTCTATGGCGCGGGGGCATACGTGACCGTCCTGCTCTGGCAGGTGGTGCCGTTGTGGCTGGCAATTCCGCTGAGCGGGCTGGCGGCCGGTCTGCTGGCGCTGGCCCTTGGATGGCCCTGCCTACGCGTGCGCGGTCCATATTTCGTGATCCTCACGCTCGGCGTTTCCGAGTTCGTCAAATACATCGTCATCAGCTCCGAAGCCGCGCTCGGCCGCAATGGCCGTCTACTGATCGGGACGCCGAGCCTCGCGGTTCTGTTCGAATCCATGCTGGCCGTGGCCATCATCAGCATGATTGTGCTGTACGTTGTGCGCTCCTCACGGCTCGGCGCGGGCCTCTTAGCCATTCGCGAAGATGAAGTGGCCGCCGAGGCGGTCGGCGTCAATGCCGCAGCGTTGAAGCTCGTCACGTTCACGTTGTCCGCCCTTATACCCGGTGTCGTGGGCGGGCTGATGATCCTGCGCTCGACCTATTTCGAGCCATTGCAGGCGTTCAATCCGACCACCTCGTTCACGATCGTCACCATTGCCATCCTAGGCGGCAGCGACGAGGTGGCCGGACCGTTCCTCGGAGCCGTGCTCCTGGTGCTGATATCCGAGTTGCTGTGGGTGCGCGCTCCCGAAGTCTATATGATCATTCTCGGCGTGCTATTGATCGGCTTTGTCTTGTTCGTGCCGGAAGGCTTGTTGGGCCGCGCGCAGCGCCTGCTGACACCGGCCAAGTCATGACGCTGCTTCGACTCGACAATGTCGGCAAGTCCTACGGCGGGGTGGTCGCGCTGCGCGGCCTGAGCTTTGCCATCGCGCCCGGCGAGATTGTCGGACTTATGGGAGCCAATGGGGCAGGGAAGACCACAGCGTTCAGCCTGATCGCCGGCACGCAGCGGCCGAGCAGCGGCGAAATCTGGTTCGAGGGTACGCGGATCGACGGCAAGCCGGCCTATGCCGCCGCGCGCATGGGCATCGCCCGCACCTTCCAGATCGTGCGGCCGTTCGGTGGGCTGCGCGTGCTCGACAATCTGGTCGTTGCGGCGCTGTATGGGCATGAACGCAAGCATGCCCGCAGCGTGGCGCAAGATCGCGCGCGGCAAATCCTCGACGAGGTTGGGCTGTCGCGCGATGTGCTGCGACCGGCAGCCACGCTCACACTCGCCGGCCAAAAGCGGCTGGAGATCGCGCGCGCGCTCGCGACCGGTCCGCGGCTCTTGCTGCTCGATGAAGTGTTGGCTGGTTTGACGGCAACCGAGGTGGTTGAGGCCTTGGAGATGATCCGTGCCGTTCACGGCCGTCGCAACCTCACGCTGATCGTCATTGAGCACGTGATGCGGGCGCTGACCCAATTGTGCGGGCGGATCGTCGTGCTGCATCACGGCGAGAAAATTGCCGAGGGTTCGCCGAGCGAGATCCTGGGCGACCAGCGCGTCATCGACGCGTATCTGGGAGCCAAGCTGCGATGAGCGCGCTGCTCGAGGTCCGCAATCTGCACGCCGGATACGGCGAAGTCGGCATCCTGCATGATGTGAGCTTCACGGCCGCGGACGGCTCCATCACGGCGCTGATCGGCAGCAACGGCTCCGGCAAGACCACAGCGATGCGTGCAATCGCCGGATTGCTGCCGGCGCGCGCGGGTACGATCAATTTCGCCGGCCGCGACCTTACTGCGTGCACGCCGAGTGAGCGGGTCGAGGCCGGCCTTGCGCTGGTGCCGGAAGGCCGACTTGTCTTTCCGGAATTCACCGTCGAGGAAACGCTGCAGGTCGGCGCCTATTGCCGCAGGGCGCGCGGCGGCATGGAAGAGCGAAAGGTGCAGATGTATGCGCTCTTTCCGCGACTTTATGAGCGGCGGCGCAGTTGGGCGGGCGCTCTGTCCGGGGGCGAACAGCAGATGCTCGCGATCGCACGTGGCCTGATGTCGGCGCCGCGGCTATTAATGTTGGACGAACCGAGCCTGGGCTTGGCGCCGGCGGTGGTGACGCAGGTGTTCGAGGCCATTGTTGCGATCGCAAAGGCTGGTGTGGCAGTGTGCCTGGTCGAGCAGGACGTCCATTTGAGCCTTGAAGTTGCCGAGTACGCTTACGTTCTCGAAAACGGCGCCATCACTGTGCAAGGTCCTGCCGGCGAACTGCTCGAATCCGATCAGATCAGGACGAGCTACCTCGGACTCTGACGCAATCTGCATGAGAGCCGAGGCATGGACCTGCCGCCACCATTAGTGCCCACGCAACAATTACATGCCCCGCCTGGTGGACAGCTGTGAATCGGTTAGTTTCGTTCTGTTCCATAAACGAAAAGTGCCCACACCTACGTGCCGCTGTCCCGATGAGTGTCGCTAATGCCCTGATTTGACCCGGGTACAACTTCGCGAGAGCCAGCAGGCCAAGATATCCGCAAGGCGCTGAAGTACATTGCCTGTCCGTGACGACGAGACTTGTAGTGATAGGTGGACGTATCGAGCAGGAAGACACGGCAGGCACGCCTTATCGATAAGTACCAGTCGCCAGCGTTGCCGATTTTCTGGACGGGGGCACTTTTATCGGTCTCGGATCGGACCGCACGGACCGCGCCGCGGAAATCGTCAGCGTTTTGTTGTTCGAAGCAGGCGTCGTTTGGACGATGTTGCGCCGCATTGGGATGCGCTGGTGCTGCGTTCTTATGTTCGGGACGGCAGCCGCCGACTTTATCGGGAAGGCTCGCTGGCGGCTATCCGACCGCTGCGGAAGGTTTTCCAATTATACGCCAAACAGAAGTATCTACCTGCCGGCACCGCCATGTTTTGCGAAACCGTGCCCATTCACGGTAAGATTGCGCGGTCGGAAAGTTTCGGGTGAAGATGTACGATCCGATCCTGGATCGCACCCGTACGCACCGCTACCGGGTCAAGACACTGCCTGAAAACGGTTAGAGAGGAAACAATGGGGTTCGACAAAGGTCACAAGGAATTCCACACTCTGGCCATGGAGGAGGGCTGGCAGACTCCGCCCGGATATCCGCCGGGCATCCAGCAGAAGATCATTGCCGGCAATCTCGACGAGAAGGCGCGCACCGGCAATCGCACGCGCCTGCTTCGCTTCGCGCCGGGGACTTACACCACCAAGCCGTTTGTGCATGACTATTGGGAAGAGGTTTTTCTGATCTCCGGCGACCTCATCGTCGGCAATGACGAACAAGGCCGCGGCGGCAGGAAATTTGAGGGCTATACCTATGCCGTGCGCCCGCCCGGCGTCCATCACGGCCCGTTCAAGTCCGAGACCGGATGTCTGCTGCTGGAAACGCACTTCTATGAGGAGAGCTGATTGGTGGTTCGGCAAAGGTTGCGAGCGCGTGCCTAAAAATCCTCGTGCGATCACATCACGCGTCGTCTAGATGCCGCTGGTGGGGCGGATTTGAGATGCGCTACCCAGCTATCGGACCACTAGCGGCCCCGAGCGGGTGGAGCGGCCCATAGAGTGTGACGAACGACGCTGTGCAATGCCTCTTCGGATCGCCAGGGCGACGTTCTAAAACGTGGCGCTATTTAGTGGCTGGCTGCGGCGAAGTCCTGCGTAATCGTTGACTTCGCTACCCGCGCTTGGCGCATTGTGGCCGGCGTGTTGCGGCTTCTGCCGACGAAACGCGGCACTCCTGAGGTAATCACCGCGCCCACTGCGGCGATATCGCCGTTGCGGATTGCCGACAAAGCGTCGCCCTGGGTGCCGCCGTCCGGCGCATCGAGCAGAACAATGTCGGCAGCACGGCCAGCGCTGAGCACTCCGCAATTCAATCGATAGATTCGCGCGTTGCTTCCCGTCGCCGCGGCAATAGCGAGCTCAGGTGCAATATCCGCCAAGCTTGCCAGATGCGCAATAGTGTAGAGCATGCCGAGCGGCATGACGCCGCTGCCGGTCGG
>Ga0070738_10007904_pt1 | contig 10439 bp, 8 predicted proteins | sample Coa_R2_2_FD_66446 | JGI IMG/M metagenome (GOLD analysis project Ga0070738, IMG submission 66446) | Surface soil microbial communities from Centralia Pennsylvania, which are recovering from an underground coalmine fire - Coalmine... | ecosystem: Environmental > Terrestrial > Soil > Unclassified ... | reverse complement strand
GGCGAGGGGCAGTCACAGGCATCGCCCACCAGGGCCACCCGGCCCTGATGCCAGGTGGGCATCTGAATCTGGATCATCGCATCCATGAACACGTTCTGCGATGAGCTGACATCGGCGAGGAACTGCTGCGTCAGCCAGCCCATGCCTGCACACACCTCGCGCAAGCGGGAGAGCCGCTGCTCACGTGGCACATGCTCAGGCCTGGTTGACTGGTAGATGAAATAGATGAACAGTTCGCCCGCCTGTGGCGTGCAATAGGCGGTGACCAGGCGTCCCGGCTCGGTATACATCTGGACCGTCTGGCCAATGCCGTAGCGGTCGGCCAGTGGGGAGTAGAAGGCGATGGTGTAGCCCAGAGAGCGGCTGAACTGCTCTTCGGGTCCGAAGACCAGGGCGCGCGTGGCCGAGTGCACGCCATCGGCCCCGATCAGCAGATCAAAGGACTCGCTCGTGCCATCATTGAAGCTGACTTCCACCGCATCCGGGCCCGCTTCGAGGGTCTTGATCCAGCGGCCAAAGCGCACCTCCACGCTCCCTGCCAGCGCTTCATACAGCACTTCTTCCAGCGTCGCGTGTGTCAGTGTCATGTATTTCCCCTCGGTGATGGCGCGAAGAAGTCGCGCATTCATTGTGGCGATCGGCTTGCCGTCCTTGTTCACAAAGACTTGCCCCTCAATGGGAGCTTGCCGGGCCGCCAGCCGGTCGATGAGGCCCATGCGGGAAGCCACGTCGTAGCCCGTGCCCCCAAATTCAATCTCGTAGCCGTCACGGCGCATGGCTTGCGCCTGCTCAATCACCACGGCTGGGATGTCATACTGATGCAGCCAGTAGGCCAGCGTGAGGCCGGCAATGCCGCCTCCAGAGATTAAGACGCGCATGATCACATCCTTTCCGGCTGCGCCATTCGATCTGGCAGCCAGCCCTGAACCAAAGGACAATTCATTGTTTTCTGCTTCCAGTATAGGAGGTGCAGCGTCCCGCTGTCATGAGCCCCTGTCCCGGTTTTGTCCCGACGGCTGTCCCATCTTTGGACAAAGAGGGCATGGATCTTAGAGTGCTCAGGCTCTCGGTGAGGTGGGGGAAGCATCTGCCATGCCAAGAGGTAAGCTGACCTGGATCGTCGTGCCGCCGGAGGAGTCGGAGGTAATGGTACTGCTTCCGCCCAGTTCGACCGCTCGTTCGCGCATTGCCAGCAGTCCAACGCCGATGTGGTGCTCAGGCGCAATGCCCTTGCCATCGTCGCTCACTTGCAGTGTCAAGACGCGCTCATCCACGCGCAGACGCAGGCGGCATTGCTGCGCTTCGGCGTGGCGCACCGCATTGGTCAGCGCTTGCTGAGCGATACGATAGCTGGCCACCTCAACGGCTGCCGGCAGCGGTGGCAGCCTCTCTGGCGCATCCACGATGATCTGGAGCCCCTGGTGCTGATAGGAGGCAGCCTGCTCGTGCAAGGCCGAGAGCAGGCCCAGTTCATCCAGGGCCGGCGGGCGCAGATCATAGACCAGGCGGCGGATATCGGTAATGGCCTCCTGAGCCTGCTGCCTCACTCCCTCCAGCAGCCGATCCGCTCGTTCGCTATCCTGTGTGAGCAGATTGCGAGCGGCATCAATTTTGAAGGTGAGGCTGGCCAGCGTCGGCCCCAGCCCATCGTGCAGATCGCGGCGCAGGCGGCGGCGCTCCTCTTCGCGCGCCGTGATCAGCCGTGTCCGCGACTGTTGGAGGTCGCGGGTCAACTGCTTCAGCTCGGTCGTGAGCCGCACCGACTGGACGGCAACCGCAATCTGCGGGGCCAGGTCATGCAGCAGTCGCAGGTCGGCAGGCGTCAGGGAGTCACCAGGCGTTCGTGCCGAAAGCCAGAGGGCGCCCACCTGCTCGGCCTGGGCTACCAGCGGCACGCGCACGAGCGCACTCTGCTCGTGTGCCTTGCCAGTGGAAGCAGCAAGGACCTCCTCTCCCTGCTGCTTGAAGATGATGGCGGCGTAGGGGAGCTTGAGTGCCTGAGCGACGGTCTGCACAATGGTCGGCAGGAGTGCGTCAGCAGCCAGCGTCGCTTCCAGGTGACTGCCCAGGCGTAAGAGTACGTGATAGGGATCGTCGCGCTCTCCAAACATCAGGTGGTTCACGGCCCGTTGCAGTCGCTGGCGCAGCGGTTGAAAGAGGACGGCGATCAGGCCGGTGGCGAACAGGGACAGAAGCAGGTTCCCCAGCGCCGAGAACAGCGTCCCTAGCCCGACAACCGCCAGCAGGTAGAGTCCGATCAGGCTGGTGGTGAGCAGGCCGTAGACCAGGGTACGATTGATGAGCAGGTCGATGTCCCACAGCCGATAGCGCAACACTGCCAGGCCGATGGTGAGGGGAACGAGCAGATACACGAGCGGGAACGTCACTTCGCTGAGCGCGATGTAGAGGACACGAGCAGACCCCGGCTGAGCAAGCACAGGAAAGACGAGCGAAGGCAGCAGATTGGCAGCGTCCACGAACGTCCCCAACACCATCCCGAATACAATCCACTTGGTCTGCTGTCGTTGCACAGCAGTGGACATACGTCGATAGCGGTAGAACTGGGTGAATGTCCAGACGAGGACAAAGCCCAGGAAAGTGGAGAAGAGCAGGAGGGGCGGCCACCGCACCGTGGAAAAGACCGCGTTCGACGGCAGGCAAAACGGAAGCAGCCAGGCCAGATAGACGACCGTCAGCCAGCGTGTCCAGCCGGGAACAAAGCGTCCGTCGGGGAAGAGCGCGAAGAAGAGGGCAACGGAACTCCAGGCCAGCAGGTGCAGCACGGTGATGCTCACCCCCAGCGCAGAGTTCAAGCCAGCGACATGCACAAGCAGCGAGATTTCCGGGGAAATATTGGTTGGCAGCATCACCAGGAACAAAGAAACGAAGAGTGCCATCCAGTCGTTGGACCGGCGCCAGAAAATCACCAGGCTGATCACGATCCAGCATGGTGAGAGGAACGTCAATAGCGCGATGTTGAGCGTGGCATAGGAGCTGGTGAGCGGAAGGTAGAGCAATTCAATGGCATCGAAGCCACTGATGACGGCGGGCCTGGAGATCAGATGGGTATAGACCCCAGCCTGCCAGCCGTGGAAACCGACGTAATACACCAGCACCGCCGCGAGGAAGAACCCGCAGTAGAGGAGCATCAGCACGACCCACACCCCTCTGGCAAGCAGAAGCCACTTGCCAGATAGACGGGTGTCCGTGCTGGGTAGCGAAGAGGTGGGGAAGACAGTTTCCTCTGACAGCGGGACCTGGCTCACAGGCGCTCCTTTCGTTCCTGCCCCAGACCGGCGGCCCAGGCTGCACGCATAGCTTCGGCCCGGTCGGCCACCTGCAACTTGCTCAAGATGTTGGAGACGTGGTTGCGCACCGTCTTGGGGCTGAGCACCAGCGACGAAGCAATCTCCGCGTTAGACTTGCGCTGAGCGATCAGGGTGAGAATCTCATATTCCCGCTCGGTCAGTTCGGGAAAGAAGTGAGTCACACCCCCCTTTCCTGTCGAGCGGGTGTTGCTGAAATAATGCATCAGGCGCTCAGCGACCGCCGGGCCAAAGATGGCCTCGCCAGCCGCCACAGCGCGAATAGCGCGCAGCGTCTCCTCCTGCACAGCTCCCTTGAGCAGGTAGCCGCGCGCCCCGGCACGGATGGCCGCGAAGACCGACTCATCATCCTCGAACATGGTGAGGATAAGCACGCGGATATGCGGACTCGTTTGCAGGAGACGGCGCGTCGCCTCGATGCCGTTCGTGCCCGGCATCTTGATATCCATCAGGATGAGGTCCGGCTGCAAGGACTGCGCCTGGGCCAGCACCTCCTCCCCGCTTGCCGCCTCGCCGATGACCTGCATATCGCTGACCGACTCCAGCAGGACACGCAGCCCATCGCGAAAGAGTGGGTGATCGTCCGCGATCAGAATGCGAATCGGCTCCATCGTTCCCTCCTGTCCAGCAGCCCTCAGTGAAGTGGAGAGCATAATGAGATGTTCTTTTCATCTTGTGTCCTGTGCAGAATATCACTCCCTGCTGTTGCCGCACAGATTGTTCTCTATCTTACCATACTTTCATCAAGAGAGCGGGTGAGATCTGAATGGCTGGTGCCAGAGTTGTTCATACTCGTTCTCCTTTTTTTAAAGAGGGGGGTCTGAGGAGCAAGCTCAGTCCAAATCCCGCTAGCCCTGTCAGTAGAATTGCCCCCGGCCATAACGGCAGCGACCAGGCTACTCCCTGTGTGAGAGCCAGGGTCAGGCAGTAGAGCCCAGACCACGCCATCGGCACCGCACAGGCCAAGAGCGCGTCCCGCAGCGGATGCTCCTGCGAATGATCGAGCTTCCAGAGCAAGAGGTCCGCGACGAGACCGGTCGCCAGAGCAGTGGGAAGCAGCACGTAGTGCTCTGCTAGCACACTGAGCAGGAAACCATTGAGCGTGATGAGCAGCGTCAAGGCTCCAAAGGGAACTTTCCAACGACGAACCAGCAACAAGATGAAACCCACCAGCAGCGCGGCCTGAAAGATGAGACCGGCGATACCCAGCGATTGGGTCAGAGAAGCATCCTGCTGTCCGGCCTGCCTCTGAGTCATATAGGTAATCTGGCTGCTGTCCGGCGACCATTCAGGAAGGATGTTATCTACCCCCGGGTTTCTGGTCAGGTTGGTGATGCCAGTACCATCAGCGTTCATGACATAAATCTCCTGGTTGCCGCTGCGGTTGGACTCAAAGGCGATGTGCTTGCCATCGGGTGACCAGGCTGCGTGGTCCCCATACGCTGCCAGCAAGTGGACATGGCTGCCATCAGCATTCATCACGTACAGGTCATTGTGGCCCGAAACATCTGACGTGAAGACGACCTTGCTGCCATCAGGCGACCAGGTCGGTTTGTTGCCGCTCATCGCTGTCAGCAGATGCATATTGCTGCCATCGGCATTCATGAGATAGATGTGCCAGCCCCCTCCTTGCATTGAGCCGAAGGCGATGTGCCGTCCATCGGGTGACCAGGTCGGCCCGTACTCCTGGGTATGCTCATGAGTGAGCCTCTTCAGATGGCTGCCATCGGCGTTGATGGTATAGATGGCGGCGCTCGTGACATCGCTGCCCTGCTGCGCTATGAAAACCAGCTTGCTGCCATCGGGCGACCAGCGCTGGAGGTAGCAGGTGAGGTCAAGATGGGTGAGCTGCACAGGGTTGCGACCATCCGCGTTCATGACGTACAGGTTGAACGGGCCGGAGCCGGAACCCAGGGAGAAGGCAATCTTGCGTCCATCAGGCGACCACGACGGCCCAAAGTAGTTGTGCTGCGGATTGAAGGTCAGACGGGTCTGAGCCGTTCCGTCGGAGCGCATCGTATACAGGTCGCGGTACATGGCGGGCGGTGTGGTGCCTGTGACAGCCGCTGTGTGCGTCCAGGGATGGGCAAACTGGCTCAGAAACGTACAGAGGGAAAGAACCCAGGCAAGAGCAAGGAGGGCGGGGAAAAGGCCCGCCCAGCCAGGCGCTGCGCCAACGGGAAAACGCAGCCAGGTGGCCAGCAGCGGTCCACTGACCAGCAGGATAGAGCCGAGTAGCGCGAGCAGCGTTGTGGGCAGCAAAAGCGTTTCCAGCGCGGTGTGCGAACCGGCGATGGCCGACCAGAGTTGTGTTCCTGCCAGCCCTATCAGGAAGAGCAAGGCACCGGGCGCAGACAGGCGATAGCCTCGCGGCAGGCAACGCCGCCACGGATAGCCCTGCCGGCAAGAGCGCAACGCGACCAGCAGCAGCAAGGCCGCGAGCAGGATAAACCCGACCAGCAGTAGCGCATCCTCCGGGCTGGATATCGCGGGCAGCGTGCTGGTCTGACTCGTCGCTCGACCGAGCAGGTAGATGCCGCCGACGAAGAGCGCGGACACGATGGCGAAGAGCGCGTCGTAGCGCCATTCCCCCGCCGGGAATCCGTCCCGTTTCCCTGTTTTGTCAATGTGCTGAACATCTACGGTATCTTGCATCCTTCTTGCTCCTTTACAGGACGTATCTCTACAGACCGGAAGCCAACCCCGGACAGTGCGGGGCTGGGGAAAGGAAGAAAGCGGGCGCGAGTTTATCCCTGCATCCCCAGCGGAGGAATCGGGCCCAGTTGCTGCATCAAGCCGAGCGTGTCGTCGGTTCCCCATTGTTCGACAATCTTGCCGCAGACGATGCAGTGAATGCCAATGCCTGAGACTGTCACTCGTTTTCCAGTAGGAGGAATGCCCATGAGAGGGCCGCTACGGGTGGCGGTAGCTGTCCAGCGCGTCACCACCTTGTCGCCTTCGGCCACCTGGTCCTCAATGGTGAGATGCATATCCGGGAAGGCGGTGCGATAGATGCTGATGAAGCGGCGCACGCACGCCAGGCCCGGCATCTCCTGCCCGGGCAGGTTGCCGTGAGCGACCCAGTCTGGTGAGGCCACCTCCTGGGCGAAAGCGGTGTTTCCCTTGTTCCAGACTTCCTCAAAAAGCTGGCGAATGAGCGCCTTGTTGTCTTCCGTTGACATGGGATGCACTCCTTTCTGTTCCCTGTTTGTTCTTGAGATAGGCTCTTACGAAATCAGCGTTGTTCTGCTTCCTGTGGGCAAAACGCTACACCTCGAAGCACCCCTGCTACAGCCTGCAATCCTTCTGCTGAGCCGTCATAGGGGTAGCCGACGGCGCGCAGCAGCAGGCGCAGACCCTGTGGGTGACGCTGCCTGTAATCCTGGAGGAGGGCCAGCATCTCCTCCGCAGAGAGCAGGCGCTGCTGTGGAACGTACTTCCTGGCCCCGACCTGCACAAAAAGGGCGGGATGGGCCTGCAGATTGCGGTACCAGTCGGTGCGCTCCCCATAGCCGGCGACCACCAGGCATCTTTGCGTTCGCCGGTCGTAGTTGATGGCCTCGACCACCGTTTGCCGGATGGTGCCACTTTTGCGTCCGATATGCGTTATCATCACGAAATGATGCCCCAGCAGCCAGCCCAGATGCCAGCGATACAGGTGGCGTGGCAGGCTAAAGGCCAATTTGAGCAGCCCGCGCGGTTTGGCCGGTGCATTTGCTGTTGCATACATACTACTTACTCCTTTCCGTTCTTGATCATCTACGTCAGAAAGTGCCGTGGTAACTGTTTTCGTTCTTTAAGAGATGTATAGCTGAGGAGGCGTCCCATTGTCATGGGGCGCTGTCCCGCTTTTGTCCCGCTGCACGTCCTGTTTTTGCGGTGATAGCAGGCTCTCGACGCCAAACTGGCGGCGCAGCAGGCCGCGAAACAGAGGTCGCAACAGCACCTTCATCAGCGTCTGTTGGGCGAACAGGCCCAGAGGAGTGGCAGGCAGGAAGGACCTGGCAAAACTGCGCCCGCTCTTTTGCTGGGTCTGCACAAAGGCGAACATCTGCTGTTCGTAGCGCCGAAACGCTTCCTGGTAATCGGCGCTGTCGTGCAGCGCGCCAGCCAGCAGGTAAGCCCCGCCCATCGCCAGAGAGGCTCCCTGCCCGGAGAGCAGCGTGGGGCAATCGCAGGCATCGCCCACCAGAGCCACGCGCCCGCGATGCCAGGTGGGCATCTGAATCTGGATCACCGCGTCCATGAACACCTTCTGCGCCGGGTTGACATCAGCGAGAAATTGCTGCGTCAGCCAGCCCATGCCTGCGAACTTCTCACGCAGGTGTGCCAGCCGCTGCTCGCGTGGCACACGCTCCTGCCGCGCTGACTGGTACATGAAAAACGTGAGGATTTCGTCTTCCCGCGGCGTGCAATAGGCGGCGGCCATGCGTCCCGGCTCGTTATACATCTGGAACGTGTGGCTGCTGCCGATGCCGTAGTGGTCGGCCAGTGGATAGCAGGCGATGGTGTAGCCCAAGTAGCGGCTGAATTGCTCTTCGGGTCCGAAGACGAGGGCGCGCGTGCTGGAATGCACCCCATCGGCCCCGATCAGCAGGTCAAAGGACTCGCTCGTCCCGTCATTGAACGTCACGACCACCCCGTCCGGGCCTTGCTCTACGGATACGAGCGAGCGGCCAAAACGTACCTCGACCTGACCGGCCAGCGCCTCATACAACACCTCTTCAAGTGTCTCATGCATCAGTCCCATGTATTTCCCCTCGGTGAGGGTGCGCATGAGCGCCGCGTCCAGCCTGGCAATTTGCTTGCCGTCGCTGTTGACGTAGAGGAGCGCTTCAAAGGGAATTTGCTGAGCCGCGAGCCGCTCGATGAGGTTCATCCTCTCGGCGACATCGTAGCCGGTGCCGAGAAAGTCAATGGCGTATCCATCACGGCGAAGACTCTGAGCCTGCTCAATCACGACTGGTTGGATATCATAGTGATGTAACCAGTAGGCCAGGGTGAGCCCCGCAATGCCGCCCCCGGAAATTAAGACATGCATGATCGTTTCCTTTCCAACTACTCAATCTCGTCTGACAGCCAATCATGATACAGGGATGAAACGACGAGCCGTGGCCTTGTTTGCTTCTGTTGACATTGATTGTACTCCTTTCTGTCCTGTGCCTCTTCCTGGATAATCGAGGTTCTCGCTTCAAAATGGCTTGACCTCCATCAGCGTCAGGACGATTGGCAGCATGAGGTATTCATAGAGGTAGCTAGCGCGAATCACCTGATCGGAGAAGGCCGCACGCAACTCGCCCGTGGCGCGCTTTTGTGCGAGTGCATCCTGAAAGACCTTGTTAAAGGCCTTCCCACGAGGAATATAGACCCAGATGACGAGGGGAACCGTTGCCAGGAAGAGGACCGCGCCAACCAGGGTCCAGATGGGCAGACCCGCATTGACAAGCGGCCAATGGCCAAGCCAGGTCAGGAGCAGACCCGTCAGCAGCGTCGCGGTCGACCCATGCACGACCAACCACTGGTCGAAGTGTCCTTCCAGGTCGACCAACTCGCCTACGATGTGGATATCGTCCAGGCGCAACGAACGCACCCGAATCAAGGCGCGTCCCAACACCCCCGAGATGAATGCGCTGACCGCCAGGATATGCAGGACTTTGACCAGGCCGTAGAGATTCATGGGTTCCTCCCAATAAGCGTTCTCGTCGTGTTCTATGGAAAGTGTAGCTGAGAAGGTGTCCCACTGTCATGAGGCGCTGTCCCGATTTTGTCCCGCTGACAGTCCTGTTTGTCAGGAAGCCCAGGTAGCCGATTCAGAAAATCGAAATTGCTCTGATGCTCTCTCGCATTCACAAGCTTGATGAGCGGGTGCTGCTTTCCGTCGAGGATGCTGCCCATCTGGCACGTGAAATCGCCAACGTCACACGCGGGTACACGGAAAAGGAGGAGAGCTGAGAGAGTTTTCATGAGGCATAAAGCTGAGCCAGCAGAGGCTGCACGTGGCAGCCGATGGCTGGATACCAGGAGGCTCAAAGCCATCGCCGCTCTGGGCGTTGGCATCTTCCTGTGGTTCCTTCCCACTCTCCTGGTCCCCGGCCTGAATGGCCCTGTCGTGGGGCTGATTGATACGGCACTGCATGCCATAGGGTTGCTCAACGCTTCGGCAGGCAGCTTCGAGCGCGGTTTCGTTGCGGCTCTCACGGTGCGCTGGCTGGCCGTCGTGCTGCTGCTCCTGTTCGTGGTCGTGGTAGAGCACGAGCCGCTGTCGTCGCTGGGCATCCGGGTCCCGCGCTGGCGCGGTGTCGTGTTGGCGCTGGTGATCGGGGTGCTGGCGCTTGTCGTGGGGGTCGCGCTCTACCTGCTGGTCAATGGTGGGCCTCAGACCAGTGCAAGCACCCAGACTGGACAGATACTGAGGACACTCGGACTCGCTGGCCGCATCCACCTGGATGTGAACGCGGCGGTCGTTGAGGAGCTCTTCTTCCGAGGCCAGCTCATCGAGTGTCTCATCCGCATCTTTGAGCGGCGATGGCTCGCTGGGGCGGTTCCCTTCGTGCTCTTTGTCGGCTCCCATTACCTGACCGGCAGTGCGTCGCTGGTTCAAACGCTGACGATCAACCTCGTGAGCGGTTTGGCGCTTGTGTCGCTCTACCTGCGGCGTCGCAACGTCTTGCTCTGTATGATTGCGCATGCGATCATGGATGTGACGGTGGTGTTCGCTTGAGGCCCTCTGGTTGTGGTGAGAGGCATTGGCTCTCGACGATGCTGCGCTGCTTTTCTAGCTCTCACTGGAGCCAACAGCGCACTCTGAAGACATGCAAGTGGAAGACACAGAGGGTTCATGAACCGAAAGAAGGAGTCCACATATGGCACATGCCCCCTCTGTTAAGAAGGGCATCTTTTCATCAGATCATCCATCATACCGTAGGCTGGCCGCTGATGACGCTCTCCGTTTTTCTGAGAGCAACAGGTGCCGTTGTGGCATTCTTTCTTTCTGAGCATCCTTTCTCAAATATTTCTGATTCATATACTCATTGAGAAACATATCGAGCAATGATAGGTGTGCTGCAGCTTGCTGGATCTCGCCCCTATCTCCGTTGTCGAGGTTCACCTCCT
>Ga0070738_10007902_pt1 | contig 10442 bp, 9 predicted proteins | sample Coa_R2_2_FD_66446 | JGI IMG/M metagenome (GOLD analysis project Ga0070738, IMG submission 66446) | Surface soil microbial communities from Centralia Pennsylvania, which are recovering from an underground coalmine fire - Coalmine... | ecosystem: Environmental > Terrestrial > Soil > Unclassified ... | reverse complement strand
GCGCCGAAATCACGTCGCCTTCGCGGATCGGATAAGTCTCCTCGCCGACGCGGTACGTCCCATCGCCAGAAAGGACGACGAACATCTCCTCGTTGACGTGATGCGCATGGCGCGGATAGGCGGCTTTGCCCGGCGGGATCACCTGCAATTGGCAACCGAGCTTTCTCGCGCCAATGAGGGCGCCGAGCCGCGCAGCGTGGCCGGCGAATTTTCCGCCATTGCCGATCGTGCGCAACTCGACCTCGGCCAAATTGACGATGGGCCTCGTCATCCCACACTTCCCTCGAGCGAGACGGCGATCAGCTTCTGCGCCTCGACCGCGAATTCCATTGGCAGTTGCTGGAGCACATCGCGCACGAAGCCATTGACAATGAGGGCGGTCGCCTCTTCGTCCGAGAGACCGCGCTGCATGCAATAGAAGAGCTGGTCCTCGGAGATCTTCGAGGTCGTCGCTTCGTGCTCGAACTGCGTCGATATATTGCGCGATTCGATATAGGGCACGGTGTGGGCGCCGCAATTATTGCCGATGAGCAGCGAGTCGCAATTGGTAAAATTGCGCGCGCCCGTCGCCTTGCGATGGGCGGAAATCTGTCCGCGATAGGTATTCTGCGAATGTCCCGCCGCGATGCCCTTGGAGATGACCCGGCTCGTCGTGTTCTTGCCGAGGTGGATCATCTTGGTGCCGGAATCGACCTGCTGGTGTCCGTTCGAAATGGCGATCGAATAGAACTCGCCGCGCGAATTATCGCCGCGCAAAATGCACGAGGGGTATTTCCAGGTGATCGCCGAGCCGGTCTCGACCTGCGTCCACGAGATCTTCGAGTTGCGCCCGCGGCAATCGCCACGCTTGGTGACGAAATTGAAGACGCCGCCCTTGCCTTCCGAGTCGCCCGGATACCAGTTCTGGACAGTCGAATATTTGATCTCGGCATCATCGAGCGCGATCAGCTCGACAACGGCGGCGTGGAGCTGGTTCTCGTCGCGCCGGGGCGCGGTGCAGCCTTCGAGATAAGAGACGTAGGCGCCCTTGTCGGCGATGATCAGCGTGCGCTCGAACTGCCCGGTATTGCGTTCATTGATCCGGAAATAGGTCGATAGCTCCATCGGGCAGCGCACGCCCGGCGGCACATAGACGAAAGAGCCGTCGGTGAACGCGGCACTGTTCAGCGTCGCGAAGAAATTGTCGGTCGGCGGCACGACGGAGCCGAGATATTTCTGCACCAGCTCGGGATGGCTCTGCACGGCTTCCGAGATGGGGCAGAAGATCACGCCCGCCTTGGCGAGTTCCGCCTTGAAGGTCGTAAAGACCGAGACCGAATCGAAAACGGCATCGACCGCGATGCCGCGTGCGGCCGCTTCGGCCCCTTCTACGCCGGCGAGGATCGCCTGTTCATGCAGCGGAATGCCGAGCTTCTCGTAAGTCTTGAGGAGTTCCGGATCGACCTCGTCGAGCGACTTCGGCGCGCTCGTCGTCGATTTCGGCGCGGCGTAATAATGGAGTTCCTGATAGTCGATCGGCGGATAGCTCACGCGCGCCCAGGTCGGCTCACGCATGGTGATCCAGCGGCGATAGGCCTCGAGCCGCCAATTGGTCAGCCATTCGGGCTCGTTCTTCTTGGCAGAGATGAAGCGGATGATCTCTTCGTTGAGGCCTTTGGGAGCCTTCTCCGCTTCGATATCGGTGAAAAACCCGTACTTATACTGATCGACGTCGATCGCCTTGACGCGATCGATCGTCTCCTGGACGGCAGCCATTTCCTTCTCCTACCTTGGCGGCTTCAAGGACCGCTGGTTGGGGTTTAAGTCACGCGGCAGGCCTATGCCTTGCCTTGACGGTGCGGACCGCCTTTTCGAAGGCCCGCCCGAATAGATCCAAATCCTCCGCTTTCGTGCTCCAGCCGAGGCTTACGCGGATCGCCCCCTGCGCAAGAGCAGAAGGTATCCCCATGGCCTCGAGAACATGCGAACGCTTCACTTTGCCCGACGAGCAGGCAGAACCCGACGAAACCGCCACGCCTTCAAGATCGAGCAGCATCAACAAAACCTGCGCCTCGATCCCCGGCACGGCAAAATTCAAAGTATTGGCCAAGCGCGGCGCCCCGGCACCGAAGAAAACGGCATCAGGCGCGAGCCTAAGAACTTCGTTTTCGAGCCGCTCGCGCAGCCTGCCAAGCCCCTGCTGTTCGGCATCGGCCTCAGCTCCAGCGAGCGCTCCGGCAAAGCCCGCGATGGCCGCGACATTCTCGGTGCCGGCCCGCATGCCCCGCTCTTGGCCGCCGCCGCGCAACAGCCTTGCCCTTATGTGGTGCCTGCCAGCGCCAAAGCAAAGGGCGCCAACCCCTTGCGGGCCACCCAATTTATGCGCCGAAATGGCGAGCGCGTCGGCCCCCAGCGTCGCGAAATCGCAGGCGATCCGATGGGCGGCCTGGACCGCATCGCAGACGAGCACACCGCCCGCGGCATGGACGCGCTCCGCCGCCGCTGCGACCGGCTGAATGACACCCGTTTCATTATTGGCCGCCTGCAAGGCAAGCATGATTCGCCGCCCGGAATGGCGGGCCAAGGCTCGGTCCAAGGCACCGAGATCCAGCATTCCCTCAGGCGTGAGCGGCAGAACCTCGACGGCCTCGGTCGGGAATCTGTGACCGGACAGCACGCAAGCGTGTTCGCCGGCGCCAACCAATAGAATTTCGAACGGCACGACGCCGGCAATCTCGCTCTCCGGCGTCAGGACAAGATTGAGCGCCTCGGTCGCGCCAGAAGTGAACACGATCTGCTTCGGCTCCGTGCCGAGGAAGGCTGCGACTTGATCGCGCGCGGATTCGATTCGGGCCCGCGCCGCCCGACCCTCGGCATGGATTGAAGAGGCATTGCCGCATTCGGACAGCGCCGCGAGCATGGATTCGCGCGCGGCAGGACGCAGGGGCGTCGTCGCATTATGGTCGAGGTAAGCCCGGGCCTCAGCCATGGATCTGACCCTAAGCCGATGAAATCGCAAAGCAAATTTGGAGCCTGCGGCAAATTTATTGCAATTTGCCGCGCAACCCGTGTTAGATGGATGAGCCGCAGCTCGCGCCCATCTACCGTTAGAATAATTCTAACACCATTTAGGTGGTCCGGGACAGCCAAGTCAAGCAATCGCCAAATTCGGGTTAATCCCCGGATGATGCGCAGGCGCAATCAGGCGCCGCGCCGCAAAGATCGAAATCAAGGAGTGCCGATGCCGGAGGTGATTTTCAACGGTCCCGCAGGTCGTCTTGAGGGACGCTTTCATCCTTCGACTCAACGGGGCGCGCCGATTGCGATCATACTGCATCCGCATCCGCAATTCGGCGGGACGATGAACAATCAGATCGTCTACAATCTCTATTATACGTTCGCGGAGCGCGGCTTCTCGGTCTTGCGGTTCAATTTCCGCGGCGTAGGTCGCAGCCAGGGGGTGTTCGATCACGGCCAGGGCGAATTGTCGGATGCGGCGGCGGCGCTCGATTGGGCGCAGAGCATCAACCCCGACGCGCGCGCCTGCTGGATCGCCGGCGTCTCGTTCGGCTCCTGGATCGGCATGCAGCTCTTGATGCGCCGGCCTGAGGTCGAAGGCTTCATCTCGGTCGCCCCGCCGGCCAACCGCTTCGACTTTTCCTTTCTTGCGCCCTGCCCCTCATCGGGGCTTTTCGTGCACGGCGATCAAGACCGCGTCGCGCCTCTGAAGGAGGTCACCGGCCTCATCGAGAAACTGAAAACGCAGAAGGGCATCACGATCGAACATGCAGTGATCCCCGGCGCCAATCATTTCTTCGAAAATTGCGTCGAATCGCTCATCGACGAAGTGGCGCTCTATCTCGACCGTCGGCTCGGCAATCCGCCGAAAATGCCTACCCCCACGCGCGCCGAACCAGCCGAGCGCGGCTAGATCACACCTTACTCAGGCTTCCGGAACCGGAACGTCGAACGTATTCAGCGTGATCGAGACGAGCGCATAAAGCCCGACGAGATAGGAGAGTTCGGCGGCGCCGTGCTGGCCGAAGGCCGCAATCGCCGTCTTATAAGTGAGCTCCGGCAGGACGCCGCCGTTCACCAGCGCGCTCGCAAAATCATAGGCAATCGATTCTTCGCGCGTGAGATCGGCCGGGCGCTGCCCGGCGACAATGGTCGCGAGCTTCTCGTCCGAAAGGCCGCGTTGTTCGCCGATGAGCACATGTGCATAGAGTTCATAGGCCGATTTGAAATGCGCACCCGTAACCAGGATCGCGACTTCGCGCACCGGCCGCGGTAGCGAGGGCTTGTCGGCCAAGGCGCGAACGAGATTCCAGCTCGGCGCGCCGAAGGAGGGCTCGTGCAGCCAAGGCGCCCAGGGGCCGAGCAGCGCACCATCCGCGCGCATTGAAACGAAGCCCTTGAAGTTCTTGGCGATGCCCTCGCGCATGTCGTCGTAAAGGGCGCGTTGGTCCGGGGTGAGATCGGCAGGCGCAATCGGATCGAGACGCATCGTGGACTCCTGAGGCGGGGAGACAAAGCACTTATCTAGGGCGCGCGTATCCCCTCTCTCCATTCACGGCGAATGGGGAGTAGCGCGCACGGCGAATGGGGAGTAGCGCGCTAGCGCCCCGGCACCGCAATCCGCCCTCCGGTCATCGGCGCGCTGACCCCCGTCGTGGTCGGAAAGGTGATCGGCAGGTCCTTGAGCCGGCGCACGGCCAAAAAGGCGAAGGCCTGCGCTTCCATCGCGTCGGTCGACCAGCCGAGCGCTTCCGCCAGGATCGCGCCGCAAGGCAGAAGCTGCATCAGATCCCAGCGCAAAGTGAGATTATGCGCGCCCCCGCCGCAAAGGATCGCGAGCGCCGGCTCCTGCGGCAGATGGGCGAAGCCGCGCGCGATGGTTCGCGCGGTAAAGGCGGTCAAAGTTGCCGCCGCATCGGGCAGCGAAAGGCTCTCGACCGGCGCGCTGGAAAACATGTTGCGATCGATCGATTTCGGCGGCGGCAGATCGAAATAGGGATGAGCAAGAAGATTGCCGAGCGCCTCGGGATTGACGCTCCCGCTCGCCGCCGTCGCCCCTCCTTCATCCATATCCCCCCCGGCGCGCCGGCGCATGAGATCGTCGATCAAGGCATTGCCCGGCCCAGTGTCGAAGGCGATCGGATCGCCGCTATCGATGAAGGTGAGATTGGCCACCCCGCCGATATTCACGATGACGAGCGGTCCCGCGAGCCCAGCGGCCTGTGCGAGCGCCTGGTGATAGACGGGCACGAGCGGCGCCCCCTGCCCGCCCGCTTCGACGTCCGCCGCGCGGAAATCATAGACCACCGGAATCCCCAATCTCCGGGCGAGGGCTTCGCCTTCGCCGATTTGGATCGTGAAACGCTCGGCCGGACGGTGGATGACGGTCTGGCCGTGAAAGCCGATGACGTCCGCAACGAGCCCCTCTGCCGCGAAAAATTCTGCGAGCGCCTGGCTATGCCGCTCGGTGAGCATGGCTTCGGCAGCGGCAAGCGCGCCGGGACGCGCCATGCGATTGCCGGGCGGCAGGCTCGCCGCCTCGCCGGCCGCCGCCTGCAGCAGCGCGCGGTCCTCCGGCGTATAGGGATAAGAACGCGCCGGGCCTTGGACGACCTGCGCAATTCCGTCGGTCTCGATGAAGGCCACATCTATTGCGTCCATCGAAGTGCCGCTCATCAGACCGATGGCGCGCGTCAGCGACATGGATCTTCAACTCCCTCTGCCGTGCCACAATCGATTTGCGCAACAAAATCGCGCCGCCGGGCGAAAAGCACTTGCCCTTGCCTCTATTCCGCCCTGTACTGGCCGAGCTCAAGGATCTTTCCCAACTTATACACGAGGCGCGCGCCTGGCTTTGGCATGAAACACGAATTGAAGCTCGTTTCGTTCATCGGCCAGAAGGGGGGCGTTGGCAAAAGCAGCCTGGCGCGGCTGCTTTCGGTCGGCGCGGCGCGCAAAGGCCACAAGGTTCTGCTCGCCGATTTCGACCTCGACCAATTGACCTGCCTCGAATGGAACGCCACGCGGCTGCGCCGCAGTGTCGAGCCCGAAATCGACGTCCGCGCATTCAAGAGCCTCAAGAAATTGCGTAAGACGGAAGGCAATTTCGACCTGATTGTCGCCGATACGCGCGGGCTCGCCGATGAGCTGACCAAGGATGTCGCCGAGGAAAGCTCGGTCGTTTTTCTCCCGACCGGAACCTCGGCCGACGATCTGCGCCCGACTTTGGCGCTGGCTCAGCGCCTCGCCAAACATGGCGCGGAAGGCAAGATCACGATCGTGCTGTCGAAGACCGGGCGATCCGAGCGGCAGATCACGGGCGCGCTGGAGAAGATCGAAACGCAGGGATTTCCGGTCCTTGCCGAGACCTGGGGCTTGCGCGACGGTCTGCAATCGGAATTCGATTCCGGCGGCGTCGGTCTTGAATCCTCCAATCGCTATTTGCGTGAGATCGCCGAGCAGATGGAACGCGCCATGATGGCGCGCGTGTTCAATTCGGGGCGTGCGTGATCGACGTAAAGCGCGGCCGTCCACCTGAATGCCGGGCTTGACGCGGAGCCTTCTGCCGCTAGGGTCGCGGCCCATCCCGTCCTCGAGCGTTCCGAAAAACCTTGGCCGATTTTCATCCGCGTTCCGACTTCCTGACCGTGCTTTCTGAGCGCGGCTTTCTCAATCAATGTTCCGATCTCGCCGGGCTCGACGAAAGAGCCCGCAGCGGCGCGCTTGCCGCCTATATCGGATTTGATTGCACGGCGCGCTCGCTACACGTCGGCTCGCTTATCCAGATCATGATGCTGCGCTGGCTCCAGAAGACCGGCGGCAAGCCGGTTGCGCTGATCGGCTCGGGCACGACGCGCGTCGGCGATCCATCCGGCAAGGACGAAAGCCGCAAGCTCCTCACAGAAGAAGAGATCGCGGCCAACAAAGCCGGGATCGGCCGAACCTTCGCCAAATTCCTCCGCTTCGGCGAAGCGCCGACGGATGCGATCCTGTCCGACAATGCCGAATGGCTCCTCGGCCTCAACTACATCGCGTTCCTGCGCGAGATCGGCCGCCATTTCTCGGTCAATCGCATGCTGACCATGGATTCGGTGAAGCTGCGGCTGGAGCGCGAACACGAGCTCTCGTTCCTCGAGTTCAACTACATGTGCCTCCAGGCCTATGATTTCGTCGAGCTCCATCGCCGTTACGGCGTGACGCTCCAAATGGGCGGCTCCGACCAATGGGGCAATATCGTCATGGGCATCGATCTCGGCCGCCGTATGGGGACAGGCCAGCTCTATGGGCTCACCTCGCCTCTTCTTGCGACCGCCTCCGGTGCCAAAATGGGCAAGACGGCGCAAGGCGCCGTCTGGCTCGATGCGGAGATGTTTTCCGTCTATGATTACTGGCAATATTGGCGCAACGCCGAGGATCGGGACGTCGGCCGGTTTCTAAAGCTCTTCACCGAATTGCCGCTTGCCGAGGTCGCCCGGCTCGAAGCTCTGCGCGATACCGAAATCAACGAAGCCAAGAAGATTCTCGCAACCGAAGCCACTGCCCTGCTGCATGGTCGCGCAGCGGCGGAAGAAGCGGCAAAAACCGCCCGACGGACATTCGAAGAAGGTGCGCTCGCCGAAACCCTGCCGAGCGTCGGCATCACCCGGCAAGAGCTCGCCGCAGGGCTTGGCGTGCTGAGCGCCTTCGTGAAAGCCGGGCTCGTCGGCTCGACCGGCGACGCGCGCCGCCAGATCAAAGGCGGTGGCCTCAAAGTCAACGATGAGCTTGTGACCGACGAGCGCGCGATCCTCGGCGAAAGCGACCTGCAGGGCGAGATCATCAAGCTCTCGCTCGGTAAGAAACGGCACGTGCTTCTGAAGGTCGAAGGTTAGCCTTTCGCCAGTTCGGGGCGTCAGAAGAGGATAAGCCCCGGCCAGCAGACATCCCACCCCTTTCTCGGATGGCGCGCAGGGATCCAGGCTAGCGCCGGTTCTTGGGCCGCCCGCCGGGTCGTCCCGGGAAGCAGCCAAGAGCCGAGACTGAGCCCGCTCCATACCGAATTGTCGATTGCGACGCTTACGGTCGATGGCTGGCCGGGAACAAGGCTCCCCCGGTTTTGGTTGCTGGGCCGAAGATCGCGAGAATCCGATGGAGCTAATCTCCTGTGCCTGGGCAGTCGTCGTTGCCGTGCTCATCCTGCGTGCATTCGGCCAGCGCAACCTGCTCAAGAGCGTCGATCCGCGGCCGCTTCCGGCTGATGTGTCGGCGCCGAATGTCGCGCTGATCGTGCCGGCGCGCGACGAAGAGGCCAATGTCGCGCGTTGCCTTTCGAGCCTCGTCAGACAAGCATATCCGGCAGAGCGCTTGAAGATCATCCTCGTCGACGACCATTCCGCCGATGCCACACGCAAGATCGCCGAGAAGATCGCGCAGTCGGATCCGCGCCTCGCCATTTTGTGCGCACCGCCCTTGCCGGCGGGCTGGACCGGAAAGTCGCATGCCTGCGCGTTTGGCGCCGCGGCGACGCAAGCGGATTATCTCTGCTTTCTTGATGCCGATATGCGCGCCGAGCCGCTGCTGCTCGCCAGCACTGTTGCGACGGCGCTCGCGGAAGATCTCGACCTACTGTCGCTCGCGCCGCGCCAGGAGCTCAAGAGCTTTGCCGAACGTCTCGTAATCCCGTGCGGGCTCTTCTTCATGAGCTTCTGTCAGAACCTCGCAAAGCTCCAGGCTGCCGATTGCGACGACTGCACCGTGACCGGCCAATTCATGCTGGTGCGGCGCTCGGTTTATGACCGGGTCGGCGGCCATGCCGCGGTTCGTTCTGCGATTTGCGAAGATCGAGCGCTCGGGCGCCAAATCAAACGAGCGGGAGGACGCGTGATCCTGCACGATGGCCGAAAGCTGCTTTCGACCCGCATGTATACGGGCTGGACGACGCTCTGGCCGGGGCTCGCAAAAAACCTCGTCGACATGCTCGGCGGCCCCGCCTCGACCATCGGCGCCGCCGCGATCGGGTTTCTGCTCGCCTGGACGGCCTGGCTTGTTCCGCTCGCCGCCGGATTGGGCTGCGCGCATCAGGATACGAGCGCCTGCGTGGCGCTCCTACCGGCGCTTTTGGGCTCGGGAGCCGCACTCGGCCTTCATGTGGCCGGCGCCGCCTATTTCCGAATCCCGTTCTGGTATGGGTTCCTCTTTCCGCTCGGCTATACCGCCGGTGCGGCAATGGCAATCGACAGCGTGCGCCGCCACCTCACCGGCGCGGTCACATGGAAGGGCCGCACTTATCCATGAGTGGGCCGGAGAGCGAGAAGCCAAGCCTGGTTGAGGAAGAGGCCCGAGTCGAAGGTGCCGCCAATCGAACGACTTTGTTCTTCGTCATTGCCGTCATCGGCTTTGTCGCGCATGAAATTCAATGGGCGCTTCTGCCTTTCGTGATCGCCGGGCTTCTCGCCTATGTCTGCACGCCGCTGATCGAGCTTTTGAAGACGCGCGCCCGCTTGCCGCGCTGGGCGGCGGCGAGCGCCGTCTTTCTCGGACTCGTCATTCTGGCGGCGATCTTCTCCGCTCTCGGCATTCCGCCCCTTGTCCGCGAGCTGCAACATCTCGTGGTGGATCTCCCGGGCACGTTCCACAGCTTGGCCAAGACTGCGCTCGGGGGACGCACCATTACCTTGTTCGGCCAAGAGATGAACGCCGACCAATTGGCCGCGGCCGGCGCCCAGCGCGTAAGGGACTGGATCGGCGCCGGGCCTCAAATCGGTGCCTTGGGTTCGATTCTTCTCGCCGGCGGGTTCGGCCTGATTCTCGTTCTCGTCCTACTCTTTTATTTCTTGCTGAACGGCCCAGGCTTGATGCGCGGCGTGCTCTGGCTCGCGCCGCCGGATAAGCGGCCTCTGATCCGGACGATCTGGTTGCGGCTCGATCCGATCCTCAAGCGCTATTTCATCGGCGTGCTTCTGATCCTAGCCTATGCGACCGGTGCCGCTTACATCGGGCTAGGTCTCGTGCTCGGCCTCGGCCACGCGCTCTTCCTCGCTTTTCTCACAGGCCTGCTCGAGATCGTGCCGATCATCGGGCCAGCAGCCTCAGCGATCATCGCCGGGCTCGTCGCGGTTCGCTACGCCAAAGGCATCGGTCTCATCATCGGTTACGCGACCTATGCCGTCGCGCTCCGCATCTCGATCGATCAGCTTTTCGGTCCTTTGGCGCTCGGAACTGCGGCGCGACTGCATCCGGTTCTGATCATCTTCTGCTTCCTGGTCGGCGGCGTTCTGTTCGGCCTGCCCGGAATCATCCTGGCTGTCCCGATCGCGCTGACGGTTCGAGTCACGCTTTCGGTGCTGCGCGGCGAGGCGCAAGAAGTCGATCCACACACCGGACGCGCCAGCTAAACCAGCAGTGCAGCGGACTGAATGAAAACGGCAGCGCGGAACGCCGCAGAGATCGCCGTGCGATGCAACTTT
>Ga0070738_10007900_pt1 | contig 10443 bp, 9 predicted proteins | sample Coa_R2_2_FD_66446 | JGI IMG/M metagenome (GOLD analysis project Ga0070738, IMG submission 66446) | Surface soil microbial communities from Centralia Pennsylvania, which are recovering from an underground coalmine fire - Coalmine... | ecosystem: Environmental > Terrestrial > Soil > Unclassified ... | reverse complement strand
TCGGACCGCCACCTGCGTGGCCGGCTCGAAGGGGTAGCCGTAGATGCCAGTCGAGATGGCCGGAAAGGCGATGGAGGCCAGCCCGTGCTCCCGCGCCAGCTCCAATGACGAGCGGTAGGCGCCGGCGAGCTGGTCCGGCTCGCCCTGGCCGCCGCCGCGCCAGATAGGCCCCACGGCGTGGATGACGTGCTGGGCCTTCAGCTTGAACCCGGGCGTGATGCGCGCCTCGCCGGTAGGGCACGGCCCCACCGCGTCGCAGGCCCGCTGCAGGTCGGCCGGCCCGGCCGCGCGGAAGATGGCGCCGCACACCCCGCCGCCTGCCTGCAGGCCCGAATTGGCGGCATTGACGATGGCGTCCACGTCCATCTCCACCAGGTCGCCTTGGACCACCTCGATGCTTGCCGGACCGATCTGCGCCACTCAAGGCGCAGTCTAGCCTGCCGAAGATCGAGGTGATGGGGATGTTCTTCTCGACCCTGACCGAACGCATCTGGCTGCTTCGCATGCGCCGACTCGAGCTGCGAGCCGCCGAGCAGCTGCTCTGGAACATCGGCCGGTCGTAGACGTATCGCCACGCGTTCCCTGAGGCAATCCCCCCGCTGGCTGGCGGCAACCGCCGTCATCCTGCTGGCTTCGTGCGGTGCAGTCGTCGTGCCGCAGCAGACCAAGCTGGCGCCGGTGGTCAGCTCCGATGCGCTGAACCCCAACCAGATGTTCACGCCTACGCCGCCGGACCAGGTGTTTCCGGGCCTCACGCCGTCGCCGCTGGCCAGCGAAACGCCGCTCTCGACGCCGAACCCGATCGTGACGCCCCACTCGTATGTGAAGGAGCACGCTTACGCCGATCTGCTGAACAACGGCCAGCAGGCGCTGATCATCATCGCGGGTGACCGGCGCCCTTCGCCGCCCGCGGCGCCCACGCCGGTGCTCCAGTACCAGAAGGGTGAGTACGGGGGCAACTTCCTGTACAACCTGCAGCTCTGGAACTGGAACCCCAAAACCAACCAGTACACCCAGGTGGCGGCCTGGCCCAACGACCCCACCAAGCGCTACATCGATATGCGCTACCACCTGGCCGATCTCATCGGCGACGGCACGCAGGAGATCCTGGTCCAGGCGCGCGTCGAGGGCGTGGCCGAGGCGCTGGACTATGCGGTCCTGCGCTTCCAGAACAACCAGCTGACGCCCATCTTCCAGCAGGTCGGCCTCGAGCACGGCCAGGTACGGCTCATCGGCAAGAACATCTGGCAGGAGCAATCCGTCCGGGCTCCCAACGAGGACCCCTGCTGCCCCAGCACCTACCGCGACGACGCCTTCGCCTGGAACGGCACGACCTTCGCCGCCACCACCCAGCTGATCTTCCCAACTCCCACCAACTTCCCCCAGCCCACCCCAACCCCTCTCTCCCGCCAAGCCACGCCGGTCCCCCTTTCCGCCGTCTCCGTCCCCGTCCCAACCCGCTAAGCCTCTCGCTTCCAGCTTCTCGCTTCCCACTACTCTTTTCGCATGGTGATCATCATGAAGATCGGCGCCTCCGAGGAGCAGGTCCAGAACGTCGTCAACGAGGTGGCGGCGACCGGCTTCCGGCCGTTCATCAACCCCGGTGTGGAGCGCAAGGTCATCGCCGTCCTCGGAGAGGTGGACATCGATAAGGCCGAGCTGGCCGACCAGTTCTCAGAGCTGTCCGGCGTGGAGCGGGTGCAGCTCATCTCCGAGCCCTACAAGCTGTCCTCGCGCTCCTACCACCCTGAGGACCACGTCGTCGAGGTCAAGGGCGTTAGGATCGGGGCCGATCAGCCGGTGGTGATCATGGCCGGCCCGTGCAGTGTCGAGTCACGCGCGCAGCTGCTGGAGGTGGCGCACGCAGTGAAGGAGTCGGGCGCGCGGATGCTGCGGGGTGGCGCCTTCAAGCCGCGCACCTCGCCGCACAGCTTTCAGGGCCTTGGCGAGGAAGGGCTGGAGCTGCTGGCCGACGCCAGCCAGGAGACGGGCCTGCCGGTCGTGACGGAAGTCATGGACACGCACGATATTCCGCTCGTCGCCAAGTACTCGGACATGCTCCAAATTGGCGCCCGCAACATGCAGAACTTCGTGCTGCTGACGAAAGCCGGCCAGTCCAAGCGGCCCGTCCTGCTGAAGCGCGGGATGGGCAGCAAGGTCAAGGAGCTGCTGATGGCGGCCGAGTACATCCTCACCGAAGGCAACGACAATGTCGTGCTGTGTGAGCGCGGCATCACGACGTTTGAGGACTCCACCCGCAACACCACCGACATCAACGCCGTCCCGGTCCTCAAGCAGGCCAGTCACCTGCCGCTGGTGGTCGATCCCAGCCACGCCACCGGTAGTTGGCGCTATGTCCCCGCCGTGGCGAGAGCGGGGGTGGCCGCCGGCGCGGACGGCCTCATCATCGAGGTCCACAACGACCCCGCCCACGCCAAGTCCGACGGCCCGCAGTCGCTCAAGCCGGAGAAGTTCGCCGCGCTCGTGGACCAGATCCGCAAGATCGCGGAGGCTATCGGGCGGAGCTTATAGGCTCCATTTGGTGACCGGCTTCTGCTCGGCTTCGCCGTCGACGTAGATCGCGTCCACACGCTCGTTGAAGAAGCACATCAGCTGCTCGATTTTGGGACACTCAGGGATGGGCACCTGGTAGCTCCAGACCACGTCCTTGAACTCCTGACCGCCTATCCGAGCCGTCCAGTACGAGGCCACGCCCTTGTAGGGGCAGCGCGTGTGGGTGTCGGTCGGCGTCAGCAGGTCCATGCGCACGTCCATGCGGGGAATGTAGTAGCGCGTGGGCAGGTGCGTTTCGAACAGCAGGCTGGGTCGCTGCGTGTCGGCTATGGTCTCGCCGCCCAGGACCACACGCATATGGCGTGAGCTGCGCAGCACGTCGATGCGCTTGTAGGGGTCGCGTGGATGGACGAAGATCTCGTCGTCCTCCTCGAACCAGTTGTCCATCGAGTTCCAGTCGAACGCGATCAAGCCCTGGAGATCCGGAGCCTCGAAGCGCACCGCCGCCCGCGGAGCCACGCGCTCACCCAGCTTGACGTCGAAGTGGTCGATGCCGCCGAGGTGCTCCGACTGCGTGCGGTGGTCCGCCGAGGACAACATTTCGGTCCGCACATCCGCTTCGGGGAAGCAGTAGAGGGGCAGCCGGCCAGGCTCGTACAGCAGCTTCATGCGCTTGCTGTCGCCCAGGGCGACTCCCCCGAAGAACACTCGCACCCAGCGCGGGCTGGGGTCCAGCTTGAAATCACCCATGGCAATGCCTCCTAGCGGGAGGCATCATAGCGGTGATCTAGACGCGAACGATGCCCTTCTTGATGGCGTAGACGATGGCCTGCGCCCGATCGTAGATGCCGAGCTTGTTGTAGATGCTGGCGATGTGGTTGCCCACCGTGCGCTCGCTGATGCACAGCTCGCGGGCGATCTCCTTGTGGCGCTTGCCTTCCGCCAGCAGCCGCAGCACGGAGATCTCGCGGCTCGCCAGCGGCGTGCTGCTCTTCGAGAGCGCGTCGCGCCGCCCGTTGAGCGAACCGGCCACGCCTTCCATCACCCGCTTCGCGATCAGCGGGGGAAGGTACGCCTTGCCTTCGGCGGCGTTCTGGACTGCCTGGACCATCGCTTCGGGCTTATCGTCCTTCACGATGTACCCCGAAACGCCCGCCTGGATCGATTCGTAGATGTGGCGGTCCTGGTCGGTCGCGGAGATCATCACTACCCCCGTTTGGGGGAGGCTCTCCTTGATCTGGCGGGCCGCCGCAATACCGTCCATGCCGGGCATGCTGATATCCATAACGACGACGTCGGGCCGGGATGCGAGGGCCTTCTCCACGGCTTCATTGCCTTCGCTCGCTTCGGCCACGACCTCAAATTCGGGCTCCAGCACGTCGCGCAGGCCTCTCCGCCACACTATGTGGTCGTCGGCAATCAAGACACGATTCTTCACGATGGCTCCAATCCAGGGCCTAGAAAGGCTTTGATGTTAGGCAGAGCGCCCACCCGCACTGTGGGAGCCTGCCGCTCAGCTCGATCCGAGTATATGCAAACGGGTGGCCTAAGTAATGGGGGAGAACAGCAGTCTTTTCAATTGAGTGCTAAGCAATTTTGCTCGCTTTTACTGGGTAATTTACTCTAGGTAGTGCCCTTAAACGTGCACGATCCCTTTGCGGATGCCAATCAGCACGGCCTGTGCCCGATCGTTTACCTGGAGCTTGCTGAACACGTTGGCCAAATGGTTACCCACGGTGCGTTCGCTGATGCCCAGCTGCTGTGCGATCTGGCGGTTGCGGTAGCCCTCCGCCACTCGCTGAAGGATGGCGGTCTCGCGATCCGTCAGCTCGCTGCGGCCCTCCCGGCCAGGACGATCTGAGCCCTGGTTCGCCAGGCGGTCCATGACCTGCCTGGCGACGGATGGGCCGAGAAAGAGCTTGCCGGCCGATGCGTTCAGCACCGCCTGGACCAGGCTCTTGGGGTCGTCGTCTTTCACCAGGTAGCTGCTGGCGCCCGCCTCTAGGGCGGCGAATACCTGCTGCTCCTCGGCGAAGGCGCTGACCATCACCACCTCGGTATCCGGCAGCTCGGCCTTGATCTCACGTGTCGCCTGGATGCCGTCCTTTTGCGGCATCCGAACGTCCATCACGATCACGTCGGGCCGAGACTCTTTGGCCATCTCCACGGCCTGCTCCCCCGACTCCGCCTCGGCCACTATCTCGACATGCTTCTCGTGCTTGAGCAGATCGCGCATACCTATGCGAAAGACCGAGTGGTCGTCGGCCAGCATTATGCGAATGCGTTCCTCGGCCACGCCTGCATACTACGTGGGGAGTGCCAGGCGCAAATGAGCGAAACTGCGCATTCTGCACGTACCGAAGGCTCCATCGACCTTAGTGCAAACGGCGCTGTTGTGCGCCATGGCTACTTAGTACGCTCTCTCACGAGACATGCGGTGGCCATGGTTAGCGCTCAGCGCGCTTCTCCTCGGCGGCGCGCTGGCGGCAAACCGCCTCCATATCGGAGAGGTTGAAACGCGCGTGTACCTGCCGAACATCGGCCTGGTGAAGGCGCTCGATGCCGCGGGCGAAGCCCCGGCCCAGCCCCAGGCCCCGGCCGGCATGTCGCTGCTGATCCCCAAGCTTCAGCTGAACGCGCCCGTCGACAAGCTCGGCGCCGATTCCGCGGGCCGCCTGATCGCGCCTACTGATTGGGATCACGTGGGCTGGTTCGAGGGCAGCGCCCGGCCCGGTTCGCCTGGCACGAGTCTGATGATGGGCCACGTCGATTCCCATACCGGCCCGGCCGTCTTCTTCGACCTGCGCAAGCTCCAAGCGGGCGACGAGATCGACGTCCAGGATGGCGCGCGCAACCTGCGCTACCACGTTACGTCCTCCCACGCGTATCCGGAGTCGAACGTGCCGATGGAGGAGCTGCTGGCGACCAGCGGCCCCAGCCGGATCGCGCTGGTGACCTGCGCCGGTGAATTCAGCACGACCACGGACCGCTACGACGAGCGGCTGATAGTGGAGGGGGATCTCGATGAATAAGTGGTGGTGGACCTTCTCTGGCGTGTGCGCGGCGCTCGGCGCCGCGGCCTTGCTCTGGCCGCAGACCGAGCAGCTGCCCGTGGCCGTGACGGCGCCCGCGCCCGCGTCGCAACCCTCCTTCAGCCTGCAGATCACCTCCGACGTCATTGCCCGTCCGTGGGTGACGGATTCCGCCGGCCAGGGTGTGGGGCTCAATCCGAAAACGTCGCTGGTGCGCCTGCAGCTGCCTGGCGCCACGTACTCGGGGCTGGATGCCACCCCGCAGACGGTGCTGGTCCCGAACGCCCTGGGCGACTACCACCTCCAGCTCTCCAGCGCCGGCTCTGGCCCGGTGCACCTCCGGGTGCGCGCCTTCGACTCCAGCGACCCGGACGTGGCGACGGAGTACGACGGCACCGGTGAGGTGCGCCCGAACTCCATGCTGGCTACGGACATTCAACTATCACGCGGGCCCGGCGGCGCGCCCGTCCTCACGGCCGGCCGGGTGGAGTCCCTCAGCTCACCCGCCGGCGCGTAGTCTACCGCTCGTCATCTGCCGGAAATACCTACTCAGAGGCTGAGGACCGACAGCAGGGTTTCGGGGGGAATGCCGCTGTTTGTGGCACTCGTCCCCGCGTAGTCTGAGCAATCGGAAAGGCCGAGCCTTCCTAAGTTCAAACCGGAGTGGATCATGAGTGACCTGAAGGAGTACGTGTTAGAGCTGTACCTGAGTAACGGCGCGCGTCTGCAGACGCGCTTCCGTCAGACCATGGAGGCCAATCAGCGGCCGTCCACCCGCTTCTACCTCGGCTATTCGAGCGATGCCGCGACCACCCAGGACTTGCCCTGGATCACCGTCGGCGACATCGCTTACATGCCGGACGAAGTGGTGGCCGTCAAGATCGTGGACGCCGACCAGGCGACCGCCGAACTTCCCTCGCACCTCCGGGCCGTGTAGCCCGAGCAATATCAGATCAGACGCACAGTGGAGATGCACGTGAATTCCAACCTCATTCGTTACGGGCGCGCGGCGCTCACCTCCGGCGGGCTGCTGCTCGCAGTGGTCCTGGCCGGCTGCTCCGGCATGTCGGCCTCGAAGCCGGCTGCTTCCGAATCCAGTCCTTCCGCCGAGGCGCCGGCCGAGAGCGCCAGCCCGGCTTCCGCGGCAGCTTCGGCCGCCCCCTCCGCCTCGGCAGCAGCGCAGAACAGCGGCAGCCTGGGCATGATCTTCGAAGTCAACAACAGCGGCTGGCAGAAGATGCTGGGCGCGCCCAACCAGAAGGGCATGGTCATCGTCATGGTCCTGCCCAACCAGGCTGGCGCCAAGGCGGGCCTCACGCAGGGCGACGTCGTCATGAAGATGAACGGCGTGGAGACCTACAACGCCAACGTCACCAACCGCGAGATCAGGAAGCTCAAGGTCGGCGACAAGGTGACGCTGGACCTGGCCCGCAAGAGCGGCTCCGCGAAAGTGGACGTCACGGTTGAGCCCACCCAGCAGGTCAACTTGGCCGACATCTTCAACGGCATGCTCAAGACGAACCCCAGCGATCCCATCGCCTACTTCCTGCGCGGCGCCTATGCCGACAGTGACGTCAAGGCAGCCATCGGTGATTTTGGCAAGGCCATCGACTTCAACGGCAACTTCGTGTCGGCGTACGTGGAACGTGGGACGCGCCTCCAGGCCAGCGACCCCAAGGCAGCCATGAATGACTTCGACAAGGCTGCCAGCCTCGATCCCAACTACGAGCCGCTGTACGTCAACCGCAGCGTGCTGTATTCCGCTCAGAAGACGTACGACAAGGCCATGCAGGACGACCAGAAGGCCGTCCAGCTGGACAGCACCGATCCGGCCGCCTATGCCAACCTCGGCATCGGCTATGTGAACATGGGCAAGCCGGCGGACGCGTTGAACGCCGAGAACCAGGCCCTGCAGCAGGATCCCCAGTTTGGGCCGGCGCTGCTGTACCGCGGCCTCCTGCAGCGCGACGCTGCTCGCTCGGATCTCCAGAATGCAGCCAAGCTGGTGCGCGATCCCGGCCTGCGGTCGGTGGCCGAATCGGCCCTGCAGAAGATGTCCTAAAGCTCGGTCCACTCCCCCTCGGCGAAGGGGCTCCTCCCACCCGGGAGGAGCCCCTTCGTTTTACCTAAGTAATTCCTGGAACAACCGTGTTCCGGCTACCTACCGCGTTTTCTCCCTGCCTTGCGGGACCTATGCAGACAGTGGCCTTACCGCGACACCCCTCCGCCCATAGCCTGGTCACACGGCAATTCGCCTCGCACGTGAGTGCGGGCAGTGCGTGTTCACAGGAGGTTTCGCGATGCACAGGATCACTAAGTCCGTGGGCCGGACGAGATTGCGGAGGCAGGCTGCGCGCGGCTCCGTCTGTCTGGCCCTGCTGCTGGCCAGCGCGGCCGCTCCGGCCGGCATCGCCCAGGCGGCGACGGCCACCGGCGGCTCGATTGCCGGCGGTCCTTCCGGCGGCAGCAGCGCTGGCACAAGCGGCTCAATCTCCGGCAGCAAGTCCTCCAGCGGCAGCTCGTCCGGCAGCAATACCACTTCCTCCAGCAGCGGCAGCGCCGGCTCCAGCTCCGGCTCCGCATCGGGCACCGGCCAGGGTGGCAGCACCGGCTCCAGCGCCAAAACCGGCTCAACCTCCTCCTCCGGCGGCGGCAGCGGCTCCCCCTCCGGCTCCGGCGGCTCGACGGGCTCCTCAGGCTCCAGCAGCGCCAGTAACTCGGCGAGCTCGTCCGGCAGCGGCAGCAGCGGCAGCGCCAGCTCCACCGGCAACAAGTCCGGCACGACTGTCACTAACACGGGCGGCGGGGGCGTCGCCACCGGTGGGGCCATCGGCTCGGGCGCCAACAGCTCGGCCAGCGTAACCTCCAGCAACACCACCACAGTCAACAATTCGGGCACCGCGGCGAGCTCCACCGGAGCCGCCAGCGGCACCGGCCAGACCGGCAGCAACTCGGCCAGCGCTTCCACCGGCGACGTCGACGCGGCGGGCGGCGGCGGCGCGGGCGGCGGCACGAGCGCCGAGGGCACCTCCGCGGCCAGCAACACCACGCGCGACTCCGGCTCTGCATCGAGCGGGTCGAGCACGTCGACGGGCGTTCGCAGCCGCACCACCATCAGCAACAGCTACAGCGGCAACCTGGCCAGCGGCGGGTCGATCAACGGCGGCAACTCGAGCATCACGCTGACCCTGGCCAACGTCAACGTCCTTACCAACGACGGCCACGCCACCTCCTCCACCGGCGATGCCACCGCCACCGGCCAGACCGGCGACAACAGCGCCTCGGCCACCACCGGCAACGTTGATGCCGCGGGCGGCGGTGGCTCCGGCGGCGGCACCTCGGCCAGCAGCAGCACGTCCGCAACGGGCTCGACCAGCAATTCGGCGAGCGCTTACACCGGCTCGGCGACCGCGACGGGCGTCCAGGCGACGACGACGATCACCAACTCCTTCACCGGCAACGGGGCGACCGGCGCCTCGATCGGCAGCGGCAGCACCAGCGGCATCCACCTCGACAACGTCAGCACCAACACGGTGACCAACACCGGCGTGGCCATGGCCACCACGGGCAACGCCACGGCCACCGGCCAGACCGGCAACAACAGTGTCACCAGCCAGGCGGGCACCACCGATGCCGCTGGCGGCGCGTCTGGCGCGGGCGCCGGGTCAGGCGCCACCGATGCCTCCAGCAGCCAGTCGGCCGAGGGCAGCTTCGCCAATGAGGCCACCGCCAGGAGCGGGGCGGCCACGGCGACCGGCGTGATCGCCGAGACGACCGTGACCAACAGCATCTCCGGCAACTTCGCCACGGGCGCGGCGGACATGGGCGGCGACAGCTCCATGGCCCTGACCAACAGCCAGACGACGACGGTGACCAACGATGGCCAGGCCACGGCTGTGACCGGCAGTGCCACGGCCACCGGGCAGAACGGCAGCAACGCGCTCACCGTCCAGGTCGGCGCGGTAGACGCCGCGGGCGGCGCCGGCTCAGGCGATACCCGCGCCAGCAACGACGAGCGCCTCGACGGTGATGTGACCAACTCGGCGTCGGCCCAGACAGGCGCCGCCACCGCCACCGGCGTGCGGGCGATGACCACCATCACCAACACCGGCGATGGCAACTTCGCCACTGGCGGAGCCAAGAACAGCTCGAACAGCTCGATCGCGCTGGCCGAGGCGAACGACAACACCGTCACCAACAACGGCATCGCCAGCGCTACCACCGGCGACGCCACGGCTACCGGCCAGAACGGCAGCAACACCGGCGTGATCGGCGCCACAGGCGTGGACGCGGCCGGTGGCGCGATCGGCGGCAACACCACCGCCACGAACCGCCAGGACGCCTCGCTCGACGTGTCTGACGACGCGACCGCCAGCAGCGGCAGAGCGAAAGCGACGGGCATCGGCAAGGCCGATACGGACGTCCTCAACTCGGCCCCGCACAACATCGCCACGGGCGGCGCCGACACCGCCGGCAAGAGCAACGTCACGATGACCCAAACCAACACCACGGCGGTGGAGAACACCGGCAGCGGCACCTCGGTCTCGGGCGGGGCCACGGCTACCGGCCAGAACGGCAACAACAGCCTGCAGGTGAGCGCGGGCGACGTCGACGCGGCGGGCGGCGCTGGCAGCTCTGGCAGCACCACAGCCCGGAACGATCAGTCGGCGCTGCTCTACGTGTCCGACATGGCAGGAGCGTTCAGCGGTAATTCGACGGCGACGGGCATCGGCCTGGCGGACACCCTGGTTCACAACATCGGCGTCGGCGTCGGCCTGACCAACACCGTCACGGTCGTGAACAACGGCACGGCCAGCGCCATGAGCGGCGATGCGTCGGCCACCGGCCAGAACGGGAACAACAGCGTCTCGGTCACGGTCGGCGACGTGGATGCCGC
>Ga0070738_10007898_pt1 | contig 10446 bp, 5 predicted proteins | sample Coa_R2_2_FD_66446 | JGI IMG/M metagenome (GOLD analysis project Ga0070738, IMG submission 66446) | Surface soil microbial communities from Centralia Pennsylvania, which are recovering from an underground coalmine fire - Coalmine... | ecosystem: Environmental > Terrestrial > Soil > Unclassified ... | reverse complement strand
CTGAGGGTATCAAAATAGTACCAGCTAACATAGGGGAGTTATTAACTGCAAGGGGGTTGGCATACTGGTGTATGGACGATGGGAATAAAGACAGAGGCAACTTTAGACTTGCAACTCTATCCTTCTCTAGGAATGACGTTCTGCTGCTCATTAAAGTCCTTAAGGAAAACTTCTCTTTAGATTGCAGTCTTAATACGGTTAAATCTACCCAATACAGAATCTATGTTAAAGCCAACTCTATGGTTCAATTCCGTGCTTTAGTTTCTCCTTATTTTCATCCTTCCATGCTTTACAAATTACAGTAAGTCTATTGGGTAGGGTAAGGGTAGGGTGAGTATATTATCTAATACCTAAGATTGGTAAGAAGTTGAAGGTATAGTCTATTCCAGTATGAAAATATTGGGTAATAGGTCCGTTGCAAGGGACTCCGAAGAGCTGTGGTAAGGGGTGAAAGGCCAATCTAACCTGGAGATAGCTGGTTTTCTGCGAAACCCGTTTTAGCGGGTAGTCCATTTATTAACTTAATTTGTTACTAGACGGTACGGCACTGGAAGCCACGCTATTTTATAGCCTAATTGGGGGGCTGTCATGGCTCTATCAATGGCTTCTAACCCCGGAAATGTATAGTATACAATAATGGACAATCAGACGATTCGTGATAAGGCGATTTGTCAAAAGGGAAACAGCCCAGAACAGGAGTGAAGGTCCCTAACAAACTACTGAGTGAACATAAGGCAGTCCTTTCCAGTGTCTCTCCACAAAGTGGGCTTGGAAGCAGCCACCTTTTAGCGATAGCGTAACAGCTCAGTGGTTTAAGTTCCCTATAAAAAGGGTAAATACCTGGTGAGGGCGCCAAAAATGTAACGGGTCTATAGTAGTTGTCTCTCTATTTCAATTCAGAATAAGGAGGGAGTGGCAGTTAATACAGGTGCAGAGCTCCTTTACTGCTTCACCGAAACCCTGTCCTAGTTGAAAATTCTAGGGGTAGCAGAATATCCAGCAAATGGAAGGAAGCTTGCTCATTGAGTTAGTGGACATAGCTGGACTAAGAATGCTGACATGAGTAGCCTAAAAGGAGGTAAATTTCCTCTTCGCCGAAAGCAGAAGGGTTTCATTTGTTAGGTCTATACCTATATGATTAAAGCAACGGCCTCTAAGACAATTAAGAAAGGAAACTTTCATGTGTCGATGAGTAATTCTTCTGTAGGGCAGTAACCTTCCTTATTAATTTATCTTGTTTTCAGAGGTATATTTCAAAGAGTAAGGTTCAGGAAAGAGCCCTACGGAAAACTCCAAATTTGGAAACTCTCCATATTTTTTTGGGGTTAATACTAACCGTACCCTAAACCGACTCAGGTCTGCAAGTAGAGTATACTAAGGCGTAGAGATAATCGTCTTGAAGGAACTCGGCAAAATGACCCCGTAACTTAGGGAGAAGGGGTGCCACTAATTTGTGGCGGCACAAAACAGGGGGGCGCGACTGTTTACTTAAAACACCGGACTCTGCTAACACTAAGGTGGATGTATAGAGTCTGATACCTGCCCAATGCTAGATAATCAACTAAGCCGTTTTAGGATGGCAAAGGAAGCTCTAGTTAATGGCGGCTGTAACCTTGACGGTTTGGCTAAATAGGGCCGTCTTAAAACTCGGCTATTTGCTGAAATACCATATTAGGTGACTAGTACATGGTTTGAAACACCTTAGAAGTAATGAAACAATTCAATAAAAATGTTCTCTACACTTGTATTATTCTTTAAGACCTGTGACAATCTATTCAATAGTGGTAATCAGCAGGAAAGACTAGTGGATAATAGCAATTTCAACTCCGAAATCCAATCCGAAGCCAAGAAGTACTTCTTAGGTGGGTTCGCGGAAGGCGAAGGTTCAGTTTCAGCTTCTGTCAAAGTTAATTCTGATTTCCGATTTGGGGTAAATGTTCAACCAGAATTTGGTGTAACTCAACACCAGAATGGTAAGCATATCCTTGCAGAGTTTAAACATCTATTTGACGGAAAAGGCAACCTTCACTTGAAACCCGGATCCCAAGACGTGTGGGAATACAAGCTATCAGGCTTGACTAATCTTATAGATCACGTTGTACCATTTTACCTTAAGTATGTAATACCTTTCAGTGGTAAAGTAAAGGAATTCAACATTTTCCTGGAAATCCTTGAACGGAAACAACGAAAAGAGCATTTTACCCAAGAGGGTCTGATAGAGATGGTTAAGCTTGTTTATACTCTCAATGAAGAGGGTAAGGGCAAAACACGTAAACGAACCTTGGAGGAGGTACTTGCTATTATCCGGGATAAAGATGCATACTTTGCTAATCCCAACAACTAGAATCCTCAGAGACCATATGCCGAGCAAGCCTCTTTCTTTTTTGACCATTACCCTTATATTTTATTCCTTAAAACTCCCCAAAATGATTCCAGTTCTCTTGAGGGTCTTGGTAGACTAAGAAATAATGGTCTTTGAAGATATGGTCCAATCCTTTATGAAAATAGAGGGTATTAAGCCTAAGGTAGCGAAATTCTGCCCTGGCGTACAATGACGCTTGCAAACCACTATGTGCTGGAAACCTTTAAAGACTTAAGTACCTAAATGGTGACAATCTTGAGTATATAACAAAAGGTAATCAGCAGGAAACCAAAGCTTGAAAGCTAGTAGGATCCTCAGAGACTATACGTGGTTCTATTGTTAGGTTTTGTACCTATTTACCTCAATTTTATTGTAATGAACTAAGAAGTAAGATAATTTGAATATAACATCATGAAACTCTTTAATGAAAAGATATTCAATCCTTATTGGGTTGTAGGTTTCGTAGACGGGGAGGGTTGCTTCTCTGTAGGTGTCTTCAAAAATAAAACCTTACGTTTAGGTTATCAAGTTCAGCTTGAGTTTAGTATCACACAACACAAACGTGATCATGACTTATTGTTACAGTTCATAGAGTTCTTTGGTTGTGGTTACGTGGCACCAGATGGGTCTCTGAAATTTAAGTATATAGTCCGTGACTTATCTGATCTAAATAGAGTTATAATACCTTTCTTTCAGTCTTATCCTTTACGTACTGTTAAACAATTAGATTTCAACTCTTTTGCTTCTGTGGCTACTATGATGAACGATAAAAAACACCTTACTGAACAAGGTCTTCTTGACATTCAACTAATCAAGGGTTGTATGAATCGCAATAGAATTTTTGAGTCTCCTAACAAATAGTAAGATATAGTCCAAATCCTAATATAAAATTCCCCAATCAGAATCAATTAGGATAGAGCGAAATTTCTTGGCATTTAAATGATGTCCCGCATGAAAGGTTTAACGAAGCTCCTACTGTCTCCAAGACGAACTCGGCGAAATTGAATTATCCGTGAAGATGCGGATTACCTCCAGCTAGACGAGAAGACCCTTTGAAGCTTTACTGTAGCTAGTTAGTGTGTAATTGCTACTTAGATATTAAGGGAGTCGACTAGACATGATACCTTGATCTTTGTAGTAGATTTCACTATTAAGGCTGGCTAGTAGACAGTTTGTCTGGGGCGGCAATCCTCACCTAAAGTAACTGAGGAGTCCGAAGGTATGTTTTACTAGGTTGGAAACCTCTTTATGGCTATGGTGAGCCTAAATAAGCGTAATGGTATAAGCATGCTTAACTGTGAGACCTACAAGTCAATCAGATAAAACCCTTTCCACGGTATTATTCTTGTCATAATGAAGGAGTACGCTAATTATAAGGGTATAGGTAACTAGGGCATAGTGACCCGGTGAAACATTATGGAATGTTCATCGATCAACGGATAAAAGCTACTCAAGGGATAACAGGCTGATCTCCCACGAGAGTTCATATTGACTGGGGGGATTGGCACCTCGATGTCGGCTCATCCTATCCTAGAGCAGAATAAGGTTCTAAGGGTTCGGCTGTTCGCCGAGTAAAAGGGTACGTGAGCTGGGTTAAGTACGACGCGAGTCAGTACGGCTTCTATCTACTGGAGGGAGTTGGAAGTAAAGAGGAAGCTATCTTTAGTACGCGAGGACTTAGATGGAGTGACCTCTGGTTTACCAGTTATCAAAGGCTAATAAAGCTATGGTATGGCTGGAAAGCTACGTCACGAATAGATAACTGCTGAAGCCATATCAAGCAGGAAACTAATCCTTTATACTTCCTTTTAAACTTAGAATAGACCATTCTATTAATAGGGTCTGGGTGTAATAGCAGTAATGTTTTCAGCCTCAGATTACTAATTGTTAAGCAACTTGGTTTTACCAGATCGTTTTATTATGTAATCAGAATAATGTTCCTTAACTCAATAAGAGCTTATTTTCTCCTTAATTTTTAGTAGACGACCCTGTTTAGGCGTACCTATGCCGCTAACAAGGAAATTCTTTAAACTTACCTTTCCACGGTATTATTCTTGTCATAATGAAGATAAGGGAATCAATTAGTGAAATAAGGGGTTTAGTTAATGGTTATCAAGGTGTTTATTTTTATCTTATTTCTTTATTTTAGTCAGGTAGATTAAATTCCTCCTGTAAAAAGTTGAGTAAAATCTAAGGCTTATGGTAAGGCGTACCTATGCCGATTTTCCTAAGGGAATTCCATCCTAAGGAAAATTTATAGGAAAAGAGGCCGAATGGGTTAAGGCGATAACCTGCTAAGTTATGGGATTAAATGGTCCTTGAGGGTTCAACTCCCTCCTTTTCCGCTACAAGAATTTATGATTATCACTCAATCAATAAACCCTATTGGTTGTCGGGTTAGCTTAATGGTAAAGCTTTCGTCTTGTAAACGAGGTATGGTGGTTCGATTCCGCTACCCGGCTCATTATAAAACCAAGTAAAATTTGCTTATTAAAGCATAAGGGTTATGTATCTTAGAATTTATTTAACACAGATAAAGATCAGCAGCTCTTGTTTAAGTCACCCCCTGGCGGCATAGGTAGCCTTGGGGGGGAAGGTTTTGATAAACTGTAATATCATTTTCCCCTTACCGTATCTTTATAAAGATGAGGAGTATGTAGCTCAAAGGTAGAGCAGCCGCCTTTTAAGCGGTTTTGTTGGGGTTCGAACCCCCACATACTCAGTTAAAAGGTACTCTATGGAATTGAATTATCTTACTGATTTAAGGCAGGAAAAGAAAAATGAAGTAATTTCTACTTTACCCTTTAGCGGCATAGGTACGCCTAAAAGGGTTTACCCTTTAGCGGCATAGGTACGCCTAAAAGGGTTTATAAAGTATCATAAAGTATCTAGGCTTAAACTAATTCCTGTTTATTTATTTATTTTCAAAGGGCTTGTGGTCTAACTGGAAAAATAATTAACTTGTCACGTTGAAAGATGTCGGTTCGAGTCCGACCAAGCCCGTGTCAGGCTTCTACCTTTAAAATTTAGAGGTATTATAAGGCAATATTTTCATTAGACAGTGTAGAGATAAAATAATATACCCTAGAAAAATAAACTAATAATAGGGATAATAACTGAAGGGGAGGATAATACCCAATATGGTCAAGATATAAGACAATTTATTCTTTACCTGGCTTATAAGAGATAGGGGGCAAATCCTAATCACTCTTCTTGGTAAACATGTGGGTATAGACTTGATGAAACAGGCCTTAGTACTCTACTACTTATTTTCTCAATGGCAGCTATTCATTACCAAGCAATACTAGTCCTTCAATTTGAGATAGACCTGGCTAGTGTGGTGTCAAATAATAGTGCTATCTTCTCTTTATTCCTGCTAGATACTAAGGAAAGAGTAGTCTAATCAGATAGAAGAATACCTTAAAAGAACTCGAGGAGTAGGGGAAGGGTAGGAAAAAAAAACCTGAAAAGGAAGAGTGGAGAGAATAAATCCTGCTCTATGTCTCTAGGTTTCCTACTGCTATTCTCTATAGGAAAGTCCGGGGCTATACTGACCATCTATATGGCATTCCATTAAGTCGTAAAAACGACGGGAAAAAGCATAGAGAACAGACCCCCATTCCCAGAATTCTAACCTCCTCCCCTTGGAGTCCAAATTTCTCCGGACCCTCTAGGGGCACAGGTACGCCTAAGAGGGGGAGGTAAACTGGGGAATAATCGTGAAATAATACCTATGGTTAGCCAACCCATGTTCTTAAAAACCTTTAAAATAATTGGAAGTGGGGGGTTCAGCTTTAGTTTGATTAAAGCCGATTTAATTCTAGTCATTATTTGATTCACTAGTTTAAATACAGCTTGACAAAATAAAGTAGTAGAGTACTGCTTTCTCCTTCTTCTAGATATGGGTTGTCGTCTAAAAGGTAAGACCTCCGAGTTTGATTCGGAAAAAAGAAGTTCAAATCTTCTCAGCCCAGCTTGGTTATTTTAAGAAAAAGTTATTACTTTAAGTTAGTTAGGTGGAATCCCCTTGCATTTTTCATTAGTAAATATGTTTAAGTAAATAAGTGGGGGTGCTAATTTATGTCATAAGTGTATCTTGCCCCTTAACTAAGTAGTAAAGGAAATTCTTAAATTAGTAACTAGTGTATTCTACTAGCTTGTAAAATAAGTAAATGCATCCCTAATAAACTAGCTTAGGTAAATTAGCTTGGTTCCCCCTGGCGGCATAGGTAGCCTTAAAGGGGTAAGCTTTAAAACTATCTTTTAGAAGTGGAACAAATAGATTCGGATTTAGAATAGTTAAATTAGAAGTGTTGTGTTTCTTATTCTTGGAGTAGATTAGAGTCGGGATAGTATAAGGGTTAATACGTACGTTTCATATACGTGAGTTAGAGGTTCGAATCCCCTTCCCGATATTTTAGTTGTTCAAGTCTAGGAGATAAAAGTATATAGCTAAAAGGAGCAGTTTCAGGTAAATATTTATTAGGATGGAATTCCCTTAGAAAAATCAAGTTTGCCCCTTAGCGGCATAGGTAGCCTAAAGGGGGTTTGGTTTAGTTGTAGGTTTCTATCAGCCTTCTATGAATAAGAGAGATAAGTAAGAGTATAAGAGGGGGTAGATTTATTCTCTTTTGGATTTCCCTATATTGCCAAAGTGTTATTTATCATGAATAGTGATGGTAGATTTCCAAGATAAGAACCTGATGAATGAAAACTCAAGTTCACCCTCTAAGGCTACCTATGCCGCTAGAGGGTTCATTTTTCTCTTCTGATGATTATTGCTCAATTCCCTACAGTATTAGAACCTGCATAGTCATTAGGATAGTTAGGATAATAGCAGAATGGTTGGTTTAATATCAAATTGTTTCTTTAATTGTTCTTTTTCCTCCTACCCTATTATCTTATTAGCTTAAATCAGCCCTTTAAACAAACTAACTAACCTTTAGAAGTAAGACCAAAAAGTAACTCAGATGTTCTTTTCTCTGATTTTGTATCTGATAGGATTGATGGGTTTCATAGTAAACCGTAAAAATCTTGTTCTCATGTTACTCTGTCTAGAGCTTATGCTTCTTGCAGTCGCCCTCTTGCTCTTATTAAGCTCCTATACCTTTTCGGATATTTTGGCACAAGGTTTTGGAATCTATGTAATTGCGGTTGCGGCAGCTGAAAGTGCAATAGGCTTAGCTATCATAGTTGCCTTCTACAGACTCAGGGGTTCTATAGCAATTAGTAATCCCAAAAGGTAGTCCCTATGCTACTAATAAAAAACACCCCAATTTTTATTCTTATTCATTGAGATCTTCATGGCTCTTTTAGAGCTCATTAAAAAACAAAATGAGAAGAAGGCGAACTGGTACGCAAGCTCACTGTAAATGAGTCGACCTTTAGGTCATGGGGGTTCGAATCCCTCTCTTCTCCTTTAAAAGGAAGGTAATTATCTAAATTATATCTCTTAATAAATAAGTAGAAAGAATAAGATTAGGCTGTCTATCCATTCTCTAATAGTTATGGTGATTCATAATAGATTGAAAGGGGGGGAACCCTCTAGCGGCATAGGTAGCCTAAGAGGGGAAGGGGAGAAATTCCATCTTAGAAGAACACTCTTATTGGGCCCTTTCGTATAGATAGGTATAGTACAAGGCAACTTCACTGCCTAAACGCCAGTTCGATCCTGGCAAGGGTCACTTATGGCCTTATGGTCTAAAGGAGATAAAGAACCAAGCCTTGAAGACCAGGGGGTAGGAGGGAGAGTAGGTATTACTAGGAAAATACTAGATAGTTGCTAAATATCTCCTTACTCCCCCTTAATCAAATTAGTGGCCTAGATTACCCCCTAGCGGCATAGGTAGCCTTAGGGGGTTTAGCTCTTAACCTTAACCCTTTAGCAATACTCATTCACATATTAGAAAGGTCAATTTCCATCCTTTAAAATACATCTTATGTTCTAGAAGGTGAGAGGAATACCTTCCAAAATGTGTCTATCACTACTACTTATTCATTTAATAATCTTCTTAACCAATCCCCCCGGGATTGAAACCAGGGCTTCAATTCCTTTACTTTCCTCTGGCCCTACAATTCTACCGGAGGGTTTATTATTGAAAATACCCTAATTTAGAAAAATCAACCCCCTAAAGGCGTACCTATGCCGCCAAGGGGGTCAACTTAGAAGTTAATCTTCCCAATCTGTTTCACATGCTATTTTTCTTACTGGAATCTTTTATAATACTATTACCTTTGTTAGGAAGTATTGCTTTCATGACTCTTGCTGAACGGAAAGTAATGGCTTCTATGCAACGAAGGATAGGACCTAATGTCGTGGGGTTTTATGGGATTCTCCAACCTTTTGCTGATGGATTGAAACTTCTGCTTAAGGAGGCTGTAATTCCCAGCCACGCTAATAAAGTCATTTTCCTAATTTCACCTTTCATTACTCTATCATTAGCCCTTATGGGTTGGGCAGTGATTCCATTTGCTAAAGGAACAGCCTTAGCAGATATCAGTCTAGGAGTATTATTTCTTATGGCTATTTCTTCTTTAGGAGTTTATGGTGTTCTACTTGCCGGTTGGTCAGCTAACTCTAAATATGCTTTCCTTGGATCCTTAAGATCTTCAGCACAACTTGTAAGCTATGAACTTCCTTTGGCTATGGTTATCCTTATAATTGTATCAATAACAGGTTCATTATCCTTTCTACAAATTGTTGAATTTCAACAAGGGGTATGGCTAATAATACCTTTATTACCACTTTCTTTAGTTTGGTTTATCGTCATTCTTGCAGAGACAAATAGAGCACCTTTCGATCTGCCCGAAGCAGAACAAGAGCTCGTAGCAGGATTTATGGTAGAACATTCAGCCTTGCCCTTTGCCTTTTTTTATCTAGCTGAATATGGGTCTATACTATTGATGAGTACCCTTACTACTCTTTTATTTTTAGGCGGTTACCTTTTACCTTTTGGTTTACCCTCAACTCCCCTTCTTGAATCACTCATATTAGGATTAAAATCCTCTGCTATATTCTTCTTTTTTGTTTGGGTCAGGGCTACATTACCTCGGGTAAGATTTGACCAATTGATGGTTATATGTTGGACTACTCTTTTACCAATAGGTTTTGCCTTCTTTATTTTTACTTTGAGTATTCTCGTAGCCTTTGAAATTACACCTTCTTAAAATTCCCCCAAATTCTTATTTGAAGAATATCTTAGAGAGATTTAACACACTATGCTGAACAAGATTCTTCTTTAGAAAAAGTAATATTAAAAGAGCCTTCACCTTCTATGAATCTAACTATGTAATTGGGATGAAGCTTATTTACTCCAAAAGTAGAGTCAGTGTGGGTAAACCTAGTCTGCAAAGAGATAAGAAAGTTAAAAAAAGGTTGCCCCTCTACCGGCATAGGTAGCCTAAGAGGCCAGGTGTCTTTGAATTTGTACTGAAGAGTCTTGTTAAGTTTAGCATGTTAATAAAATAGAAAGAAATGTATATCAAGTTCCTTTCTTACTCCCTATCTAGTACCTTCCTAATTTATACTAATTAAAGAAGAAGAAGTTTAGAAGTTCTACAATTTGGTTTTAAATTAGATTGAGTAAATCCGCAGCGAATTCATAGATTGAACCCGTTATAGATCATTTAGACTATGACATATTTATTGTAAGAGCTTAGACGTGGCTCAGGAGTACGCTATCTAGTGGGTTACACATGCAAGTCATATGAAAATTGTTTCATGGCGACCGGGTGAGTAATAAATAGGAATCTACCTTTAGGAACCCCTGGGGCGGCATAGGTACGCCTTCCAGGGGGAAGGGTTAAATGCCCATAATTTTAAAGAAAGGAAATTTTCCGCCTGAAGATGTGCCTATTTTGTAATAGATAGTTGGTAGTGGTAATGGCCTACCAAGTCTATGATGCTTAGTTGGTTTGAGAGAACGACCAATCACAGTGGCACTGAAATAAGGGTCACCCGAGAAATGCTCGGCAGCAGTGAGGAATATTGGACAATGAGGGAAACCTTGATCCAGCCAACTATGAAGGGTCTAAACTAATTCTGTAAAAACCCTATCGGAGAAGAGCATAATGAGTTAATTCTC
>Ga0070738_10007897_pt1 | contig 10446 bp, 6 predicted proteins | sample Coa_R2_2_FD_66446 | JGI IMG/M metagenome (GOLD analysis project Ga0070738, IMG submission 66446) | Surface soil microbial communities from Centralia Pennsylvania, which are recovering from an underground coalmine fire - Coalmine... | ecosystem: Environmental > Terrestrial > Soil > Unclassified ... | reverse complement strand
CGGCAGCGAGCTCGCCTCGATGACGCCCGCGTTCGCCTGCAGCGCGCCGACCACGCCCGACACGTTCGCGGGCGACTGGTTCTGCAGCCACACGATGCCGACGTCGTCGGTCTGCAGGTGGCCGGCGATGGCGTAGCTGTTGCCGCTGTTCGGGTTGACGAAGGTCGAGAACACCTGGTCGACGTCGGGGTCGACGCCGTTGATGAACCCGAGCGGGTCCACGACGTCGGCCGTCCCGTTGCCGCCCGCTTCCATGTGCAGCCTGGCGCGGTCGATGGGCGACTGGCCGTGCTTGGCCGACACGACGATGAGCGTCGATCGGTACAGTCCCCTGGCCTTGAGCTCCGCGACCATGCGCCCGAGCGACGCGTCGACGTGCGCGATGGCGCCCGCGAGGAGCGCGCTCGGCGCGCCATCGGCGTCGACGTACCCGCCGACCGGCAGCTTCTCGCCGACGCTCACCTGCTGGAAGTTCATTCCGAAGATGGTCGGCACCGGCGCCGCCGCCGACCCGTCCGACTTCAAGCCGTCGATCCAGTTGATGACCGCCTGGACCTTGGTGTCGTCGTAGGCCATGACGGCCGGCTCGCACGTCGTGAAGTCGCTGACGCTCTTCAACGGCAGCGAGTTCGTGGCGCCGTCGCAGAGCGCCAGGGTGCCCGCGAGGTCGACGCCGTTGGCGGTGCCTCCGTTGACGATGAGCGAGTTGATCTCGGGCGCGTAGAGGTCCTCGATGCCGGCGCCCGACGGCCCGTTGAGCAGATCGTAGGACGGGTGCTTGTCCGACCAGGCGGTGTGGCCGCCGGCGGCGCGGACGACCTCGAAGGCGGTGTTCACCCGGATGAACTGGTGGGGGAACACCGGCTCGCAGTGTCCGGCAGCGTCCTTCGCGAGCGGCAGGTTCGCCGGGTTGATGCCGCCGCTGAAGAGCTTCGAGTCGTCGAACTCGACGCTCTCGTCGAACACGACCTCGGTGCCCGGGTTGCCTGCGCAGCTGCTGCCCGGCGCGAACAGCGTGCGGTCGTAGCTGTCGTCGTAGTAGACGCCGGTGGACTTGGGCGTCGCGCCCGTCACCAGCGCGACCATGCCGGGAAACGAGTCGGACGGCGTGGTCGTGTGCGCGTCGGTGTATTCGACGCCGGACGCCGCGAGCGACGCGAGCGTCGACGACGGATTCGCCGCGATCCAGCGGGCGAGATCGACCTCGTGCAGCCCGTCGACGCTGATGAGCAGCACGTGGTCGATGTCGACGCGCCGCTCCTCCGCGGACGCGTGGTCCGCCACCGGATCGGAGCCCACCGCCCTCGAGCTCCAGGCGGTGAGCAGCGCCAACGCCGCGACAGAACCAACTCGATGCATTCTCATGGCCAGTCAAGCCTCCTCGCTCCCCACCCGCGCGTGGAACGCGTGTATCAGCATCGGCGGCGGCGACGGTGACGGCGCCGCGAACTCGCGGCAACGAAACTCGGGCGTCGCGCCGGGGCCTGGGGCATCGGGTCGCAGCGTCGGGCGCAGCCGCCGTCGCTGCGGCGGTCAGCTGGCCGCGGGATCAGCGCGCGCGGGAGGGCACGCGCGCAGCGGCAACGTGAGCGTGACCACCGCCCCTCCCCCGTCGAGCGGCTCGATGGTGACCTGGCCCGCGTGGGCCTCGACGATTCGCCTGACGATCGTCAAGCCGAGGCCCGTGCCGGAGGCCTTGGTCGTGAAGAACGGATCGAACGCGCGCTCGAGCAGGCCCCGCCCGACGGCCGGGCCTCCGTTCGCGATCGACAGCCGCAGGTGGTCGCGCCCGTCGACCCGGCACGCGACCGTCTTGACCCCGACCGTACCGTCGAGCGCCTGCGCCTCCGCTGCGTTGACGAACAGGTTGACCAGCGCCTGTCGCAGCAGGTGCTCGTCGGCCTCGAGCCGGGAGGCGTCGGCGGGGATGTCGACGCTCCAGCTGACGCGAGCGCCCTCGAGCGCCAGCGTCGTGAGCTCGATGGCGGAGTCGACCAGCGGCGCGACGTCGATCGGCTTCGACTGCGGCGAGGCTGGCCGCCCGAAATCGAGGAAGTCCTTGACGATGCGATCGAGGCGGGCGGCTTCCTGGTCGAGGATGCCGAGGAGCTGCCGTGCCTCGCGGACGTCGCCGGGGATGAGCCGCCGCAGCTGGCTGACGACGTTGAACACGACGCCGAGCGGATTGCGCACCTCGTGCGCGACCAGCACCGCGAGCTCGCCGAGGCTCGCCAGGCGCTCTTTTCGAAGGAGCTCGCTCTGGGCCAGCGCGAGCTCCTCGTAGCTTCGGCGCAGGTCGGCGTTGAGCCGCTCCAGGCTCTGGCCGCGCTGCTTCTCCTCGATGTAGAGGCGCGCCCGCTCGATCTGCGCGGAGATCTGATCTCCGAGGGCGAGCGCCAGCTGCACGGTCTCCGGCGCGTAGGGCTCCGGTCGGGTGCGGGCGAGGTTCAACGTGCCGATGAGCGACCCGTCGGCGTGCAGCGGGATGATCGCGAACTCGGCGAAGCCCGCGCCGATCACGGCCGCCCGGTTCGCCTCGGGGAGGCTCGCGGCGCTGAACACGAGGGGCGTCAGCGTGTTGACCACGTCGCCCCAGATCGGGGTGTCGATCGAGGCGCGGCGGTGGCGCTCGGCGAGACACCCGTCGTAGCCGAACGGCGTCGTGGCCATGACGAGCTGCCTCGCGGGCGCGTCGAAGAGGTAGATCGCCACGCGCTCGCTGTCCGTGGAGGCCGCGGCGATGCGCTGCATGTCGTCGCACACGCCGGCGAGGTCGTCCGTCCTGCGTGTGCGTGCGATGGCCCTGATTGCCTCGAGCTCTCGCCCCTGCCCGCGCTCTCTCTGCGTCATTCAGCCTTCCGGCCCCCTCGTTTCAAGCTCACGCGTCCTCGCGAGGAAATCAAGGCCGTGCCTTACGTGACGGACGTATCGTTCTACACGGGGCGGCGCGGGCGAAGCTCGATGAGCCGCCGCGCGGCGATCACGCGTCCGTCGCGATCGACCGCGACCGACGCGCGAGGGCTCGACACACCCGAGTAGGGCGCGTTGCCGCGAGGAGGCGACGCGCGGGATGCACGCCGTCGGATGACCGCAAAGGTGGCCGGAGGGAGGCGGAGAACGTCGTCTCCGCCTCCCTCCTGCCGGTTTCGACGGGTCAGCTATGCGGCGCCGTCGGCGCCGGCGCCGCGATGGGCGCCGGTGCCGCCGTCGTCGGAGAAGCGGAAGGCGTCGTGGCCGACGTCGAGCCCGTGCTGGCGCTCGGCGTCGTCCCCTTCACCTTCTTCTTCTGCTTGCTTCCCATCGTGCTTCGCGCCGTGCGCGTCGCCTTGTTCTTGGCCAGGGCCGCCGACTTGACGGCCACGGTCTTCTTGGAGGCCTTGGGGGCCTTCAAGCCGAACTCGGCGAGGGTGTCCGGGGACTGCGAGAACATTCCCTGGACGATCCGCTTGAACGACGACACGAATGCCGCCGTCTGCGCACGCTTGTCCCGGTTTGCTTTGACCGCCGCGGTCCGCGCGGCTTCGGCTGCGACTGCGGCCTTGCCGGCGGTGAGGCGGTCTTCGAAAACCTTGACGATGTCCGCCGGGCTGACCGATTGGCTCCCGACGGGCAACGACGCGAACTGCGATAGATGCTTCTGCACGGCGTCGACCATCTTCTGGTCGGCGGCGAGCAGACTGACGCGGTTCTGGGACGTTGACATGGCTTCCTCCTTTCTTCGTTGCTGGGTCGCGAGCGCACCCTTCCCGGCGGGGCACCATTGCCCCGCTTTCGTGTGCTCTCAGCCCTGCTGTCTGGGCTCGCGCGCCGATTCCGCGCGCCGACGCGATTTTTTTTGTCGACCGCGTGCGATTTCTTCTCGGCGCGCTGCGTCGCACCGTGTACGGGGCGCGTTCCGTCGTGGATGGACGCCTGCTTCGCGCGAACGCCGTCCCTGGTCACGCGAGCGCAGCGGTCGGCCGGACGACCGGAGAACGCCGCCGCCACGACCGAGCCGCTGGTTGGCCCTTTCCATCACGCCGGAGGTCGACCGAAGACCTCGACGCGTCGATGCGAGCGCGCCACCCGCCCGACCGGGTCGATCCGTCGGCGGACCACGGGCGACGACCGCGCTACCGAGCCGCCGGTACGGCGAACCAGGCGCGCCGCCCGGCGCGCGCGCGTGCTTCGCCGCCGAAACGAGCACGCCAGCGGGTCGACGGAGCAGCCGTCAGGGCGACCCGAGCGCTCGTCCGGCTGGACGCGACGCCCACGTCGCCGACGCGAGAGGCCCACGCGGGGTGATGCGCCGCTGGTTCGACGGACCGAGCCGCCGGTCGTCGTCAGCGCCCGCCTGGCTCGCCGGGCGGAGCGCTCGGTCGTGCCAGGAATTGAAGCGCCACGCTGAGAGGCATTCGCGGGTCGGCGAACGAGGCCCCGCGCTCAACGCCTCGGCTGCCTCGTCGTCCCCGCGCTTCTCATTCGGCGCCGGTGTCCGCGCTGCCGTCGCGATTCGGCGCGCCGCCCTCGACCGGCGTCCGGCAGATGCCCGCGGTGCCGCCCGCGTCGCCGCCGCCGCCGCCGCCGCCGCCGAACCTGCCGCAGGTCTGTCCGCTCGGGCACGCCGGGCCGGAGACGGTGTCGCACAGCTGGTTGCTCCCCGCGGCGCACGACGCCGCGCACGACGTCGTGAAGCTGAAGCCCGCGTCGAAGCTCGCCGTCGCACAGCAGACCTGGCCGCTGCCGCAGCTCGTCGCCGTGCACGCCTGGCTGATCGTGAACGGGGTGGTGCCGGACGGGCAGGCGCTCGCGTTGGCCGCGCATACGAACCCGGCGCCCCCGTCGCCGCCGCCCGCGCCTCCGGCGTCACCGCCGCCGCCGAACCCCCCGACGCAGCATTGGGGCGTGGGGCTCGCGCAGCTGCAGAAGCCGCCGTCGCCGCCGCCGGAGCCCGATCCGCTGCTCGACGCGGTCCCCGAGCTGCTGCCCGCGTTGCCGGAGCTGCTGCCGCCCGAGCTCGATCCGCCGCCCCCGTCGGACGGGCCGCCGCTCGAGGAGCTGCCGCACGCCGCGCCGAGCGCAACGCCGCCCGCGGTCACGAGAAGCGTCGCAAAGATCCGCCGTGCATTCATTTCGCTGGACCCTCCAGAACGAAAAAGACGGCGGCGACGCTACGATCGCATAAAGCGAAACACAATGGCCTTTGCCACGAGCATGTCGCAGGAGACACACACGCGTGTCGCCCGCTGTCTCCCGAGCGCGTGGCTGGCGCTCGCCGCGAGCGCCGGGCTCCTCGCCTGCGGAGGAGGAGAGCCTGGCGCGACGAGCCCCGAGGCGGCGCCGGCGGAGGCTGCCGCCGACGGCGACGTGCCCCTGAGCCCTCGGGCAGCGCGTCAGAGCCCCTGGAACATGCCGCAGTCGGGGACGTCGCCGAACCCCGCGGCGCTGACGCCCATGAGGTTCAAGATCGTGCAGCCGAGTCGGTTGAACACCTGGGTGCCGCCGGTGTCGATCACGCGGCCGCCCACCGGGAGCGCGCCGCCCGCGCGCCCGATGAGCACGATGGGCACGTTCTGCTGGTTGTGATCGCCGCGGCCGAACTCGTTGGCCCAGACGACGAGCGTGTTGTCGAGCATCGTCCCGTTGCCTTCGGGGACGGCGTCGAGCGCCGTCGCGAACCGGGCGACGCAGCTCGCGTAGTACTGGTTCATGGCGACGACGCGCGCCGTGTTCGCCGGCGAGCTGCCGGCGTCGGACGTGTCGAGGTGGGCGACGTTGTCGTGGCAGTTCATGTCGATCCCCTTCCAGGCGAACCGCCACTTGCCGCCGCCGTAGCCGAACTGCATCGAGGCCACGCGGGTGATGCCGCAGGTGAGCGCGATGGCGGCGAGGTCGATCATGTCGCCGACCATCTGCGGGATGTACGTGTCTTCGTTTATCTCCGCGTTCGCATCGATGGCGAGGTAGTCGGTCGGCGCGGTCGGAGCCGCGCACGCGGGCACGGCCTTGAGCCGCTGCTCCACCGCGCGGATCGCGGTGAGGTGGTAGTCGAGCTTGGCGCGCTCGTGCGGGCCGAGGCGCGCGGACACCTCGGCGAGGTTACCGGCCACCGCGTCGAGGACGCTCACGCGCCGGTCCGCGCTCGCGCCGCCCGCCGGGAACAGGTACTGGAAGACCGACAGCGGATCGCGACGCGGGTGCTTGATCGTCCCGGGCCCGAGGTACGAGAACGACTCGCGGTGGTCGAAGCCGGGCTTCGGGTGCGGCTCGGTCTGCGACGCCAGGACGGCCAGCGTGAGGGTGTCGACCCCCCACGCGCGCGCCACGATCTGGTCCACCGACGGGCCGCCGCCCCACGGCTGACCGGCGACGGACATCAGCTTCTCGCCCGTGAACATGCGCGCGAAGCCCATGTCGTGCTCGTTGCCGTCGGTGCCGTTGGCGTCGAACGGCACGAACGCGCCCTTGACCACGTTGGTCTTCGCCTTCAAGCCGTTGTCGCGCCCCGTGACGGGATCGGTGAACAGCGCGTCGAGAATCGGGGAGCTGAGGTTCGCGTCGGGCCAGAAGTTGTGCTGCTGGGTGCCGTTATTCTGCATGAAGATCATCAGCCGCGCGGGCGGCGAGGCGACCGGACCCGCGCCCGCGCGCAGCATGCGGGCGAGCGGGAACGTCACTGCGCTCGCGGCGAGGGCCCGCAGGGCAGAGCGCCGGCTGAACGAGGTGCGCGACATGGTTTGGCATTCCTCCGCGCGAGCTCACTCGAACGTGCGGTTCACGAAGATGGGGTCGTCGACGATGCTCCGCAGCACCGCCGTGACGTTCGCGTCGGGCGTCGACGCGGCAGACGCCGCAGCGACGTCGGCGCTCGACGTCTCCACGGCGCCCATCGCGTAGCGGTACGCCTGCCTGGCGAAGCAGCCGGCCAAGACGCGGCTCGAGGCCAGGCGCGCGGTCAGCTCCGCGGCGCCCTGGAAGCCTCCGCCGATCTCCGGGATGCCCTCGATCGAGCCGCTGCTGTCGACCGGCTGTCCGTTCTCGAGGCGGCGGAACGCGCCGACGCCGTCGAACTCCTCGAAGCCGAAGCCGATGCCGTCGATCTGCGTGTGGCAACCCGCGCAGAGCGGATCGCTCACGTGCTTCGCGAACCGCTCGCGCGTCGTCAAGGCCTGCACGGCGGGGTCGGACGCCGCCGGCGCAGGCGGCACCCGCGCCGGCGGAGGCGGCGGCGGCGAGCAGAGCAGCGCCTGGAGCACGAACACGCCGCGCGCGACCGGCCCCGAGCTGTCCGCGTCCGAGTGCACGGCCAAGAAGCCGGCGCGCGTGAGGATGCCCGGCCGGACCGTCGGGTCGAGATCCACCGGGACGAGCGCGCCCGACGCCGCCCTCCCCAGGCGGCCCGGCGCCACCGGCTGGAGCGACACGACGGGGGCGAGGGCGTACAGGTTGGCGAGCGTCGCGTCCACGTACGACCGGCTGGACGTGAAGAGCTCGCGCAGCGAGCCGGTGCCGCTCCACATCACGTCGTCGTAGAACCGGTCGAGCTCCGCCGACATCGAGGCGGCCATGGCCTGATCGAACGCCGGATAGAACCGCGCGTCCTTCGCGAGGGTGGCGAGCCGGCCGGTCGTCATCCACTGGTGCAGAAACGCCCGCAGCGTTTGCCGCGCGCCGTCGGTCGTCAGCAGGCGCACCGCCTGCCGGTCGTAGTCGTCGCGCGTCTCGAAGCGCCCCGCCTGCACCGCGGCCCAGAGCGGGTCGTCCGGCATCGAGCCGGTCAGCAGGAACGACAGCTCGGAGGCGGCCTCGTAAGCGGTGAGCGCGACCTGGGCGCCCGAAGGACCCGTCGCGCCGGCGGGGCCGAGCTCTTCGCGGTAAAGAAACTGCGGCGACTGCAGGATCACCTCGACCACGGTCTGCACCGCGCGGCCGAAGTCGCTCCCGGCGGCCTCCTCCTGCTGGAACACTCCCTGGAGGCGCTGCCGCTCGGAGTCCGTCAACGGGCGGCGGAACGCGCGCGGCGCGAACGTCGAGAGCAGCCCGTTCAGGCACGCCGCCTCGCCCTGCGTCGCGACGTCGCATCCGCCGAGCACCTGCGGCAGCCGAGACGAGACCGCGCGCGCCGCGAGCGCCTCCGCCGCGCTCTGGTAGTCGACGACCTGGTCGGACTGCACCGCGAGGGCAGCCGAGCCGTTGTCATACCCGTTCTGGTACACGTCGACGACGAACCGTTCGGCCGGGGCGGACGCGTCGCCCAGCAGATCGCGCACGACGTTGTCGTACTCGCGGCTGCTCAGGCGACGGAGCCGCCGCGCGGGCGTCGCCGTCACCGCCTCGCTCGCCGACGAGCCGTAGAACCGCGGCGTCGGAGGCGACGGCGCGCCGCTCTCGGTGCAGCCCAGGGCGAGCAGCACCACCCCCCCGAGCAACCCCGGCACCGCTCGACCTCCCGTCATTGGGAACGCCGAAGCGTAGCACCGGCGCGCGCCGCTGCCGTCAGGCAGACCGGACCCTCGCTCGACTTTCGTCGAGCCGCCGTCCAGCCTTCAGGCGACGTAGCGCGGCCGGGTGAGCGCGTGCGCGAGCAGGACGAGCACGAAGCCGCCGATGACCGACCAGACGATCGGGAACGGATGGCCCGCGATCGCGATGACCAGGAGCTCAGGGAGGTGCAGCATGCGCGCGATCCAGGTCCCGACGAAGGCGCCCAGGAAGCCGAGCAGGATCGACAGCACGAAGCCGCCGCGCGTACCACCCCCGAACGCACGCGCGATGCTGCCACACACACCCGCGATGACGAGGTAGACGACGAACTCGAGCAGCGTCATACGCTGCCGCTACAGCAACGCGGGTGCCAGCGTCATGATCGCGCCGCCGCCGCGCGGCGCCCGGCGGAGCCGCGCTGCGCAGGCAAGCCTGCCACGCGTCGGGGCGCGCTTGCCGTCGCCCGAACGCGACGCCCGCCAGCGCCGCGAACGCGCCGGCCGAGCGCGAGCCACAGCAGCAAGACGATCGACCAGCGCCACGCCTGAGCCGCAGTTCGCGAGGCGGTGGGCGCCTCACGGCAGGAGCATCCCGACGCGCCGGCGGCTTGCTGACCGAAGGTCGCCGGTTCGCCCGCGGTCGAGTCTCGGGCCGCGTCGGCCGGCGCGACCGAGGCCGCGTCGCCGCCGGAGTCCACGACGGCGGGCGCCGACGCGTCGCACGAGGCGGGCGGCGGCCCGGCGTCACCGCAGGCGAAGAACGGATACGTCACGCACAGCGTCGGCCAGACGCACGCCGCAGCCGCGGCGCCGCAGCACGGCGGCGGGCCGCTCACCTCGTCGAGCTTCATCACGTACGTCGGAGACCCCGAGTCGGAGACCAGGTCGCCACCGGCGAAGAACGCGAGCTCCGCGATGGTGCCGGACGCCTGCTGCGCCGTGCACGCGTAGACGCCCTGCGCCGTCCACGTCAAGCACGTGACCGACCCGGAGTACACGGGCGTAAACGAGAGGTCGGCCGCCGACGCCGCGTAGACGCCCGTCACGGTCGGATCCACGAAGATGCCCGATTCGACGGGATCGCCGTAGCCCGCGAGCACCTGCGTGCCGTCGGGCGACAGGGCGAACCCGAGCAGCCTGGCGCTCTGGCGCAGCACCTCGCGCCAGGTGGCGCCGCCGTCCGACGTGTAGAGCAGCGCGTCGTTGGCCGACTCCTCGGGCGCGTCCGCAGGCAGGATCGTGGCGTTCGTGCGCACGAAAATCCGGCTCGCGTCCTGCGGATGGACGGCCGCGATGTACGGGACGTTGCTGTTGTCGGTGCCCGGGATCGGCAGGATGGACCACGTCGCGCCGTGATCGACGGACTTGAGCAGCGCGCCTTGCTGGCCGCCGTCGGCCCGGATCAGCCCCGTCGCGTAGATGTGCGTGGGGTCGGTCGGGTCCAGATCGACCGTCGTGACCGTCTGCAGCGGGAGCGGCGAGCCGATCGCATGCCAGCTCGCGCCGGCGTCGGTCGACTCCTGCAGCCCGACGCTCAAGCCGCCCTCGACGATGCGCGTGACCACCGCCACCACGGTCGTGCGGCGCGCGCGGTCGATCGAGAAGTCATTGATGTTCTGGTTCGACCCGACCGAGCCGAGCGTGGGGCTCCAGGCGCAGAAGTCGGCCGAGCGGCTGATGACGGCCTGCGAGTCGACCAGCACGGCCAGCGGCGACGCGGCGCCGCCGACGAAGTCGATCAGGGGGTCGCCCGCGTACTGGGCGTCGCCGGCGAACTGCGCTTCGCAGAAGTCGTACCAGTGCGCGCCGCGATCGGTCGTGGTCAACACGCCGTACGTCGCTGCGAGCAGCATGTGCGACGGATCCGAGGGATCCTCGAGCAGCCGCTCGGATCGCGGGAACCGGCCGTTGGCGACGGCGTCCGGCGACGCCGCGAGGACGACGGCGATCGCGCAGAGCCCGAGCGCGGCGCGAGAGCCCTTAC
>Ga0070738_10007894_pt1 | contig 10447 bp, 5 predicted proteins | sample Coa_R2_2_FD_66446 | JGI IMG/M metagenome (GOLD analysis project Ga0070738, IMG submission 66446) | Surface soil microbial communities from Centralia Pennsylvania, which are recovering from an underground coalmine fire - Coalmine... | ecosystem: Environmental > Terrestrial > Soil > Unclassified ... | reverse complement strand
CTCGTCTTCATCCCGCCGCTCCTCTACTGGACGGCGATCACGAGCTCGATCCGCGACTTCCAGCGCTACCTCGCCTCGATCACCCTCCTCGCGGTCGGCCTCGTCCTCGTGACGACGGCGGCGGTCGCGGCCGTCGCTCACGCGCTCATCCCGGAGCTCACCTGGCCGGCGGCGTTCGTCCTCGGGGCGATCGTCTCGCCGCCCGACCCCGTCGCCGCGATCGCGGTGACGCGCCACCTCTCGATCCCGCGCCCCATGATCACGATCCTCGAGGGCGAGGGCCTCGTGAACGACGCGACCGCCCTCGTGGCCTACAAGATGTCCGTCGCGGCCGTCGTCTCGGGCGCGTTCTCCCTCCGCGACGCGAGCCTCAACTTCCTCAAGGCCGGGCTCGGGGGGATCGCGATCGGACTCGCGGTGGGCTTCGTCATCGCCCTCGTCCGGCGCCGCATCAAGAAGGCGCCGACGGTCGAGGCGACGATCTCGCTCCTCACCCCGTTCCTGGCGTTCATCCCGGCCGATCGGCTCGGGTGGTCGGGGGTCCTCTCGGTCGTCGCGGTCGGCCTCTACCTCGGACATCTCGGGCCGCGCATCGTCTCGGCACAGTCACGGCTCCAGGCCGCCTACATGTGGCGCATGGTCACCTTCCTGCTCGAGGGTCTGATCTTCCTCCTCGTCGGCCTGCAGCTCCCCCGCGCGTTCGAGAACCTCGGGAACCACACGACGTTCGAGCTCCTGGGCTACGCGGTGCTCGTGAGCGGCGCCGCCATTGCCGTCCGCATCCTGTGGATGTACCCGGGCGCGTTCCTCGCACGTCTCATCCGGCATCCCTTCAAGGGCTGGCAGGCGATGCCGCGGTGGCAGGAGGCCATCTTCATGGGGTGGGCGGGGATCCGGGGCGGCGACTCGCTCGTCATCGCGCTCTCGCTGCCCTTCGTGACGAGCGCCAACGAGCCCTTCCCGGGCCGGCCCATGATCATCTTCCTCACCTTCGTCATCATCGTCGTCACGCTCGTCGTGATCGGCCTCTCGCTCGCGCCCCTCGCGCGCTGGCTGGCGCTCAAGGACGGCGGCGAGCTCGAACGCGAGGAGGCGGAGGCCCGCAAGCGCCTCCTCGCCGCCGTCCACGCGACGCTCTCCGCGACTCCGTCCGGCGCCGGAGGGTTCGTCCGCACCGCGCTCTCCGTCGTCGAGGCTCAGCGCGAGGCGCTCATCCAGATGAGAGATACGTGCGCGATCGGCGGCGAGGTGATGCAGAAGCTCCAGCACGAGCTCGACCTCGAGGAGGTCCTCCTCGAGTCGAGACCGACCGGGCCGAAGCCGGTGAGTCCGCCGCCGGGACCGCAGCTCTAGTAATAACGCCGTCCCACGTCCACGTGAGCGGGGTAGACGAGGCCCGGGTCGCGGCGCGAGCGCCAGCTCTCGAGGATCGACTCGACGCTCGGCTCGATCTTTCCGCGCCAGGCCGTCTTGCCGTTGAGGACGACCTCGACCTCGCGCGAGGCATCGAGGAGCCGCTCGTCCAGGTAGACGCGCGCCTTCCTCACGCCGTCGAGCGTGACCTCGATGCGGTTCCGCTCGCGGTCGGCCTTGCCGTCGACGCGCGGCCGCTCGCGGCCAGGAACGCGCTCCTGGATCCTCAGCCAGAAGGCCCCGTCGAGCTTCTCGGAGACCGAGACATAGGTCACCGTCGGCGGCGATGAGTCACGATGCGCCGCGAGGATGAAGCTCGTGACCTCGGCGATCACCGGCCCGTTGAGGAGCCTCTCGAGCTCGGCCGGGGTGTGGTTCGCGTCGAAGCTCTTGAAGGTGACGTGGCCGCCGATCTTCTCGAGGTGCTCGCACGCCTCGCGGTCCGGGTCGTAGGGGACGAGCGGGTCCTTCGTTCCGTGGGCCGACCAGACCGGCGTCGGGCGTCCGTTCTCCAGGAGAGCGAGCGAGATCGGATCGTTGTCGGACGTGCAGCCGAGCCGGGAGATGCCGCCGGCGATCGGGGCGAGAGCGGCGAAGTGGTCGGGGCGCCTCAAGCCTATGTTCCAGGTCCCGTAGCCGCCCATGGAGACGCCGCCGAGGATGATCCGGTCGGGGTCGATCCAGAGGAGCTCCTGCGCCTTGCGGATCGCCTCGAGCGTGAAGCTCCTCGGGTCGTCGTAGGACCACCAGTGCTTGAACTGCTTCCTGAAGAGCTCCGGGATCCCGTCGGGGAGGGACTCGCCTTCGGGGAGCTTCTGGGCGGTCGGGGCGACGCACGCGTACTCGCCCGTCGGGATGATCCGGTCGGCGAAGGGCGTCGCGCCTTTGGCGCGGCCTCCGAGGCCATGGAGCATGCAGACGAGGCCGAGCGGCTTGGTCCGGGCCTTCAGGACCTCGGTCGGAGGGGCGTAGAGGATCATCTCCGTCTTCTTGCCCGAGCCATCCTGGATCTCGAACGTCCGGGTCCCGCCCTCGGGTTCGACCGCGGGGCGCGAGACCTCGCGAAGAGCGGCGAGGAGGTCGCGCGGCGTCCCGCCGAGCTGGCCGATCGCGGAGCGTGCCCGGGCGAGGTCGCCATCGCGGGCGAAGATCTCGGCGACGGCCCGGAGGTCGGCGGGGGCGGGGGGCGTTCCGCCTCGCGCGAGCGGGAGGAGAGCGACCAGCAAAGCGAAGAGCGTCAGGCGGAGGATTCGCATGCGGGCATCCTAAACTCCGCCCGCGGCGTCCGCCCGCCGACGATGACCGTCGTTTTATGGGAAAGCATCCACTCGCTGACGCGATCGACCGCGCATCTCCCATGTTCTGCGTCCTGGGTCGGGAGGGCTCCTTCGGCAGGGATTTTGCCCATGTCCGCACCCGGACGGAGGCCTCGCGGATGCGAGAAGGAAGTTTCGTCGTTCTCACGGCCGGGCTGATCGCGCTCGCGTTCGGCTGCAACGGCGCCGTGGGTGGTCCCAACGGCTCGGGGAGCACGGCGCCGGGCGCGAAGCAGGCGCCACCGACGCCACCGGCGCCGCCCGCGCCGCCACATCCGCCGGCTCCGCCGCCTCCGAGTCCGTCGCCGACGCCGGCGCCCGCGCCGTCGCCGTCTCCAGCGCCTCCGCCCGCTCCGAGCCCGGCGCCGCCGCCGGCGCCTCCTCCGGCGCCCCCGCCGCCTCCCCCGCCCCCGCCGCCCCCGCCGCCGCCGCCTCCGCCGCCGCCGCCGGCTCCGGGGACTCCCCAGAGTCCGGGCAGCACGGCCACCGGGACGCCGGCGCACTGGCTGTTCACCGGCAACTACGGGAGCGACACGGTCACCGTGTTCGCGCTCGACGCGAACGGAGTCCCGTCGCTGCCGACGAATCCGAGTCTTCCTCTCAAGCCTCTCGCCGGCTCCGGCGGAGGGAGCTTCTGGCAGCCGGGCGCCGGCATGTGCATCGATCCCGCCGGAAACAACCTCTACCTCGTGGGCGACAACGTCGCGAACGGCGTCGTCCAGCCGATCTCGATCGCGGTCAACGGCTCGACGCTCGTCCTGACCCCCGGGACGCAGGTCGCATCGGGCTCGGGGGCCGGCGCCATCTGCGCCGCGAACGGCTACCTGTTCACCGCCGACAGCAGCACGGTCTCGGCCTATACCTACACCGCTGCCGGCGTCGTCGGCGCCGCGAAGTCGACGGCGTGGCCGAGCGGCACGTTCATAGGCGGCCCCGACTGCATCGTCTCGGGCTCGCTCGCCGGGAACGTCTACGTCGGCTTCCAGGTGGATCAGGTCATGCAGGCCTTCGCGGTCAAGACGGGGACCGTGCAGGCTCCGAACCTCAACAACCAGCAGTTCTGCGGGAGCTTCGCCGGTCCGACCGCCGTGGTGCTCCACCCGAACGGCAAGTTCCTCTACGCCGCGTGCGGCGACGGATCGGTCCAGATCCTGACCGTGAGCAGCGGAACGCTCGGCGCCGGCAGCTTCGCGACCAATCCGGTCCAGGCGTCGCCCGGGACGAACCCGGTGACGCTCGGGATCGCGATCAACCCGGCGGGGACGCTCCTCGCCTGCGCGAACCCGGACGACTCGAGCTCGGTCGTCGCCTTCGACGTGACCTCGACGGGCGCGCTCACCAAGATCTCGACGAGCGGGACCTACAAGCTCGCCGGGGCGCTCCCGAACAGCGTCGTCTTCGACCCGACCGGGACCGTCGTCTACGCCGCGAACGGAGGCAACGCGACCCTCTCCGCCCTGAACGTGAGCTCCACGTCGGGGCTCAAGCCGGTCACCGGGTCTCCGTTCGCGCTCCCGACGGGTGACAAGGGGCCGGGCCTCATCGTCGTGAAGTGAACGCCGGCTCGTGAAGTGAACGCCGGCCCGAAGTGAGGCGGGGTCAGAGCGAGGCGGCCTTCTTCGGCGGAGCGTCCGGCAGGAGTTCCTGCTGCTGCTCCGCCTCGACCTCGACCGCGGGGCGCTCGAGCTCCTTGTGCTCGACGCGCGAGCGGTCGCGGACCTTGCCGCACGCCTGCTGGACGACGTTCCTCCGCGCGCGGAAGACGAGCTTGAGCGTCTCGCCCGTGACCTCGCGCGTCTCGGGCTCGGCGAGCGACTCGAGCGCCGCGATCGCGGCGCCCTCGCGCACGTCGATCGAGACCTCGTGGAGGCCGTCGTGGCGCGCCGCCTGCGCGGCGACCATGGCCGCGAGCTGTTCGAGTCCCTCGCCGGTCCGGGCCGAGATCTGGACCGGGCGCGGGAGCCGTCGCTCGAGGAAGGCGAGGAGCGCGCGGTCCGCGACGCGATCGACCTTGTTGAGCGCGGTGATCTCGGGCTTGCCCGTCGCGCCGATCTGCTCGAGCACGGCCCGGACGGCCTCGACCTGGGCGAGCGGCTCCTTCTGCGACGCGTCCACGACGTGGAGGAGGAGGTCCGCCGTCAGGACTTCCTCGAGGGTCGCGTGGAAGCTCTCGACGAGCCGGTGGGGGAGGTTGCTGATGAACCCGACCGTATCCGAGAGGAGCACCGTCCGGCGCGGCGCGACCTTCCAGGGGCGGGTCCGCGTGTCGAGCGTCGCGAAGAGCTGGTCCGCCACGTAGACGCCCGCGCCCGTGAGCGCGTTCATGAGCGTGGACTTGCCGGCGTTCGTGTAGCCCACGATCGCCACGGCGAACGAGTCGCGCGTCGCGACCTCGCGCTCCTTCCGGTGACGGATCTCCGCGAGCTCGCGCTTGAGGAAGACGATCCGGTTCCTCATGAGCCGCTTGTCGGTCTCGAGCTGCGTCTCACCCGGGCCGCGGAGGCCGACGCCGCCGAGGTGCGTCCACATGCCGCGGAGGCGCGGGAGCGCGTACTCGAGCTGAGCCACCTCGACCTGGAGCTTTGCCTGGGGCGTCCGGGCATGCCGCGCGAAGATGTCGAGGATGACCTCCGTGCGATCGACGACCTTCTTCTCGAGCAACTTCTCGAGGTTCCTCACCTGACCCGGCGAGAGGTCGTTGTCGGCGATCGCGCAGTCGGCGCCGGTCTCGGCGATGAGCTGCTTCAGGCGCTCGACGGTCCCGCTCCCCACGAAGGTCGCCGGGTCCGGCTTGTCACGCTTCTGGACGAGCTCGCCCTTGACGACGATCTCGGCGGTGTCGGCGAGGGAGGCGAGCTCGTCGAGCGGGCGCTCGAGCTCGCGGCGCGCGTCGCCGCGGAGGAGGCCGGCGAAGAGGATCGCCTTCTCGGCGGGCTTCTTGGGGTCGATCGTCTGCTGGGGCAAAGAGGGGCTCCTCGGGTGAGCGGACGATTCTACCCGTTGCGGTTCAGGGTCGCGGGACGCATCTTGTGTCCCCGTGCGGCTCGGGGGATACGAGGTTCTCGGCGAGCTCGGGGAAGGCGGCATGGCCGTCGTCTACCGCGTCCGCTCGTCGCGGGGCGACGTCCTGGCGCTCAAGGTCCTCAAGGGGAACCTGAAGGAGGGCGTCTACGAGCGCTTCCAGCGCGAGCAGGACCTCCTCGCGTCGCTCGGCGCGGCCGAGGGATTCGTCCCGCTCGTAGGGTCCGGGGTCTGCGAGGCGGGCCCTTTCTTCGTCATGCCGTTCGTGAGCGGCGGCACGCTCCGGAGCCGGCTCGAGAGGGGGCCGCTCTCGGTCGAGGAGACTCGGGCGTTGGGGCGAGACCTCGGCCTCGCGATCGGAAGGGCGCACGAGCGGGGGATCGTGCATCGCGACCTCAAGCCGGAGAACGTCCTGTTCGACGGTCAGAGGAGGGCGCTCATCTCCGACCTCGGGATCGCGAAACACATAGTGGAGCTGACGTCGACGAGCGCCGAGGCCCTCACGAAGGCGGGGGCGCTCCTGGGAACGCTCGGGTACATGGCACCCGAGCAGCTCGAGTGCGCGCAGGGCGTGACGGCGAGGGCCGACGTCTTCTCTCTCGGAGCGATCCTCTACGAGTGTTTGGCCGGCCGGTCGCCCTTCGAGGGCCACTCGGTGGGGGAGAAGCTCGTCCGAACCATGGACGCTCACCACGTTCCGCTCGGGGAGGTGCGACCGGACGTGCCTGCCGATCTCTCGAGCGCGATCGAGGCGTCGCTCCACCGGAATCCAGCGGAGCGCCCTGCGGACGGCTTCGCCTTCGCCGAGGTTCTCGGAGGTGGGCCGCGCCGCGAAACGCCGCCGTCAACCGCGGCGGCGCTTCCCGACCCCCCGCGATCGGGGGGCTCGAGAGTCCGCTCGCTCGTGGCGATCTCCGCGATTGCGATGCTGGGGGTCCTCGGCCTCGTGTTGTCGATGGCCATCAGTAGAGATGCGGCATCGCCCCGCGTCTCGCCCAAGCCCGCACCGCCACCCCCGCCTCCTGTGGCAAAGGGCTGGTTCGACGAGCCGATGCCTCCGGGTCTACGGAAGGCGGCCGAGCGCCCGCTCTATACGTTCGACACAGGGCGTGGGCTCGAGCTCCGGCTCGTCCATGTCCCGTCTGGCGACTTCATGATGGGAGCGGTCAACGGGTCGCAGCACGAGAAGCCGATCCACCTCCACCCCATGCCGCGGTACTATTACATCGGCCGGACGGAAGTCACGTGGGGCCATTACCTCGCTTTCTGCCGCGCGACGGGTCACGTCGAGCCGTCGAGGCCCGACTGGCGCATCACGGACGAGCACCCCGTCGTCAACGTGAGCTGGGACGACGCCCAGGCCTTCTGCCAGTGGGCTCACGTTGTCCTTCCGTCGGAAGCGGAATGGGAGAAAGCCGCCCGCGGTACGGACTGGCGGGAGTGGCCGTGGGGCAACGAGTGGCTTCCCGGTAGGGCCAACATCCTCGACGCTTCGTGCCCCGAGCCTGGCCCTTCCGGTGGAAAGGAGCCGACGAGCGATGGCTTCGCGTACACCGCGCCGGTCGGTAGCTTCCCAGAGGGTGCGTCGCCCTACGGGGCGCTTGACATGGCCGGAAACGCGATGGAGTGGTGTGCGGACTGGTTCGATGAAGGCATCTACCAGGAGTACTCGAATGGACGCACCGACCCGCCGGCCACCGGTACCAGGCGAGTCGAACGGGGCGGCGATTGGTCCAACCCTCGGGCGGTTGCGAAGACCACGTTTCGTATCGGCGGATACCCGAACGGGGCCATGCGTATCCTCGGGTTCCGTATCGTTGTCCATGCGGATTCGGTCCGCCGCGTGAGGTGAGCACGATGGAGTGCGGCGGTCGTGTTAGACGTTCGACGTGGTAGACTTCTGCCCCGAAAAAGAGGGGGTCAACCAATGGCCGATCGCGTCCGGCCGGATGCGCTCCGCGCCGCGCTCAAGACTCTCCGCGACTATCTCGACGACCTCGCGCGCTCCTCGTTCGACGAGCACGCGACGAAGCTGCGGCTCTTCGTCAACTACTTCCAGAGGGACGACACCGTCCGGTACCTGGCCGAGCGCCTGCACATGCGTCTGCGCGACGTGCTCCGCCAGGTCCTCGCGCCCAAGCTCGAGCTGCCGACGGACCCGCTCGACCGGCTCGCGTTCATCTACGAGGTCCTCTTCCACTTGAAGAGCGGCGACCGGCTCGACGTCCGCGAGTTCCTCTCGCGTGGTTTCGAGGGCGGCTCCATCGAGGCCAAGTGGGACGACTTCAGGAACCGCTGGCTCGCGGCGCTCGTCGAGGGGTTCCGCGACCTGAACGAGCGGATCGAGTCGATCCTGGACGAGGACCCGGTCGACCCGGAGCTCATCTTCCACATCGCCATGCACTCCGGTGTGGATGACGCGTTCGGCGACCCCGAGCCCGACGTGAGCGTCCCCTACGCGCCTCCGACCGAGCCCGAGCTCGAGCCCGTCCGCCCCGAGCCCTCGTCGCCCAGGAAAGCCCTCGACCTCCTCCGTGTGAGCGTCGCGCGCGAGCCCGCCTCGCGGCGCGAGGACCTCGAGTCCGAGCTCCAGGTGCTCGAGCTCGAGCTCGCGAAGAAGGCCCCGGACCGGGAACGGCTCGACGAGATCGTGGGCGTCTTCGCCGCGGCGTCGCCGGGGATCGGCGACCTCGCGCGGGCGGCGACGAGCCACGTCGGCGGCAAGCCGGTCAAGGTGAAGAAGCTCGTCAGGAAGCCCGTCCCGGCGAAGAAGAAGCCGATGCCCGCGGCGCGGAAGCCCGTCGCATCCGCCAAGGTGAAGGCGGGCAAGGCGAAGGCGAAGGCGAAGCCCGCCGCGCGTCCCAAGGCCAAGAAGGGGAAGCGGGGCTAGGTGGAAGGCGCCCACTCCCACGCCGTCCGGGACAACCTCACCGAACCGGAGGCGGCCGACCGCGCGAAGCGCGTCTCGAACGTGCGCTACACCCTCCACCTCTCGCTCGGATCGAAGGCCGAGACCTACCAGGGCGAGCTCGCCGCCGAGTTCGACCTCGAGCGGGGGCCGCGGCTCTTCCTCGACTTCACGGGGAAGGAGATCCGCTCGCTCCTCGTGAACGGGAAGTCGGTCGCCGCTCCCGAGTGGAACAAGCACCGGCTCGTCCTCCCCGAGGACCTCCTCCGCCCCGAGGAGAACCGCGTCGTCGTCGCCTACGAGAACGCCTACAGCCACACGGGCAGCGGGTTCCACCAGTTCATCGACCCCGAGGACGGCCGCGAGTACGTCTTCTCCGACTTCGAGCCGTTCAACGCCCATCAGCTCTTCCCGTGCTTCGACCAGCCGGACTTGAAGGCGAGCTACGACGTCACGGTGACGGCGCCCGCCTCGTTCACGGTCGTCTCGAACGGCCGAGAGGTCGAGAGCACGCGCCAGCCCGACGGCCGCATCCGGCGCAAGTTCGAGCGGACGGCGCGCTTCTCGACCTACCTCATGGCCGTGATCGCGGGCGAGTTCTCGATCTACACCGACAGCTACAAGCCGAAGAAGGGCGACGCGATCCCGCTGCGGATCCTTTGCCGGCAGGCTCTCGCGAAGCACATCGACCCCGAGGAGATCTTCACGGTCACGAAGCAGGGGTTCGGCTTCTACGAGGAGCTCTTCGACTTCCCCTATCCCTTCGTCAAGTACGACCAGGCCTTCGTCCCGGAGTTCAACGCCGGCGCCATGGAGAACACGGCCGCCGTGACGCACGGCGAGCACATGATCTTCCGCGGCCAGGTCTCGGAGACGCAGCGGCTCAACCGGGCCGAGACGGTGCTCCACGAGCTCGCCCACATGTGGTTCGGCGATCTCGTCACGATGCAGTGGTGGCGGGACCTCTGGTTGAACGAGAGCTTCGCGACCTTCATCTCCTACCTCTGCCTCGTCAAGGCGACGCGCTTCAAGCACGCGTGGGAGAGCTTCCACTCGAAGATCAAGGCGTGGGCGATGCGCCAGGACGAGCTCGTGACGACGCATCCGATCGCGGGCGACGTGCCCGACACGGACGCGACCTTCCTCAACTTCGACGGGATCACCTACGGCAAGGGCGCGAGCGTCCTGAAGCAGCTCATGGCGTTCCTGGGCGAGACGGCGTTCCGCGACGGCCTCAGGATCTACTTCAAGAAGTTCGCCTACACGAACGCGACGCTCGAGGACTTCCTCGCCTGTCTCGAGGAGGCTTCGGGGAAGGATCTCGGCGAGTGGTCGCGACTCTGGATCGAGACGAGCGGGCTCGGCTCGCTCGGGGCCCGGATCGACGCCGCGGGCGAGAAGATCAAGACGTTCGAGGTCGAGCAGGAGCCCGCGAGCACGAACTCGGTCCTCCGGCCTCACCGCTGCGAGGTCGCGCTCTTCCGCGAGGAGAGCGGGCGCGCCGTTCCGCGCGAGACCGCGAGCGTCCTCGTGAAGGGCGCGCGCACGCGCGTCCCGGAGCTCGAGGGGAAGCCGATCCCCGTCTTCTCGACCGTGAACCACGGCGACCACGCCTACGCCAAGGTCATCCTCGACCCGGCCTCGCTCGACTACGTGAAGAAGAACTTCGAGCGGATCGAGGAGCCCCTCGTCAAGGCGACGCTCTGGGGCACGCTCTGGCAGATGGTCCGCGACCGGAAGATGCCGTCCGTGGACTACGTCCGCCTCGTCGCGGCGAAGGCGCACCACG
>Ga0070738_10007891_pt1 | contig 10449 bp, 7 predicted proteins | sample Coa_R2_2_FD_66446 | JGI IMG/M metagenome (GOLD analysis project Ga0070738, IMG submission 66446) | Surface soil microbial communities from Centralia Pennsylvania, which are recovering from an underground coalmine fire - Coalmine... | ecosystem: Environmental > Terrestrial > Soil > Unclassified ... | reverse complement strand
CCCGGATGCGGAGATCGTGGCACTCAACCTTAAACCGGTTTGATGCCTCCTTGAGGAGTGGGAGCGTCCTCTCTCTGGCGCTCCCACTTTTCCTCTCTCTCTGGCCAATGCGAAGACCGGGCAGGCACATTGCCTGGCGAAAAAATGAACTGAGGCATGGCCGGCGCTTGCTTTTGCCGACCCGGCGCTCAAGTGGAAGGAGGAACCAGTGAAGCACTTACTCCGCCGTATGAGCTTCTACCTGGTGGCTCTCTGGGCCTCGATTACGATTAACTTTATTATTCCCCGCCTGGCCCCAGGCGATCCCGCAGGCGCTCTGATGGCGCGCTTCCAGGGTCGCATGACTCCCCAGGCGATCCATGCGCTCCAGTTGCAGTTTGGCATCACTCATGACCCGCTCTGGACGCAGTATCTCCAGTATCTCAATAATCTGTTTCACGGCAATATGGGTACGTCGTTTACCTATTTTCCGACTCCTGTCTCGACGGTGCTTCTCCAGGAGCTCCCCTGGACGCTGTCTCTGGTCGGCACCTCCGTTCTGATTAGTTTTGCCCTCGGTTCGCTGATTGGCGTTCTGATCGCCTGGAAACGCGGCTCATTCCTGGATAGTTTTCTTCCGCCTCTTCTGACATTTTTCTCGGCAATTCCGTATTTCTGGCTGGCTCTGGTCGCGCTCTACATCCTGGCCTATACGCTGAACTGGTTCCCGCTCAACGGCGGCTACGATACGTCTATTACGGTTGGCTTGAATCCAGACTTTCTGCTTAGCGCGCTCAATCATGCTCTGCTGCCGGGCTTTACGATCGTGCTAGCCTCGATTGCCGGTTGGATGCTGGGGATGCGCAATGCGATGATTACCACGCTGACCGAGGATTATGTGCTGCTCGCCGAGGCGAAGGGACTGAGCCAGCGTCGCATTATGCTGGCTTATGCGGCCCGCAATGCGATTCTGCCCAACGTGACCGGTTTCGCGCTTTCCCTGGGTTTTGTGGTTGGGGGTGCGTTGCTGACCGAGGTTGTCTTTTCGTATCCCGGCATCGGCTTTGCGCTTCTGCAAGCCGCGCAGAACTCCGATTATCCGCTGTTACAGGGCATTTTCCTGCTGGTTGCCATCGCCGTGCTCGGTGCCAATTTTATCGCCGACCTGGTCTATGTTCTGCTTGATCCGCGAGTGCGCTAGAAGAGAGGAGCTAGTGAGATGAATCTGTTTCCACAATCGCGTGCGCGTGATCCAGAGGCTACCACCTCTCCCTCGCCTACAGAGAGCGTGCTTCCTTCACCGGATGCGCGTGCGGAGTCGACCAATCCTGCGACGCGCCAGCGCGGTCCGTCTCCGTTTATGCTGAGTCTGCTCACCCTGGGGCGCATCTTCCGGCTGAACCGCAAGGCGACGGTTGGACTCTGCATTGTGCTCTTTTTTGTTCTGGTTGCGCTTTTCGGGCCGCCATTCATCCATACCGATCCTGCTGCGCTCACGGATGATGTGCTGCTGCCTCCTTCGGCCTCCCACTGGCTCGGCACCACCCAGACCGGGCAAGATGTCTTTAGCCAGCTTGTCGTGGGCACGCGCGTCTCGATTCTCTGGGGGTTTGCGACCGGTCTGGTTGTGACGGCGCTCTCGGTGATAGTTGGCCTGACTGCTGGCTATCTCGGCGGCTTTGTCGATGACGTTCTGACGCTGCTGATTAACGTTTTTCTGGTACTGCCGGGCTTTCCCCTGGCGGTCGTGCTGGCCGCGTACCTCCCCTCGAAGGGACCGCTCACCGTCGCGCTGGTGATCGCGCTAACGAGTTGGGCCTATCAGGCGCGTGTACTGCGTGCCCAGACGCTTTCGATGCGCCATCGCGACTTTGTTGAATCCGCTCGTTCCAACGGTGAGTCCACCTGGCGCATTATCTTTTACGAGATTTTTCCCAACGAGATTGCGATTGTGGCTGCGGGGTTTGTGAGCACCGCCATTTATGTGATCCTGGCCGCCGCCGGCCTGGAGTTTCTCGGCCTGGGCGATGTCAATGTGATCGATTGGGGCACGATGTTCTATTGGGCCCAGAATAACGACGCACTCTTGTTGGGGGCATGGTGGTGGTATGTGGCGCCGGGTGCGTGTATCGCTGTGCTGGGCGCGGGTCTCGCCCTGATTAACTTTGGCATCGACGAGGTGGCCAATCCGCGCTTGCGTTCTGAAGCCAGACTGGTCAAGCGCATCGCCCGCCTCGCGCCCTTCCGTTCACGGAAGGCGCGCCTCGCCGGCTGACGTTTCGCTTTTTTTATCTTTGGAGCATTGTAGAACGAACAGGAGAACACATGAGCATTACCTCCAATACGCGCGTCCAGACCGGGCTGGAAACCGATCTGGCCAGGAGATTTCCCGCGCAGTTCCTCTGGGGCGCGGCCACTGCCTCTTATCAGATTGAGGGAGCGGTCCGCGAGGATGGCCGGGGCCCCAGCATCTGGGACGATTTCGCAGCCACGCCGGGCAAGGTTTTTCAAGGCCATACCGGCGAGGTGGCAGTCGATCACTACCACCGGGTTGAGGAAGATGTGGCCCTGATGGTGCAACTGGGCCTGGGCGCGTATCGTTTCTCGATTGCCTGGCCGCGCATTGTGCCCGAGGGGCGTGGAACGGTGAATCAGGCGGGCCTCGATTTCTACGATCGGCTGGTGGATACGTTGCTGGCGCACGGGATTCAGCCTTTCGCGACGCTCTATCACTGGGATCTTCCCTCTTCTTTGCAGCAGCAGGGTGGCTGGGTGAATCGCGCGACGGCATATGCGTTCGCCGAGTATGCCGAGGTCGTGGCCAGCCGCCTGGGGGACCGCGTGGCCAGCTGGATTACGCTGAACGAGCCCTGGTGCAGCGCGTACCTGGGCTACGGCGTCGGCGTCCACGCGCCTGGCCTGAGCGACCGCCAGGCGGCAATCGACGCGGCTCATCATCTCCTGTTGGCACATGGCCTGGCGGTACCGCGCATGCGTGCTGTTCTGCCTGCTGGCGCTCCGGTAGGCATTACCTTGCTCCTGAATCAGATCTATGGCGCTGACGAGCGTGCGGAGACGCTGCGCGATATGCAGCTCGCCTATGAGTTCAGTAACGGTTGGTTCCTCGAGCCGATCTATCGGGCGCGCTATCCCGAGCACTTCTTCGAGCATCTTGCGCTCAATCCTCCTCCCATCCAGGCCGGCGACCTGGAGACGATCGCGGCCCCGCTGGACTTTCTCGGCGTGAATAATTATTCACGTATCCTGATTCGCGGCGCGCAGACGCAGCCCCTGGCCGATCGCTGCGAGGGCGTCTCGCCTATCCCCAATTCCTGCTATACCGATATGGGGTGGGAAATCTATCCGCACGGCCTGCGCGATCTGCTGGTCAGCGTGGCCCGCGATTACCCGGTGGGCAAGCTTTACGTGACCGAGAATGGCGCGGCCTTCCCCGATGTCTGGGATGGCGGTGAGACGGTCAGCGATCCCCGTCGCCTCGCCTACCTGCGCGACCATATCACGGCCTGCGCCGAGGCTATCGAGCAGGGCGCGCCCTTGTGTGGGTATTTCGTCTGGTCGCTGCTGGACAATTTTGAGTGGGGTGAGGGCTATGCTAAACGCTTCGGGATCGTCTACGTGGATTATCCTACCCAGCGTAGAATCATCAAAGAGAGCGGCCACTGGTACGCCTCTCTGCTGCACGCTTTCCGCAATGTCCAATCGTAAGCGTATTGGAGAGAAACAAGGGAAATCGTGGCGCCGCGCCTTCACTGTCCCGGCTCGCTGTCTACCGGAAACGCTGCGAAGGCGCGGCGTTTCTTTGGTTTCAGGCAAGGGGGGCTCGTCAAGTTGCGCACTCTGCTGTGAGATCTGTGCGGGGGCGAGGCGACGGTAGCGGCGGGGAATTTCGTGCGGATGCCGACCTCTGGCAAGATGTGTGTTGGCCATACTGAACGGTATTACGGGCGAGGCAGGAACGAAGAGCGGGCGGTCTGACGCCTGATTTTTCTATCTGATAAAATGGGGGAGAAGCAATCAAAAAAAGACCGGAGCATTCCGCCCGGTTGGCTTAAAGAAAGGAATGCTTTATGCAACTTGGATTAGTTGGACTTGGACGAATGGGCGCTTTTATGGCCAAGCGCCTGTTGCGCAATGGACATACAGTCATTGGCATGGCTCGCCGTGACACGACCGTTCAGGCCGCGCTGGACGACGGCGCGATTACCAGGGGGACGACCTCGCTGGCAGAGCTGGTGAAGCAACTTGATACCCCCAGGGCGATCTGGCTGATGGTGCCTGCGGCCTCGGTCGATGCCACCCTGAAGGACCTGGTTCCCTTGCTCTCGCCGGGCGATATCGTGATCGATGGGGGCAATTCTTACTACCACGACGATATTCGCCGCGCCGCCGAATTGAAGCCAAAGGGCATCCACTATCTCGATATCGGCACCAGCGGGGGCGTGTGGGGCCTGGAGCGCGGCTATTGTCTGATGATCGGCGGCGAGGCGGAGGTGGTGCAGCGCCTTTCGCCGCTTTTCGAGGCGCTGGCACCAGGCGTGGAGGCAACCTCGCGCACGCCGGGACGCGAGAAGGTTGGGGGGACCGCCGAGAAGGGCTATCTGCACTGCGGGCCTACCGGCGCTGGGCACTTTGTGAAGATGGTGCATAACGGGATCGAGTATGGCATCATGGCCGCGTATGCCGAGGGTTTGAATATCCTGCAGCACGCTAATATTGGGAAGGACCAGCAGCATATCGATGCCGAGACCGCCCCGTTGAGCAACCCGGAATACTATCAGTACGATCTGAACCTGGTCGATATCACGGAGCTCTGGAGGCGTGGCAGCGTCATCGGCTCCTGGTTGCTCGACCTGACCGCTTCTGCGTTGCTCAAGGATCCCCAGCTGTCTAAATTCGGTGGTCGCGTTTCTGATTCGGGCGAGGGTCGCTGGACGATCCGGGCCGCGATCGACGAAGGCGTTCCTGCCCATGTGCTGACCGCCGCGCTCTATGAACGCTTTGCCTCACGCGGCGAGGCGGAGTTCGCCAATAAGATCATGTCCGCCATGCGCTTCGAGTTCGGCGGTCATCTGGAGAAAACGGAATAGGCTGACGAGCGACAAAACAGCCAGGACAGCTTCTGGCCCTTGCACATCGGAGCGCCCGCTCACCTGTTCCTGCGTGAGCGGGCGCTCCATGGCACAGCCCTCTAAAGGGAGGGTTCCTCGTTTTGTTCACCATCCTCAGGGAGAGCAAACAGGGCTTCCTGAGCCTCTTCGGCATCGCGAGCCAGCGAGAGATGGAGAATCAGCCGTTGAAAAGCCTCTGGCTCGGCGAGGGAGCGCACCAGGACTTTCGCCGGGCGCGTCAGTTCTGGAAAGCGCCGGTCTACCAGTTCTGTGACCGTCTGGCGGAAGGCCGTCACTGCCTTTTGCCGCTCGGCTTCTGCCCTTTGCCGCTCGGCTTCTGCCCTTTGCCGCTCGGCTTCTGCCTTTTGCCGCTCCTCGCGGCGAACTTGCTCAGTGACCTGTGCAGTGACCTGCTCAGTGACCTGTGCAGTGACCTGCTCAGTGACCTGTGCAGTGACCTGCTCAGTGACCTGTGCAGTGACCTGCTCGGTAATACGCTCAGTCACGCGTTTCGTGACATCTTCCTCCATCCATTTAAGGGCGGGAGAATCTTGAAACAAATCAACCATCTTCTCATACTCCTGATGTAGCCACTCGCAGTCCTCGCCCCGCAAGAGCCAGGCCGCAATGGTGTGGCAGATCGGCAGCGTCCGATACAACTTCCGTTCAAGCAAGTCCGCGAACATCTTTTGTACTAGTATACGATCAACCGGGCCTTCTGTCAGCAAGACCAGCGGCCACAGCTCCGGCTCCTGGAGTGCCAGCAGTTCCTCGCGCGGCAGCACTTTGAGGGAGATAGGTAAATAGAAGAAGACCATTATGGTCTGCCCGTCTGGGGCCAGCCAGCGCAGCGGCGGCTCCGGTATGTTGCTCTCATCGAACAGATACAGCATCACGGCCAGGATCGGCAAATCGCCGTACTCTTTCCAGTGCTTGATCTTGGCCCGCACGCAGTACTCGAGCGAGCGCAGGGGCATAAACGGATGCCGCCGGCTTTGCACTTCGAGTTCGAGCAGGCAGAACGGGCCGTCTGGCCCCTCCAGCAGCATGACGACATCGGCCTCGCGTTCCTCACTCTGAAACTCGACGCTCAATTGTGTCACCGAGGTGATGGTAAAGTTGAGTGCTCCCCCTGGTTCCTGTTTCTGCCAGGCATAGAGCGCCAGGCGAGCAATAGCGGCGGGATTGGCATCGATCAATAACTTCAACGTGCGATCATAGGTTCCCATGCCCTGAGCAACCCTCCTATTATTTTATGGGTATGAATTTTCATATCCTTAGTATAAATGGTTTGGTAAAAATGTCAACAAGCGAGCAGTAAACTTTGGTGAAGCTTATGCTCGTCCGAAACTTGACAGTTTTCGTAACAGGGACATAGCATATATATTGAACACCTGTTTTTGCCTGAGAACGTTCTGAGAGCAGCTGGTATACAGAGCAGAGGTGAGCGAGCTATGCGCATCTATAATACCCTGAGTCGGCGTGTCGAAGAGATTGTCCCGCTTGAGGAGGGGCGCATCCGTATGTATTCCTGCGGGCCGACGGTCTATCGCTATATCCACATTGGCAACCTGCGCACTTTCACGATGGCCGACTGGCTGCGGCGGGTGTTTGAGTATCGCGGCCTGGAGGTTTTGCACATCAAGAACATCACCGACGTGGGTCATATGCGCCAGGAGATGCTTGACCGGGGCGAGGATAAGATTGTGGCCCAGGCGCGCAGAGAGGGCAAGACCTCCGCGCAGATCGCGCAATTCTATACGGAAGCGTTTCACGCCGATGAGCGGGCGCTGAACATTTTGCCCGCCCACGTTTTTCCCAGGGCCACGCAGCATGTGGGGGAGATGATCGAGATGGTGCAGGGCTTGCTGGCAAAGGGCATGGCGTATCGAGGCGGCGAGAATATCTATTTTGACATCAAAAAGTTCTCCGAGTATGGTAAGCTCTCCGGCAACCAGCTGGAGAATATGCTCGCGGGCGTGCGTGAGGGCCAGGACGAAGAGAAGCGCAACCCGGAGGACTTCCCGCTCTGGAAGGCCGCTGAGGAGGGGCGCGAGATGGCCTGGGAGAGTCCCTGGGGGCGCGGCTTCCCCGGCTGGCACATTGAGTGCAGCGCGATGTCGATGAAGTATCTCGGCCCGCACTTCGATATCCATACTGGTGGCGTGGATAATATTTTCCCCCACCATGAGGATGAGATTGCCCAGAGCGAGGGCTTGACCGGCCAGCCCTATGTCAATTACTGGGTGCACGCTCAGCATCTGCTGGCCGATGGACAGAAGATGGCCAAGTCCACCGGCAACGCCTATACGCGCGCGGATATTGAGGCGCGCGGCTTTGATCCACTGTCCCTGCGCTATTTCTACACAACCGCGCTCTATCGAAGCCGCCTGAACTTCACCTTCCGCGCACTCCAGGCCGCGCAGACCTCGCTCGAACGTCTGCGAGATCGCGCCTACGAGCTCCTGCAAGCCGCCGATCGCAGTGCGGCGCTTGCCGAAGATCCCCTGCTGGCCAATCCCTGGCAGATGGCCTTTCTGGAAGCCGTTGAGGATGATCTCAACCTGCCGAGGGCTATGGCAGTGATCTGGAGCATGCTTCGTGCGCAAGATCTCGAGGCGACGACGAAGGTCCGTTTGCTGCTCGAGGCCGATCGTATCCTGGGCTTTGGCCTGCGCGATTACCTGCTGAGCGATCGCCCAGAGCGCAAGCTGGACCCGCGCACCTACCTGGCTGCGGTCCCCCAGGGACTCGCTACTGAGGTGGAGACGCGTGACACCTTGCGTCGTCAGCAGCGCTTTGCCGAGGCCGACAGGATACGCGAGAGTCTGGCTAGTGCGGGATATATGCTGCGCGATACGCGTCGGGGCACGCTCCTGCTTGCGCGGCCCCTGGATGAAGAGTTCACCGTGCTCTCCAGTTCGAGCGATGCGCCGGATTATCGCAACGAGCCAGACGTGTACGAGTTTTCAATCAACCTGCTGGCGCACAATAGCCGCGACGATCTGGAACGCTGTATCGAGAGCATGCGCCGTTTTGCCAGTGGGCACGCGCTGGAGTTGGTGATCGTGGATAACGGCTCGACCGATGAGACGCTGGCCTACTTGCAGAACCTTGCGCGCGCGGGTCGTCTGACGGGCGTGCAGGGCGAGCAGATCGGTCTCCAGGTGCTGTTCGCGGACCACAATATGGGCTTCGCTGCCGGGCGCAACGCCACCATGCGCGCCAGCCGGGGCCGCCATATTATCCTGCTGGACACCTCGATCGAACTGAATGGCGATATCTGGTCGCCGCTGGCCGCGCTGCTGGCCGATCCCCTGATCGGTCTGGTCGGTCCCTATGGCCTGGTGACTGACGATCTGCGCGAATTTCGCGAGTCGCCCGGACCCGAGGTGGATGCCATCGAGGGCTATCTGATGGCCTTTCGCCGCGCACTGCTGCCCGAGGTCGGTGCGATTGACGAGCGCTTCCGCTTCTATCGCCTGATGGACATCCATCTCAGCTTCTTCTTTAAAACCTCCGGGTATCGTGTCGTCACGGCTCCCGAGGTCCAGCAGCTGCTGATCAAGCATCCGCATCGCGAGTGGTACAGTTTGAGCGAGGATGAGCGGGCCACGAAGAGCAAGAAGAACTACGACATCTTTCGAGACCGCTGGCATCACGGTGAGAGCTTGCTGGTGACGAACTTTCGCGCGAGCAATCGCTGGCCCGGCCACGATCATGCGCATCACGTGCAGGGTGAGCATGCCCATACGCCCGCTGAGCTGCCCCCCGCCGGGGTGCCGCATACCCATATGCACCAGCACTGGCCTGATCATTCACACGAGCATCCGCACTATCATAGCCCGGTTGGGAGCCGGTAGCGTTTCTACAGAATTGATTCTAGATGAAAGGCAACGTCTACATAACTGGGCAGTCCGCTTCGTCCGATCAGGTCGCTCGCCTGGGCGAGGCCGACTGCCTGTGTATTGAGTCTTGTCTGGAGCCGCTCTTTTCACGTAAGCTATCAAGAGAGCCTGATTTCTTCTTGAGAACACGGGAAGGAATGAAGTATGCAGAGCGAGCAGGGAGTATTTCCGGGCATGTTCGGAATTGACATCGGCGGCACATTTACGGATATCGTCTTTTATCAGCCGGGGCAAGCTGGTCAGCCGGGCGTGCTGCGGGTGCATAAGGTCCCGAGTGTCCCGCGCGACCCGGCTGAGGGGCTGCTCAGAGGAATGACGGATCTGGATGGTACGCCGGATGCGACGATTATTCATGGCTCGACTGTGGCGACCAACGCGCTGCTGGAGCGCCGGGGAGCGCGTGCGGCTCTCATCACGACGGAGGGCTTTGCTGATGTACTGGAGATCGGGCGCCAGGATCGGCCTGCGCTCTATGATCTGATGCAGCAGCGCCCGCCCGTGCTGATTCCCCGAGCACGACGCCTGGAGCTGCCCGAACGTCTGGACTATACAGGCGAGGTCTTGCGCTCGCCCACAGCGGAGGACTACGAGCACGTATTACGGCAACTAGAGGCATGCCAGCCGGAAAGCGTGGCCATTGCGCTACTGCATGCCTATCGCAATCCCGTTCATGAACGCCAACTGGCGGAACTGTTGCGCGCGCGCCTGCCGCACCTCTATCTTTCGCTAGCCAGCGAATTGCTTCCTCAGTTCCGCGAATACGAGCGCACCAGCACCGTTGCGGTCAACGCCTATGTGCAGCCATTGATGGCCCACTATCTGGAGAATCTCCAGGCCCACGTGCGGGGTTCGCTGCGCATTATGCAGTCCTCAGGTGGCAGCATCTCGGCGGCGACCGCCGCGCGCGAGCCGGTGCGCACAGTCTTGAGCGGCCCTGCCGGCGGAGTGATCGGCGCTTTTCATGTAGCGCGGCTGGCGGGCTTTGAGAACATTATCACTCTGGACATGGGAGGAACCTCCACAGATGTCGCGCTCTGTCCCGGCAGGATCGTCGAGACGAGCGAGGCAGTTGTTGCTGGCTGCCCGATCGGTGTGCCCACCGTAGCAATCCATACCGTTGGGGCCGGAGGCGGCTCGCTTGTGCGCCTGGATGCCGGCAGAGCGCTGACCGTCGGACCCGAATCTGCCGGCGCTGATCCCGGTCCGGCCTGTTACGGGCGCGGGGATCTGCTGACGGTGACGGATGCCAACGTGGTGCTCGGACGCATCGACCCGGCCTCGTTTCTGGGCGGCGGCTTCCCGCTCTATCCCGCCCGCTCAGAAGAACGGATAGAGGAACTGGCGGCGCGCATGGGGGTGAGCACGAGCGAGGCGGCGCTTGGTGTGGTACGCGTCGCCAATGCCAGCATGGAACGCGCCATTCGCACCGTCTC
>Ga0070738_10007890_pt1 | contig 10450 bp, 6 predicted proteins | sample Coa_R2_2_FD_66446 | JGI IMG/M metagenome (GOLD analysis project Ga0070738, IMG submission 66446) | Surface soil microbial communities from Centralia Pennsylvania, which are recovering from an underground coalmine fire - Coalmine... | ecosystem: Environmental > Terrestrial > Soil > Unclassified ... | reverse complement strand
CGTCCGTATCCCCAAAGCCGGGGCGGCGCCTCACATGGAGGTGTTGCATCGTGCGGGTGTTGATCGTTGACGACCATCACGTCGTGCGGCGTGGAGTCAGAGAGATTTTCGCTGACGCGTTTGCCTGTCTGCAGGTGGGGGAAGCCGAAAACTCGAAAACCGCGTTGGAATTATTGATGAACCAGGAGTGGGATCTGGTGTTGCTCGACATCAACCTGCCGGGCCGCAGCGGGCTGGAAGTGCTGGAGGAGGCGAAGCGACTGCGCCCACAGACACCGGTGCTCGTTCTGAGCGCTTACCCGGAAGAAGAATTTGCCATCCGCTCACTCAAGGCCGGCGCATCCGGTTATTTAACCAAAACTCTCGCTGCGGATGAGATGCTTGCGGCTGCCAGAAAGGTCATGAGCGGCGGGCGGTACGTCACGGTTTCGCTGGCGGAAAGGCTGGCATCCACGCTGGGGCCGGACGTTCAGTCCGCCCCCCACGAAAGCCTCTCCAGCCGGGAACTTCAGGTTTTACGGCTGATCGCCGGCGCCAGGACCATTAAGGAAATAGCCGCTGAGCTCGGCTTAAGCCAAAAGACCGTGAACACTTACCGCGCGCGCCTCGCGAAAAAGCTGGGACTCTCCTCCAATGTCCAATTGGCGCGCTACGCTCTTAAACATAACCTTGTCGATTAAGTATGGTCCTCACGTTGGTGCCCGGGTCCGACTGCTTTCGCCCGTGTCGGTAGTTTCTCTGACAAGACTCTTCCTTTTATCCCGACTCGAGTTTTAGACTTTCACTATCTGGCCAAGCTAGTGTTATTAGCACAGTTTTTCCTGATGGAACATATTTTAGGTTGGCCTCAAGCCTCCGTTTTGAAGATTGCCTCTGAGTTCTTGATTCATCAACGATTGTTACTCGTAGTCTATTGTTGAGGCCGGCGGCGTTGGGAGATTCTAACCGGGAGCTTAATGACAGAGTCTGAAATCACATCACGCTTTGGAGCATCCGTGAGACACCTGCGATACCGCCTTGGCATTTCCCAGGAAACCTTGGCTGAACGCGCGGATCTGCACCGAACCTACATTGCGGGAATCGAAGGCGGAGTGCGGAATGTCACATTGAAGAGCATCAATAAACTGGCTCGCGCGCTGCAGGTATCCTGCGCCACTCTTTTGTCCCAGACCAGTGGACAGCTCGATCCGGACGACGCAACGGGCAGCGACCTGTCGACGGGCGAGCGCGTGGATATCCTGATGGTCGAAGACAATCGTGATGATGTGGAGTTGACTCTGAACGCGTTCAAACAGGCTCGGATCACTAATCCCGTCAAGATCGCTCACGATGGTGTTGAAGCGCTGGATTTCCTGTTTTGCGCTGGCCCGTACGCCCAGCGCTCGAGGGAGTACCGGCCTCAATTGGTGTTGTTGGACTTGAAACTGCCCACACTCGATGGAATCGAAGTGCTGCGGCGAATCAAAGCTGACGAACGAACGCGCGCGATTCCCGTGGTCGTGTTGACCGCCTCTCAAGATTGTTGCGAGCTCGCTGAATGCCGTCGTTTGGGCGCCGAAACCTATATCCTCAAGCCGGTGGACGTTTATGGTTTGATCGGGGCAACTCCCCGACTGAATCTCAATTGGGCGTTGCTCAAGCCGCGGGAAGTAAAACCCCACAGCCCTCGCCGGCCCTCTACTCCATGAAGCCAGTTCTTCTGAAAGTACCGTCGGCCCGGGTCGGCCGATCAGCTCACCGTAATAGTCGAACGGAACAGCAACTCCAGGCCTCGCTCAAGGAACTCGGTGACTTCAAAGCGGCCCTGGATGAGCATGCGATCGTCGCAATTACTACGCCTGATGGAAAAATAACGTACGTTAATGAAAAGTTTTGCGCCCTCTCGAAATACTCCCGTGACGAACTCCTGGGGCAGGATCATCGCCTGATTAATTCCGGCCACCATCCAAAAGAATTCTTTCGCAACCTGTGGAAAACCATCGGGAGCGGCAAAGTCTGGCACGGCGAAATCAAGAATCAGGCGAAGGACGGCTCGTATTATTGGGTGGACACCACGATTGTTCCCTTTCTGAACGAGGACGGCAAGCCGCGCCAATACGTGGCCATTCGCGCCGACATCACCGAACGCAAAGCGGCCGAGGAGAAGATCCGCGAGCTGAATGTCGAGTTGGAAAAGCGCGTCAGCGAACGCACCGCCGAATTGGAGGCGTTCTCCTATTCCGTCTCGCATGACTTGCGCGCGCCGGCGCGCGCCATTGGCGGGTTCGCCCGCATGGTCCAAGAGGGATATAGCGCGCTCCTACCCCCGGACGCACTCGAAAAAATAGCGCGGATTAGCGCCAATGCCTCGAAGATGGGGCAACTGATTGATGGGCTGTTGGCATTCTCGCGATCGAGCCGTCAATCGCTCAACAAATGCAAGGTCTCACCGACTACCCTGGTTCGCCGCGCGCTGGAGGAACTTCAAGCCGAGCACGCAAACCGGCACCTGGAGATCTCTGTCGGCCGGCTGCCCCCCTGCCACGGCGACCCGACGCTCCTGCAACAGGTTTTTACGAATCTTCTCTCCAATGCCTTCAAATACACACGCGGGCGCGATCCGGCCGGCATCAGCATTGGGGCTGCCGAAGAAAGGGGCCGCTGTGTTTATTGTATTCAGGACAACGGCGCGGGGTTCGAGATGGAATACGCCCACAAACTCTTCCAGGTTTTCCAGCGATTGCATCGGGAGGATCAGTTTGAAGGCACGGGGGTGGGTTTGGCCATTGTCCAGCGCATCATTCACCGCCATGGCGGACGCATCTGGGCGAAATCCGAACTGGGAAAAGGCGCTTCCTTTTATTTCACCTTGGAGGGGGAGAGTCCTCATGGCTGAGGAAGCCCAGGAAGTTCTTCGTCCATGAACCCAATGCCCAAACCTTGGCTCGCTAGATGGCAACACCGCTCAAGCTTTTGATCGCCGAGGATTCGCCGGAGGATACCGAGTTGATCCTCCATGAATTGCGCCGCGCTGGTTATGACCCTCAGTGGACGCGAGTTGAGACCGAAGCGGAGTTTCTGGCCGAAATCGAGAAGCTTCCGGATGTCATTCTTTCTGACTATTCGATGCCGCAGTTCAACGGATTGCGTGCGGTAAAGCTGTTGCGTGAGTGCGGCCTGGAGATTCCTTTCATTTTGATTTCCGGAACCGTCGGCGAAGATTTTGCCGTAGAGGCCATGAAACAAGGCGCCAGCGATTATCTGCTCAAGGATCGGACCGCCCGGTTGGGGATTGCCGTTGAGCGCGCCATGCGGGAGAAGCACCTGCAACGCCAGCGTCAGCAGGACGAAGCAGAATTGCGGCGAGCCCATGAGGCCTTGCGCCAAATGCTGGCTCACAGTCCGGCCGTTACTTACACGCTGAGAATCCACGGGCAGGAGGTAGTTCCGGTGCTGGTGAGCGAGAACCTGGAGCGGCTGTTGGGATTCACGGCGGCGGAATTCGTGCGGTACGAGTGGTGGGTGGCGGGTCTGCATCCCGAAGATCGCGATCGTGCGGTCGGCGCGCTGACCAAGGGTATTGCCGAGTACGGGTATTCGGTCGAATATCGGGTCCGGCATAAGAACGGTTCTTATCGGTGGATCGAAGACAGCAACCGGGTGGTGCGCGACGCCGCGGGCGAGCCGAAGGAGCTAGTGGGCGTTTGGACCGATATCACCGATCGCAAGCGAGCGGAACAGGAGTTGCGAGAAAGCGAAGCAAGATTCCGCGAACTGGCCAGCCACATTGACGAGGTCTTTTGGATCACCAATGCGTCTAAAACCCAGATGCTCTACATCAGTCCCGCCTATGAAAAAATCTGGGGGAACACGTGCAAGAGTCTTTACCATTCGGCCCGCACCTGGCTGGATTCCATTCACCCCGAGGATCGCGAGCGAGTTCTGCAGGCGGCGATTACTCGCCAGGCAAAAGGCACTTATGACGAGGAATATCGCATCATTCGCCCCGACAAATCCATTCGCTGGATTCGCGATCGGGCGTTTCCGGTGCGCAACGAGGCTGGGGAGGTGGAACGGCTTCTCGGAGTGGCGCGTGACATTACCGAGCGCAAAGCCCTGGAGGAGGACCTTCGGAAAAGTGAAGCTGATTTCCGGGCCATTTTTGAGAATGCTGCCATCGGTGTGGCCCTGGTGGATATAGACGGACATTCGCTGAAATCCAATCGCGCAATGCAGCAGTTACTCGGCTATTCCGGAGTTGAATTGCGGGAAAAGACATTCAGTGAGTTCACTCATCCGGACGACCTGGAAGGCGACCTGGCATTGTATCGCGAATTAATCGCGGGGAATCGCGAGCATTACCAGATGGAGAAGCGCTACGTGCGCAAGGGCGGGGACATAGTTCACGGGCGCCTGACGGTGTCGGCGGTTCGGGCGCCAACTGGCAAGGCGCTCCACTCCATTTCCCTGCTGGAGGACATCAGCGAAAAAAAGAAGCTGGAATCCCAGTTCCTGCGTGCCCAGCGCATGGAAAGTATCGGCATCCTGGCGGGAGGCGTCGCTCACGACCTTAACAATGTTCTCTCACCGATTCTCATGTCCTGCGAATTGTTGCAAATCAAGTCTTGCGATGAGGAAACCCGCAACCTTCTGGGAATGATTAAAGGCAGCGCCGAACGCGGCGCGGAATTGGTCAAGCAGGTGCTCTCTTTCGCGCGGGGTCTGGAGGGGCGTCGCATCGCGGTGCAGCCGAAACATCTCATTCGCGAACTGGTGGACATCGCCACCAAAACATTCCCCAAATCCATCCGCGTCGAATCCTGCATGCCGCGGGATCTCTGGACTATTTCAGGCGATCCAACGCAGCTTCACCAGGTGCTGCTGAATCTTTGCGTGAATGCCCGCGATGCGATGGCGTTCGGCGGCACGTTGACAATTGCCGCTGAAAATGTGGTCTTGGGAGGCGCGCCGCCGAATTTGGAACCAGAGTCCGCATCAGGCCCGTACCTGGTCATCAGGGTGGCCGACACCGGGACTGGCATTCCCGCCGAGATTCGGGAAAAGATCTTTGATCCGTTTTTCACTACCAAAGAAATCGGCAAAGGCACGGGCCTTGGTCTTTCGACTTCGCTGGGAATCGTGAAGAGTCACGGAGGGTTTATCAACCTGGAGTCCGAGCCGGGGAAAGGTTCAATTTTCGAAGTCTGGTTGAAGGCAAGCACCGGCCCGCAACCATCATCAGCGCACGTAGAGGAAGCCCGGCTTCCGAGAGGACATGGTGAGCTAATCCTCGTCGTGGATGATGAGGCGGCGTTGCGTTCCATGACCAGGCAAACTCTCGAAGCCTACGGCTACATCGTTCTCACGGCGACTAACGGCGCCGAGGCTCTGGGGATTTATTCCCGGCACAAGGACGGCATCGCAGCCGTCCTAACGGATGTTATGATGCCGGTAATGGATGGCGCAGCGCTGACGCTGGCTCTGAAGAGGTTGAATCCCTTCGTTCGCGTCATTGCCGCCAGCGGTCTTTCGAACCCGGAGCAGGAGACCAGAGCCCTCAGTGCAGGAGCGAAGCGTTTCCTGCCCAAGCCGTATAACGCGGAAACCTTGCTGAACATCCTTGCCGAGACGCTCCGCGAGCCCGATGGCTCGGGCGGTGGGCCGCCTTAGGGGCGCGAGTTCGCTGAGGTACACCGTGGCTTCGTCAAGGCACCCGCGTTCTGCGGGAGCCCAACCCCGCACCCCTCGCCCAATCATATTTAAAACTCGATTTGATCATCGGATGGAAGTCCCCTGACGATGACGGGGCAAACCGTGCACCGGTTCTCGCCACCTCCCGCAATCAAGATAGGGTCGGAGCATGCGTTTCAGTCTCTTGCGACCATGGTGAATTAGCGCTTTGGTGGCAGGAACTGTAGTCCCAAGGACTCGGGCGATGTCCTCATACGATATTTCGGTCTCCCGCAGCAACAGGATGGCCGTCCGCTCTCTTTCCGGCAATGTGGCCATGGCTTCATCGAGTGTGTCAAGCAACTCGGATTGCAGCAGGTTTTCTCGAGCGACCGGGTCTTGCACGAGTTCGACCGGCACTTTCCGATGACCGGCACCATCATCCCCTTGCTCCAAAGGGTCAGTCCGATGTCGGCTTCGGCGCCTGAGTTCGTTAAGGCACAGGTTCCTGGTAATTGTGAACACCCAGGACGAGAATTTGGCTTCGAATCGGAAACGTCCTGACGCCCTGAACACCCTAACGAATGCATTTTGCGCTATATCTTCAGCCTCGATTGGGTCCCCAAGTGTGCGGGCCGCGTAGCTGGTAACGGGTTGTTTATAACGTTCCACCAACTGTTCAACTGCGGACACGTCTCCCCGCTGAACGCGCAACATGAGGTGAGCATCGAGGTCGTTTGCGTTCGATTCGCAAATCGGGTTTGGATCCAGCCCCGGGTTCCAACCGGTAAAGGCAACCGTCCTTTGGGCCGACAGGCCCATGAAGCTCTGCAGATAGGTACACGGAGCAAGCATTGTATGGAGTAGGATGTCGCTTTCCCGAATCCAGTGACAAAAAATGTTTTGTCTTCGGGGACTGGCACAGGAATGACTCGACGGGACGCTGAGGGCAGGCACGCGCCCTGTTTACGATTCCGTATCGGCTCTCTCGGGAGCCGGCGGCAGATTCTTTGGCAATTCGAGCGTAAAAGTCGCTCCGTGGCCGGGCCCATCGCTGTGGGCGGTTAACGCGCCGCCGAGTTGTTTAGCCGCCAGCGCTCCGCTATGCAACCCGAACCCGTGACCGTTCTTTCGAGTGGTAAAGCCATGGTTGAAAATCCGAGTCAGGTTTTCGGAGCGTATTCCCACACCATTATCGATTACCGAGACTCGGACGTGCTCCCGGCTATCGCTAATGCGCACAATGATCTGCTTATCGCTCCGGTTGGACTCATCGCAGGCGTATTTGCTGTTGCGGACAAGGTTGACCAGGATTTGGAGAACCTTGTGTTTGTCCGTATTGATCGGCGCCACGGGGCTAAATTCACGGACCACCCGCACATCGTGACGGGCGAAAGCTTCTGCGTTCATGCACAAAGTGTCTTCGACCAAATCTGGGAGCGCGATCTTCTCGACTACGCCCGAAATTTTTGCGTAGTTCTGTTGCATGGCCACGATTTCCTTGATGTGTTCCACATTCTTCCGCAGAGAGGCAAGGTCGCTGATGATTGATGCCTGCTCGGAATCCAATCGGTCTGCCAGTTGGCCAAGAAACGCCTGCACTTTCTGGCCCTTTGCGTCGCGCGTCAGGAAGTCTCCCAGGTCGGCAGTGTGATCCTCCAGCAGCTGGACCACCCGCCTCAAGCCTGGGGCGCGAGAGTTTTTAACGCGTTCATCGAGCAGGGTGGCAGTTACGTTGAGACTATTGAGCACATTGCCAACGTTATGGAGCACGCTGGTTGCGACCTCGGCCATGCCAGCCTGGCGGGAGGTTTCTAAAAGCACCTTTTGATTTTGCTGGATCAGCGCGGTTTGCGCGCGGACTTGCCGGCGCAACAAACCGATCCACACAAGCCCAAAAAGGACGGCGGTCCCCGTGCCGATAGCCAGCAGGATGGTGTGCCGCAGAGTCCACCAGGGGGCGGCCTTTACCAGAACCACGTCCTTGGCGCCTCCGAGCAATAACCGAAACGATTCGGCATCGTGGTGATCGTTGCCTTGAATAGAACAAACGCCGTTGAGCCTGACCACCGAACCGGAGGGCCAGGGTGGCAGTTGCTGGTGCGGTTCGGAGGTCTCGACTGAGGCGCTGAATATAATAGGACCGTCCTGGAGCATCAGTTTCTGCCGCGCTGAGAGCGAAATATTCTGGACCAATTTGGCTTGCACCTGCACGAGTCGCAAATCATTGGTCCCTTGTGCCAGAATTTGCTCGGCCGTGGTTTTGGTTGGCTGTGGCAGGGTGCCTCGGCCCGCCTGCTGAACGATGGCTTCTTCGAGGTATGGTGAGAAATCCCCCATTGCCGGAAATCCCAGCACCTCCACCGCATCGCCGACGTGGAGATCCTGTCGCGGCGTCATACTGGCGCGAATACCACCGGTGCTGTCCTGCACGATCAGGCCTTGTCCTGAGAGAATCAGCGTTACCACGCCGCTTACTTTGACGCGGCGCCCGGCAAGGCGAGCTGGGTCAAACGTGGCCACCGTCTCAATGGGAACCGCTCGTGTGGCGAAAGGGTCGGCGGGGACAGCCTCAACGATTCGGATCTGCTCCATGCTGGGAACATGCAAAGTGACGCCGCTTAGCTGACCTCGCGCGTTCACCTGCGAACTGCAGGCGCCGTCAACTCGGACCAATGCGTCAACAAGATTCTGCGGCGGGGGCTGGGCGCCGAAGTTCGGCACAACGACTCGGAACCGGCCCTGTCTTGTCATGATGCTGAGACTCAAATGGCTCCACTCCGCACTTACACGACGGACCACCCCCTGGAGTTGGACCCAATGCGCGTCCAGATTGCCGCTGGCCAAATCTTCGAGTTCCACCCGGGCGGGAGCCGGCAGGTTGGTTTCTCCCAATACCTGGATGACGGCGTTACCCACCTCGGGCGCAAATCCTCCAGGGCTGGTTTGCCCGGTCAGTTCGACCCATTGACCGGCTCGGACGTTAGGCTGAGCGCTTTCGGCATAAACATCGCCACTGTCATCATGGAAAAATACGTTGTGCCACGCGGGATCGGCGTAGGTGATAACACCACGCAGCCGCAGGGGGATATGCCGAGACGCCTCGTCTTTTGTGAGACTGAGAATAGCTGATGCCTGCCGCAACTCAGGCGCGGCATTCGTCGCCACGGCTGGCGCTTCGACCAGAGGGCTAACCACGTCCCGGGGTGGGTCGTGAAGCGCTTCGAAATATGCATCAACCAGAACTGGTTCGTTGTTCTGAACGGCCAGGAATCCCCAGAGATGAACGCGCTCCTCGACCTGGATCCTGTTGACTTGAACGATCTGCCCCCGGATCGATCCGGTCGGCTCCTTGATGTCGATATACTCGCCCGGTTTGTACGCGGAAACGATTCCGCTGACGTGGATCATTCGGTTGGTCCTGGAGCCCAGGCTTCGGTTGAGTAGTGAATCGATTGAGACAACCGGCAGGTGGTTGGGGTCCAGATCCGAACGTTCCAGAATTGTGACCTCATCAAGCCCGGGAGCGAAAAGCCACGCAGCGGTCACCCGGCCACGCTCGATTTTGCTCGCGTTGATGCCTCGAACTCGCACCGTGCAACCGATGAAGCGCTTGAAATCGTTTCCTTTCGGCGCGCCCATCACATAGACGCGACAACTTTCACCGCCAGCAGCCACCACCAGCGCTAAACGACCCCAACTGGTCTCCGCGACCCGCACCTGACCCGTCATTTGGACCCACTGTCCAAATTCTTGCGCGAATTGTCCTATCTCGAGCCGCCGTGCCGGCGGCAGGGCTTTTCGTCCATGGATTGTCAGGCTGAGATTTGTTAACCCGGCCGAACCATCCACCAGGGCAGTCCTGCCCGTGATCTCGACTGAGTCTCCGGTGTCGAGTTGGTTTGTAAGGCTCAGGGGACTAAACCACTTCGCCTCTTTACCATCGTGAATATAAATTTGGCCCCAGGCAGGATCAGAACAGAGTACCACTCCCTTGACGCGGATGGGCAACCCTTGCGACGCCTCCCGGCCTGACAACCCTCCGAATTGATTGAACCTTGTGATCTCATTCGTTCCCAATATGGGGACGGACGCCCCCCAAACGCTCTTTTCCTCCGGGCACGAAACAAAGAAGAACGCTGTCAGCGACAGCAAGAAGGAGTCGGTCTTCCAAAAACGCCAAAAAAGATCAGGAAATCTGCACGAGATTTCCGGCTTCATGCGGCGTTTTCTCCCGTTCATCGCAGTACTCGCGAATGGTTCGCAGGAGAAGCTGAGGGCAGCAGGGTCCCCCAAGCCACAATGGGCAGTGGGGAGCAAGCCACGATAGCCTTAATTCTCATTAGTTTATGGGCACATATTCGACCGAGATTCTCATTGCCGGAGTTGTGCGGCGTTTCGTTCACTCTTCTATCGGAATGCAACAGCTTTGCTTAACTCGTATTTGCCGATCCTGGTGTTCGCCCGAGTCCTGTAACGGATCACGATTCTGCATTTGCATGCGGAAGGGCAACAACGGGTTTGCCGCGTACCCCGGTTCGCATGGCGCTAATCGGCCTAAGAATCGGTTGTACTTAAGACTTGTTCTAACCTCTCGGTAAGCACCCGCGATGCCGTCGGAACAACAGCCACCTCCAAAAGGCTTTACCAAAATTGCCAAGTTCAACTCATCCTTTGCTCGAACTTGCTGGTTAACGCGGAGCAGGGGCCGCGAAACGGACATCCGGTCGACCCCGCGCCGCGGTCCTTATTCGTGGCGCAACGCCACCATGGGATCGACTCCCGCGGCGCGCCTCGCCGG
>Ga0070738_10007887_pt1 | contig 10453 bp, 7 predicted proteins | sample Coa_R2_2_FD_66446 | JGI IMG/M metagenome (GOLD analysis project Ga0070738, IMG submission 66446) | Surface soil microbial communities from Centralia Pennsylvania, which are recovering from an underground coalmine fire - Coalmine... | ecosystem: Environmental > Terrestrial > Soil > Unclassified ... | reverse complement strand
CACCAGGAGATCATTGAGGCCGCCATCAAACCCTTTTCCGGCCTCGACATGGTCCTCATCGCCTACGGCACCCTCGGCAACCAGCAAACCTGTGAACAGAGCGTTGAGGCCACTTTGCAGGAGTTTACGACCAACTGCACCAGCGTTCTCTCCCTGCTGACCCTGCTGGCCAACTATTTCGAGCAGCAAGGTCACGGCTGTATCGCCGTCATCTCCTCCGTAGCAGGAGATCGCGGTCGCCAGTCCAACTATATTTACGGCGCGGCCAAAGGGGCTGTGTCGGTCTTTCTGCAGGGTCTGCGCAATCGCCTGGCGAAGAAAGGCGTGGCCGTCGTCACCATCAAGCCCGGTATGGTCGCTACTCCCATGACCGCGCACATGCGCAAGGGTCCACTCTTCGCCGATCCGCGCGTAGTCGGGCGCGGCATTTATCGGGCCATGCTGAGGCGCAAAGACGTGGTTTATCTGCCCGGCTACTGGCGGTTTGTAATGTGGGCTATTAAGAGCATTCCTGAGTCGAAGTTTAAGAAGATGAACATTGGCGGCTAAACACATGCGATGATAATAACGGACGGCCCCAGAAGACCAGAGCGTGAATGGGTTCTCAAACGAGCTACGATTTGCTATGATAAATGAGATCAGTATTTCCGGCTGGCAAGCAAAGAAACAGAACTAACTGGCAAGCTCGCGTGGCGCGGGGAAGCCAGGGAGCATAGAGCGTATGGCACAAGACATTCAGGATCGGGACACGAGCGAGCGCAACGCTCTGGCGCTGGTGTTTCTCGTGACGTTCGGCATTTTAACCCTTCTCTCTGCCTGGTTTGTTTATCAGGAGTTCACCCAGGTTTTTACGCGCGCGGGCCGCTGCACAGTTTTATCGTTTTCCACGCGCCAGGATATAGTTAATACAGATGATCCCACCGAAGGGGCGCAGTATTCGATTACTTTTAAGGTTCTGTTGCTCACGCCCGACGGGCAGCGGCTCCAGGTACCTGGCTATTATACCTCGGCCAACTATGATGCTTCCGATCAGAATACAATTAAAGCAATCGAGAAAAGCTATCCGGTAGGTCGCACAGCGGCCTGTGGCTATACCTATCTCGATCCATCGGGAATCAAGGCTATCTTCCAACCGGCTATCCCGCTGGAAGGTTTTCTCTTCCCAGGCTTCTTCCTGGTGGTCTCCCTGGTAATCTCGGTGATCTGCATTGTGAATCTGCGCAAAAAGCCCGCACCGGAGATTCCTTTGCCAGACGAACTGGCCGAGGAGGAGAGCGCTGATCCCCAGCAGGTCTGAAATCGTATCCTCTCGTACCTGGCGGGCGCGGGCGTCGGCTCAAATGTGATACTCTGTGCGCGAGGAGGTTAGGCGATGACACAAAGAGATAGGACTGACGCCGAGGAGCAGCGCCTGGAAGAGAACGCGCGCCACGAACGCAACTGGGAGCGCTGGGGGCCGTATCTATCCGAACGGCAGTGGGGAACGGTGCGCGAAGATTATTCGGCTGATGGATCGTGCTGGACGTATTTTCCACACGATCACGCTCGCAGCCGCGCGTATCGTTGGGGAGAAGACGGCTTGCTGGGGCTTTGCGACCGCGAGGAGCGGCTTTGCTTTGCGCTGGCCCTCTGGAACGAGCGCGATCCCATTTTGAAAGAGCGGCTTTTCGGCCTCACGGGTCCAGAGGGCAATCATGGCGAGGATGTGAAAGAGGCGTATTTTTACCTCGATTCGACCCCGACCCATTCTTATATACGCGCGCTCTATAAGTATCCACAGGCTGCATTCCCTTATGAGATGCTACTCGCGGAGAATCGCCGGCGCAGCCGGGAGGAGCCAGAGTTTGAACTGCTGGATACGGGGATATTTGACGAGAACCGCTACTTCAATGTCTTCGCCGAATATGCCAAGGCTGACCCTGATGATATCTTGATCCGTTTGACAATCGAGAATCGCGGGCCGGAGGCAGCTATGCTGCACGTGCTGCCGACGCTATGGTTTCGTAATACCTGGTCCTGGGGCCAGACGGGCGAGGGCTACGGGCCGAAGCCGCGCATCAGCACCATCGCCTCCGGCTCTCTGCTGGCCGAGCACGATACGCTAGGGCACTTCCACCTGGCCGCACAGCCAGATCCAGAGGCGCTGCTATTCACAGAGAACGAAACCAATTTTCAGAAGCTTTTCAACGTGGCAAATCCAGGGCCGTACGTGAAGGACGCTTTCCACGAGCGACTGATCTCCGGCAGGATCGAGGCGGTTAATCCTGAACAGGTAGGCACGAAGGCCGCTTTCTGGTATCGCCTGGAACTTGCGCTTGGGCAGAGCAAGACGTTGCGCCTGCGCCTGTGCCCGGAGAACGAGGTGCCTCTGCAAGCCTTTGGCGAGCACTTCGAGCAGATTTTTGAGGCCCGCCGGCGCGAGGCCGATACGTTCTATGCCACGCGCACGCCGGGCACGCTCTCGGATGACGCTCGTCGGATCATCCGTCAGGCATACGCAGGACTGCTCTGGAGCAAGCAGTTTTATTATTACGATGTAGCCACCTGGCTCAAAGGCGATCCCGCGCAGCCGCCGCCGCCTGAGCGGCTGAACGGGCGCAACCACGAGTGGGAGCACCTGTATAACCGCGATGTCATCTCTATGCCCGACAAGTGGGAGTATCCCTGGTACGCATCCTGGGACCTTGCTTTTCATATGCTGCCGTTCGGGCGAATCGACCCGTCCTTTGCCAAAGAACAACTGATCCTGTTGCTGCGCGAGTGGTATATGCACCCTAATGGCCAGATTCCGGCCTACGAATTTGCTTTCTCAGACGCGAATCCGCCGGTGCATGCCTGGGCCTGCTGGCACCTCTACAAGATGACGGGCGGACACGATACAGGCGACAGGCTCTTCCTCGAACGCGTTTTTCAGAAGCTCCTGCTCAATTTCACCTGGTGGGCGAACCGCAAGGATATCGCGGGCAAGCATCTCTTCTCAGGTGGATTTCTGGGCCTGGACAACATTGGGCTTTTCGACCGCTCGAAGCCGCTGCCCAACGGAGGCCAGCTTGAACAGGCCGATGGTACAGCCTGGATGGCCTTCTACTGCTCGATCATGCTGGCGATTGCTCTGGAACTGGCCCATTTTGATCACGCGTATGAAGATATTGCCTCCAAATTTTTCGAGCATTTCGTGACGATTGTCGATGCGATGAATACGATAGGCGGCGAAGGACTCTGGAATGAGGAGGACGGCTTCTACTACGATCAGCTCTTGCTCAATGGAAAAACCTCTCCTCTGCGTATCCGCTCAATGGTGGGCCTGATTCCGCTCTTTGCGGTGGAAATCCTGCGTGAGGAAACGATTGAACGCCTGCCCGGTTTTGCCAAACGCATGCACTGGTTTCTGGAGAATCGCCGAGACCTTGCCTCCTACACTTCTTATATGGAGAAAGGAGAGAAGCATATTCACGGATACCGGCTGCTGGCGATTCCATCGCGCCAGCGACTTGTACGCGTGTTGCGCTACCTGCTCGACGAGGAGGAGTTTCTCTCGCCCTACGGTATACGCTCGCTCTCACGCTATCACCTGGAGCATCCGTATAGCTTCCGCATCGATGGTCAGGACCTGGTCGTTTCCTATACGCCCGGCGAATCGACCACTGCCCTTTTCGGAGGAAATTCCAACTGGCGCGGGCCAATCTGGTTTCCGGTAAATTATCTGCTGATTAGAGCGCTTGAGCACTACGGGCGCTTCTATGGCGAGACCTTGCGCGTCGAATGCCCAGCCGGCTCCGGCCACATGCTTACCCTGGACGAAGTTGCCCACGAACTCTCTACACGCCTGGCGCGGATCTTCTTGCGCGATGATACTACGGGCAAGCGGGCCTGGTATGGGAAAGAAGAGCGTTTTGCCAGCGATCCTGACTGGCGCGATCTCCAACTTTTTCATGAATATTTTCATGGCGACACTGGGCAGGGTCTGGGCGCAAGTCACCAGACCGGATGGACAGCGCTGATTGCTCTGCTGCTAGAAGATATCGGGCACAGGCACGCCAGAACCGCCGCAAGATCGGTGCCTGTACCCGCAAAGGATACCCTATGAAACGATCATTTTTAGCCCGCCTGCAAAGGGCGGCGCTTTTCAGCCTCATAGGAGCACTGATGCTGCTGCTGGTTGTGCCCACCTTGCAACTGCTGGTGCTTGGGCCGCAGGGCTATGGAACGGCCCTGACCAGCCCGCAAGCCAGTCTGCTCTGGATTCAAGAACACACGCTCCTCTTTCTGCTCTACCGCCTGGCGCTGATGGTGGGCTTTGCCCTGTTGCTCGGTGTGCCGTTCGCGCTCTTTCGCATCATTGTTGCCCAGGAGATCATAGGGCGTGAAGAGATAGAACGCGAGGAGAAAGAGGAGAAAGCAGCGAGTGAAGAGAACAGCCTGCCGCCATTTGCCTGGCGCGGCAAGGGCTTTGCGGTGATCGCGGCCTGGCTAGGACTGCCAGGGCTACTACTGGCAGCAGGTGGCACGCTGGCCAGTACGATCTATTTGTGGAGCAGTGCAAGCATTGTCACTGCGCAGACGCCATTGCCGGACAACTTCGCCAGCGTTACTGGCATCTTCTCGGTGCTCACTTATACAATCGGTGGCGGCTTCGTGGCGCTCTCGTGCATCTTCTTTGGCTTTGTGATTGCGCGCAGCGGGCGCAAGCTCTGGCCGGATAGCTGGGTAGCCTTTGGCTACGCAGGACTGGCAGTAGGGGCGGTAGCAAGCGGCAGCGCCGTTCAGGTCGCACTGACCCCCCTGGGCAGCCAGACCGCTATTACAACGTTTGCCGTTCTGTTCATCGCGGCCTGGCTCTTCTGGTTCAGCCTTATGGTAATCCGTCTAAAAGCAGAACAGGGTTAGCGAGCTACAGGACAGGAGAAGCTTCCGGGCTGGCATAGGCAGAATAGGCAGATTTCCAGTAGGCAATCGCCTGGCGCTGCTGGCCGGAAGTTTCCAGAAGCTGAGCCAGCCGACCATAGACCTCGGCAAGTTCAGCCCCGGCATGAATGGATGAGAACGCCGCTTCGGCCTTCTGATACCACAAAATAGCCTCCTGCACCAGACCTTCTGCCTGCTCACCAGTAAGCTGCTTTGCCTCGGCTTCGGCCACTTTTCCGCAGCCGATGTACAGCGTACCCAGGCTGCGCTGGTCTCGAATGCGATCTGCGTAGGCAAGAGCTTGCTCACAGCAATGGCGCGCGTCCTTGAGCAACCCCTTTTCCCGGTAGATGTCGGCCAGGGATGTGAAAGTGGTCAGAATCGTTACCGGCTCGTCGAGGCTGGTAGCCAGGGCGAGAGCCCGCGTATAATAAGACACAGCGCTGTCGAAATCGCGTGTCTGGAAGCAAATATGGCCCAGAGCGGAGTTCACGTGCAACTCCAGCTGCCTATCAGCGCGCGCAACAGCAAGCTGTAAGGCCCGCTTGCCATAATCCAGGGCCGGAGCAAAATGATCGAGATGGCTATGAGCATCACAAAGACCGGCGTAGATCTGCGGCAGGTCGGGATGCGTGTTATCCTCTCCGGTAAGACGCAGAGCATCCTCAAAATGAGTAAGCGCGACGGTGTAAAAGCCGGTGCGCGTATAAGCGATGCCCAGGCCACAGCGAGCCTTAATGCGCACGCTGACGACATTCATGCGCCGCTCATCAAGGAACCTGATACACTGCGCATAATGGCGTGTAGCCTCTTCATACCACCCCAGATCGACGGCAGCATCCCCTAACAAGAGCAGATAGACGGCCCGACGCCGTCGTTCGGTCTGGCCAAAAGATTGAAGATCTTCGATTGAATGTTCATCGGAACCGGCCGAGAGGAGAATGTGGGCGGCTTCGTCCCACTGTTCGCGCTGCATATAACACCATGCGCGCAGGTAGGCAAGCTCGCGTTTCTGCGGTAAATCGCTTGTCTGGACTTTTTCCAGGAGAGCCAGAGCCTCCTCCACTCGCCCTTCAGTAATAAAAAAATGTGCCTGCTGAATAACAGTGGTATATTCTGACATAACTACTCAATCTCCTCTCCCCACTAAATAGATATGTTCAATCATAGCATTATTCTTATAGAATGAGAATAGCAAAAAGGGTGAAAATATAAAAGTGCCTTATGGCACTTTTGTCCAATATTATTCGCCCGGCGTCTCTTTTGCAGAGCTTTTGTTCTCCCAGATCAGATTTCGCGCAGCTTCGCTGCATTAAAAAATCCTCGCAGGTCGTGAAAAACGTATGCAGCCTATTTTTCGCACCTCACTGAAGAACAACGAATTCTGCGGACCCTCGTAAACAAGGATGATAGAAATAGGATAACATTCTTAGAGAAAAAGTTGCAAATTATCCCATCATATCTGGCTACTGGGCGGGCGGGTACTTGCCATCTGAATCTCGTGACGTAAGTGACGAATGCGTTCCCGATAAGCGTCTTCGGGCTGTCTGTAGCCCGACTTGGGCTTATCGCCCATGCTCACATGCCATTTGCGAAAAGCCAGCCCGATTTCAGTCTGGTAGAGGGCCTTCACCCGCAGCCACTGGCGAAAGCCCTGGGTACGCAACACCTGACGTTCACGTTTTGTGCGCTGAAACGAGTTTTGCAGAAGGGCATATTCGTCGACAAGAACAATGCCATTGCTGACCTCGACCGCCAGAAACTCGCGAATGACTGCGGCTTCGTGGGAAAGGCTCTTAATCAGAATATAGAGCAGCGCCATCTGAGCCAGGAAAGGCGGGATATAGTTGCCAATAATAGCCGCCAGAGCATAATTGATGGTCGTGCCGTTGGCAACCGAAGTACGAATCACTTCGCTGGCCTGGAGATCGATAAAGTCGAAGAAGCTGTGCAATCCGATAGCCAGTAAGTAGCCAAGCAAAGGGATGCTAATCTGCTTCCAGCGCGAATGGTTATGGCGAGTATAGCCCAGTGCGGCGCCAAAGCAGGCGGTAAAAGTAGAGTGGCCAAGCCAGCCCAGGACAATCCTGCCGATGATCAGCAGGCCCAGAAAGTTCTGGCCATTGGAGGCAAAATAGCCAAAGTTCTCAACCATGGCAAAACCCGCCCCGATCAATGCGCCATAGATAATGCCATCCGTCACGTTGTCGAACTGGTCGCGAAGCACGATGAACAGCAGAAGCAGCCCAAGTCCCTTGACCGTTTCTTCAGTGACACCGGCGTTTAAGCCCTTATAGAGCGCCTGAAACACCGCGCTATTGGTGCCGTTAGCCAGCCAGGTGCCAATCAGGTTATTCACTTGCGTTTCGATGAAGAGCGCTGGCGGAATAGCAATGAGCGCGCCCCAGAGAAAGGCCGCCAGACGGAGAAACCAGGGTTCGCGCTCGTAACGATCCATGAAGTTGACCAGCAAGAAAATTCCGACAGCTGGAATAATTGGAATGGTCAGAGCAAGGAGGATGCTGTTTGCGCCATTCTGCTCCAGCGCGGCGAAGCCGATCAGGCTATTGAGGATAATCGTGATCATTGCGCTGATGATCAGGATTGCGATCCCAATGCCCGCGATCAGCCAGCGAGCGCGCGGGCCCATACGCTGTGGAAGAACGAACTGCATAGTAATGCCCGGCCCCAGGACGCTTTCCGGCTCTTCCTCATCCCAATGCCGGCCATCCTCCACCCCTGGCAGCGGAGTAGGAGAGAACGCGGCGATTTCCTGGCGTGCTAGTTCGGACAGCTTCTCCGGCGTTCTGGTACTTGCCCGCGTGGTCTGATGGCCTTTGCTACCATCCAATTGAGAGATCGTCTCGCCAGAGAAGGAGCTGGTTGTTCCCTGTGTTCCGCCTGCCTGTTGTCGAGAATCTTCATGCGCGCAAGAGAGAGCTGGCGGGTTTTGAGGCGCAATCAACTGGAGCATTGTGTTGCCAAGAATCAGGATATCCTGGGGATAGACGGGCAAGCTTCCCCCGCTCGGAACCGGGCGGCCATTCACGCGCACCACATTCTGTTCGGTCAAATTAACAATCTGCCAGCCATGAGGGCCAAAAAGCAAACGGGCATGCTCACGCGAAACGGTGAGATCCAGCAGGATAATATCGTTGTTTAGCGCCCGCCCGATGGTGGTATCTCTACGCGTGAGTACATGTACCAGCCCTTCGGCAGGCAGCCAGCCACCGCCGGATCGCTCCTGCGCGGCACTTGCCGATAAGCGGCTATCCGGCAACATGCGCACCACTCGGAGCGCTCCATACTGTTCATTCATGCGCTCTTTCCCTGCTGTCCCTTATATAGTTGCTTCTCTTTACAATATTGATATTTTATCAGAAAAGGAGAGATCTGGCATATCCTGGGCCATTCATCCCACCGGCACGATAGGACATCAAGCTTAGCGGAAAACAAAAAAAGAAGAGCGGCCCAGCCACTCCTCTTTTTTGTTTCTCACCAGGCCCGGTTGCCTTAGCGCCTCTCTTCTTTCTCAATCAGCTGTTCATCCTGCGCCATCACTTGCGCCTCATCCTGCTGCGTTCCAACTACCTGATAGCCAGCAAGCAGGAAAGGCTGGACAAAGAAGTCCTGCGGGACCAGATGATGAATACCATGCAGCGGGTGACGGTGATGGATATCGCAGAGAACCATCAAGTTATGCTCGGAATCGACGAAAGCCTCCAGGCTGGCCCGATCCTTGACTTCAGGGAAGACAACTCCCACTTTCGCAGGATCACAGGCATCTACCAGGCTACGCTCAATCGGATAGTGGTGCGTCTCGATGGCCGTCGCGCCGAAGGGATTCTCTTTGGGATCTTTGAGGGTTGACTGGCGCACGCCGCACATGGCGCAGGGTGAATCCAGGACATAGACCAGGTGATGGTGCGCCTTCGCGTACTCAGGCGTTTCCTCGCGAGGCGGATGTGGCGGCGTCATCTCGACCGTAGCCACACCCTCGGCGGTGGCATGCACATGAGAGAGCACCTCGGTAGTCTCTTCCCCATCGGGCGTTTCCGCGCCGCCATTCTTCTTGCGAGCCGGAGCAGTTCTTGTCGTGACCTCCGCTGTAGCCTCGACCTCAGTTGTTGTATGCACCCTTCCGTGCCCGGTAGGCGTCTCCTTCGTAGTAACATCCGCCTGCATGACCTCTCTGGTAGTATGGGCCTGCCCATGCTCAACAGTTGTGGTCTCTTTTACCGTCTTGAGTAGTTCCTCGTGGGTCCGACCATGTACGAGTTTACTGGCAACGCTGTCTTCATGCGCCTTGTTGGGGAGTGCCTTGAGCAAGGGATTGAATCGATGTGGCTTAAACACACAGCACCTCCATCTAAGAAATACATAAACATATATCAATAGAAGCTGCTGCCGAGGATGCTATACCATATGTAAGAAGCGAGGGTTGGATAGCGACCGCAGCCTTTATGAGATCGCGGAGCAAGCGAGGCGGTATGCCTCCTTAGCAAGCACCGCTATTGTATTAGGTCTGCTGTTTGCTGTCAACCGCCAGCACACTCAAGAATTTGTTCCAGAAGAGTTGAGGAATGGGCCGTTTATACGGTATGATGTAGCAGTGAAAGGAAAAATCATGCAACAACACATTCTAAGAGATGGACAACTGCTCATCTTGCGGGAAGCAATGCCAGATGATGCGGAACGATTGCTCGCGTATATAGAGCAGATTGCAGGTGAAAGCGATAACATTACGCGCGGGCCGGGCGAATTCGCAATGACCGTAGAACAAGAGCGTGAGTTTCTCCAGGCATCGGCAGCTTCCCTGACAAGCCTGTACCTGGTGGCCGAGATCAAAGGCGAGATAGCAGGGGCGCTGAGTTTTCGAGGCGGGGACCGCCCACGCCTGCGCCACGCCGGGGAGTTCGGCATTTCGGTGCTGAAAAAGTACTGGAACCTGGGAATTGGCAGGCATTTGCTGGCCTATTTGATTGATTGGGCAAAGGGAACCAGAGTGATTCGCAAAATTGATTTACTGGTGCGCACCGATAACTATCCGGCTATCCATCTCTACGAGAAATTCGGCTTTGTGCGCGAGGGCCGCATTACTCGCCACATGTATATACACGGCGAATTTATCGATTGTTATGCAATGGGCCTGGCTATTGACCCTCCTGCTTCGCAAGCTCGGTGAGAAGATCGGCCAGCAAGAGCTTTTCTCGACGTTCTTCTCCTGGGAACAACAGGTGCTCCGCCGCCTTTTGCGCCCGCTGAATGCAGAGACGGGCCTTGTCCGGCTTCTGTTCCACGATGAGGACCGCGGCCGCTGCGCGCAGCAGAGGACAGCGGCCGGGCCTGGGGTTTTTCGCCTGCTCTCCCCAGACCAGCGCCGCTTTAGAGTTTTGATGGTAGCGGGCCTCGAAGTAGGCAGCCTCGGCCGCGAGTCGGCTTCGCGCATCGGCCGAGATATTCTTGCGCGCGGCGAGCATGCGTTCGAGCAGGGCCTGTGCCTGCGCAATGTCTGCCTCGGCGAGCGCACGATAATAGGCAAAGGTAC
>Ga0070738_10007886_pt1 | contig 10454 bp, 10 predicted proteins | sample Coa_R2_2_FD_66446 | JGI IMG/M metagenome (GOLD analysis project Ga0070738, IMG submission 66446) | Surface soil microbial communities from Centralia Pennsylvania, which are recovering from an underground coalmine fire - Coalmine... | ecosystem: Environmental > Terrestrial > Soil > Unclassified ... | reverse complement strand
CTCTACTACACCGACCGCATGCTCGTGTCGGACATCCCCGAGGTCATCGAAATCGAGCGCCAGAGCTTCAGCCTGCCCTGGCCGCCAAACGCCTACAAGCGTGAGCTGCAGGACAACCGGACGGCCCACTACATTGTCGTCCGCAAGCACGATCCCGGCACCCCATCCAGCGCGCCGCCTGCGCCGCGTCAGGAGGAGCCGAAAGGCCTGTTCGGCTTCCTGCGCTCGCTGGGCACGTCGTCCAATCCGCCGCCCCGCACGGGGCCGCCGACGATCTTCGGCTACGCGGGCCTGTGGCTGATGGTGGACGAGGCGCACATCACCACCATCGCCGTCCGGCCTGAATGCCGAGGCAAGGGCCTGGGCGAGCTGGTCCTGTGCGGACTGGTCGACACCGCGCTCGAGATTGGCGCGCGCATCATGACCCTCGAGGTCCGCGTGTCCAATACCGTGGCCCAGAACCTCTACCTGAAATACGGCTTCAAGCAGTCCGGCCTGCGACGCCGCTACTACAGCGACAACAACGAAGATGCGCTGATCATGACCGCCGACAATATCGGCGCGCCGGTGTTCCTCAACAATTACAAGCTGCTGAAGAACAGCCTCCTCCGCAAGCTAGAGTAAGGTCCGTGGCCAACATCCTGGCCGTCGAGACCTCCTGCGACGAGACTTCCGCCGCGGTCGTCCGCGATGGCCGCTTCGTCGTCAGCAATGTCACCTCTACCCAGGAGGCGATCCACCGCCGCTACGGCGGGATCGTGCCGGAGGTCGCCTCGCGCGAGCACCTCTTGACCATCGTGCCCGTCGTGGACGAGGCCGTGGAGCAGGCCGGCGGCTGGGACAACGTTGACGCCATCGCCACCGTCCACGGGCCCGGCCTCGCCGGCTCCCTGCTCGTCGGCGTGAACATCTGCAAGTCCCTGGCGCTGGCGCGCAACCTGCCGCTGCTGGCCGTCAACCATCTCGAGGGCCACGTCTACGCCAACTGGGTGTACGACGAGGGCAACCCCAGCGAGCCCCCCGAGTTCCCGCTGCTGGCGCTGATCGTCTCCGGCGGCCACTCCGAGCTGGTGCTCATGCGCGACCACGGCGACTACGAGCTGGTTGGGCAGACTCGCGACGATGCTGCCGGCGAGGCCTTCGACAAGACCGCCCGCCTGCTCGCCCTGGGCTACCCCGGCGGCCCAGCCATCCAGAAGACCGCCGAGACCGCCACCGAGCGAGACGGCATCACCCTCCCCCGCGCCTGGCTCCCGGGCACCCACGACTTCAGCTTCAGCGGCCTCAAGACGGCCGTCCTGCGCCTGGTCAACTCCCCGCATCCGGACGACGACGCCTGGATCGCGGCCGTTGCGGCCGAGTTCCAGCGTTCCGTCGTCGAGGTCCTCGTGGGCAAGACCGTCGCCGCCGCCGAAGAGCTCGGCGTGCGCTCCGTCGCCCTGGGCGGCGGCGTCGCCGCCAACAAACCCCTGCGCGAAGCCCTGCAAGCTGCCGTCACCCTGCCCTTCCACTGCCCTCGTCTCTGGCTGTGCACCGACAACGCCGCCATGTCCGCCGCCGCGGCCTACTTCCACCTCCAGCGCGGCGACGTCGCCACCCTGGACCTGGACGTCGTCCCAGGCCTGCGGCTCGCTGCCTGACACGCGCCTATTGCCGTCATACTGTAGGTAGAGGAAGCGAAGCACTGCATGACAACGGCTGTCCGAACTGAGCACCCGCACGTTGTTTGTGATGCCTCAATCAGCGGAGGCGAGCCTATCATCGCAGGCACGCGAATCGGAGTAGCTTTCGTCGCCCGCTACCTGCAGCAGGGCGTGGCGCCGGAGCAGATTCTGGAGCTGTATCCTCATCTCACACCAGCGGGCCTTTACGACGCCATCAGCTACTACTTCGATCACGAGGATGAGATCGGGCGTATTATTGCCGCATCGACGCCTGAACAAGTGCAGAAGCGCGTCGGATATAGCCGAGGCGCGAAGGGCCTGATCACCTTTAAGGGTCGGTGATTCCTCGTCTTTATTTGGACGAGGATGTAAGCCCTCTGGCCGCGGCGCTGCTGCGAGCCCGTGGGTTCGATGTCATTAGCTGTCATGAGGTTCCGCTGCTCGGCGTCGCGGACGAAGCCCAGATTGAGTTCGCCGCAGCCCAAGGGCGAGCTTTGCTCACCTTCAATCACGCTCATTTCAGCAGGATCGCCGCCGAGTGGTTTGAGAACGGCCGCAAGCACCATGGCATTGTCATCACCTATCGCCAATTCGGCCTAGACCAACTCGGCCGATTCTCAACGGCCGTCGCCACTCTGCTTTCGGCGCTCACCGAGGATGAGCTCGAGAATACGATTCGTGTGCTGGACGACTTCTTGTAAAGACACTGTCTGCCCTCGACTCAAGGACATCCGCACGGCTTCGGAAACCTTGCTTTCTGGCTATTGGCTTGCCGTTTAGGGGGTTGTTCCCGTATAACTGTGCAGGGTGCAAGGCAAGCATCGCCTTGCTCGGCTTGAGGCAGCCTCACCGGATTCGTCACGTTTGGCAACGCTCGGGTCTGCTTACCCGGATGCCCCGGGGTACGGCCACAACCCAGCCCCCCAGGCCGGACAAAAGTCACAATTGTTCGGAGGGCCCCGTTATAGCAAGGTAGCCTAACCGGGAATTTATACGGAGGAGACTGCCTTGCACTGGTATACCGACGTACTCAAGAGGTACACGGAGTTCAGCGGCCGAGCGAGCCGGCAGGAATTCTGGATGTTCACACTCTTCAACGTCATCGTCTACGTCCTCGTCAGCATTGTCGGCAACATCATCCACTTGCCCTTCCTCATCGGTATTTACGGCCTTGCCGTCCTTCTGCCCAGCCTGGCGGTCGAGATCCGGCGTTTGCACGACACCGACCGTTCCGGCTGGTGGATCTTTATCGGGTTGGTGCCGGCGATTGGCGGCATCTGGCTGCTCGTGCTGCTGTGCCTGTCCGGCACGCCGGGCGCGAACCGCTTTGGGCCTGCTCCAGAGACGGCGGTGGCTACCCCCGCGCTCGCATAACCTCAGCCGATCCCAAAACAGAGGCGGGCCGAGAATGGCCCGCCTCTTGCTATCCTCGCTGGCATGGCCATGTCCACGTCACACCCTCCATATGCGATGGCGGTGCGGCGCAACCCAGGTTGGATCTACGGGCTCTTCTTCCTGCTGTGCGCAGTGCTCATCGTGTTCGCCTTCACCTACATCGTGAGGCACGAGTACTTCCTGATCCACGTCCCCGAGTTCACCTTCAAGCTGCCCGACCTGCACCTCGCCAACAGCTGACCGGCGTCCAGCCTCCGATTGCTCTTCTGGGACAATCGGAGGCTATGGAACGTCAGCCCATCCGCACGCGCCTGGCGCGCGTCGAGAAAGACCGCATCCTCGTCCGCGGGCGCGACCTGTGCCAGGACCTCCTCGGCAACATCACCTTCTCCGACATGGCCGGCCTGGTCCTGATGGGCCGCATGCCGAACGCCGGCGAGCGCCGGATGATCGACGCCATGCTGGTGGTCCTGGTGGAGCACGGTATGGTGTCCAGCGTCGTCAGCGCGCGCCTGACCTACGCCACGGCGCCCGAGTCCATCCAGGCGGCCGTCGCGGCGTCGTTGCTCGGCGCCGGCAGCGTGCACCTGGGCTCCTCCGACATCTGCGCTCGGATGCTCTACGAAGGGCTTCAGCAGGAGCCCGATCTGGACAAGGCCGCGGCGAACATCGTGCGCCAGCACCTCGCGGCTAAGGTGCGCATCCCGGGCATCGGCCACCGCACCCACCCGGCCGGCGACCCTCGCGCCGTGCGCCTGCTGGAGATCGCGCGCGAGGGGGAGCTCTACGGCACCTACTGCCAGCTGCTGGAGAAGGTGGTCGCCGAGACCGAGCGGCAGGGGCCCCGCCGCCTGCCCATCAACGTCACTGGCGCCATCGGCTGCATCTCCTTGGACCTGGGCTTGCCGTGGCAGATCGCCAAGGGCTTCGCCCTGGTCGGACGCACCCTGGGCACCATGGCTCACCTCCGCGAGGAGATAGAGATGCCGGCCGCCGACGCCATGAACGCGCTCATCAGGAGCTCGCTCGAAATAGCAGATTAGGTTCCTAACCGGTTGACACTGAGCGCTTGGCTCGGCAGAATCCGCCAGGTATGTCTCGGCTCCGGTTTGGTGTTGTCCTGTTCTGCCTGCTGGTCGCAGGCTTCTTGGTCTTTCCCGTACATACGCGTGCCCAGGATTCGGACACGGTCCAGCTGTGGCGCTTCGGCAATGCGAGCAGCATTGCCGGCTTCCACGCCGGCCCTAGCAATGGCGCCACGAACAACATTTCGTGGACCAGCAACCCGAATTTCAAGAGCGGCGGCTCGATGAAGATCGACTACAGCGGCTCGAAGGGGCTGAACGCCTCCGTCAGCAGCCCGCCCATTAGCACGATCCCCGCGGATGTGACGAGCATCAGCGCCGAGGTCTACGTCCCGGCCGATGTGGCGTTGCAGCGCCTTGAGATTGGCCTGCAGGTGGATGGCGCACCGGCGCCGCAGGATGTGGTCACGCGGCCGCTAGATACGCGCGGCGGCTGGAACCTGGTGTCCTGGTCGGTCCATCCGGGCCAGATGCAGGGCACCCACACCCTCAGCTTCGTCCTGAACACGGACGACGTCCTCAAGACGGCGCTGTACATCGACGACATTCGGGGCGTGAAGCCTCATATCTACGTGGATGCGGCCCACACCATCTCCAGCTTCGACCCGGTGACGATGTGGGGCAGCAACGTGGCCTACTACTACCCGCCGCTCTTTTTCCAGGATCCCGCACCGATCCGCCTGGCGCAGGATGCGGGCTATTACTTCTTCCGCATTCCCGGCGGGCTCAACTCGGATGTCTACCACTGGAACGGCAACGGCGTCCGTAACCCGGACGGCAGCATCAACCCCGCCGCCCGCCGGCCGGACGGCACCTGGAAGATCGACTATTCCGGGTTTGCCCCGGGATTCGAGGTGAAGGGCGAGACCTCCACCGGCGATCCCATCTTCAGCTCCGTGCCGAATTTCGGCAAGCTCAACACCTACGACCACACGCCCCCGGTAGATGTCAGCGCGCTGGCCAAGTGGATCATGTCCCTCGGCCCGCAGGCGCAGATCATGGTCGACGTCAACGTCGGGACGGCGAGCCCGCTGGTGGCCACCGGGCCGAACTTCACGATCCAGGAGTCGGACGTGGCCGAGGGTGCGGCCGAGGCCGCCGCCTGGGTGCGCTACTACAACCAGCAGCTGGGGCTGCACGTCAAGTATTGGGAGATCGGCAACGAGCTGAACCCCTATGGCGCCGAGATCGGCAGCCACGTGCGCGATTCCAGCCCGCAGGGCTGGCACTGGATCACGGCGGTGGATTACGCCAACATCTTCAAGGCCTACGCCAAGGCCATGAAGGCGGTCGACCCCTCGATCAAGGTCGCCGGCCCGGTGGGCTACCTCAGCGCGTTCGGCGACTCCAGCGGCCGAACGAGCTGGATCCAGACCTTCATCGGCCAGGCCGGAGACACGGTCGACGTCATCGACATCCACTTCTACAACCACGGCGACAACGAGGCGCAGACCCTGGCCAAGCCCGGCGAGCTGCAGCCCGAGGTGGACAAGATCCGCGGCTGGCTGCAGCAAGCCGTGCCCTCGCGAGCCGGCCAGATCACCGTCGGCGTGTCCGAGTGGGGCGACTACAACAACAGCTACCCCATCGGCGATGCGCTCTATGCGGCCGACCTCATGGGCCAAATGGCGCAGACCGGCCTTGCCTTCGGCAACGCCTGGGACATCGGCAACGTTATCCCCAACAACGGCCAGCAGCTGCCGAGTCTGGGCTTCGACTCGGTGAACCACAAGGTGGACGGCTGGTCCACCCAGCCGGCGCTGGGCGCCAGCAATGCCTTGAGCTGGACCAACGACCCGACCTACTCGCGGCCAGGCCACTACTCACTGGTCGTCGACTACCGCGGCTCGGCCGGCGCGAACGGCAGCCTGGGCAAGAGCCTGGTTGGCGCGAAGCTGGATCCGGCGGCGAACGCCATCGGCATGGACGTGTACATCCCGGCCTATCCGGGCAACAACACGATCACGTTCTGGCTGCGCATCGAGCACGCCGACGGCACGTTCGACGACAGCGGCCGTGACCAGCCGCAGCAGCCGATCTGGGGCCAGTGGAACCACATCATCCTGCCGCTCGACCAGTCCCGCCTGGCCAACGCCCGGCGGCTGGACATCGTAGTCGACTCCAATCTGGGCATCGTCTCGCCGCTGTACTTCGCCGAGATCGAGACGCAGCAGAGCTCATATGAGCCCAACGGCCGCTACTGGGCGGCCTACATGTACCACCACTACTTCTCGAACACGATGGTGGCCCTGGACGTGGGCGCCACCAGCCGCGAGCGCTTCGCCGCCTACGCCAGCCGCTCGGCCGATGGCGCGCTGTACCTCATGGTCGTGAACAAGGACCCGGTCAGCGACGTCACCGTCCCGATCAGCATCGCCGGCTACCAGCCCGCCGGCGCGGCCGAAGCCTACACCTGGGACGCCGACAACTACGCCTGGGACGCCTCCTCCGGCCACCCTGCCAAAGACACCCCGCCCACCAAAACCATCGTCGGCTCCGGCGCCAACTTCACCTACACCTTCCCCAAGTACTCGATCACGGCGATCAAGCTGTATCCGGGATAAGGCGTCAGCTGTTGGGGCTTCCGTTCTCCATGAAGTCGAAGTGGAACTCCCCGGCCGTGCGGCAGTCCAGGTACTGGATGTGCTTCACATCCGAGGCGAGCTTCAGGTTGGCGTCCACCAGGTAGACGTCCAGGGTCAGCGGGCCGGTGGCGCAGCCGATGCCGAAGACGATACCGAACTGCCCGTCGGCGGTAGTGGTGTTGAACAGCTTAGGACTGTTCGGGTCGCTGCCCACGTTGGCCTGCACGATGAAGCCTGAGGCGGGCGTCCCGTCCTTGTAGATGACGTGGCCGCTCACGTACTGGTACTGCGGGTTTGGCGCTGAGTCCACGCAGGCGAACGTTCCGCCGTAGCCGCACATCTGGATGGGCGGGTCGCTCACCCGCTTGATGTACCAGGGGGTGGTGGGCTTGGCAGTCGCGGTTGGGCTCGGCGCCGGCAGCACGGTCGCCGGGGCGAGAGCCAGCGCGGTGGCCGGCGCCTCCCAGGAGAAGCGATCGGTGTTGAGGCGGCTGGCGAGGCCGCTTGGGCCGTTGATCCACGTCATGTAGCCGTTGGTGAAGGCCGTCCAGTTGTCGGCCTTGCGCCAGACCATCAGCCCGTTGGTGGTGTGCTGCTGAGCGTCCCCGTTCGGTTGCGGGGCCTGGTTGTCCGTGCAGTCGCCGACGTCAGCGGGGTCGAGGTCGTGCAGCGTCTTGAACCCGAGCACGAACTGGCACGGCGTGGAGGCCGTTTGCGCGGCAAGCCTGCCGGGCGCCAGCAGGGCGCTGAGGGCAGCCAGCAGCGGCACGAGGCGGAGAAAACGTTTGGCGTTCAAGCCGCCGTCAGCTTAGCCCCGGGAAACGCCGCCTGAAAGTTTTTGGGACCTCCGTACTCTCGATCCCGAAACTTAACCGTCCGCTTAACCGCCGCCTAAGCGATCTCCCCTACGCTGTCCTCACTGACAGGAGAGAGAACGCATGGCAGCTGACGCAGACACGCTTCGCAAGGTGGGCCACCTGCTCCGTCGCGCAGGCTTTGGCGGCACACCCGACGATATCCAGGCCTACGCCCAGAAGGGCCTGGAGGCGACGGTGGACGAGCTGGTGAACTTCGACTCCCAGCCGGACAACCTGGACCAGACGCTGCAGCAGGTGCAGGGCGACCTGGTGGACCTACACAACCTGGAGGACATCCAGGCCTGGTGGCTCTACCGGATGCTGCACACGAAGCGGCCCCTCCAGGAGAAGATGACGCTGTTCTGGCACGGCCACTTCGCCACAGCCCAGTACAAGGTGCAGAACGCCAAGTTCATGCACGACCAGAACGAGACCTTCCGCAAGTACGCGCTGGGCAACTTCAAGGACCTGACGATGGCCGTGGCCAAGGACCCGGCCATGCTCATCTGGCTGGACGGCAACACCAACCGCAAGGGCGCGCCGAACGAGAACTTCGGCCGTGAGCTGATGGAGCTGTTCACGCTCGGTCTCGGCAACTACACCGAGGACGACGTCAAGGCTGCCGCGCGCGCCTTCACCGGCTGGAACCTCAACCGGGCGGCTGGGCAGTTCGTGTTCAACAAGAACCAGCACGACGACGGCGAGAAGACCTTCCGTGGTCTCACCGGCAACCTCAACGGCGACGACATTATTGCCAACGTCACCGCTGATCCCGCCACCGCAAAGCGGCTCGCGGGCAAGCTGTTCGCCTTTTTCGCCTACGACCATCCCGATCCGGCCGTCGTCCAGCCGTTTGCCGACCTCTACCTCAAGAGCAATCTCGAGATCAAGCCGGTGGTCCGGGCCATCCTGACCTCGGACGCCTTCTACTCCGACCAGTCCTTCTACGGGCACGTTAAGAGCCCGGTTGAGTACGTCGTCGGAACTGTCAAGCAGCTGGGCGGGCAGGTACGCGAGCGCAGCCTCCTCCCGGCGCTGCGCGGCCTGGGCCAGGAGCTGTTCAATCCGCCCAATGTGGCCGGCTGGCCGGGCGGACCGGCCTGGATCGACGCCTCGACCATGGCCACGCGTTTCAACTTCGGCGGCCTGCTGGTGGCCGCGGTGAAGGGCGCGCCCACCCCCAACGGCGGCGGCTACATCGATCCCGAGTCGTTCGTGCAGAAGCTCGGCACCAAATCGTGGGATGCCGTGATCAACCTGTTCGGCGGCAGCCTCACCGCCGGCCTGAGCGACGCTACCCACGCAGCCCTTTCCGAGTACGTCAGCAAAGCCCAGGACCTCAAACCGCAGACCCTGGACACCAAACTCCGCGGACTGATCCACCTGCTGATGGTCAGCCCCGAATACCAGGTGGCGTGAGATGAACCCAACTCGTCGTACCTTCCTCAAGGGCCTGGCCGCGGTCGCCGGCCTCGGACTGGCCGGCTGCGGCATCCGCCCTGCCGCCTCTCCGTCCGGCGCGCCATCCACCGGCTCCAGCGTCCAACCGAGTGCCGCAAGCGGCAGCCCGAGCGCGGGCACGGCGTCCGCCGTCGCAAGCGTCGCGGCCAAGCCGGCTGCGCCTCAGCCGCGATCGCTCGTCGTCATCCAGCTCGCCGGCGGGAACGATGGCCTGGCCACTGTCCTGCCGTATGCCGACGGCGCGCTGAAGGACAACCGCAGCACCCTGACGTTCGCCGACGACCAGCTGCTGAAGCTGGACGACAAGGCTGCCCTGCACCCGAACCTCAAGGGCCTGAAATCGCTCTGGGACGCCAAGAAGCTGGCCATCGTCCAGGGCGTCGGCTACCCCGATCCCATCCGCTCCCATTTCGCCTCCATGGACATCTGGGCCAGCGGCACGCCAGGCAAGCCGTCGCAGACGGGCTGGCTGGGCCGGTATCTGGACGCCGCCAAGCTGCCGGCGGACAACCCCTTCAACGCCGCCAGCGTCGGCCCGCAGCTGCCGCTCACGCTCAAGACCCAGAACACGGCTGTCGCCAGCCTGCAGGACACGAACACCTTCCAGCTGCGCACCGATCCGCGACATCCGCAGGACCACCAGGACGTGATGGCCGCCTTCGAGCGCATCTACAGCCGCGGCCCGGGCGGCCAGCCGTACTACGACCTGGTCGACAAGTTCGAGGGTATTACCGTGAGCGCCGCCTCGGCGCTGAAGGACGTGTCCGGCAAGTACACGCCGGCCAATCCCTATCCCACGAGCGCTCTCGGCAAGGCCCTCCAGACCGTGGCCCAGGTGATGAGCGGCGGCTTCGGCACGCGCATCTACTACGTCCAGACCGGCGGCTACGATACCCACGCCAACGAGAAGGCGGGGCACGACCGGCTGATGACCGACCTGGGCAACGCCATCGCCGCCTTCCACCAGGACATCAGCGCCCATGGCTGGGGCCAGAACGTGGCCATCATGACCTGGTCGGAGTTCGGCCGGCGCGTGAAGGAGAACGGCTCTGGTGGGACCGACCACGGCACCGCTGCCCCGATGTTCGTGGCCGGCGACGGCGTGAACGGCGGCCTCGTCGGCGACCAGCCTTCGCTCACCAAGCTGGACCAGAACGGCGACCTGGTGTTCGGCATCGACTTCCGGTCGGTCTACAACACCATCCTCACCAAGTGGCTGGGGCTGGATGGCCAGGAAGTGCTGGGCTCCAAGTTCGAGGTGCTGCCCATCTTCAAATAGGCCGGAGCCTCACCCATATACTGATGGGTAATGAGTTCCCCCCAGGCCGGCACGGCCGAGGGCGCACCCGTCGAGCTCCAACCCATTGTCGAGACCCGCGCGGAGCTGCTGCGTGAGGAGATGAGCGT
>Ga0070738_10007885_pt1 | contig 10454 bp, 11 predicted proteins | sample Coa_R2_2_FD_66446 | JGI IMG/M metagenome (GOLD analysis project Ga0070738, IMG submission 66446) | Surface soil microbial communities from Centralia Pennsylvania, which are recovering from an underground coalmine fire - Coalmine... | ecosystem: Environmental > Terrestrial > Soil > Unclassified ... | reverse complement strand
CGCAGGATCTTGAAGTAGAGGACAGTGAGGACATCCGCGGCCGAAAGTGGTCCGCCCAGGTGCCCGGCCTTCGCCCGATACACTGACTGCACGACCAGTCGCCGCACCTGACGGGCGGTTTCCCGCAGCATCTGGAGTTCATCCACCGCTGTCTGCACCACTCTCCTCCCACTGTTTTGGCGCATTATAGCACGGTCCTATCCACTCGCCGACTACCCCGCTGGGGGCAGGTGTCCGCCTCGCGCCAGGCGATGCAGGCGACGCCGGACGCCGACGGCGTGCGGATCCGCCTCCAGCGCGGCAATCCAGCACCGTCGGGCCGCCTCCGGATCGCCCATGGCCAGGTGGACGTCCCCTTCGATGGTCAGGCGCTCGCTTGCTGGCATTGCACCGTCTGGCAGCCGCTCCAGGGCTCGGCGTGCGGCTATCCAGTCTCCCGCGCGAACGGCGTGTCGGACCCGATCGGCGGGAAGATTGCGAAGCACGGCCTGGAGCGTCCGGTCGTCGGGGGCGTGTGCCAGCCCTTCGCGCCATGCCGCTTCCGCCGCGTCGAATTCGCCGGCGAGCAGATAGGCTTCCCCCAGGTAGTACCAGACTGGATGAGCGCCCCGCACCGTCTCGGCCACGCGGCGCAGGTAGTGGATCGCCCGAGCTGGATCGCGGATCCGGAACTCCCCAACTGCAAGGACGCCAGCCTCGAACGACGCGGCCAGCCAGGCTCGGTGCTGAAGATCAAGATCATCGCCCCAGGTATGGACCGAGACCTCCGGCAGGCCGTCCGCGCCTGCAGTGCTTCCGGCCTCTGCCAGGCGCGCCGCGCTTTCGAAATGCTCAAGCGCTCGCCGATACCATTCGGCGCGGTTGTGCCACGGGAGTTCCGAGGCAATGCGCTGGCTCGCTCGCCCCAGGAGGAAAGCCAGCCCGTAATGCCGGGGGAAGGCATGATAAGCCACCTCGGCGCGGGTGACTGAACTGACCAGACGGTCCAGCGGGCATCCCGGATCGGGGATGAGCGCCGCCAGCTCTCGTGCCCGGCGACCGACCAGCGCCCGGGCAAGGAGACGTTGCACGAGGCCCATTCCGTGGATTATTCTACACGCCGTGGCGTGACTGCTTCTGAGGAGATCGACGATGCCCGCGCGATTTCATACCCCGTACCACCTGGGACCACAGTCAGCGGAGGCCCTGCTCCGACCGATCGATGCGGCGCTTGCCGAGCTCGAGAGCCGGCTTGCCCATTACGTGGAACGAATTCCCATGAGCGAGGCCGATCGCGACCGAGTAGCCCGGGCGCACGAACTCGTGGCCCGGTGCCGATCCGGCCTGGGTGACCTCGCGACCCGTCCGTCGGATCACGTCTGACCGCCGCGGATCGTCTTCCCGCCCCGATTTCAATGGCTCGATACAGGAGGAATGAGGTGACCGCCCGGAAGAAGGTTCTCATTACTGGCGCCGCGGGGCGCATCGGCAGTTCCCTTGCCGAGCGGCTGAAGGACCAGTATGACCTCCGGCTTCACTATCACCAAACGATCCCGGAGCACCCACCCGTGGCCGATACATGGATCGCGGATATCTCCCGGTTCGACGAGATCGCCCCTGCCATGAACGGGATCGACGCGGTGGTGCACATGGCCGCGGATCCAAGCACGCGCGCGCCGTGGGAGAGCGTCCTCGAGCGGAACATCATCGGAACCTACAACGTCTTCGAGGCGGCACGCCAGGCAGGGGTTCCTAAGATCGTCTTTGCCTCCACGAATCACGTGATGGGGATGTACGACCGCGACCGTCAGTGGCCGATCTATACCCATCAGCCGGTGCGTCCTGATTCGCTCTACGGCGTCTCCAAGGCGTTCGGGGAAGTGCTGGCGCGCTACTACGTGGACCAATACGGGCTATCGATCATCTGCCTGCGGATCGGCTGGTTTCTCGAGCGTCCGCGTGATGAAATCGGCCTCTGGATGTGGCTGAGTCCGCGAGACTGTGCCCAGGTTGTCGCCCGGGCGATCGAAAGCCCACTCAGCTTTGGTATCTTCTACGCGATCTCCCGCAACAGCCGGCGGCACTGGGACATCACCAATACCATTGAGCAGCTCGGTTACCGTCCTGAGGATGATGCGGAGATTTACGCCGCAGAGATCCTGGGCCCGGGCGTCTGATCGCCAGGTGGCGGACGGGCGTTCACGGATTTCGAACGCCCGTCCGTTTGCCGCGGCGCTATACTGGCCATACTGGTCCGGGCAAGCCCATCGTGACGGTGTGAGTTTTCGGGAGGGGTGGTCGTGGCCGAGGTTGTTCCCGATGTCCGCTTACTCGATTATCCCCGCGATCCCCTTGCGGTCCTGTATGTGGCATACCGCACCTGTTACTCGAGCCTGCCGCCGCAGGAGATCCGTCGGCGCATCGACGAGGGCAGGATCAGCCGACAGAAGATGGTGGAGTTCCTCGAACGCTGGCTTCCGACGGGCCACGGCTCCCCCAAGCAGCAGCTTCACTTCACCTTCGGCCTGAGCGGGATGTCGCGCGTGACGTCGCACCAGCTTGTTCGCCACCACGTGGGGATCGTCTTCGACCAGCAGAGCCAACGCTACGTCGAGTTCACCGGCGGCGATTTCCCGTACGTCATTCCCCCGACCTGGGTGAAGGCCGGCCTGGTGGATCGCTACGTGGCCTTCATGGCCGAAGCGGCCCGATTGTACCAGGAGGCCCTCGCCGCGGGCATCCCGGCAGAGGATGCCCGCTATGTCCTGCCGCACAGCGCGGCCACGAATATTCAGTTTACGGTGAACTTCGAGGAACTCCTCCATATCGCCGATCAGCGGCTCTGCACGCGTGCGCAGTGGGAGATTCGCCACTTCTGGGCGAAGACGCGGGCCGAGGTTGGGCGGGTCTGTCCGGAGCTGAAGAAGTTCATTCAACCCAAATGTGGAGAGTTCCGCCTGGGCTACTGCGACGAGACCCTGGCCGATTACCAGCGGTGTCCTCTCAGCCGCGTCCGCCCGCACAAGAGCATGGTGCTCAACCAGATCACCCGGGCGCGCCCGGGAACCAGCGCGACCCGTGCTGGATCCGGGGCGTCGGGGGAGAATGCACTGCCGATGCCTCCGTCCAGTGAGACATCGGCGGATGAGAAAACGTCCGCCGGTTGAGGAGCTCGCGGTGAGCGCGCCTCGCCGCGAGCCGCCTATTCTCCTTCAGTAGCGGACTGCCCCGCCTGGACCGGCACCTTCGATCCCATGTAGCTGGCCAGATCACACACGCGCAGGGCGAAGCTCCACTCGTTATCGTACCAGCTAAAGACCTTGGCCAGGTTGCCGCTGGTCATAGTCAGGGTCGCATCAATGACCGATGACTGGTCCACGCCGATGATATCGCTGGAGACGATGGGGATGTCGATCACCGCCATATACGGTGCAAGCTCCTCACTTCGGGCGGCCTCGCGGAAGGCCTGGTTGACCTCTTCGGTCGTCACATCGTGCTCCAGCACGCAGGTGAAGTCGAGGAGAGAGCCGTCCGGCACCGGTACCCGAACTGCCAGCCCCTCAATCTTTCCATCGACCGCCGGGATGACCTTCCCCACTGCCCGGACTGCACCGGTCGTCGTTGGCACGATATTCAGCGGCGCCGCCCGGCTCCGCCGTGGGTTGCCCCCAATGGCGCGGTCAAGCAGTGCCTGGGTGTTGGTGTAGGCGTGGGTTGTATTCACCAGCCCTTTGACGATCCCAAAACGTTCCTGGAGCACCTTGACAACGGGAGCCAGTGCGTAGGTCGTGCAGGAGCCCATGGCGACGACCTGATCTCGCCCAGGGTCGTAGACCTGGTGGTTCACCCCCATGACCAGGGTGGTCGGAACATCCTTCGCTGGCGCGGTGATGATGACTCTTGATGCGCCGGCCTGCAGGTGCTTCGAAGCGGCCTGCAGCGACTCGAAGATGCCGGTCGACTCGATCACGAGCTCGACCCCGGCGTCTTTCCAGGGGATTCGGGACGGATCCTTCTCGTGGAAGATCTGAACCTGCTCCCCGTCCACGACCAGCGTGCTGTTACGGACCTCGACGGATCCGTCGAATGCGCCGTGGACCGAGTTGAACTCGAATAGGTAAGCGAGCGTCTCCGGATCGGTGAGATCGTTCACCGCCACGAACTGGAGATCTGGATAGTCAAGGCCAGCCCTGAGCACGAGGGAACCGATTCGCCCGAGCCCGTTGATCCCAACTTTCACGGCCACCGCAACCTCCGGCTTTTGACGATCGGCGTCGCACGCCGGATCGCGGTGCGCATCTTCCGTGCCGAACTCAGCCCGGGCGGTCCGCCAGTCTGCTCCGGAGCAGACTGGCAATGCGGTCGAGAATCCGGTCAGCGACCTCGCGTTTGGAGAGGAGCGGCAGAGCTTCAAGGCCCTGGCGGTCGATGATCGTCACGCGGTTGGTGTCCGATCCGAACCCGGAGTCCGGTGCGCTGACGTCGTTGGCGACGATGAAGTCGAGGTCTTTCGCCTCGAGCTTCTTCCGCGCGTTGGCGATCAAGTCTTGAGTCTCGGCGGCGAATCCGACCTTGATCAGTGACGGCTGTCGAATGCCCGCAATGATATCCGGGTTGGGGATCAGGCGCAGGATGTATTCCTCGCCGGTGCGCTTGATCTTCTGCTCGGCTGGCGCCGCGACGCGGTAATCGGCCACCGCCGCCGCCATGATTAGGGCATCCGCACCGATCACGGCCTCCTCGACCGCTTTTTTCATGTCGAGGGCGGTCGTGACGCGGCGGAGCTCTACCCCATCCGGTGGGGCGATCGCGGTTGGTGCGCTGATCAGGATAACACGGGCACCCCGGTCGCGGGCTGCCTCTGCGATCGCATAGCCCATCTTGCCCGATGAGCGATTGCTGATGTGGCGGACCGGATCGATCGGTTCCTGCGTCCCTCCGGCGGTTACGACGATGCAGCGACCGGCGAGGTCTCGCGTTCGCCCGAGGAGGCGGACAAGCGCTGCAAGAATCTCGGACGGCTCGGCCATGCGTCCCTGTCCAATACGTCCGGACGCCAAACGCCCGGTTCCTGGCTCGAGGATCAGCGCGCCGCGCGCGCGAAGGGTTGCCAGGTGCGCCCGGGTAGCCGGGTGCTCGTACATGCGCGTCTCCATAGCAGGCGCGATCAGGAGGGGAGCGCGGGTCGCAAGTGCAATGGTCCGGACGGCGTCATCGGCGAGCCCAAGTGCGAGGCCTGCGATACAGTCAGCCGTGGCGGGAGCAACAATATAGGCGTCCGCATCGGCACCAAGGGAGACGTGAGCGGTCGGATCGGCTGCCGCGAAGAGATCCAGAATGACCGGCCGACGGACAATCGCTTCGAAGCTTAAGGGGGCGACGAAGCGAGCCGCGTTCGGCGTCATGATGACGTCGACGATGGCTTCTTGTTTCACGAGCTCGCTCGCCAGGCTTACCGCTTTAAAGGCGGCAATGCTGGCCGATACGCCGAGGAGGATCCGCCGATCGCGGAGCTCACTCATCCATCTCCCCTTACCGACGCGACGTCAGACCGTCATTCATCTGATAGATCAGCCGCAGACCCTCCAGGGTCAGCAGGGGATCAGTGATGTCGATCACGGCGGTCTCGTTCGCGATGATGTGCGAGAGACCGCCGGTCGCAATGACCCGGGCCGGGCCCATTTCCTGACGGAATCGCGCTACCAGCCCTTCAATGAGACCGACATACCCGAAGATCACGCCGGACTGGATGCTCCAACCGGTGTTTCGGCCGATGGCTGAGCGCGGGCGCTTGAGCTCGACGCGGTACAACCGCGCCGCTCGTTGAAAGAGGGCATCAGCGGCGATCGTGAGCCCTGGTGCGATTGCTCCCCCGAGGTACTCCCCATCGCGCGAGAGCGCGTCGAAGGTTGTGGCGGTACCGAAGTCAATGATGATGGCCGGTGCGCCGTAGAGCTGGAAGGCCGCCACCGCGTTGGCGATCCGGTCGGCGCCAACTTCCCGCGGGTTCTCGTAGAGAATCTTGATGCCAGTGCGGGTGCCGGGGCCGACGACCAGCGCGGTGCAGTCGCAGTAAGCGCGCGCAACTTCCTCGAACGTGGTGGTCAGCGCGGGAACGACACTGCAGAGCACGACGGCCGACGTATCAGGAAGCGAGCGTCCGACGCGGCTCAGAAACGCGTTGATGAGCACGGCATACTCATCCGGGGTCCGCGCTGCGTCGGTGTTCACGCGCCAGTGCGCGAGCAAAAGGTCGCCGTCGTAGGCACCGATGACAATATTGGTATTCCCGACGTCAATAGCGAGTAGCACGGGGCGATTATACCATCCTCCCGCAAGGCCACGCGGATGGCGCGCTCGGGCACGGCCGGTCAGGGCCCTCGTCGCTCCGGTACGTTGTCCCGGTCGACCAGGCAGTCACGGAAGCTGTTGGGAGTACCCTCGTGCTATACTCATCCTCGATGTGGAAGCCAGCAGACGTCTACCAGCACCGGTCAAGGAGCCGGATCCGCTGGATTGCATTTGTCCTGGGTGCTGCGTTCACTGTTGGTGCCTGTGCACCGGCTGAGCCGCCCCTGGTGATCAGCTACGATGCGACCCCACGCGCCGTCCCAACCGTCGTGACCCCAACGCCGCGGTCTCGCCGCCCAACTCGCCTTCCCACGCCAACGCAGGGCCGTTCCCCCACCCAGCCTCCTCTGGTTGTCGTCTCGTTCAGCACCGAGACCCCCTACCCGTCCTCCGAGTCCGCAGTCCAGACACCAGACGCATCCCCTGCTGATGCCGCGCTCGATGAGACGCCATTGCCCGCGGCAGGGTTCACCGCTGATGATCCTACTGCAGGGGCAGAGCCGCGGCTGACCCCGGCCGCGGCGACGGTGGTGTCGAGCACGCCGCCCGTACCGAACCTGACGGCCGTTCCGGTTTCCGGCTCGGTTCCAGTGTCGCCCGCGCCCGCTTTTCCAATCTCGCCGCCCCGTCCATCAGCCACATCGGTGGCACACCCGACTGCAACGCCGGTGCGCCCGGCGGCCACGGCGATCCCCGGCCGCGTCCCAGAAGAGCAGGGGCAGTTTGTGACATCGGACAGCCGCGGTGCCCGCTACTATTACCAGCGCGCCGATCCGGGCTGGCACCGGATCCATCCCGACCATCGGGTCTGGTTTCTCACCGCGGAGGCGCTCCTGCGGGTTTTCCCGGACCGCATCCCGCACCCGACACCAACGCAGGCAGTCCGGGCATCCTGAGCGGGGCACACCGCCGTACGGAGAGGATATCTCTAGCGCCGTTCAGACGCCTGATGCGCGTGGGGCGCGGTGGTCTTCGGTGAGTGCGGCCCGTAGCTGACCGCAAGCACCGTCGATTTCACTTCCCCGCTCTTCCCGAATGGTGCACGAGATACCATGCTCCTGGATCACGCGCTGGAAGGCGAGGATCCGCGACCAGGGCGAGGGTTCAAACGGGCTGCCCGGCACGCGGTTCAGGGGGATCAGGTTAACGTGGGCCAGAAGGCCGTCGAGGAGCTGAGCGACCATCCGCGCCTGCGCGATGCTGTCGTTCACATCGCGGATCATCGCATACTCGAAAGAGACGCGTCGCCGCGTCGCAGCGACGTACGCCCGGCAAGCATCAATGACACTGGCAATCCGATACTTGCGGTTGACCGGGACCAGCCGATCTCGGAGGTCGTCAGTCGGCGCGTGGAGAGAGACGGCAAGACCGACCTGCAGGGGCTTGGCCGCCAGCTCTCGGATGCGCGGCGCCAGACCGGAGGTCGAGATGGTCACGCGGCGGGCCCCGAGGCCAATCGCCTCCGGCGCGTGCAGGAGCTCGATCGCCCGCCAGACGTTGCCAAAATTGGCGAGGGGCTCCCCTTCCCCCATGAGGACGACGTTGGTGATGCGAGCGTTATCACCCTCGATTTCGCGGAGGCGGCGAGCGAAATACAGGACCTGGCCTACAATCTCACCGGCGGTGAGATGCCGCTTGAGGCCCAGCATGCCGGTGGCGCAGAACGGGCACCCCACCGCACAGCCTACCTGCGAGGAAACGCAGACCGTATTCCGCGGACGCGACCGGGCGGTGCCGGGGTAGCGCATCAGCACTGCTTCGATCAGACTGCCATCGCCCAGCCGGAGGAGCGCCTTATGGGTCAGGCCGCCGTCGGCGGACCGCTCCAGAACCGCCTCAAGCGGCAGGATCACCGTCTCACGCGCCAATCGCTCGCGCAAGGACGCGGGTAGGTCGTGCATTGCTCCTGGATCGAAGACGAACTCCTGGTAGATCCAGTGAGCGATCTGACGCGCGCGATAGGCTGGCTCGCCCCAGCCCTCGACCAGCAGCCGGAGTTCCCCGGGCGTGGCGCCGACGAGCACTGGCCGCGCCTCAGTGTACGCGCGATGCAAAACCGTCGTGACCATGGCTCTTGCTCCGGATTGTAGGGGCCGCCGCGGGCGAACGTCAAGGAATCACGCCGCGCCGGGGAACTCGATCTGACGGCGCGCCATTGCGCTTGCCAACAGCGTGGGAGGTGGCACCGGTGGATCTTGCGAGAGGGGTTAGCCCTCTGCAGGCTTCTGCCTGCTTCGCGGGGTCGAGCCGCCGATCTTGCCGATCCGAATGTAATGCTCGTGGCCGAGCTTGGCCTTCACGGTATCTCCGCCCTTTCGTCCGATCCGGGCGAAGAACTCTGGTCCGTGCGTCTCCTTAACCACCTGCCCGCCACGCGCACCAATGGCCCGGTAGAAGCCCTGGCCGCGCTCGCTCGCTACCGTTTCCCCGCCCTTCTTGCCAATCTCAACATAGTAATTGCGCCCGTACTTGCGCTTGACCGTTTCACCACCGCGCTTGCCAGCCTCGCGGACGGTCATTCCACCATGCTCATCCATAATCAGCCTCCTGATGCCTTGTGCGTTTTGTACGGTTAATCCTCAGAGCCGTTCCCATGCCCGCGGCCGAGGTGATGTCCGTTCTGGCGAGGTAAATCATCGTGGTGTGGATTGCCGGGGTGCGGATGCGGCTTCGGTCCAGCCGGCGGGGTGATCGCGGCCTGCGGCGCGATCTGCTGAAGGATATCGGTCAGGATATTCACCGCTGCTCGATTGATCCCGGGGGGGAATCGCCGGACGCCGGCTTTGCTGTTCTCTTCATCCTTCCTCGCAGAGGTGTCATCGTCCTCGCGCTCGACCGGCGTGTCGGTCGGGCGCGGCGTGACGGTAACTGTTGGAGTGGCGGTCGCAGTGTTGGTTGGGGTAGGTGTGGCCGATGGCGTGGGGGTGCTGGTCGGCGTGGGGGTATCCGGGCTATCCAGTCGAATCAAGGTTGCCTGCCAGGTGCCATCGGGTTCGACGATGCCCCAGACCTGAATCGCAACGCCTGTGCTGAGCGGCTCACTCGATTCAATGCGCGTTTGGCTGTTTACCCGAACGACGAAGCCGGCGACTGTCCAGAACTGCCCGTTGATTGCCTGGATTACGCCGCCGATGTGCCACTGCGAGTCGGAGAGCGCTGTTGGCGTGCTCGTTGGTGCGGCCGCTGTGGGGGTCGGTACGCGGTCCGGGGATGCCGCCGCAGTCGCCGCACCGATGACCAGCGCGGCTCCAGCGACAACTCCCAGGACGGCAATGGTCCGACGACCCATCGTTTACCTCCTCACCGTCGCATGCCGGGTATCTGCACCATGGAGAAACGACGGCAGGCGGCAGGCGTTACGCTCTGCCGGCCTGCTGTCGGCTCCCTGCCGACGAGCAGGTACGCAAGACTGCAGGCGACCGGGACCTGGCCTCCCGAAGGCCAGCGCGGCTCTCGTGCAGACGGTGAGGTTCGTGGACGTGAGCACAATACATATGGCTGATCGTCTGACCCGCGGACGGTGAGGCCGCATCTGGGAGTGGCAGCCGAGCGGGGGAGACGGGCGTGTTTGCCAAGCCCTCTGCTATCTCGGCGAGGTCTGGAGCGGTGGGGATAGGGGCTCCGCCGGTTCCCGGATAGCCCCTATCCACCGGTCCCGGCCGGTCAGATCGCTGGCTCGATGCTGATGATCGTCGCCTGCCAGGTCCCGTCTGGTGCCTCAACCGTGGCTCGCTCGCCGACCCGACGGCCCAACAGGGCTCGTCCAAGAGGAGAGGCGATTGAGATCCGGCGATCGCGCGGCGATGCCTCGGCAGGTCCGACGAGAATGTACGAGGACTCCGTACCATCATCCTCGCGCAGGCGGACCACCGTTCCGATGCTGACGGTATCGGTGGATGCGGGAGGAGGACTGACAGGCTCGGTAGCGAGAAGCGCCTGGACCTCCGCCCGGCGGGCCAGCACGCGGCTATACTCATCGAGCAGCGCGAGGGTGGCCGCGGACTCGTCATCGTCCGCGGTTCGATCGGCCCGTGCGTCTTCCAGCAAGCCCTTGAGCTCCTCGAGCCGCTGGTCGAGCCGAACCAGCTCCGCTTCGAGCTGGCGACGGCCGAACGCCGTGATTG
>Ga0070738_10007881_pt1 | contig 10456 bp, 5 predicted proteins | sample Coa_R2_2_FD_66446 | JGI IMG/M metagenome (GOLD analysis project Ga0070738, IMG submission 66446) | Surface soil microbial communities from Centralia Pennsylvania, which are recovering from an underground coalmine fire - Coalmine... | ecosystem: Environmental > Terrestrial > Soil > Unclassified ... | reverse complement strand
GCCGGGGTGGTGACGACGCCGCAGAGCGGGCGCGTCGCCCTCAACGGACAGGGGATGTCGCTGGCCGAGGCGCTGGCCTACCAGGGCAAGGTGGAGACGCTGCGCGCCGTAGAGGGCGTCGTTTCGGCCCAGCTCACTTCCGAAGTGATTGAGGACTGGAGCGCGTTCAAGAGCAATCTCCCGGTCGAGGTGCGGCTGGAACGCAAGGGCCGCGTCCAGAGGCAGTTCAAAGTCGGCGACGAGCTTGACCTCGTCATCAGCGTGCCGCGCTACGAGCCGGGCCTGATCGCCCATGTCTGCCTGCCGGACGCCCTGGCGCGGGTTGTCGGCGGCGGCCAGGTCAAACGCTTCAGCCTGGATTTCACCGAAAAATCCGTCTTGCGCGTCCCCCTGGCAGCCGTTGGCTCAACCAGGCTGCCGCAGGGCAAAGACGAGGCCGCGCAACATGGCCTGCTCCACTGGCTCGGCATCAAACGCGATGGCGAACAGTCCGTCCAGCACTGGGCCGTCATCGTGCGCAACATGTTCAAAGAGGAACAAATCGGCAACCCCGGCCTGCTCGAAGTCTCGGTTGAGTAACCGTGTTTTATCGAATACTGGTAAATCCGTAGGCGCCAGTCAACCGGCGCCTACGGATTCTCAATGAGCAGGTTTGTGTGCATCCCTCGTTCTTTACTGAAGACAGGTACCTTAGTCCCAAACAGGCTGACTTTGCTTGACCAATGGCGGTAGAGCAGGTACAGTGTTTGATAACGCAGAGCGCACAGAGTGCGCACACAGGGTATTTTGTAGCGCGTATTTTGAAGGATTGGGGAATTACGTATGTCGTCGATGGATGATCGTCAGAATAGTAGTGCCGGTAGGAAGGGGCTTATCTCAGGGACATGGCGATGGCAAGGGCAGGTGAGCCAGATGTCGCCTGTTGAGCAATTGCCCTTCCCGGATGCTGTACAGACCTCTCCCGCGCCGGGTAACACGCCCATTCCCCCGTTATACCAGAACGCTCCCATATCTTCTCCGACCGGCCCTTCGATGTCTTCAACATCGTCATTGCCGCCCATGACTGCTCCTTTGTCGAGTGATGCTGCCGCCAGCGTTTCACCTTCGACGCAGCAACTTGCCGTTTCACCGGCGGTGACCCGCCAGCTCAGCGATCTGGCAGCGGCGCAGACAGGCGCGCTGCCGGTCACTTTCAGGAACAGTACCACGACGGCGCTGCGTCAGCCGGTGGTGATTCGCGGGACGGGCAAGAAACGCGAGGAGAGCATTCGCCCGCCGCGTGGCAGGCGCTGGGTTGTTCATATAGCCGTGACAACCATTCTGGTACTGATCGTCCTGGGCAGCGTACTGTCTGTACTGCCAACCAGCAACGGTGGCGCTGCCGCCTTTAATCCGTTCCGGCCCATCCTGAATCTTGTCAAGAGCAATGGCAACAACCCCGCGCTCATCGCCGCCCAGGCCGCGACCGCGACAGCAGTCATTACCCATCAGGACGGCTACGATCCCTCGCAATCCACAAGTTTGCCGCCTCCGCAGACGGGCAATGGCAGTACGCTGAACCGCTTTGCCTTCGGGCAATGCACCTACTGGGCAAATATGCGCTATCACGCGCTGACCGGATACTGGGTTCCCTGGCTCGGCAACGCCTATCAGTGGGCCTATGGGGCGCAGACGTCTGGCTGGGTAGTATCCGCCACGCCGAGAGTGCCCTCAATCATCGTCCTGCAACCCTACGTGCAGGGCGCGGGCGGCTATGGTCACGTCGCCGTCGTCGAGCGCATCAACTCCGATGGCAGCGTCTACACGAGTAATTACAACTGGTACGCCAACGGCGGCTGGGACACCCTCTCCTACTGGACCTTCAAACCCGGCCCCGGCGTCAGCTTTGTCTGGCACCCGTAGTTACCATATCTATTCCTGAAATGCTGGCTCGTTCTATCGTAGAACGAGCCAGTTTTTTGCTTGCAGCCAGGTATAGTTCGTCATCTCTATTGCACTGACTGATGTGATATACTGTTAGAATGATGTAACACAAGGGTATGTTCCATGCTCCTCTAGCCGGGGATTTGCCTGTTTCATTGCGTAGTATCCCTGCTGTAGCGAACTGTATTTTTCGTGTGACATGTATTAGCCAGTATTTTCAAAACCGGTAGTGATCCTCGTGCATAGGAGTATGTATGGCAGTCGATGTTGAGGAAATACTCTGGCAGATTCGCTCTTTGCTCTATTCAATGCCCCATCTTTCCCGTTCTCAGCCATATGCCACCCGTGAAAGCCAGCTTTATGACATTGAGAAGATTAAAGTATCTGAGTCGGCGTGGGTATTATTTACCAGGAAGAGCAATACGGGCGAAGAAGTTGTGATGAAGATACTGCGCGACTGTGAGGATGGTCGCTATGATCTGAAGGAGAGAACACAGCGACAGTATTGTCAGTGTGAAGCAGTCAGGATAAACAGAGAAATTACGCCTGGGATTCATCTGGGGCTGGCGCGGGTTAATGATGTGTATATGGATCAGAGAAGGGTAATCATCGGTGACCTTATCCAGAAACCGAGCCAGAGTGATCTGGATGAAACAGCGGAATATGCATTGCTTATGCGTAAATTGCCAGAAAATCGCTGCCTTGAAAGATTACTGCTCGTTGCGAACGAGGCAGATCTCGAGGAATATATAGAAATATTAATCAAATATATTGTTCAATTACATGATGGACGCCCTTTAGCTGTTGAGGGAGAGATTGCATGGGGCAGTCCTGAGCAACTGAAAACGAAACTGGAAGAAAATATTGCCTTTGTTGACCGGGTTTTGTCGAGGCACAGAAAAAATCTGTATGGCTTGCTGGGGCAAACACTGCAAGAGGCAGTAGCTGATAGCCGCTACAAGCGTTATTTTGAGGAGAGGAGAGCGGGAGGTCACATCAAATCATGTCACGGAGACCTCAAATCCACGAACATCTGGATCACTCAGTACTATGATTCACGTAAGAAAATAAAGCGATCAACGGTAAAGTTGCTGGATGCAATCGATTTTAACCGGTGGTTTAGTGAAATTGATGTCCTTAGTGATCTTGCTATGCTTGTGGTAGATGTTCAAGCACGGATACGATCAGAGATAATTGCTCATAAAATGATAGACCTCTATTGGAGTGTGCTGAGTCAGCGAAATGAGACAGAGGAAGCAGTGCTGTCATATTATCTTGTGGAGAAAGCCCTGATTAGCGCAGCAATTAGTATTGAGCATGACCGAGCGGACGGGTTGGAGGAAGCATTTTTAGAGGTTGGCAAAATGTGGATGGAAAAAGTAAGAAGATTCATGAAAAAAGAAAATGATACAGAGTCGGTCAAGTATCAAGCGGGTAGCAGATAGAAAGATTTAAAGTAAAGTGTTGTGGTTGATGCTGTACTGTATGATAAACAAGGGGAAAAGCTATTAGTGGCAGCGTTTTTCCCTGTACTGGCTTTTATGTTACCCGATTGCACCTCTCTCGTTAGTTTACATGTAAGTGTTGTGTGGTGGGGATTGAAATAGAAGAAATGTGTAACGGTTAAATAGGATGAATACTGTTTACCTTGCCGGAACTGCTGTTGCTGATCAGAACTACCCGGCTGAAGTTTCTGAGGAGATCGCTTCTCTTGCCTTAAAAGAGGGAACATTTAACCTGTACGGAGTGGATGATGTTCTGGCCATTGAGAGGCAAATTCGTTCTCCAGCAACCTGGATAATTTTTCCCGCAACCCCCTATAGTCATCTTTGTCTAAAACTGTGGTCTTCCTGTGACGATGGTCTCTATTTTACGCGGGAAACTTCAGTGTGTACAAACTATTTGCTCGAAGGGCTGGCTTTTAATCGCCAGTTTGCTCCTCAGGTGTATCTGGGTATTGCGCCAGTGCAGTTATTAGCCGAGCGGAAGCTTTACTGTGGCAAGATCATTCCTTTTCCTGAAAAGGAGAAACTGGAGAAGGATAGACCTTACGCCCTTGTGATGAGGCGGTTGCCTGATAGCTGGCGTCTTGATCACTATCTCTATGACGGAAAACAGCTATACAATGGGACACTGGCGACATATCAGGGTATGGATTTTCTGGCTAGATCGATAGCTGAGATACACGGACAGCTAAAATCCGCAACAACAGCATTGGATACTCTTCGCTACACGGAAGAAAAGCTTTCTTTAAATCGAGAATTATTCAAAAAAGCTTTGTATATGCTGAAAGCTGACATGGAAACCTGTAAATATATCAACTCTCTCATGGAACGCGCATATCGTCAGTTGACGAAGTTATTCGAGGAGCGTATAAGACAAAAGCATATCAAACGCTGTCATGGGGATCTCAAGACGGCTAATCTCTGGGTTCAGCCAGAAAATACAGGCGATAATGGCTTTGAGAAGAGGGAACGTCAATTACTTCTGCTTGATTGCGTTGATTTTGACGCCAGATTCTGTAATATTGATACGCTGAGTGACGTAGCAATGCTGGCAGTAGACCTGGAAATGCGTATAGACCGTGCCTCATTGAGAAATGTAACGAGCCATCGTGGCAAAACACAGGCATTGAGCTTTTTGAGGAATTATTTGTATTATGCCAGTGAGCAAGATAAGGAAGAAACATGGCGATTGCTCGAATACTATATGACTGAGAAGGCTATGATCTGCGCCTATATGAGTGTCCTCTACGATAGGCTTTTTACTTACGGGAGACGGTATGTAGAGGTTGCTCTGTCGCATGCAAATAGCCTGGAAAGGCATCTGGAAAATGGCCTATCAGCCGTTCCTAAAAGGAAGACTGGTCCTTTACCTGCTCATTCCAGATAAAACCATTCAGGGTGGTTAAGAGAATAGAAGCCACCATAATGGTTTTCAATGATTTCAACTTCGCCACTCTGCAAGCGCAGTTTTTTTCGGAGCTGGTGCATGCGCTGGGTAAAAGCTGATTTATCGATAGGCTTGCCCCAGGCGCCTTTCATCAGTTGCTCTTCCGGGCAACGAATGGGATGCTGGAGCAGGGTCTTAAGCAGCCCGTACTCGCGCTCTGAAAGCGAGACCTGCAACTTTTGCGAGCCGGGGCGGTTGATGGTGAGCCAGAAACCTTGCTGCGGCGCGGTTGCGCTCTCCTGCCTTTTTTGCAGCAGGTACTGGCAGATGAGGCGACCGGGATAATGAACCGGCTGAAAGAGGTCGACGCGCACCAGACCCTCATTTTGCAGAATATAGCGCAATTCTCCACCAAGATTTGCCCATGTGCTATCATCGATGGTTTCATCCGCCGATTTGCTGCCAAGCGAGCGTATAAACTCTCTGAATCTGGCCTCGGTCTCCGGCTGGCTTTCCTTCAGTGCGTCCTGCAAACGTTTCCAGAGGCTGCTGAGAAACGGGCTGACCGGTTCGCTGATCGACTCGACAGGGAGCTTTTCGCCGCCGGGCAACAGCTCGCTCCAGGCGTTATGGAGTTGCGCGTATTCCTGTTTGAAACGGAACAGGTGGAAGCAGACCTGTTGCAGCAGATAGGGGTGGGTCCCTGCATAGCGGCAAATCCAGGCTTGCTCGGCCTCTGAGAAGATATCTGTTCCTCCCAGCGCGTAGAACTGGCTGGCCCACCTGCTGCCGAAATGCTCCGGCGGCTGTTGTAGAAGACGGACAGTATCGTTCCAGGTAAAGGTTTGCAGGGTCATAGAGGTGAAACGAGCCAGGTCTGCTGAGACCTGCCTGAACTGGTCGCTCATACTGGCGCGGGGGAGACTTTCGAGCGCGAAGATCACGCCGAAATTGCTGAAGTCATCCATCAGGTCAACCAGGCTGTGAAGCGCGCCGCAGCGATCCAGCAGGGCAATGCTGCGCTCCTGCGCCGTCTGCGCTCGGCTGGGCGCGCTGGAAAGTTCGAGCAAGCGGGTACCAAAACGTTCCAGCCGTTCCACCGAATCGAACATCAGGAAGTAACGCGCGTCTTCTTGTCGGTTGTAGAGAACGCGCAAGAGATGATACAGGTCTTTGATATCATCGGAAGCTTCCCCGGCTCCCTCTGACAGGAATGGCTGTAGCGCGCTGCTGCATTGTTTGATAAAGAATTTGAGCAGTTGATCCACGCTCTCAATGCTGTGGCGTGGAGTGAGGTCGACCAGCACAAAGTGGGTGTGATCCAGGTGCCATTCCTCCCGCAGTTCTGGCAATTCATCTCGCCAGGACCATTCGGCTCCAACCGGGCGCTGTAAATAGCGAATCAGCGCCGACTTGCCAATATGAGGCGCGCCGGCCAGCAGGATGGCGCTCTGACTGCCGGTGATGATTTTCGTGATATCGGCGCTTCTGCCGGAGATATGGCCGGTGATAACCTCTGACGTGTCTGTCATACTCGAAAAAGGATCTGGCAAAGTGAGCCATGTACGTGCTGTAGACATTTTCTGCTCCTACTATTTTTTGTCTATACCTGTGAAAAAAACCAGTGGTTAGAGCGAAGCCAGCGGCAGATGAGGCTGATAGTGAATGCATAATACGGGTTTGTCGCTGGCCCGCTCTGTTGCAGAATCATACCGCTGCGCAGCCGTTCGAGATGGCCCCTGGCAACAGACATGGATAAGTGGGCGTGCGAAGCGATTTTCTTCAGTTGGACAAGTTGATTTGTATCGTCGGTTAAGGCAATGATGCTTTCCAGTATACGCAATTCTTCCCTGTTTTGCAGTTCTCTTGTAAGATAATCAAAGTTCTGGCGAAAGCCGCTTTCTGCGATCAGGGCATTCACGATCACATCAAGGTCTTCATCTGTGACTTTCTGCTTATACGTGTCACCATTGAGATAGTGGACAAGCTGCTGGCCGATCAGCGTCATGAAGTAGGGGTTGCCACCGGTGAGGGCAATGGTCCGCGCAACGGTGTTGGGGTGGATGATAATCTGCTGATCTCGCAGAGGATCAACCAGCAAGCGTTCCGCGCTCTCCTCATCGAGAAAGCCCACAGGTAGCGGTGTTGTGAAGCTGAATGCGTTGGCGATATCTTTTGAGGCGAGCGTCTGATGCGAGCTGGTAGGGAGCGCGAAGATCAGGCTGAGCTGCGCGATATCGACCATTATGTCTTTCCAGAAGGTAAAGAAGCCCCGTTTGAGCGTGCCATGATCGTAGGATTCCAGCGCGCCGCCGAATTCATCCAGCGCCAGGATCAATCGACTATCGGGAACTTGCCCGGTGCAATCCTGTAAGAAGCGTCTGAAACGAACCTGGGGATCGCTGTCCCGGTAGGCATTCCACGCGGGCGCAGGTCGCTGTAATTGATTCTGAAACTCCCAGCCTATTCTGTCGGCCAGTTGCTGCAAAATCGCTTCTTCCGAAAGCTGAGTGGCATTTTGCAGGGAGAAGAGAACGCCCCAGAAAGGCGGGAAAACGTAGCGTTCGATAAAATTTTTACAGATTGACGATTTGCCTGAGCGGCGCGGCGCGTAGAGGATAATCGCTTTGCCACGTTCACTTTCGCATAATTCGCGCTGCAAGAACTGGTTTTCATGCGACCGGCCAAAAAACATTTTGGCCGTTGCCGGACGAGAGATATCATAGGGGTTGCGTAACACAAAGTTACGTGGCTGCAACATCGCGATTGCCTCTTCCCAGCCCCTTCTTACGACTGTGACTGTCCTGGACGTAATATGACGCTGATGCCACAGCTTCTGCAATCGCTCGTAGACCGGTCTGGAAGTATCGGAAGCGTTGATTTCGACCTGTAGCACGCTCTCAATCTTCCGTAGTTGCGCGCGGATCTCCAGCACCTCTTCGTCGCTATAGGCTTCTATAGAGAAATGGATATGCGCCTCCTTAAATTTGAGGACGGCCTCAGCGGTAAGAGAGAGCAGCGAGCATTGGTGGCGGCGCAGTTCTCTGGTCAGTTCATAGATCAGACCACTCCGATCCTGGGCAAGGAGAAAGAAAGAAACTCTAAATGCAGGTGGCTGTAACTGCCAGGTCATAGAGAACAATTCCGACTGATGCCCGTTTGTGCGCGCAAGCAGGAAAGGACATGTCTGTTTATGGACGACCAGTTCACCATTGGGCTTGAGCAGGCCCATGATTTTTGTGTCTCGCGGGTATGTCGGGTTGCAGGAATTGCAGAAGTGCTGGCGGTAGTAACCTTTTCTCTTTGTAACCAGTGGCTCATCCACTACCGCTATCCAGCTCACCTTGCCTGTAGCTATGCTTGTATCTGCCCGCTGCCTTTCCTTATGCTCTTCAATCTGTTGAATAATGTGTTGCGCGGCCCATTTCGGGGTAGAATGAGGCTCTTTCCTTTCGCCCAGTCCTTCCAGGTACTCTTGCACAGTTCCAAGTTTATGCCGTTTGACAAGGATAGACAGTTCCTGCCTCAGTTCTTCTGGTGGGAGAAAGTAGTGTCGTTGTTCCAGTGCCTGGTTCAGCAGGTCATAGCCGCTGCGATCAAGAATGCGTCTGCTGAGTGCGTCTCGTATATTTCTATGCGCGTTCGATGTGATTGCGTAGCTTTGATCCAGCCAGTATTCCTGAACCTGATTGTCCTTCGAGGTGAGAATTTCTACAATATCGCCGGCATTCAGTATGCGGTAAAGCTGAGCTTTGCGGTTGTTGATAAACGCTTCGACCGCGTGTATGCCGGTGGCAGGGTCGAAGGCGAAGGCGAAGTCGAGGGCGGTTGCCCCCTTTGGCAGGCTGATGGGGGTGCGATCTTTGCTATAGACGGTGATGGGTGCAGGTATAGCGGTTAGCTCTCGCTCACTTTCAAAACTCTCTACGATGGTTTGAAAAGCACGGCCTTCCGCGCTTCTCCACCACTCCTGTGGATACTCCTGCGTGAGTGAAGGCGTATCAAGGGTGTAAAGCTGGTAACAGCGAGGGTAGAGACAACCGTAGCTGGTGATAGCCTGCATGGTGGGAGTAGCGATCTGCAACTGGCAAACAACTGGAGAAAGGCTTTCTACTGGTTGGAAGCCCTGCACGCGCAGCTTGCGGGCATTCAGTACCAGTCCCAGAGCAATATGGCTGCAGCCGTTTGGTTTGGGATTGGCCACCAGATCACTCACGCGGTCCTGGATATGGCCGAGGTGGCCGAGGACGCCAAACGCCTGATAGCAATCCGCGACGGTGGGGACGATGACATCGAAGGTGACAAGGTCGAAGCCCGTCAACTGCGTTTTCTCTGAAGTGATGGTGGTGTGCGCGTCCTGCACGCGCCTTTTCAGCCCGGCTACGCCGCAAGGTGAGTAGATGACTTCGACTGGCTGGCCGGTGATGCGCTGGTAGAAGGTCTTGAGCAATTGTCGTACCTGCTCTAGCTGCGTCGCGCTTTGTTCCAGGATGTGCTGATACTCCTGGCGGTCTTCTGCAAAGCCGCCCGGGTTGTGGAGTTGCTCAACCAGGTCTTCGATCTCACGTTTCACCAGCCACATGCCCAGACGCTTGGTGATGTTGAGCAGGGTATGCCCCACCCCTTCAATGATGAGCAACTTCTTGCCCCTGTATGGCTGCTCGCTGCTTTGTTGCGCCAGGGCGCGCAGGGCCTCGTAGTAGATCGCGACGGCCACCAGCAATGCCCCCAGGTCTCGGTAGGGAGGGGTGAGCAGGGGAAGCAGGGTATCCTGCTCGATATAGCGGGCGTAGAGGTCTGCCGCGTCCATGTGGTTGAGAATGCGCTGCGCGCCGGGCAGGTCGATCTGCTGGATCTGTTGCTTGCCCTCTTCATATTCCCAGAGGTAACCGGCCATCACCACTTCCCAGGGCAGTCCCCACGAACGCAGGAGGTTGCCCACGCCGGAAGCATTATATTTGACTCCCAGCACGTAGGTGCGCAGCGAGCCTTTCATTTGCTCGGCCAGGCGAGCTGCCAGCGCCATCCATGTTTCAGGGAGTGGTTCCGGCGCCGGTTCCCAGGGCCGCAGGTCTACCTCAATCACAATGATTATCCCTTTTTCAGTAGAAATATAGAAACTTCTTTACGATTGCGCCTGCTCCGTCTAGCATATGCCGCGTTTGTGCATATTGTCAAGTCTTTTTGCCGTCAGGATGGCCGATTTTTCACTCATTCCCATCTGAGGCTTACCATCCAGGCTTTTTGATGATTGGTGATACTAATCGTTATAGTAGATATACGTTTCAAAGTAAATATTTTTCACATGGACCTTTGAAAAGAACAGAAACAGGAATGAAATGATTGTTCTATGGTAAAGTTGCACAAAAATTTTGCAATTTCGGAAAATACTTATAGAAACATCTTGAATTATTACGAATAATGACGTATAAATGTATTACGTAGTAAGATTAGGGTGGCTACCTGTAGACCTGCCGTGACAGCGTGAGCGCATTGGAGGTAAAAATGGCGACATCCAACTGGCCAGGCCCATCCGCCTACGATGATGACCCTGGTGGCGACGAGATCAACAGCTTTCTGGAGAGCTACCATTCGTATATTCTTGCCTTAGCGCGTGGCGAAATCCCCGGTTTGTTCGGTT
>Ga0070738_10007879_pt1 | contig 10458 bp, 7 predicted proteins | sample Coa_R2_2_FD_66446 | JGI IMG/M metagenome (GOLD analysis project Ga0070738, IMG submission 66446) | Surface soil microbial communities from Centralia Pennsylvania, which are recovering from an underground coalmine fire - Coalmine... | ecosystem: Environmental > Terrestrial > Soil > Unclassified ... | reverse complement strand
GCGGGCCGCGTTCTGTCGTCTGACGCCGGTTTGGCGACAAAACCCTGACCCCGAGAGTCGCCGTAAGTCACCTGACGCGCGGGCGCCGATGGGCCGCGACTGGGGCGGTGGCGGTCCCATTCCACCCGCTGCGGGGGTCGGTGTCCACGCAGCCGCACCCCCGATCGCCCCGGTCGGTCCCGCCAGAGAAAGAGCGTCCGACCCGCGGTACACCCCGAAGACCACAATCAACAGGGGAACCCGTTACGCCGTTCGATTTTTGGCCGCAATAATCACCCGGCGCACCACAATCCTCGGAGACTTACGGTGAAAAAATCGCGACTCCCGAAAGAGTTTTGTCGCGAAAAACACGGTTCTGAATTTCGGGTCGAACTCGGGGCCCATCATCATAAATCTAATTCTAATATAAACTTATGTCGGCTGCATTATGTCTTTAGGGCTGCGACTTTACGACATAACTCGAATTCTCGAAATCGCCGTAAGTCGTCCTTCGTTCTGAACCGGGACAGAGATCCGGCCACGTAACACTGCTAACAGACGCGGTGTCATTCGACCCCGCCAGGGGTCGGAACGACCACCCTGCCCACAGGTGTCCCGTTCGATCTCGGCGGAGGAAAGTCAAACCGTGAGCAGCGCGGCGAACGCCCGCCGGTTAAACTCCACCGGCTGGAATCGATAGTCGCACCCGGTTCAGGGCAGTCGTGTACCTTACCGGCCCCCGGGCCACTACTTCTTTTCGCCCCTTGGCAGGCGTCCGGCGAGCAACCGGTCGAACTCGACCCGGACTTCCTTCGTGTCCCCGGCCTTGACGATCGCGGCGTTCGCCCGGGCCAGCAGGTCCCGCTCGAGCGACGGCTTGACCCGGGTGAGGATCTTGTGCGCCGACTCGCCGATCACCTTCGCCGCGTCCCCGCCGACCCCGATGGTGTGTTCGACCACCAAACCGTCGTAGAAGAGTTGGGCGTCCGTGACCCGGACCCGGAAGACCGCGGCCGGGAGGATCGACCCCGGGGCCCGTTCCAGCCGGCTGGTCGCCTCGCATTTAAGGAGTACTGCCGCCCGGCACCGGCCGCGGGTCTCCCCGCTGTACAGCCGGGCCCCCGCCCGCCAGAGTTGCTGCTCGAACTTCAGGTCGACGTCGGCCCCGGCGTGGGCCTCGAACGTCAGTTTCCCGTCCTCCGGAACGCGGACGTCCTTGAGCCCGAGGGTGACGGTTTTCGGCGGGTCCTTCACGACCACCGTCACCTTGTACCAGTGGCCGTCGTTCCGGGGCGCCGTCCGCGGGTCGACGTCCCAGCGGAGAGGGCCGGACCGGCGGACGTCCCAGCCGACGATCACCTCACGCTGTTTTCCCCAGTCATGCTTCGACTCGACCAGCGGGGTCGGCAGGTGTTTCAGGAGCAGGTCGCGGAGGACGGCGGTAAGTGTGCGGGTGTCGGGAGGTGGGTCCGCGGCACCGGCCGGAGAAGTCGGGAAGGTGAGGAAAGCCGCGGCGACCAGGGGGAATGCGGCGCGTACCACGGGGCGGCTCCGGGACGGGCGACGGGCGGTTGCCGCATTATTCTTCGACCGCCGGGGGAGTCAACCCGCGGTGGACTGCGGGGTAGATCTTTGATTTTTGTCTCCGCGGCGGACGGCCGTCCGCCGCAGAGACAAAAGTCACATTCCGGCCTGCGGAACGGCGACGGTCACGGGGCCTGTTTCAGCACCCGCTCGATCCACTGCCGGACTTCGCCGACCGCGGCCCCGACGGCGAGGTGGACGTTCGGCGGTGCGGCCGGGGACTTCCGGTCGTCCACCACGCTCATCCCGCGGGTGAGTTCCCCCTTGGTCTCGACGTCCATTGCCCGCGGCTCGGTGCTCACCGACCCCGGCAGGGCGACCGCCGCCACCCCGAGCACGTCCTTCAGGTGGAACCCCTCGATCCCGTACAGGTTCGAGCTGGCCCGGATCCCGAACGGGACCACCTGCCGGAGGAACCGGCACGTCCGCGACTCGGGGTTCGGGAGTTCGAGCAACTCCGACGGGGAGAGGACGAGCTTCCGGGTGACGTCGAGCGGGATCACGGTCGGGTGGGCCTCCGACCGCACCACCCGGCGGGCCCCGTCGGGGTCGAGCCAGAAGTGGAATTCGGCGACCGGGCCGGCGTTCCCGGCGTCCCGGTACGCACCGCCGACGAGCACCAGTTTGTCGATCAGCCCGGGCAGGTCCGGGTCGCGGGCGAACGCGGCGGCGACGGTCGTGGCCGGGCCGATGCAGACGATGCTCACCTCCCGCGGGTTCTGCCGGACCAGGTCGACCAGCGCCTTGTCCGCGGTCGGCTGCTGGTGCTTGGTCGAGACCGGGAACTGGATCCCGCCGAGCCCGCCCGGGCCGTGCAGGGCGGCCCCGTCGGTCTCGTACTTCACCGGCAGGGCGGCGGCCGTCCGCGGCCACCGGGGCGGGTCGAGCTGGTCGATCAGTATGTGGACGTTGGCGGTGGCCTGCTCGGCCGAGACGTTCCCCGGGCACGGGATCAGCCCGATCACGTCCAGGCTCGGGTCGTGCAGCGCCAGGGCGACGGCGAACGCGGTGTCGATCCCGGGGTCGGCGACGAGGATGACTTTCCGTGGCATCGGTCCGTTCCGTCAGGGGGAAAGCCCGCAGGCGGAGTCGCCCGCGGGCTCCCGGGTAGGAACCTTTCTTTTACCGCATCCGGACGAGCTGTTCCAGTACCGCCCGGGGCGTCCCGGCGGACAGCGCCGCGGCCGCCCGCTCGACGCCGGCCCGCAGGCTCGGGACCGCCCCCGCCGTCCACAGGGCCGCGGCGGCGTTCGCCAGCACGATCCGCCGGGCCGGGCCGTCCCGGCCGTCGAGCACGGCCCGGATCACTCCCGCGCTCTCGGCCGGGCCGTCCGCCCGGAGTTCGTCCGGCCGGGCGGGGGCCAACCCGAAATCGGCGGGGGCCCACTCCCGGGCCTCGAACCCCTCCCCCTCGACCACCCGGACCATCGTCGGGGCGGCGAGGCTGACTTCGTCCAGCCCGTCGGTGCTGCACACCAGGACGGCCCGGCGGACCCCGAGCCGGGCCAGCGCCCCGGCGAGCGGGTCGAGCAGTTCCGGCTTGCCGACCCCGAGGAGCTGGTAGTCCGCGGACGCCGGGTTGGCGAGCGGCCCGACGAGGTTGAACAGGGTCCGGACCCCGAGCTTGCGGCGGAGTTTGGCGACGTGGGCCATGCCCAGATGGAAGTGCGGGGCGAAGCAGAACCCGAACCCGACCCGGTCCAGGCACCGCTGGGACCACTCCGGCCCGGACTCGATGTCGACCCCGAGAGCGACGAGGACGTCCGCACTGCCGGACCGGCTGGAGACGGCCCGGTTCCCGTGCTTGACCACCGGGACCCCGGCCCCGGCGGCGACCAGGGCGGCGGCGGTGCTGATGTTGAACGTCCCGCTCTCGTCCCCGCCGGTCCCGCAGGTGTCGAGCACCGGCCCGGACACCGGGACGAGCCGGACCATCTGCTCCCGGAGGACGAGGGCGGCGGCGGCGATCTCCCCGGCCGACTCCCCCTTCATCCGCAGGGCGGTCAGGAACGCCCCGGCCAGGGCGTCCTCGACCCGCCCGGCGACCAGGTCCCGGACCGCCTCCGTGACCCGCCCCGGCTCCAGGTCTTCGCCGGCCAGGAGGCGGGAGAACAGGTCGGTGAACCAGGCGGGGCGGGAGAGTTCCACGGGGCAGCACCGCGGGGGATGGTTCCGACTCGGCCGGCCGACCGCCGGCGGCCCCGGGTCAGGATAGCCGAAGTACCGGGGGGGCGGCAATTTCCACCTTGTAAGTGTACACCTGTAAGATATACTTCTTTACATTCTGCACATGCGTAGCCCCGAGGCCGGCGGCCATGAACGGATCGAAAGACCTGACGCCCAAGCAGCAGCAGATTTTTGAATTCATCCGCGGCCACATCGAGACCAAGGGCTACCCCCCGACCATCCGCGACATCTGCAAACAGTTCCACATCAAGTCGCCGAACGGGGTGATGTGTCACCTCCGGGCCCTGCAGAACAAGGGGAAGATCAGCCGGGACAAGAACCTGTCCCGGGGCATCACGATCGACGGGGTGACGGCCGGCGGGTTCAGTCTCCCGCTCCTCGGCCCGGTGGCCGCCGGGCGGGCGATCGAGGCCGAGGCGACGGACGAGCGGCTGGAGCTGAAAGACCTGTTCGGGGCGGACAACCTGTACGTCCTCAAGGTCCGCGGCCAGTCGATGATCGAGAGCCAGATCGCGGACGGGGATTTCGTCGTCATCCGCCGGCAGGAGCAGGCGGACAACGGCGAAAAGGTGGTCGCGATGGTGGACAAGGGAATGACCCTGAAGAAGTATTACCGCCGCAAGGACCACATCCGGCTGGAGCCGGCGAACGGGATGATGGACCCCATCATCGTCGACCCGGCCCGGCAAGACGTGAGCATCCTCGGCGTCCTGGTCGGCGTCATCCGGAAGTGCTGACCTGACTCCGGTCCGAACTCCAAACCGCCCCGGGGCGGTTTCATTTCCGCCTCTTCCGGCCGCTTTTCGGTTTCACCGGCAGCCCGAACTTGGCGAAGAACGGCCCGAGGCTCAGCCGGAACCCCGGGAGCACCGGGTCACCGGTCAGCGTGTCGGCGGCGGTGAGCGTGACGACCTCGTCCGGGGACGTGAACGCCCGCACGGTCGCCGGGTCGGGGTCGAAGAACCACACGAGCTTGGCCCCGGCCAGGAAGTATTCCTTCAGCTTCCGGGCCATTTCTCCCCGGGTGTTCCCTTCCGAAAGGACTTCGACGGCGAGGTCCGGGCCGAGGTCGGGGACCGGGGCACTCGGCCACTCCCGGCTGGGGAGCGAGTCCCACGCCACGAACGCCACGTCGGGGACGCGGACCAGCCCTTTCATCAACTTCATCGTCCCGTCCGCACCCGTCAGGATGCCGAGGTCCGCGTCAGCGATGTGGTTCCCAAGTAATCGGCTCAGTTCGCAAGCAATCGCCGACTCCCGGTAGCCCATTGCCTTCTCCACCAGGGTCCCGTCGACGAGTTCGTACAGAGTGTCGTCCTGGTCCATGCGGCGGATCAGGTCACGGACCGTCGCCGTACCCGGAGCGGGGTCGAGCCGGATGCGTTCGGCCGGGACGCCTCCGAGTTGGCGGATCAAATCGGCGACCGTGGCGAATTTTGATTTGGCGACGGTGCGGGGCATACAGTCTCCGGAAAAGGACCCGGATTGTGAGACGGGCACGGTGTCAGTGCAACCCCAACCCGGGCGGGATGCGCCTGTGGATCGGGCCAGTGTGGGCGAACCCGGAACGGGAGTGACGGGGTGACGGCCCCCCGGCGACTACATCCGGCGCCCGGGCGCATCCTCTTGGGTTGAGTTCGTCACACTCACGTTCCGGGTTCGCCCCGATCCGTCGTCCTCCGCGCGGTCGCGGTTCACTCCTTCCCAACCAGTTCCTTCACCAGCGGCCCGGCCGGGTAGAGCTTCCGCAGCGCCTCCAGCACGGCCCGGGAGTGGACGGCGATGTGCCGGGCTTGCTCGTCCGTGTAGACGAAGTTCCGGACCAGCCCGAACCGGTTCCGGTCGAAGTTGATCCCGACCAGTTCCCCGGCCCGGTTCAGCACCGGGCTGCCGCTGTTCCCGCCGATCGTGTCCGCGGTCGAGACGAAGTCGAACGGGGTGGAAAGGTCGAGCTTCCCCTTCCCTTCCACCCACCGCGGCGGGAGGGCGTACGGCTCGGCGTTGTGCTGCGCCTCGGCCTTCTCGAACGCCCCGCCGAAGGTGGTGTGGAACGGGACCGCTTCGTCCCCGACCCGGTATCCCTTCACCTGCCCGAACGCCAGCCGGAGGGTGAACGTGGCGTCCGGCGGGACCGACCGGCCGAGCGCCTTGAACCGCAGCCGGGAGATCTCCGCGTACGCCTGCCGCTCCGGCTCCTCCACCTCCTCCTCGTACCGCTTCCGCAGCGCCCGGGCCTCGGCGTCCACCAGCCGGGCGAACTTCACCATCGGGTCGTCGCTCGCCTCGACCGCCGCCTTCCCGCCGTCCGCCAGCTTCTTCCGCTCGGCCGGGTCGAACAGCCGCGTCCCGGCGACCAACTCCTCGGCCCGGGCGAGGGGCGGCTTGCCGTCCAGGGCCCGGGTCACCAGCGGGTGCCGGCCGCCCAGGTTCTCGGCCAGGAACGTGAGCCCGGCGGCCAGCTTCGTCCGCTGGAGGGCCGGGTAGATCGGGGCCGGGGAGAAGAGTTCAAACCGGAGCGATTCCAGGTTCGAGTCCCTGTACTCCCGGAGCCGGGCCGCCGAGGGCTTGGGCAACTCGTCGGCCAGCCGGACGCAGTGACGCGCGATAGTGAACAGCTCGCACGGGAACGCGTCGCCCCGCTCGTACAGGGCGTATTCCCGCTCGAACTTCTCGAGCACCGTCTGGGCCTCGGCGACCGCCTGCCACGGCTTGAGCCTCGCGTCCTCCGGGGTGAGCGGCTTGACCTCCCCGGCCAGCCCGAGTTGCATCGTCAGCCCGGCCTCCTGCTCCTTCTTCTTTTCCATGATCTTCGGGTCGAGGAGCCCCTGGTACTGCCCGCCGAACGCCTTCCGGGCGTTGGCGACCCGGTGGGCGTCGGTCGCCGCCTGCCGCCGCTTCTCAGGGCTCTGCTCGGCGTACTGGGCGAGCGCCGCTTCCATCGTCCGCAGCCGGTACAGGGTGTACGGCAGGGTCACGTCCCGGCGGTGGATCAGCTTGGCCAGGGTTTCGAGCCGCTGGGTCGTGCCGGGGTGGCCGGTCACGAACACCAGGTCGTTCTCGGCCGGCCCGGCCTCGCTCCACTTGAAGTAATGCCCGGCGCGGACCGGCCGGCCGTCCTCGTACGCCCGGAAGAAGGCGACGTCCAGGTTGAACCGCGGGTACTCGAAGTTGTCCGCGTCGCCGCCGAAGAACGCGATCGCGTGTTCCGGGGCGAACACGAGCCGGACGTCGGTGTACTTCTTGTACCGGTAGAGGTGGTACAGCCCGCCGTGGTAGAGGGTGACCACGTCCGACCGCAGCCCGGTTTTGGCGAGCGACTCCTTCTCGATCTCGCTCATCACCGCCCGCCGGGCCGCGGCCGCCTCGGCCGGCTTCGCGTCCGGCTTGACCGCGGCGGCCACCCGGTCGGTCACGTCCTCGATCGACCGGAGGACGTTCAGCTCCAGGTCCGGGCACTTCAGCTCCTCGGCCCGGGTCGCGGCGGAGAAGCCGTCGTGGTACAGGTCGCGGCCCGGGGTGCTGAGTTTCTGGAGGGCGTCCGCGGCGATGTGGTGGTTGGTGACGATCAGCCCGTCGGGGGAGACGAACCCGCCCGACCCGCCGTTGTTGAACCGGACCGACGCGTTCATCGCCCGGGCCAGCCAGGCGTCGGTCAGGTCGAAGTCGTACTTCTCCTTGAGGGGCTTCCGGGGCGGGTCGTTGAGCAGCCACATGCCTTCGTCGGACCGGGCCGTCATGGCGGGACTCCCGATGACCAGAACCGCGGCCGCGAGGTGGTGCAGTCGCATGGCGGGACCTGATGGGGGTGGCGGAACGTGCGGGAGGCGGTCCCGGATTTCCTCCGGGTCTTTCTACGCCGCCCGGCGCGCGGCCGCCACGCGGCCGCTGAGCCGTTCCGGTCGAGCGAGGTACGGGTGCGAGTCCGGGCGGTAGAAGCGACCGGCCGGGGCGCGCCCGCCCCGGCCGTGGGAAGGATGATCGGGTCGCGGGTCGGTCAGAAGCGGACCCGCCGGGTCGCGTCCCGCTTCACCGCCCCCGAGGTCATCCCGCCCGGCAGCGGGGTGTTGGCCGCCGGTGGCGCGGCCGGTGCGGGAGTCGGTAGGGCCGTGGCGACGGGCAGCGTGCGCCCACGCCGGGCGACGAGGATCCCGACCCCGGCCCCGACGAGGACCAGGGCCACGCCCCCGCCGATCACCACCGGCAGCGGGACCGGGGTCTCGGACTCGGCGGCCGGGTGCGGCCCGGCCGAGGCCGGCGGGGCGGCCGCGGGGGCATCGGTTTTCCCGGGCGAGGCGGGCGGCGGGGCCGGGGCGGTCGCGACCGGCTTCAGGGACGCGGTGACCGCCCCGTCCTCGCCGAGGAGGCGGACTTCCTCGACCTCCAGAACGCACCGCCGGTCCGCCCCGTCCGGGGCGAAGACCGTCCCGACCACCCGGACCGGGGCCGGCGGGCCGTCTTTCGCGACCGCCTTCTCCACCTGGTCGGCCAGCGACGCCGGGGCGACGAACCGGAGGTTCGCGGCCCGCGTTTGCTTGTCGAACAGGACCGTCAGTTCCACGTCCGTCCCGGTCCGCTTCACCTCCCCGGACACCGCGCCGTCGAGCGAGACCTTCGTCCCGACGTACGCGTCCGGGCGGGTGTTCAGGTCCTTCAGGGTGGGCCCGGCCGCGGACTTCCCGCCGAGCCGGTCGCCCCGGGATTCGCGGAACGCCGACAGGTACACCCCGGCCGACGCCCCGTCGGTCGGCTTGAACACCGGTACGGTGTGTTCGCCCGTCCCGAGGAGGAACGTCCGCCCCTGCCGGTCGGTGTACTCGAGTTGGACCCAGAGGGACGGCCGCCCGTCCCGGGGGAGTCGGACGGCGGACCGGGCCCAGCCGTCCCGGACCCCCAGCTCGACGGGCGTCCCGCCCGGGAGCCGGGCCCAGTGCCCCGTCTTGTCGGTCCGCGGCGGCGTGGCCCCGGACGCGGCCAGCACGTAGAAGGCCCGCACCTTCGCGATGTTCCGGAACGGGTCGATGAGCGGGACGTCGATCCGGACCTGGACCGCGTCGGCCTCCACCGGGACCGCGTAAAGGATCGGCGACCCGGTCCGGCCGGCGAGCAGCCGGGTCACCTCTTGGTGAGGGATGGCGAGCCCGATCCCGGCCCCGCGGATGGTCATGACCGCGACCCCGACCAGCTTCCCGTCTGCCGTCAGGATCGGGCCCCCGCTGTTCCCCGGGTTCACCGCCCCGTCGAGCTGGACGTACACCGGCTCCCCGATGTTGTTCGTCCGGATGCTGGAGATGGCCGCCTTCCCGATCGTGATCGCCGGGTTCCGGGCGTTCGTGGACAGGTACTCCCCGAACGGGAACCCGCACACCAGGACCGGGAGCGTCTCGACCAGTTTCGGCGGGTCGGTCAGGTCGAGCGGTTGCGGCAGCGGGCGCGGGGTCCGGACCTTGAGTGCGGCCAGGTCCCGTTCGGGGTCCTCGGCCACGACCTCGGCCTTGGCGACCATCTCGTCCGGGCCGCCGCTGTTGAACACGACCTCGACGTATTCGTCCCGCAACTCGCCCGGCTTGCGGTATTCCTTGGCACCGTGTTCCAGGTCGATGACGTGGTGGTTGGTCACCACGTACCCGGTGTGCTTGTCCACGACCCGGACGAGGAACCCGGACCCGCTCCCGCCGTGCTCCCCGGCGCTGACTTTCACCAGAACCGTCGCCCGCTTGATTTCGGCCAACTTCTGTGCCGGAAGTTGCTGTGCCGCCGCCGGGGCGGCGAGCAGCACGACCGCAACGGTTACGAGTGGGACCCGGGGGCGCGTGGGGCGAATCATGGACGGTCTCCGAGCGACGGGTGCGATTCCGGCCGAATGTTGTGGCGGGGGCGGAATCCGACGGCCCGTCCGCGCCCCGGCGTATGAAATGCCTAGCACAATAATCCCGCGGAAGACGCCGGGAAGAGTTGGGGCGGAACGATTGCGACACGAGTTCCCGGCGGCCGGCCCGTGGCCCGGGGATTCGCTCGCCGATCTACCTTCAGAATTGTGACCGGCTACCCGTCGCCCGGGCGGCACCGCGGGTCATTCCCGGTGCTCGAAATCAAACCCCGGGAAGTCGTCCCGCTCGTGTGGCCCGTCGGCCGACTTGCCCCGGGTCGGGCGGACACTCGGCTTCTCCACCTTCCGATCGGCCCGACGGGCTGAATCCTCCCCCGCGACCTCCGCCGGCCCGGTCCGCGCCCCGGTGGGTTTCCGCCGCAGGAGCACGAGGGCCAGTAACGTACCGCCGACGCCCGCCACCGCGGCAGCACCGGCCGCGGTGTAGACCGCCGTGTTCCCGCCGCGGGGTTCGGCGGGCGGGTCCGCCTTACCCGGGCCGCCCCCCCCGGCCGCGGCCTTGTCCCCGGTGGCCGGTTTGGGCTTCGCCGCGGGGGGGACCGGCGGGTAGGAAACCGCCTCGGTCGTGGAGTACGTGGCGTCCTTCCCCCCCTTCTCCGCCGGGTGGAGCACCACCTTGGTGACGCCGACGATCCCGTGCCCGGTCTTCGCGTCCACGCGCTCGACGGCGACCGTCAGCGTGGCCACCGCCCCGCCCTTCGGGACCTCCGCCGCGAGCTGGTTGTGCAACCCCTTCGCGGTGTAAAACTCCAGGTTCAGCGGGACCGCCTCGTTCTCGTTCGCCACGTCGAGGGGGAGGCCCCGGCCGGCGAACTTAGCCC
>Ga0070738_10007878_pt1 | contig 10458 bp, 10 predicted proteins | sample Coa_R2_2_FD_66446 | JGI IMG/M metagenome (GOLD analysis project Ga0070738, IMG submission 66446) | Surface soil microbial communities from Centralia Pennsylvania, which are recovering from an underground coalmine fire - Coalmine... | ecosystem: Environmental > Terrestrial > Soil > Unclassified ... | reverse complement strand
GATCGCTGGGCTAACCGGGATTCGGAAAAGGGACTTTGGCGGAGGGCGCCGAGGGTACGGGGTAACTCCTGTGTGGCTCTTGACAAGCAAACCCCCTTCTGTCCATGGATTGTAGCAGAGCCGAATGAAGAGGGCCCGTTTCATCCATTACAATGGCTAGAGGGTGCAAACACAGGAAGTCAACGCGCAGAAGACCGGCGGGTGGAACCGCCTGACCGAGATTTCGCGGGAGGTGCATCGCGGCTTCATCGCGGAGTGGACCGTCACCATCGTTCTGCTGCTATTCGCCACCACCAGCCTCGTCCAGGCCTTCGTCATCCCCAGCGCCTCCATGGTGCCCTCGCTGCTCATCGGGGACCACGTGCTCGTGGATAAGCTTACCTTCGCCCCGCGCAGCGGCATCTTCGGACACCTTCTGCCTTACCGCGACGTGCAGCGCGGCGATATCATCGTGTTCCGCTATCCGCGCGACGTCTCCCAGGATTACGTCAAGCGCGCCATCGGCCTGCCCGGCGATCACATCAAGCTGGTCAACAAGCAGCTCTGGCTGAACGGCCACCCCGTCAACGAGCCCTACGCGGTGCATGCCTCGCCCTACATCGATCCCTACCGCGACAATTTCCCCGCAGCCCCGCCGGATATGCCCATCGAACCCTCCGCCGTGTACATGCTCCAGCATGACATCCAGAACGGCGAGCTGGTCGTGCCGCCGGGCTACATCTTCGCCATGGGGGACAATCGCGACGATTCGAGCGACAGCCGCTACTGGGGTTTGGTGCCGCGGGAAAATATCGTAGGCACGCCGCTGATCATCTATTGGTCGTTCGAAGCCTCGACCGCCGATTTGACCAACCCGAATATCGGCATCGACCACCTGATCGACGTCATCGTGCACTTCCCGCAGAAAACGCGCTGGAGCCGCACCTTCAAGCTGATCCACGGGTACCCGTTGAAATAATCCGGCCGGAAGCCCTCAATCCTCACTCGCTCGTGACAAAGTCGAACACGTCCGTGTTCGTCCGCACGACCAGGTGCCCGGGGCCGAGCGGCCTGCCCTCGGTGGGGAAGAAGACCGCGCCGTCGGTCGAATCGCCTTTCGCCAGCTTGGTCTGAACGAGCGCCAACGCGCTGGCCGTCGCCGCGGCCTTCGCCTTATTGCCCATCATGGCAAGCGCGCCCTGCCGGCGCATCTCGTACCCGTTGGTCGATTTGAAATGCGCGTTGCCGTAGAGCGTGGCCTCGTAGGTGGTCACCAGCTTGATCACGTCGTTGCCGCTGCCCTTCTGCAGCAGCATTCCCACCACCGTAGCCGCCGGCGACGCCCGTAGTACCGAACCGTCCGGCCGTACCCAGGCGAAGTCCTCCGGCCGGATCGAGTACGGTCCGCCCGAGCCGTTCGACACCGCTACCTGAATAATGGCGTACTCGTGTAGATGGTTCGGCAGGGGGGCCCACATGACGGTCACGCCGGATTTCGTAAGCGTCTGATATTTGAGGCCGTTAGACTCAAATTCGATGACTTGGCCATGGGCGTGGTATAACAACACGAGCGCCAGGCCGAGACCCCCGGGCAACCGCTTCATGAGACTATATTACGATACGGTGCTGTCAGAATCGGGAACAGAATGATGACCCAAGACCAGAGTGCGGTTCAGGCCGGCCCTGTCGCCGGCGAATCCGGGCTGAAGCCCTATGGGATCCACAATGTGAATGCCGCGTACTGGAACCTCGGCACGCCCCAACTGGTCGAGCACGCCATCCAGCGGCATGAGGGCAGCCTCGCCGCCGATGGCGCGCTGGTGGTGCGCACGGGCCAGTTCACTGGCCGCTCCCCCAAGGATAAGTTCATCGTGCAGGATGCCATCACGGGACCCACGGTGCAGTGGGGCCCCGTGAACCAGCCGATGTCCGAAGCCCATTTCGACCGCCTCTACGCCCGCATGGCCAACTTTTGGCAGGGCCACGATGTCTACGTCCAGGATTGCTTCGTCGGCGCCGATCCCGAATTCGGCATACCCGTCCGCGTCATCACACAGCTCGCCTGGCATAATCTTTTCGCCCGCCAGCTCTTCATCCGGCGCGACCCCGCCGGCACCCGCGAGCACGAGCCTCAGTTCACCATCCTGTTCGCGCCCGAGTTCCAGGCCGACCCGGCCACCGACGGAACCAACTCGGAAACCGCCATCGTCATCAATTTCAAGAAACGCGTCGTCTTGATCTGCGGCACCAGCTACGCCGGCGAAATGAAAAAGTCCGCCTTCAGCATCCTCAATTTCCTGCTGCCCGGCCAGGGCGTCTTCCCGATGCATTGCTCGGCCAATATTGGCCCGGCGGGCGATGTGGCGCTGTTTTTCGGCCTTTCCGGCACCGGCAAGACCACCCTTTCCGCCGATCCGTGCCGCCGCCTCATCGGCGATGACGAGCACGGCTGGAGCGACCGCGGCGTCTTCAATTTCGAGGGCGGCTGCTACGCCAAGTGCATCCGCCTCTCGCGCGAGAACGAGCCGCAGATCTGGAACGCGATCCGCTTCGGAACCGTGCTGGAGAACGTCGCGATGGACGCCCGCACGCGCCAACTCGACTTCAACTCCGACGAAATCACCGAGAACACCCGCGCCGCCTACCCACTCGATTTCATCGAAAACGCCGTGATTCCGAGCGTCGGCGGCCACCCTTCCAATGTGATTTTCCTGACCGCGGACGCGTTCGGCGTGCTGCCGCCGATCTCCCGCCTCACCCCGGAGCAGGCCATGTATCACTTCCTGAGCGGCTACACCGCGAAAGTGGCGGGAACGGAGCGCGGCCTCGGCAAAGAGCCCCAGGCGACCTTCAGCGCGTGCTTCGGCGCCCCCTTCCTGCCCCGTCCCGCCGCGACGTATGCCGGGCTGCTGGGCGAAAAGCTGCGCCGCCACCGCGCCGCCTGCTGGCTCGTGAATACAGGATGGGTGGGCGGACCGTTCGGCGTCGGCAGCCGCATGAAGCTCGCGTACACGCGCGCCATGCTGAACGCCGTGCTTTCCGGTGAGCTGAACACGGCCGCGACGGAACCGCATCCGGTTTTCCGGGTGGCGGTGCCGAAAGCCTGCCCCGGCGTTCCCTCGCAATTCCTGGATGCCCGCGGGATGTGGACCGATCCGGAAGCCTACGACCGCGCCGCGCGGGATCTGGCCGGCCGCTTCAACCGCAATTTCGAGAAATTCGGCGCCGTCGCCCCGGAAATTCTCGCCGCCGGGCCGGCAGTCTGACGCAATTCAATACGCCCGCCGCGTGCGTTCCTCGCCGCTCTCCGCCGCCGTCGCCTCGCAGAGCGCGCGGATCCGCGTATCGGTCGCTTCGATCTCGCCGGCCTGCCGTTCGAGCACGGTGCGCACCTCCTCGTTCAGGCTCATCTGCAGTGCCTGGCGATACGTCTTCAGCGTATTCTCCTCGGTGCGCGAAGTATCGTCCAGAATCTGGTGCTCGCTATGGTCGCTGAGAGCGGCTTTCATCTCCATCCAGACGCTGTGCAGTACACCGCCGACGCCCGCCGGATCGTCCAGATACAGGCCCAGCTTCCGGCCGGCCTGCAGCAGTTCGCTGGCGAATCGCCCGCGCTGCTCGGAAAACTCTTCGAAGAGCTGGCGCAGCGCCGGCGTCTTCACCGCATTGGCGGCGCCCCGGAAGCCCTGCTCGGTCGAACGGCAGATTCCAATGACGTCTTTGAGGGCCGTGTAGTCCTGCATGCCATGGTTATTGCACGCGATAGACCAAATAGCGGGAGTTCGTGAACACAGGAGTCCCCACCACGCCCGGCGCCGGAGTCTCGAATACCACATACCGGATTCCCAACCCGGAGTAGCGCGGCCAATCGTCCGGACGGAAACCTCGCGCCAGCGTTTGCTGCCACCGGAACCACCACTCGCCGCCGAAATCCTTGAGATAGTTCACCTGCCCGCCGGACTTCCAGTCCACGTAGACCGCGCGCAGCGCTTCCGCGCGAAAGATGCCGGGAGCGAGGCCGCGGCCGGCATCGGCGAACAGGAATACCGAATCCCGCGGCGTCGCGGCGCGCGCCCAGGCGGACAATTGGGCCAGCTCCGGCGTATGCAGTTTCGGGTAATTCGCCACACCGCCGGCCGTGGGGAACAGGAAAAACGCGGCAAAAATGGGCGCCAGTTCCGCCCGCCAGCCGCGGAAACCCCGCGCCGCCGCGCACAAGCCCGCGAGCGCCAGCGCCACCGCCGTGCGCCGCGGCTCCCATGGTTCGGTCCACACCGCCTGCACCGGAATCAGGAAGGCCACGGCCAGCCAGGCAAACGCCGGAAGCCATCCCCGCGCCCGCAGCCCCGCCACCGCCGCCAGCAATTGCGCAGCAAGGGCCACGAACAGCAGCGCGCGCATCGGCTGGATCTGCGGCACCAGAGACCACTTCATCCGCTCGAGCAGCAGCCACGAAACCGGCATGCTCGCCAACCCCATCGCCGCGAGAGCCAGCAACAAAACCGACGCCTCCCGCGATGCCTTCGCCCGCACGCGCGCCCACGCTCCCGCCGCGATCCCGGCCAGCAGAATCTCGTGCGCAATCCGCGCGGCCGGCCACATCGAGACCCACACATATGGCGCCCGCAGCCGCTGCAGATGCTCCTCGAATGCGCCGAGCCCGGCGAAAAACTGCGCATTGCCGTCGCCTTCGATGCGCGCCGCCGCAAGCAGCAGCGCCGCCGCGGCCGCCGGCGGCGCCAGCGCGCTCCACTGCCTCCGCCGCGCCGCCAGCGCGAAAAACACCGGCCAGAACGGCAGGGTGGTGGGCGGATGGTACAGAAATGCCGCCGACCCGGCAACCGATGCAGCCATCCACCGCCCGCGGGCCGCTAAACCCATCGCGCAGAAGAGCAGCGGCACGGCGAAGGCGCGCGGCGAGGGCTCGTATTCGAACGTCAGCACCGCCGGACCTGCGATGGAAGCGCCCAGCGAGCACACCGCCGCCGCCGCGAATGCCGGCCAAAGCGCCAGTCCGAGCGACTCCGCCAGCATCCACAGGCCCCAAATCCCCAGCGCCCGCGCCGCGATCTGCTGCGCCTCGAGCACCTCGCGAAACCCGAGCCCGGTCGCGCGCCGCAGCGCGATCGCGATCTCGTCGTACAGAGTGAATGCGACGTGCGGATGCTGCGCCAGCGGATCGTTGGCCAGCACCGCGGGATCGTACCGGTGCTCCAGGATGGCCGCGTAGATCTGCGTGTCCTGCTGCAGCCAGGTGTGGCCCGGAAATTGAAAAAACGTCAGCAGCGCCAACGCGACGGCGGCGGCCGCCACCGCCAGGCCCCGGCCGCGCCCGGCGGCCCGGGCCTCCGGAACTCCGGCCCCCGTCATTTGGCGGGCGTCTTTTCGAGCTGCTGCTTCGCCCACACGCGCCGCGGGTCGAGCGCCAGCGCTTTGGCGAATGCCGCGCGGGCCTCCGCGTCCTTATTCTCTTTGCGCAGCGCGATGCCGAGCCACAGCCATGCCTCGGCATTCTTCGAATCGAGCTGGAGTGCCTTGTGGAAATCGTCCACCGCGAGCCCCGGCCCGCCGCCGAGCTGCGGCGGCAGGTAGTAGTTGCCGACGCCGTGCGCGGTCCACACCGCCGAAGACTTGGGCGCCAGGCTGACCGCCCGGGCGAGCGCGTCCTTCGCCTTCGCGCCGTAGCTGAGCCCGCTCAGCAGGTCCGTAATGGCCTGCCCATAGAGCGTCCCCAGGATGCGCCAGGCCTCCGCCGAATCCGCCTTGAGCTGCGTGGCTTTGAGCGCGAAGGGGATGCCCTGCTCGGCCGCCTGCCGCCCCGGTTTGCGGTCTTGCAGTTCGATATCGACTTCCGCCAGGTAGGAATACGCCTGCGCCGCGGCGAGCTGCGCGCCGGCATCGTTGCCCGCGCGGCCCGCGGCCGCCGCCGCTTCGCCCGCGAGCTTGGCGAGCGCCGCGCGATCCTGCGCGTCGCGCGCCGCTTCGAGCGGCGATGGCGCGGAGCCCGCCGCCAGAAAACCGGCAAGCACAAGAGCGAGTGACATGCTGTTCCTATTGTACGGCGGGCCGCTCTACAGCTCCGCCACGCGCCGCTGCACGAACAGGAAATACAGCGCCACCGCGATCAGCAGCAGCCCGTTGACGCCCAGAACGATCGGCGCCGTAAACCGCGGCACCAGCCAGCCGGTCAGGAGGTTCCCGACCCCCATGCCGCCGCGGAACGCCGTATTGTAGACGCTCATCACGCGCCCGCGCATCTCGTTCGTCACGATCAACTGCACGAGCGAGCTCACCATGGCGAACACCGCGATCAGCGCGCCGCCGAACAGGAACAGCGCCACGTAGCTGATCCACAGCGAGGTCGAGACCGCGAAGCCCGCCATCGAGGCCCCCAGGCAGACCAGCATCGTGAGCGCGACCTTTCCCTTGTTGCCCACGTTCCCCAGCCCCGCCACCGCCAGCGCGCCCAGAATCGAACCCGCGCCCGTCACCGAAAGAAACGCCGCGTAGGTCTCCGACCCGCGGTGGAAGATCTGCTTGGCAAATACCGGCAGGAACGTGCGCGCCGGGACCGCCAGGAACGTCATCAGGAACGCCAGAACGATCAGGATCTCCATCGCGCCCTGCTTGCGCACAAAGCGGAAGCCCTGCTTCATGCTGTCCAGGATGCTCTCCCCCGTAGGCTGCGGCAGGAAGCGCGTGTGCAGCATACCCAGCGCGATAATCGGCGCCAGGAAGGAAACCCCGTTCAGGCCGAAGCACCAGGACATCCCGAGGTTGTGCAGCGCCACGCCGCCGAGCGCCGGGCCGATCGTCACCGCCAGGTTGAACTGAATCGAATTCAGCGCGATGGCGTTCGGCATATCGTCCTTCTCGACCAGCGTGGGAATCAGCGCCGCATAGGCCGGGCCGCCGATCGACTGCGCGCAGCCGTTAACGAAGGAGAGCGTCAGAATCTGCCACACATGCACGGAGTGCGTCGCAACCAGCGCGGTCAGAATGAACGCCGAGCTCATCTGCACGTACTGCGAGGCAAGCAGCGCGTAACGCCGGTCGATGCGGTCCGCCACCACTCCGCCCACCAGCGAAAACAGCAGCAGCGGCAGCCCGCCGAGCACCTGGTCGAGCGCCAGCATGGTGGCGGAATTCGTGAGCGTGTAAATCAGCCAGCTCTGCGCCACGATCTGCATCCAGGTGCCGATCGTGGACGTGCATGCGCCGATCCACATGAGGCGGAAATCGCGGTATTCAAAAGCTTTAAAGACCCGGCGAATCACAAGCGGAAGGCGCCCTCGAAGAGTAAAGATGCGATTGTAGCAGTTTCGTTAGCATCGGCCCATCGCCGGCGCGGATTCAGTACTGTTAAAGATTGTTAGCGATGCGCCGGAGCAGCTCGCGCGGCTCCGCCCGCCATTGCCAGACGGCGCGCAGCGGGCGCCACACCCACGGCAGACCGGCAGGAAGCGATCCATCGGCTGCGCTCGGGCGCAGCAGGTTCGCCGCCCGCGCCGGAAGCGGCGCCGCGGCATGCCGCAGGTATCGCAAGCGGTCGGGCCAGCGGTTCCAGACCCGCCATGCGTAGCGGTGAAACGCCAACCCGGAGGGAAGATCGCCGCTGAAGAGGTGATCTTCGATCTGGCCCGTGGTTTCGAGCACCACGCGATCCGCCCGCGCCTCCGCCAGCAGCGCCGGCGGAACCGGCGCGTGCAGCAAAGATGCCGCCAGCCACAGCCCCAGCAGCAGCACGCGCGTGCGGCCCATCGCCGCGGCCTCGCGCGCCATCCACGCCCAATCGAGGCCGCCCGGCTGTGCCGCGAGCGCCGCCAGATCGCGGACCAGAGCCAGGCGCGGCCAGCGCTCCTTGGCCCCATGCGCGCAAAGGGCGAGCACCGTGAGCTCGCGATCGAGCGTCGGCACCGGAGAGCCCAGGATTTCGACCGCGCTCGCGCCGCTCCACAGCCGCGCCGGATCGAGCGGGAACGGCCAGTAAGCGGCCGTAATCGCCCAATGGAGCTCGATGGGCGGCGCCGCGCCCCGGCCGGCGAAGGGCAGGTGGTATCCCTCGCGCAGCAGCCGTGCCGCCTTCTCGCGCGAGACCGCGAGGCGATAACCCGCAGCTTCGAGCGCAGCCCTGGCGGCCTCGCGTCCGGCTCGCGGCACGAGGAGATCGAGATCTGCAAAGCAGCGCATTTCGACCCTGCCGTAAGCCATCGCCGCCAGAGCGGGCCCCTTGTACGCAAGGGCGGGCACGCCGTACTCGCGGAGATGGCCGAGGATCTCCACCAGGTGACTGGCGAGCCGCAGGGCGTGCGCCACGTTGCGCAGGAAGGATTCCCGGAGGGCCGCGCGCACGGCCTCCGGCACGCCGCCGCGATCCCGCAGAGCCAGATACAACGAGGGCGTCACCGCGTTTTCGGCGGCCTGCGAAAGCACCCACGGCCATTCCAGAGGCCCGGCAAGGAGTTCCTCAAGACCGGCCGGTCCGGCCGCCCGGCAGGAACGAAGCAGCAGCTCGCGCTCCGGCGGGTTCGCCCGCGGCATCGGCACGCGTTTCGGCACATGATTAGCAGAGCACGAAAGGATCGTGCTCACCGTGAGGCAGCATCCGATGCCCGGACCGCCGCGCCGGGCGATGGAGCTTTCGCGCACGTTGCCCGAAACGCCCGCGATCTACACTGCTTCTCGCGTGGAGTGGCCGGTTGCGCATTGCATGGATTGCCTGGGAGCCCGGATCGGCGTGCGCGCGAACGATCCGGAATTCTGGGACCGCTTCGTTCCCCTGCTTCCGCCGCACGCCCGGCTCGATCCATGGGGCGCGGCCCACCGGGTCTATTCGATCAGCAGCCGTGCCGGCGAACACGTCGTGCGGCGCAACGGAGCCGTGCTGTGGCGCGGCCCGGGCGCGGAGGACGCCGCCCGATTGCTGGCATCGGAGCTGCACGCGAGTGTGGCACGTTTCTCCACCGACCTGTTCGTGCACGCCGGCGTGGTGGGGTGGCGGGGAAGGGCCATCGTCATTCCGGGATCCTCGATGGCAGGAAAAACTACGCTGGTCGCCGAACTGATCCGCCTGGGCGCCGATTACTACTCCGACGAATACGCCGTAGTCGGCGAGGACGGAAGCGTTCGCAGCTATCCCAAGCCGCTCTCGATTCGGAGCCCGGAGGGCCATCCGAAGCTGGTTTTCGCCGCTGCCATTCCCGGCGCGGACGGAGCGGAGCGCCTCCGCGTAGGCTTGATTGTCGCCGCGCGCCACCGTCCGGGAGCATGCTGGAAGCCGCGGCGGCTTTCAAAAGCCGCCAGCATGCTCGTCCTCATCGCGAACACCGTCATGGCGCGAAGCCGGCCGGAAATGACCATGGCGCGGCTCCGGCGAGCTGTCGAACACGCCTGGGGGGTCGAAGGGGAACGCGGCGAGGCCGCGGAAACCGCCCGAGCCGTGCTCGAAACCGCCGAAACGGTGTTCCCGGCGTCTCCAGACCCACATTGCGCCGATGCGTGTGGGAATCCTCTCTTGTAGCCCCGCAGAGCCGCGCCTAGAATCCGAAGCTATGGAAGGGCAATATCCACTGGCCCGCACGCGCGGGCTCCTCTGCGAGACCGTCGACGGCGAGATCGTCGTTCTCGACCGTCAGTCACAAAAAGCGTGCCGGTTGAACCGGCCGGCGGCGATCGTCTGGCTGCACTGCGACGGCAGGACGGCGGCGGGCGACTTGGCGGCGATCGTACAAAGCGAGCTCGGCCTCGCCGGGGGCGCGGAGGCGGTCGTCGAGCTGGCGCTCGAAAAGCTGGAAGCGCTCGGTCTGCTGGCGACCGGCGCGGACATTACGCGCCGCGGCGCCGCACGCAGACTCGCGCTGGCCGCCGCCGCAATTCCTCTGGTGACCGCCATTTCGGTTCCGACACCGGCCCGCGCGCAAAGCCGCGCCATCCGTACCCCCGGTCCCGCCCCCGATCCTCCTGCTCCCGCGCCTTCGACACGCGACACCAGGGGTTGACCGCGCGGGCCGGCCGCATGGAGCTGAGGCGCTCCCGGGCGGGTGGCCGGGTCGCCGGGCTGGCGCGCCTCTCCCTGCCAGGGTGGCGCGCGGATCGCGCGCGGCCGGCGTTTGCGCGAACCGCGGCCTCGCGCGTAATGGCCACCGCAACTCGCGCGCCGTCCATGCCGCAGCCTCGCGCGCCCGCCCCGTTCGTACCGCGCACGTCATCCCCGCCGTAACCTCGCGCGCCATCCCGTGCACGCCGCGCATGTCCTCCCCGCCGCGCGTCCATCCTGCCGCGGACCGCGTCCTCGCGCCGCAGCCCCACGCGCCGGCGCGGCAGCCTCGCGCGCCCTCCCCGCCACCGCCTCAGGCGTCATCCCGGTCGCATCCCGCGTCCTCGCGCCGCAGCCTCCTCATCGGCCCGCGCCCTCGCGCGCGCTCCCTGCCACCGCCTCGCGCGTCATCCCCACATCCCGTGTCCTCTCGCCGCAGCCTC
>Ga0070738_10007876_pt1 | contig 10459 bp, 10 predicted proteins | sample Coa_R2_2_FD_66446 | JGI IMG/M metagenome (GOLD analysis project Ga0070738, IMG submission 66446) | Surface soil microbial communities from Centralia Pennsylvania, which are recovering from an underground coalmine fire - Coalmine... | ecosystem: Environmental > Terrestrial > Soil > Unclassified ... | reverse complement strand
CATCTGCGTGCGCGACGCGCTGAATCCGATCGTCGTCGACTCGAGCTATAACCCGCTGTTCGGCGGCAACCTCGTCCCCGACTTCCAGGACATCACGATCCGCGACTTCCACGCCGTCACCTGCGCGAGCCTCTCGCCGCCGATCGTCGACATTCAGGGCTTCAACGCCCAGTACCCCATCGGATCGCTGCGGCTGGACAACGTGATCGTCGACGGCATCACGCCGCTCGACATCGCCGCGCAGTACGCCAACGTGACGCTCGGGCCGGGGCCGGTCAACTTCACCCCGTCGGGGACCAGCGTGTCGGTCACGAGCGACGTCGTCGCGGGCGCCGGCGCGGCCCTCCCGTGCGCCTTCCCTCCCCTGCCGGTCGCCGAGTAGCCATGATCGGACTCGCGCGAAGGGACCTCGGCCTCGACGAGTCGGCGGTGCACGACCTCTGCGCCGCCGAAATGAGCAAGTGGCCGGTACGGGGCAAGCGCGTCCTCGCGATCGTGCCGGACAACACCCGCACGGCACCGATGGACGTGATGCTGCGCGTGCTCTGCGCCGTGCTGCGCGACGCCGCCGCGTTCGACGTGCTCATCGCGCTCGGGACCCACCCGCCCTTGAGCGACGAGGCGATCAACCGGAGGTTCGGCCTGACCGACGACGAGCGCCGTGGTGCCTACGCGAAGACGAGGTTCTACAACCACCGCTGGAACGATCCGGCGCAGCTCGTCTCGATAGGCGAGATACCGGAAGAGGAGGTGCACGCGATCTCGGGCGGGTTGATGCGCGAGCGGGTCGACGTCACGATTAACCGCCTCGTCCTCGACTACGACCTGCTCGTCATCGTGGGGCCGACGTTCCCGCACGAGGTCGTGGGCTTCTCCGGCGGCGACAAGTACCTGTTCCCGGGCGTCTCCGGCGCGGCGATCATCGACATGTTCCACTGGCTGGGGGCGCTCATCACGAACCCCGCGATCATCGGCACCAAGCGCACGCCGGTGCGCGCAGTCGTCGAGAAGGCCGCGTCGATGGTGCCGGTCGAGCGACGCTGCGTGAGCCTGGTGGTCGACGGCGAGAAGCTGGTCGGCCTCTTCGTCGGCGCTCCGGAGGAGGCGTGGAGCGCGGCGTCCGACCTGTCGAGCGAGGTCCACGTCGCGCTGCACGATCGGGCCTATCGCTCCGTCCTCAGCTGCGCGCCGGCCATGTACGACGAGCTCTGGGTGGGCGGCAAGTGCGCTTACAAGCTCGAGCCCGTCGTGGCCGACGGAGGGGAGCTCATCATCTACGCGCCGCACATCTCGCGCATCTCGGCGACGCACGGCGCGGCGATCCGGCGGATCGGCTACCACGTGCGCGACTACTTCCTGCACCAGATGGATCGCTTCAAGGACGTGCCGCGGGGCGTGCTGGCGCACTCGACCCACGTCAAGGGCGTGGGCACTTTTTCGGGCGGGGTCGAGCGCCCGCGCATGCAGGTGGTGCTCGCCACGTCGATCAGCGAGGAGGAGTGCCGCGCGATCAACCTCGGCTACCGCGACCACCGCGCGATCGACCCTCGAGGCTGGATCGATCGCGGCCAGGAGGGCCTGCTGCACGTCCCGAAGGCGGGAGAGACGCTCCATCGGCTGAGGACGGACTCGACGCGTCGCGCGGGGGCGGCCGCGGCGGGCGCGGCGGTCGACGCGCGGACGGCGGTGGGGTGACCGATGGGCGGCGACCTCCGGATCCCCGCGGGCGGCGCGCTCGACTTCGTGAGCCTCGGCGCGCTCGTGCACCGGCTCGATCCGGGCGTCGTGCCGTTTCGCAAGGCCGCCCGCTTCGACGTGCACGTGAGCGGGGGCGAGTTCAACGTGGCGGCCAACCTGGCCGACTGCTTCCGCATGAACGCGGCGATCGTGACCGCGATGGTCGACTACCCCATCGGCGATCTCATCGCCGAGCGCGTCCGGGCCGTCGGTGTGCGACCGTTCTACAAGCACTTCCGGCACGACGGGGTGCGTGGGCCGAACATGGCGACGGTCTACAGCGACCGCGGCTACGGGGCGCGCGCCCCGGTGGTCTTCTACAACCGGTCGAACGAGGCCGCCTCGCGCCTCGCGCCCGGCGATTTCGACTGGGGCCGCATCTTCGCCGGCGGCGTGCGCTGGTTTCACAGCGGGGGCATCTTCGCCGCGCTCTCCGAGACGACCGGAGAGCTCATCATCGAGGGCATGACGGCCGCGAAGGCCGCCGGCGCCGTCGTCAGCTTCGATCTGAACTTCCGCGAGAAGCTCTGGAGCGTGTGGGGCGGCGCGAGCAAGGCGGCGCAGGTCGTCGGCCGGATCGTCGAGTGCGTCGACGTGATCGTCGGCAACGAGGAGGACATCCAGAAGTCGCTCGGCATCGCCGGCCCGGAGGTCGACGCCAGGTCAGGGCTCGATCCGGCGTCGTTCTTGGCCATGATCGAGCGCGTCGTCGACCGCTACCCGAACGTGAAGGTCGTCGCGACGACGCTGCGCGAGGTCGTGTCGAGCAGCCGCCACCGCTGGAGCGCCGTCGCCTGGATCGACGGCTCCCCGTTCGCCGCGCCCGTCTGCGATCTCGACGTCCTCGATCGGGTCGGCGGGGGCGACGGCTTCGCCGCCGGGTTCTTCTACGGCCTCCTGGCCGGAGAGCCTCCCGAGCAGGCGGTGAGGCTCGGGTGGGCGCACGGCGCGCTCGTCACGACGTTCCCCGGCGACACGACGATGGCGACCCTCGAGCAGGTGCGCGCCTTCGCGCGGGGCGGCTCCGCCCGGATCCAGCGCTGAGCACCCTGCCCGCGGCGCGGACGACCGCGGGCGCGAGACCGAAAGACGCGACATGAAGATCGAACAGTACTCGATGGGAATCGGCGATCGCTTCGGCAAGCAGGGCGTCGCGCAGCTCGGCGCGCTGCGGCGCGCGGAGGAGCGCGGCGTCGTGATCGTTCCCGTCTGGAACAAGTCGTTCCGCGAGCACTCGCTCATCGGAACGAAGCCCGAGGACGTCCGGGTCGAGGCCGACGCCGCGGTGGCGAAGGCAGGCTGGACGCACCCGCACTACGTGGACGCCGATCACGTCGGGATGAGGACCGTCGACGCGTTCGTCGCGTCGAGCGACTTCTTCACGCTCGACGTCGCCGACTTCATCGGCCGGACGGCGCCGGACGGCGCGATCGAGCGCTTCGTGCGCGACATGGCGCCCCTCAAGGGCTCGCTCCGGATCCCGGGCGTCGACGGGGCGTTCGAGGTGAACGACGCGCTGCTCGAGCGCGTCGGTCGGCAGTACCTGTACGCGGTCGGCGAGGCGGGCCGCACGTACAGACACGTCGCGGCCGCCAAGGGCGCGGAGGCGTTCGTGACGGAGGTGTCCGTCGACGAGGCGGCGGAGCCGCAGCCCCCCGTCGAGCTCTTCTTCATCCTCGGCGCCATCGCGCGCGAGCGGATCCCGGCCCGGACGATCGCGCCGAAGTTCTCGGGCAAGTTCTTGAAGGGCGTCGACTACGTCGGCGATCTGCGGACGTTCGAGCGCGAGTTCGACGCCGACGTGTCGGTCGCGCGCCACGCGGCCGAGGTGTTCGGGCTCCCGCGAGAGCTCAAGATCAGCGTCCACACGGGCAGCGACAAGTTCTCCCTGTACCCGATCATGCACCGCGTCCTGGGACGTCACGCCGGCGCCGGCCTGCACCTCAAGACGGCCGGCACGACGTGGCTCGAGGAGGTCGTCGGCGTTGCGCTCTCGGGCGCGGCCGGCCTCCGGATCGTCAAGCGCATCTACGCCGAGGCGCTCGCGCGCATCGACGAGCTCTGCCGGCCGTACACCACGGTCGTCGAGATCGACCGTGCAACCCTGCCCGCACCGGCGACCGTCGAGGCGTGGAGCGCCGAGGAGCTCGCGGCGCGCGTTCGCCACGACCCATCGTGCGCCGACTTCAACGCCGGCATGCGGCAGCTGATGCACGTCGCGTTCAAGGTGGCCGCCGAGATGGGCGCCGAGTTCTCGAGCGCGCTCGACGCCGCCGCCGAACGCGCGGGGCCATGCGTCGCCGACAACCTGTTCCAAAGACACATCGCACCGCTGTTTCTCGGAGGCTGACGTGCTCGCGTGGGTCGTGCGCGCGATGCGCTTGTCTTGGCCGTCGATCCTCGCCGTCGCGGCGATCGGCGCCGGCTGCTCGGGACAGGTCATATCGAGCGGCAGCTGCCTCACGGACTCGAGCATCGCTTGCCAGAACGGCTTCGTCGGCTACTCGTGCACGGGCGCCGTCAGGCCCGACGAGATCGCCAGCGTCAACCATGTGGTCACCGGCTTCGTGTGCGATCCGCAGGGCACGCAGGCGAGCGGCGCCGAGGGGTTCTGCTGCACCCCGTCTCTCACGGACTGCGCCTACGACCCGCGCACGGTCTGCCCCGACGGGACGTTCGGCTACTCGTGCATGGGGACCAACCGGCCCGACTCGTTCGATCCGCAGCTCACGTGCACACAGGGGATCAAGACCGGCGGGCTCATCGCCTTCTGCTGCGGACCGAACTTCGGCGACGCGGGCGTCGCGTCCTGCGCGCGCAACGCGAACTTCCCGTGCACGACGGGCACGCTGGGTTTTCGCTGCACGGGCTCCGCGCTGCCGACCGAAGGAGACCTCGGCGTCGATCAGAGCCGGAGCGAGACGCCGCTCCTCTGCAGCCTGCCGACGCCCGATCCGCTCGGCGGCGCCGCCGGAGCGCTCAACGATTACTGCTGCTACGCCCCGACGCAGGCGCCGATCGGCTATAGCTGCCTGCAAGACCAGACGGTCCAGGGCTGCCGGAAGGGCGACTTCGGGTTCGCGTGCAAGGGGACCGACACGCCCGACCAGGATTACCCGAGGATGGCCTGCAACGAAGGCTCGGTCCCCGGCACGAGCTCACTCGGCTACGCCGCGACGCTCTACTGTTGCACCCTCGTCCAGTGACGCGCGACGGCGGCAGGCCGCGGCGCGCGCCGTCAAGGCGCGCTGCCCGGACCGGTGTTCTTGTACTCGAACAGCCGGTTGGCGGGGCACGTGCCGCCGTCGGCGACGCACGCCCAGGAGACGCTGCAGTACGGCCGCTTGGTCGTCGCCGACGCGACCCACGGCGCGGCCGCGATGTGCGCGCCGAGCATCGACTCGCGGACGAGCGCCTGGCCGTTCGGGTAATGGCCGGCCGCGACGCACGACGACACGTACGTCGGCACGTCGACGCAGCTCCGGTCCCACGCGCGGCCGAGGTCCGCGCTCGCCGCCTGCGTGTTCGCGTCGGCGGTGAACTGGGCGTTCACGACGAGCATCCCGAAGGGGTTGCGCGAGTCGGTGCTCGGCGACAGCACGGTCGTCGGCGCGCGCCGGTCGCTGACGGACTGGATCTGACAGCCGTCGAAGACCATCGTGGCGCCGCCGAAGATGAAGTCGACGTCGCCCGCGACGAGCGAGTTCTTGACGTACGCACGGACGACGCTGTTCGAGCTCGGCGTCTCGATATAGAGGGTGTCCTGGTGGCCGAGCACGTGGACGTCGTCGAGCACGACGCGATCGGCGAGCGTGTAGAGGGCCACCGCCTGCGTGCCGGACGTGCCGCCGAGCGTCGCGGCGGTGACGTCGTTCGAGAACGTGACGTTCGCGGCCTGGAAGTCGTTCGCGAGCGCCGCGAACGTGGCGCTGCCGGCCGTGCCGAACGTCGCGGCGCCCGGCGGCGCGCAGGGGTTGGAGGGCGCGCCCGAGTCGGCGGCCTCGCCGTTGTAGTTGTCGAAGGCGATGACGGTCTGGGTCGGGTCGGTGCCCCCGCCGTAGAGCGTGATCGGCGGCGCGCCGGCAGGGACGCACACGACCTCCCGGTAGGTGCCCGGCTCGACCTTCACGTACACCCGGCTGGTGCCACCCTGCGCGACGGCCGCGGTGATCGCGGCCTGCACCGTCGTGTGCGTGCCGCCGGTCGCCGCGACGGTGAACGTCGGGGTGAACGTCGACGTGTCGCCGACGCCCGCGGTCGGATCCCAGTTGTCCGTCGTCAGCCCGCCGGCGACGGCGAAGCTGCCGGCCTGCGCGAGGTACGCGAGCACCGTTTGCTGGGCGGCCTCGGCGTCGGTCAGCTGCGGGCGCGCCGGGCCGGTGCAGACCGTCGGGACCGCACCGTCGCCGGCGCCGGTGTCGGCGGCGGGGCCGGAGTCGCCCGTGGCGCCGGCACCGCCCTCGGCGCCGCCGGCCGCGTCCGGCGCGCCCCCGCCCTCCGGTGAGCGGGCGTCGCCCGTGGTCGCGTCGGGCGCGCCCGACCCCGTCTGTCCGCCGTCGGCGGTCGCCGAGCCCGACGAATCGCCGCAGGCGGCGCCTGCGACCGCGACCAGAAGCACGAAGACCGCGTTCGTCGTCGTTCGGATCGTTCTCATGAGGACTCCGTCCGCGCTCAGAAGGTCACCCACTTGCCCGTGCAGTCGTTCGGCGTCGCGGCGCCGCTCGCGCCGTTGGTCAGCGTCACGCTCGTGCCCGTCGGGGAGAAGTTCACCGCGCCCGGCCCGATCGTCACGTCCGCGTAAGCGGCCTTCACGTTGGCCGGCGTGATCCCGTCGACGGTCACGTTGTCGAGCGTGATCCCGAGCACGTGCGTCGCGTCGTACCCGTCGAGGGTGACCGTCGGCGTCGCGGAGCCCGCCATCGATCGGAAGTTGCGGATGGCGATGCCGGTGTACTCGGGGATGAGCGTGCCCGTCGCGCTCGTGTAGTGGGGCGTCAGGATGATCGGGTTGACGAGGCCGCGCACGCACACGTCGCAGTACACGACGTTCTGCACGAGCCCGCCGGAGCTCGGATCGGACTTGATGCGGATCCCGTTCGAGGCGCCGCCGCCCATGTTCGCCACCGTCCCGTCGATCGACAGGTCGTAGACGCGCACGCCGGAGACGCCGCCGCTCGTCTCGCTGCCGATCGACATGCCGTGGCCGGCGCCGAAGTGATCGTGCGCGATGGTCAGGTTGCTGACGCCGGTGCCGCCCTTGATCGCGATCTGGTCGTCGCCGTCGCTGATGCTGCTGTAGAGGATGTACCCGTCGCTCGCCGCCTCGCCCGGGTCGATGCCGTCGGTGTTGTGCGCCTTCGAGGCGGTGAGCGCCGTGCCCTGGCTGTTCGTGGCCGACGATGGCGTCTTGATCGTCACTCCCCACACGACGAAGCCCTTGGCGCCCAGCGCGACGTGGAACTTCGGCGCGTTGTGCAGGGTGATCCGGTACAGCGTGAAGCGGGTCGCGCCGCTCACGCGCACGAGCGTGGGGATCGCGGCGGCGCCGTTCGTGGCGGCGTTCGTGTCCCACCACGACTGCGTCTGGCCGACGAGCGGCTCGCCCCCCTGGCCGTCGATGACGCCGTCGCCGACGATCGCCTGGTCGGCGCCGGCCACCGTGATGACCGGCGTGCAGGAGCCCCCGCTCGTGCCGCAGGTGGCGCCGTAGGCGCTCGGGGCGCGCGAGGCGAACAGCGTGGTGCCCGCGTCGATCCAGAGCGTGACCCCGGAGGGGATCCTCAGCGGGCCGGTGACGAACGCGTCGCCGGCGCCGCCGCTCGTCAGCTCCACCGCCTGGCCGGACGGGCACCCGTCGAGCGCCGCCTGGATGGTCGCCGTGTCGAGCGACGTCTCGTCCGGCACGGTGCCGGGCGCGACCGCCCGGGTCGCCGTCAGCACGGTGCACGCGGCGGGGATCGTCGGCTCGGCCGGCAGGCCCGTGTCGTCGACGGGACACGCCGGAGCGCCGCCGTCGGCCGGCAACGACGCCGCGTCGGCGGCTGGACCGCCGTCGCCGGCGCCCGCACCGGCGTCGCCTTCGCCGGGGGCACCGGACGCGTCCGTCGCGGCCTGGCCCGGCGGCTCTCCGGACGCGGCGCTCGGGGCGTTCGACCCGCACGACACGCACGCCATCCCGCCCGCCGCCGCGAGCGCGAACGCTCGACGAGTCACCACCACTGCGTCGCGCAGGTCCATTGGGTGGTGCCCGACGCGAGCATCACGCAGACGCACCCCTGCGTCTTGCCGGCGTCGGACTGGAGCGTGCAGACGCCGCTGCACGGCGTCGTGCAGGCCGTCTTGTCGGCGACGCCGGCCGCGCACGCCGGCGGCGTGGTCGAGGACGGCGCGTAGCAAGACGGTAGCGGGCTCGGATACGCGCAGGGCTGGCAGTTGTAGACCATCGTCCCGGTGTTGCAGGCGCACGTCTTCTGCCCGAGGTTTCCGTTGACGCCCGTCGCCAGATCGGGGCCGCAGCCCTTGACGCAGGTCGGCGTGGCGGCGGTGCAGGCGGTTATCTTGTCCTGCAGGCCCGACGGACAGAGCGGCATGCCGCCGTCGTCGCCCGCATCGCTCGCCGAACCGCCGCCCGAGCTGGAAGCCTGCCCGCCGCTGCTCGAGCTCGAACCCGCGCCACCGCTGGAGCTGCCGGTCGCGGGCGTCCCGCCCGAGCTGCTGCTGCCGCCACCACCGCCAGACCCCGACGGCTGGTTGTCGCTGCTGCACGCCGGGACGAGCCACGCGGCCGCGACGAGCACCCCGGCCCAACGCGGCACAATCACCAGACTTTTCATCATGTTCTCCTCGGCGCTGCGCGCGCCAACACGCGCGGCGCGCCCGCGCGGGTTAATGCGCGCCCCGCATCAGCCGGCCCGACGCCCCCATCCCGAGACGCTCAAAAGACGTTTGGCGCGTCTGGATGATGCGCTGCGCCAGGCTCGGAACCCCGCCAGGCACGCCGGCACGCGGTAAATTGCGAGTATCGACCTCCGCAGCACGCTCTCGCGCTCCTGTCGCGCTCTCGCCGGGCGCGCGCGTTTGCTCGTTCCCTGGCGGCGCTTCTCGCTCGAGACCCCGCTACGGGCCGACGCGCTCGCGAGCTCCCTGGCCTCGCTGCGCGACGACGGCCCGATGGCCACCGGATGGAGGCTCGCGCGCACCCGCCGCGGGCTGCGGCTCGTGCGCCACGCGGTCCGGCGCGGGCGGCTTCGCGTGATCGCCGTCGCGTCCCTGAGGGTGTCGCCCGGGCCGCGCGGATCCATCGTGGCGGTGACGATCCGGAGCCCCGTCTCGGCGATCGCCTTCTTCTCTTACTTCGCCGCGAGCGCGCTCGTCGGCGGCGTGGCCCTGTGCGCGTCGGCGATCGCGCGGGGGGGCGACGCCGTGTCGCTGCTCGTGTGTCTGCTCTCCGCCTGCTGCATGCCGGTGGCTGCATGGAGCATCGTGGCGCTGCAGCTGGTTCCCGAGGTGCGCGCCGCGGAGCACGCGGTGCGGGCGGCCATCCCGACGCCTCCTCCCGCCGGGGGGCCGTTCCGCTGATCGTCGCCGGGGAGCCGCTCGTCGGCGGTCACCGAAACGGCCCCGTGGCGGCCGGGGGCGGCGGCGGGAGCTGGCGGCGCAGCGACGCCTCGACCTCGTGCGCCTCCTGCCAGAACGGACGAATGAGCCCCGGCAGCAGTCCGAGAGGCACCACGAGCACGAGCGGCACGATCCCCTCGCCCCGCACGATCGCAGCGAGCGTGACCGCGATGCACAGGAAAACGACGGCCGGCACGCCGCCCAGCACCATGGCCATCATCCAGATCGGCCAGCGCAGCGTGAGCGCGACCTCCGCGCCGCGCTCGGTCGCCCGCACCCTTCCGGCGGCGACGAGGACCGTGTGCCGCGTGCGCCTGACGATCCGAAAAGCGCCGCCAGAGCACGTCCCCCGCCACGCCGGCGCGGCGCTCGCGGAGCCGCCGTCGCTCGCGTCGGTACCGTCGCGCGGGCGCAGCATGCGACCGATCTCGCGCTCCACCTCGGCCACGGGCCAGCCGGTGTCCACGGTGATGCGTCGCAGGGGGAGGAGCGATCGCAGCCACATCGGCGGCTGCTTCTTGGTCTAGCGCATCCGGCGCGGCCAATCCACGCGAGTGGCGCTCGGCGCGCGGCGCGAGGCGGCGACGCGACGCGCGTGTGCGCGCGGGCTCGCGCGCCGCTACGCCGCGACGATCTCGTCCGCCCCCGGCTCGACCGTGCGGGCGCCCGGTCCGTGCGCCCGCTCGCGCTCGGCGGCCACGAGGGTCAAGAGCTCCGCGCGGCTCGCGACGCCGAGGTCGAGGAGCGCGCGCATGTAACCGTCGACGCAGCCGCGCGCGCGCGACAGGCGCGCGTGGTTGCCGCCGGCGGACGACGCGGCGAGGGTGCTTCGAAACATGGACCGGAGCTCGTCGAGCGCCTCAGCTTTCGTCAGCATGGAAATCCCCATAAACGAGGACGTGCACAAGGGCCAAAGAAGTGCGAGCGCGAGCGCGGCCGGGAGTCAATCGTACATACACCTTCCGCGCGGTAGCACCGCACCCACAGGACGCGCCCGGCCGTCATCGTTAACGTGGCGTTCGGCCCGGCGCTGCTGTAGAGGGACGCTCTAAGGTATGCAGGCCGACGCCGACGCCCGCGCCTTCGATGCCGTGTCGGAGCATCC
>Ga0070738_10007874_pt1 | contig 10459 bp, 7 predicted proteins | sample Coa_R2_2_FD_66446 | JGI IMG/M metagenome (GOLD analysis project Ga0070738, IMG submission 66446) | Surface soil microbial communities from Centralia Pennsylvania, which are recovering from an underground coalmine fire - Coalmine... | ecosystem: Environmental > Terrestrial > Soil > Unclassified ... | reverse complement strand
CCCATGCAGCCAACCCAGTAGAGCACGTCGGCGTCGGGATTCTCCGCCATCAGAGGCACGCCGAGACCGGCGGCCCACTCCGCGCGCCTGTCGTTGTTGATCTCCCAGGGATTGCCGTTGCGCTCGATGTTATTGAATAGCGACGTGACCTCGGATGGAAAATCGCTCTCCTCCATCACCAGATGACGGCGCATATCGACGATCTTCGGTACATGCTCAATAGAGACGGGACAGATCTCCATGCAGGCCATGCAGGTCGTGCAGGCCCATAGGGCATCCGTGGATATAATGCCGCCGACCATCGGCCTCGCCTCTGCTTCATGTCCATTATGCCCGTTGGTGGAGTGGCGGGCCTCGATATCGAAGAAGTCGTATTTAGCGAAAAACGAGTCTTTGCCGAGAATCTCATCGTCGTGCTCGAAGAGCGATTCCTTTACGCCCAGAATGATCTCTTTCGGGAAGAGTGGCTTGCCGGTGTTGGTCGCGGGGCAGACCGTATTGCAGCGGCCACACTCGGTACAGGCGTAGCCATCAAGCAACTGCTTCCATGTAAACTGCTCGGCTTTGGAGACCCCGTAATCCTCGCGCTCCTCGATGTTCTCCATGAGAGGTAGAGCGCCTTTAGGATTGTAGTTGCGCAGGAAGACGTTAAAGGGTGTAGCCATCAGGTGCAGGTGCTTGGAGCGCGGCAGGTAAATCAGAAAAGCCAGCACGCTGATGATGTGCGTCCACCAGAAGACGCGGAAGAGAACAATATCTGTGCTCTGACTCAGACCGCTGAACCACGAGCCGATGAACGCGCCCAACGGCGACCAGATGGCTCCCCCGCTCGCGGCATACTGAAAGCCCTCGACGAAGGCCAGAGTAATCAGCACCACAGCGATCCAGCCGAGAATAATATAGCCATCCCAGGGGCCATGCAGGAAGCTCGAAAGCTGCCGGGGTCGTACAACCGCGCGCCGGATGGTGAAGAGGATCAGTGCGAGCAGAACAAGAACGATAAATGTATCCAGCAGAATAGCGAATATGGGACTGGTGCCGATTAGCGGCAGAACGCCGTTGAAGGCGCCGAGCATCAGGTTGAGCAGGCCGAATTGAACGATGATGAAGCCCCAGAAGGTAAAAAAGTGCGCCAGGCCGGGAACAGGATCGCGCAGCACACCGCTCTGACCCAGAACGACCAGCAAAAATGCGCCGATGCGATCAGCAATATGATCGCCGCGATTTTCTGGCCGCGCCTTCACCAGCAGGGCGATAAGCTTGCCCACGCGCAGGCCGAAGAGGACGAGCGCAGCTATAAAGAGTATCACGAAGATCGTGGTGCCGATCCAGCCCCCGGTAGGCGAAATGACAGGGGGTGTCATGCTGAAAAACCTCCATCCAGGCAAGGAAAGATGCCCGCAAGGGGCATCTCTACATTAAGTTGCCCCTGTCCCGGGCAATCCCTGCCTGAAAATGCCCCGCATGGCGGGCCACCTTATTACGATTTGCGCCGTTTCACTTCTTCTGTGAGTCTGGGCAGAATGGTCAACACATCACCGACAACACCGAAATCAGCAATTGAGAAGATGGGGGCATGTTCATCCTTATTGATGGCAACAATGTATTTGGAACCCTTCATGCCGGCCAGATGTTGAATAGCGCCGCTGATGCCGCAGGCAATATACAGCGTAGGTTTGACGGTCTTGCCCGTCTGCCCGACCTGGTAGCTGTAGGGAAGCCAGCCGGCATCCACAATAGCGCGCGTTGCTCCGGGCGCGCCGCCCAGGGCCGCGGCCAGTTCCTCGACGAGATGGTAGTTCTCTGCCTTGCCCAGCCCGCGCCCTCCACTGACGACCACATTCGCATCCTCCAGAGCGGGACCTTCGCTGGCGACCTCGACGGTATCGAGGATCTTGATCGCCTGCGCGCCGGCGCTCACGGAGACGTTGAGCGTCTCGATCTCAGGTGTGCGGCCCTCGTAGCGCTCCAGGCCGAAGGCTTTGGCCCGCGTGAGCACGATGCCAGCGCCGTGCGCGAGCGTTGCCGTCACGACGTTCTCGCCGCCCCAGGGTACCGTAACCTTGAGTGTGTCACTCTCGAAGGCAAGATCGGTAGCGTCGGTAATCAGCCCCAGGCCGTTGCGCACGCTCAGGCGCGCGGCGATATCGCGCAGATCGTAGGTCGTGGCGAACAGGAGCAGCGCCGGCTGATGATCTTTGAGCAGCGCACTGATGGTCTCAACGGCGGGCAGCGTCAGATAATTATCGTAAACTGCGTCGGCGTGGACGTAGACCTTCTCGGCGCCATACTCACCGAGCGTCGGCGCGACGTCGGCGGCGGCGGCACCAAGCACAACGGCCTCGGCGCGGCCCAGTTTCGCAGCCTTACCCAGAACTTCTAGCGAGGAGCGAACGGGCTGCCCGTTCTCCAGTTCAACCAGCACCAAAATACTCTGTGGCATATCTACTCTCTCCTCCTCAAAGCTAAATCAGCTGGTAACGCTGCAAGAAGTCGGCGATAGCCTGCGCCGCGTTGCCATCGTCTTTTATCACCTGGCCCGCCGGGCGCTCTTCTACCTTGCCAATTGTCAACACGCGCTCGCGCGCTCCCGCCTCACCCACCTGTGAGGCATCGATATCGAGATCGGCCAGGCTCAACTGGCTGAACGGCTTCTTTTTCGCGCCCATGATACCCTTCATCGTAGGATAGATGGCCTCGAAAGAGCCGCTGGCGATTGTTACCACGGCCGGCAAGGGACATTCGACGGTTTTATATCCTGTCGGAATGACGCGCTTGACAATGGCTTTTGAACCCTCAACCCTGACTTCGCGCGCGAAGGTCAGTTGCGGTATGCCCAGAAATTCGGCGATGCCGCCGGGGACCATGCCGGTATAGCCATCGGTGCTCTCAGTCGAGCAGAAAACCAGTTCCGCGCCCTCTTTCTTCAGTACGGCGGCCAGCACGCGCGCGGTTGCGATAGCGTCGGAGCCAGCCAGGGCGGGATCGCTCACCAGGATGGCGCGGTCAGCGCCCATCGCCAGGCAGCGGCGCAGCGCCTCCTGCGCGCTCGCCGGTCCCATGCTCACCGCCGTCAGTTCACTATTGCCAATCGTGTCACGCAGCTTGATCGCGGCTGAGATTGTGCTTTCGTCGCCGGGATCAAGGACCAGCGAAATCCCGCTGCGCACAAGACGTTTGGTATCTGGATCGAGCTTGCTAATCGTGGTGTTCGGATCGGGTACTTGCTTTATGCAGACAAAGATCTTCATCGTTTAAGCGCCTCGTCTCTCTATAAAGTCAGGACGTAGGAGAAAGGGGAAACAACAGCGTTTCCCTGGGCTATTTTATTGTACCTGCCTGGAAAAGAGCGTGTCAACGCAACCAGCTAACACTCGCCGTAGCTACAGGCGACGGCGCGCCAGAAATGAGGTGATCACGGCGGCAAAACCTGCCACGCATAACGGCAGCCCCGCCTGCGTACTGTGCGTCGCCATCCAGAGCAGAACGCCGGCGATCTCCAGCAGCAGGCCGCCGACGAAGAGCAGCACAATCGCCAGGGGCGAACTTTCAAACGGCCTGCTGATCTCCTGCCGGCCATAGACGACAGGTGCCGGGCGCGGCTCAATATCTCCTGCCTCATCGGCGAAGGCGACTCCGGCTGCCGGGGCATGGCTCTCGATGGCCGAGCGCAATGCAGCGTAGAGATCTTCGATCTTGCGGCGCGGCGCGCGAATGTAGACCTTGCGCTGGCCGTCGCTGACCAGCAGTTCGCGAAAGAGTGGCTCGTATGCTTTCTGGCGCAGCGAGACGGTGGTAATATCAGCGAGGGGAAGCGCGTCGAGGAAGAGGCGTTCGCGCGGGAAGCTGACATAGTAATAGCCCATGAGGCGCTGATTGGTCAGCACGATATCGCAGGGAATGCTGTGCCGCTGCCGCCCGTTATCCCAGATGGCCGGTAGCGCGAAAAGCGGCTGCTCATCCGCCTGCAACTGCTTGCGCAAGCCTTTAAGAGATGATAAGATTTTTTCTGCTGTTTTTGTGCTAGCAGACAAGAGCGAACGTAACCCTTTCTTGCATGATTGCCTCTTCACCTGCTGGAGATTATAGCACAATATGAGGAGATAGCATGACGGAAACGATCAGAGCCGCGCGCGTCGAAGATGCGGCGGGGATAGCGCGCGTGCATGTCGATACCTGGCGCACGACCTATAAGGGTATTGTGCCTGAAGAATACCTGGCGAACCTCTCATACGAGCAGAGCGAACACATGTGGGCGCGCGGTTTGAGCAATCCTGCCCGGGAGCCTTTTTATTCTGTCGCCGAAAATGAGCAGGGGCAGATCGTCGGTTTTGTAGTAGGAGGACCGGAGCGCAGGCACGACGTTGAGTATCCAGCCGAACTTTACGCCATCTATATTCTCGAAGAGTACCAGGGGCGCGGACTTGGCCGCCGTCTCACGCATGAGCTGGTGAAGAGTCTCCTGGGGGCTGGCATGGATGCTATGCTGGTATGGGTGCTGGCGGAGAATCCGTTCCGCCGCTTTTATGAGGCGCTGGGCGGCCAGTATGTACGCACGGAGCAATTTGAACTTGGAGGGACCATGCTCGATGAAGTGGCCTATGGCTGGCGCGATATTCGCACGCTCTTGAAGCGTTCAGAGTAGAGAATTTGTTACGTCCCTGCCTCTCGTTTCGTGTTCCTTCTATCCCATCTCGTGCTGCGATCAGGAATGAATGACAAAGGGGGTGAACATATGGACCCGGGAAAGGAGGCGGTTGAAAGCCGATCTAACGTATCGAAGGACTCTACCAGACCGGCTCCCAGGACCAGCAAAAAGGTTTCCGATCACCTGGCGAATGAGCGTACCTTCCTGGCATGGATCCGCACGGGCCTTGCCACCATCACCTTTGGCTTCGTCGTAGAGCGCTTTGGACTGCTGGTGCGCGAGTTGGGTCTTAGAGGTGTTCCAGTCAACTCCTTCCACTATTCTGCTCTCATAGGCGTCAGCTTAACGATTCTTGGCATTATTATGATGATTGCCGCTCTCGTCAACTTCCTGAACATCCGCTTCTCTATCGATAGGGAGGACTTCCACCCGCAGATCGGTTTCTCCATCATCCTGACGGTTTTAGCCTGCCTTATCGGTTTGTTGCTCGCTTACTATCTTCTTGCTACTGCCTGAACCAGTTCATCCTTATCCTCTCTGCCGGGTGCTTGCGCGGCTTTGCCGCGCAAGCGGTGTATGTGATCTTGCTGAAAATGCGCGAAGCGCATTTTCAGCAAGATCACATAGGGCCAGCGTCGCAGGCGCGAGCAAGCGAGAGTGGCGGAAATCAAAAAGTTTGATAGTATTGCACTCAAACTTCTTGCAATAGCCATATCAATGTGGTATATTGTCTCTAAACAAAGCATACTACAGAAGCGAGGACGGCGACGTATGAGCTTAGAGCGAATAATAGAGCGACTTACAGATAAAGCGCGAGAAGCTGTTCATGATGCATCCGAACTGGCTGGCAAGTATAACCACAGCCAGATCGAGCCTGAGCACTTGCTGCATACGCTGCTGGAGCAGGAGGGTGGTGTAGCGCAGCAGGTCATTCAGAAGGCGGGCGGCAGCCTTGCAGCGGCGCGGCGCAGCGTCGAGAAGGAGCTTGAGCGTATGCCGCGTGTCTATGGCGGCAGCGAGCCAGGCGTCTCACCGCGTCTGCGCAGGGTGCTGGAGGATGCCTGGAATGAGATGAACAAGTTCAAGGATGAGTATCTGAGCGTAGAGCATCTGCTGCTCGCCATGTTTGATAGCGATGGCGGCGTGCAGCGCGCTTTGCAGGCCGCGGGTGTCACCCGTGAGCAGGCGTTGCAGGCACTCACCGCCATTCGTGGAGCGCAGCGCGTCACCGATCAGAACCCGGAGGGAAAATACCAGGCCCTGGAAAAATATGGGCGCAACCTGACCGAACTGGCGCGCCAGGGCAAGCTCGATCCGGTCATCGGGCGCGATGAAGAGATCCGGCGCGTGATCCAGGTATTGAGCCGGCGCACCAAAAACAACCCCGTGCTGATCGGCGAGCCGGGCGTTGGCAAGACCGCCATCGTCGAGGGCCTGGCGCAGCGCATTGTGCGCGGAGACGTGCCCAGGACGCTGGCGGATAAGCAGGTCATCACGCTCGACCTGGGCGCGCTGGTGGCCGGCGCCAAATACCGTGGCGAATTTGAGGAGCGGCTGAAAGCCGTGCTCAAGGAAGTAACGAGCGCTGAGGGCGGCATCATCCTCTTCATCGACGAACTGCATACGCTGGTAGGGGCAGGAGCCGCTGAGGGCGCGATGGACGCCTCGAATATGCTCAAGCCGATGCTGGCGCGCGGCGAACTGCACTGCATCGGCGCGACCACCCTTGACGAGTACCGCAAGCATATCGAGAAGGATGCCGCGCTGGAGCGCCGCTTCCAGCCGGTAATGGTCGATCAGCCCACGGTGGAGGATACCATCAGCATCCTGCGCGGGCTGAAGCAGCGCTACGAGGTGCATCACGGTGTGCGTATCCAGGACAGCGCGCTGGTGGCCGCCGCCGTGCTCTCCAATCGCTACATCACGGATCGTTTCCTGCCCGATAAAGCCATCGATCTCATCGATGAGGCCGCCAGCCGCCGCCGCGTTGAGCTTGATAGCAAGCCGGCGGAGATCGATGCGCTGGAGCGGCGCATCCTCCAGTTGCAGGTGGAGCAGCAGGCGCTCAAGAAGGAGAAGGATCCGGCCAGCCGCGAACGACTGGAGAAGATCGAGCGCGAGATTGCCAATTTGCAGGAGCAGTTGCATGCATTGAATCTCCAGTTGGAGCGTGAGCGCGAGCCGATAGAGGAGATTCGCCGCCTCAAGCAAGAACTGGACGCGGCGCAGGTCGAGTACGAGAAGGCCGAGCGTGTCTACGATTATGAAGCGATGCAGCGCTTGAAATATGAGACCATTATGGAGCTTGAGAAGCGCATCAAGGAGCAGGAGGAGAGGCTCAAGGACCTGCAAAGCACGCGCATGCATAAGGAAGAAGTGGATGCCGAGGACGTGGCCGAAATCGTCTCGAAATGGACGCACATCCCCGTCTCCAGGCTGATGGAGGCCGAGGTGCAAAAATTGCTCACGATGGAGGACCGGCTGCGTGAGCGCGTTGTGGGACAGGACGAGGCATTGCAGGCCGTCTCGGATGCGATTCGCCGTTCGCGGGCAGGGCTGCAAGATCCGAACCGCCCACTGGCGAGTTTCCTGTTCCTGGGGCCAACCGGTGTGGGCAAGACCGAGCTGGCGCGCGCGCTGGCCGAGTTCCTTTTCGACAACGAACAGGCGATGGTGCGCATCGATATGTCGGAGTACATGGAGAAGCACACGGTCTCGCGACTCATCGGCGCGCCGCCAGGCTATGTTGGCTACGAAGAGGGCGGCCAGTTGACCGAGGCGGTGCGGCGCCATCCCTACAGCGTCATACTGCTCGATGAAATCGAGAAGGCGGCCCCCGATGTCTTCAACGTCCTGCTACAACTGCTCGACGATGGACGCCTCACCGATGGGCAGGGGCGCACCGTCGATTTCAAGAACACGGTCATCATTATGACCAGTAACGTCGGCACCTCCTGGCTGCAAGAGTTCGACGGCATGGACGAGGATGAGATCCAGCGCGCGATACGCCCGCGCCTGCGTGAAGAGGGCTTCCGGCCCGAGTTTATCAACCGCATCGACGAGATCATCATCTTCCACCAGCTTAAACGCGATCAGATCAAGCGTATCGTTGATATCCAGGTCAATCGCCTGCGCCCGCGCCTAGCGGAGCGGCATATCACGCTCTACCTGAGCGATGAGGCGCGAGAGTTGCTGGCTACCGAAGGCTACGATCCTCAATTTGGCGCGCGCCCGCTCAAGCGCGTGATTCAGAAAGAGGTCGAGAACCGTGTCGCGCGCTCGCTGCTCGATGGGACCATTCGCGATGGCGATATGGTTGTTTTCTCAGCCAGGCATGGCGCTCTGGTGATTGTTCCGGTGCGCTATGTCAATGGCGGCAGGGGCGTCATCGATGAGCAGCAGGTTGTGACGCGTGTGGTAGCTGGCATCGCGAACGGCAACATTCTCGATGGCGATGTGGTGAAGATCGGAGCGAGGGACGGTAAAAGCGTGATGGTCGTGGTGCGCTATAGCCCCGCCGCCAGGAGCTTCCCGGCCAACGAGCGCTGGGAGATCGAGTCCCGCGTGGATCGCGATATCGCCGATGGGGCGCTGCAAGATAAAAGTTCGGTCAAGATCGATGCCCAGGATAGAAAACTGGTATTGACAACGGTAACGCCGGTATAAGGATCATGCTGTGTGCATAGATGCTCGCTATAGCGAGCATCCACGCACACAGCATGATTTCTGTATTTTTACGAGAGACCCACATGCGCCAGAGGCGCGCCACCGCCCATGAAAAAGGAGTAGAATGAGCGTGGATGTTTTCATCGTCGCAGATCGGCTTTCTCTTTGGTGTCATGAACCCGAACGAGAGACTGATCAGGGGCACAACCAGGCACCACCGTCTGTCGCAGCTCGGTCCTTTCGAGCCAGCACGTAGAGGAGAATCTTGTGCGCCTTGTGCCCCCTTTGAGGCATCTGAGATTCGCTTTGAGAGGGAAGACATGGAACTGGTTTACCGACGTTGCTGTGGCATCGACATCCACAAGAAAACCATCGTCGCCTGTCTGATCACTGAGACAGAAAGCGGGCAGCGTCACAAAGAACTGCGCACGTTTCGCACGGTCACGAGCGAACTGCTTGTACTCTTAGACTGGCTCAAAGCCGCGGCCTGCACCCACGTCGCAATGGAAAGTACGGGGGTCTACTGGAAACCCATCTACAACATCCTGGAAGGCCATTTCGAGTTGCTCGTCGTCAATGCTCAGCACATCAAGGCAGTTCCAGGCAGGAAAACGGATGTCCGGGATGCCGAGTGGATTGCCGATCTGTTGCAACATGGTCTGCTCAAGGGCAGTTACATTCCTCCGGCTCCCCAGCGGGAATTGCGCGAGTTGACGCGCTACCGGGTCAGCCTGGTGCAAGAACGAGCGCGAGCGGTCAATCGCTTGCAGAAGACCTTAGAAGACACCAACCTCAAATTGGGAGATGTGGCGACCGATATCATGGGGAAGTCAGCGCGGGCCATGTTAGAGGCGCTTCTGGCAGGGCAAACCGATCCTGGCAAGTTGGCTGATCTGGCACGGGGGAGACTCAAAGCCAAACGTGCTCAACTCGAAGAAGCCCTGGTTGGGACCGTGAAACCGCATCATCGCTTCATGCTCAGTGAACAACTGGTCTTGATTGACACGCTCGATGAAGCGATTGAGCGAGTCAGCCAGGAAATCGCGCTCCGTCTTGATCCGCCTCCAGATCCGCAGGAAGGGGAACCGGAGCATCAGGCAGAATCCAATCAGCAGGCAGAGGCGGCTCAAGCTGGCGCCTCTGCCCAGGAGCCGGAGCCCGAGCAGAAGAAGCCAGGACTTTCCTGGAAAGAAGCAGTCGCCTTCCTTGACAGCATTCCTGGCATCAATCAACGGGCGGCGGAAGGTATCCTGGCAGAAATTGGCATTGACATGTCTCGCTTCCCGACGGCTGGTCATTTAGCTTCGTGGGCGGGCATGTGCCCTGGCAACAATGAGAGCGCAGGGAAACGACTCTCGGGCAAAACGCGCAAGGGCAGTCCCTGGCTGCGCAAATTGCTGGTGGAGGCGGCTCATGCGGCAGCTCATGCAAAGAACACCTATCTTTCTGCCTTCTACCATCGCATCAAGGCCCGAGGCGGAGGCAAACAAGCGATGATCGCAGTCGGCCATGCAATCCTGGTCGCTATTTACTACATGCTCAGCCGCAACCTCAGCTACCAGGAGGTAGGCGGCAACTACTTTGACGAACACGACCGACAGGCCGTTGAGAAACGGTTGGTTCGCCGTCTGGAGAAATTAGGCTATCAGGTCTCCTTAGAGCCTGCAACACAGGTCGCCTGATGGACAGGCTCTAAGGAGACTTTTTCAGAGGAGAAGAAGGCTGGCGCGCGGCAGCGCCGCGCGCCAGCCTTCTTCTCACCCCACGACGCTGTTTCCCGGCCTTTCCAACAACAGGATGTGGATAGCAGGCGGCGGCAGTGTTCCCTTCTCTCACCCCGGCGACGTTTCCCTGCCTTCCCAACAACGGGAGTAGATGGAGGCGGCGGCAGTGTTCTCTTCTCACCCCACGACGCTGTTTCCCTGCCTTCCCAACAACGGGAGTAGATGGAGGCGGCGGCAGTGTTCTCTTCTCACCCCACGGCGACGTTTCCCTGCCTTCCCAAGAGCGGGAGTAGATGGAGGCGCCTGGCGCAGCCAGGCGCCTCCATCTACTCCCGTTGTTGGGAGCGCTGAGGCTCGCTTGCGAGCCGCGCGCGTCAGAAGCAGTAAAGGAAAAGGGCTGGTAATGGGATGGTAACAGTCT
>Ga0070738_10007872_pt1 | contig 10461 bp, 4 predicted proteins | sample Coa_R2_2_FD_66446 | JGI IMG/M metagenome (GOLD analysis project Ga0070738, IMG submission 66446) | Surface soil microbial communities from Centralia Pennsylvania, which are recovering from an underground coalmine fire - Coalmine... | ecosystem: Environmental > Terrestrial > Soil > Unclassified ... | reverse complement strand
GCCGCTTCCGAGACCGTCACCGAGGTGGTGGTCTCGCCCACCGCCATCGTCACATTCAACGACTGAACCTGCTCGCCATTGACGACCACCTCGTCGATCGTCTTGGTGGCGAAGCCGGTCTTTTCCACGGACATGGAATAAGCGCCGGGCGGCAGGGCGGCGATCGCGTAGGCTCCGGTTTCGTTGCTCTTCGTGGTGCGGACGATATTCGTTTCCTTGCTGGTCAGCTTGATGGTCGCGTCCGGCACGGCCCCGCCGGTCGCATCGGAGATCACGCCCTGAATGCCGGCGCGGTACTGAGCCAGCGCCGCGGCCGCGAACAGCAGTCCGCACAGCGCCAGGCGCTGAGTGATGGCTTTTGTCATGTGAACCTCTCTTACCTGGAGACCCCGGTCGGAATGGCGGCGCCACGCGGCGGCCTGCCATTTCTACTAAATCGTTTTAGCAACAATAATATATTTCAGTGCTGCGGGGCTGTCAAGAGGCCGGAGCCGGCGCCTCAGAGCCGGTGGAAAGCCACTCTTTCGATCGCGATCGGCGTCCCGGATTTGAAGCGCGCCCGCAGCACCACCTGAAACCACGGCGGGATGCCGCCGGGCTGCGCGCGCATCCAGCGGACGAACGGCGTGACGTACTCGGGCCGCGTCATGAACTCAACGGCGGCGCGGGTGCTTTCCGTCGAGCTGCCCGCCAGCATGAGCATCTCGCCGGTGCGGTGCAATCCCGGAAGGCGCGAGATGAGCGCGTGGCCTTCTTCCAGATTGGCCTGGCCGGGCACGAACTTCTCCTCGAAGTCCGCCGGCTCGCCGGGCCGCGGATGCAGGTTGCGGACGCGCGCGTGGCTGATTTCGAAGTCCTGCTGCACCGGCAGATCGAGCGTCTGCACGTTGTACTTCGGCGGACCGAGAAAGATGACGTTGAACCGCGAAATGTCCTCCCAGTTCACCTGGTTGCTGGTGCGGAGCGCGAGGTCGCGGCCGCGCGGCAGCAGCAGCCGCGCCAGCTCGAAAGCCCCCTGCGCCTCGCCGACGCCGGTGTAGGGAAACGCCGGGGCGGCCGCGCTGCCGCCCAAAGCACGCTCGACGCTCCGCACCGAATCCGCCTGCGCGGCGCTATCCCACGTATTCAGAGCGGGATCGCGGAAGAACGAGCTGCCGATTTTCTCGAACAGCGGCGTGCCGATCACGACCAGAATGGGTCTCGATCCGGCCAGCAGCGGTTTCCATAGCTCCTCCATCTCGGCATTCCAGCCCTCGGCCACGGGACCGGGAGCGACGCCCGGCCGCACGCGCGCAATGTACCAGCCGGCCGCGAGCAAGCCGGCTAAAATCGCCACGCCACCGGCGATTGCCCACCAGTGCCGCGGGTTCCGCGCCGGCCGCGCGGCAGCGGGTTCCGCCGCGATCACCTCCCGGGGCCGGAACTCCAGGCGGAAATGACCCTTGGGCAGCTCGACAATCCAAGGGTCATGCTGGCCTTCGGTCCGGTAGTACTCGTCCAGCTTCTGCCGCAGTTTTCCCGCCTGGACCCGCACCGAGGAATCGGTCTGCGGGTCATAATCCGCGGGTTTGCCGAATGCCTGCACCCCGATCGTGTATTCCTTGGGGTCGGCCTCGGAATCCTCGACGGCCTGCCGCCCCAGGTAGTCCAGAAGCCGCTTCAGCACCTCGGTATTGCGGAAGGTGCGGCTCTCCAGGATCGTGCGGACCTGGGCGGCGCGGCCATCTGGGGTTACGTTCACGGTGGCGGAACTCACTGAAAACCTTAAGTTACCACGGTGAATATCCGGTGAATTTCCGCCAGTTTCTTGACGGGTTCGGCGCGCGGTCCGACACTCGGAGTGAACCCAGCATGAGCCTCCGCTGTCTCCTCCTCGCCGCCGCGTGCGCGTCCGCGCTGGCCGCCGCCCCCCGCATCGAGAAAACCATCGACCGCGACTGGACCTTTCAATATGCCCCGCAGCCGGAGCCGAACCTCGCGGCAGCCCGGCCGGATTTCGACGACGGACACTGGCAGGCGATCGCGATACCTCACACCTGGAGCACCTACGAGACCAGCGGGGACCTCCATCCCTTCATCCGCTCCGCGGCCGAGCGCGACGACTCCTACTGGTGGTACGGCTGGGGATGGTACCGGAAGCGGCTGGTCATCGGCAAGGAATACGCCGGGCGGCTCATCGCGATCGAGTTCGATGGGGTGCAGAAGTATTCCCGGATCTACTTCAATGGCGAGCTGGTGGGCGAGCACAAAGGCGGCTACACCAGCTTTTCCGTGGATGTGACGAAGCAGGTGAAGTTCGGGCAGGAAAATGTCCTGGCCGTGCAGGTATCGAACCGCCGCGACGACGATTTCGGCCACATTCCGCCCATGACGGCCGGCAATTTCGATGTTTACGGCGGCATCTACCGCGATGTCCGGCTGGTCATCCGGGACCGCCTGTCGATCCCGTTCCAGGGCTCGGCGGAGCAGGAGGGCGGCACCTTCGTCACCACGCCGGAGGTGAGCGCCCAACGGGGAACGGTGGACGTCCGCACCTGGGTCCGAAACGACTACCCCGAAGCCCGCGACTGCGTCCTGGTCACGACGGTCCGCGACGCCGCGGGCCGCACCGTGCTCCAGGCGACCGCGCGGGAGCGTATCGCGCCCGGCGAGTTGCACGAGTTCCACCAGGCGGTGGGCGCGGTCGATCATCCGCAGCTCTGGTCGCCGGATCATCCGTACCTGTACAGCGTCACCAGCGAAGTCCGCGACGGCAGCCGCGCGACCGATACCTACCGCTCGCCGCTCGGCTTCCGCTGGTTTTCCTGGAACCATGCGGAAAAGCGGCTCTATCTGAACGGCGCGAAGCTGGTGCTGCGCGGCATCAACCGGCACCAGGAGTACCCGTGGCTCGGCGACGCCATCCCCAAGTGGATCCACGAGCACGACCTCGAAGATATCCGCCACAACATGGGGCTATATTTCCAGCGCACGGTCCACTACCCGAATGACCCCTACGTTTACGATCTCTCCGACCGGCTCGGCATCATCACCATCGAAGAGCTGCCCAATATCAAGGACATCCCCTTCGGCCGGGACGTGCAGCGGAGCATGCTGACGGAGGCGATCCGCCGCGACCGCAACCATCCCAGCATTTTCATCTGGTCGATCGGCAACGAGACCGACCACCCGGCCGATTCCGCGTGGGCGCATGCCGAGGACACCACCCGCATCATCTATTTGCGGCGCGGCGAAAACGGCGGCGATTTCGTGCAGCTCACGGATGCCGACCTGCCGATCGAAAACCTGCTCCGCTGCACCGTTCGCGGCTGGTACACGAGCGACGACCGCGATTTCGGCCCCGCCACGCGCAATCCCGAAAGCGGCCAGATCACCGGCACCGAGCTCTGGCAGCACGAGACCGACGCGCGCAGCCCGAAGCTGGCGGATGACAACGTGGTAGTCTGGCTCTACGCCGACCACGGCGCCGACAGAGAATACAAAAACTCGCCCCTGCTCCACATCAACCCCAAGGGCTGGACCGATATGTACCGCTTCCCCAAGTACGTCTACTTTCTGTGGCAGGCGAATTTCACGGCGAAGCCCATGGCGTATATCCTGCCGCACTACTGGCGCGAGCAGTACCTGGGGCAGCGCAAGCCCATCGTGGTCGATTCCAATTGCGACGAGGTTACGCTGAAGGTGAACGGCGCGACCATCGGCACGGCGCGCCCGTCGGCCGCTAACAACCACAGCGTTACGTTCGACAACGTCGAGATCCGGCGCGGAACGATTTCCGTCGAGGGCCGCAAGGACGGCGAGCGCATCACGTATTCCCAGACGATGGCAGGCAAGCCCGCGCGGCTGATTCTTAAGGCTTCCGCGCCCACGATTCCCGCCGACCGCTCCGGGATCGACATCCTCTCCGCAGACATCGTCGATGCCGCGGGAGTGCACGTCTACGGCGCCCGGCCGCCACTCACCTGGACCGTGACAGGCCCGGCGACGCTGGTGGGCCCCGCGGTGTACGAATCGGATTTCGACAAGAAAGAGGCCATGGAGGGCACGATGTACATCGACGCGCCCGTGGCCAATCTGGTCCGGTCGACCGCCACGCCCGGCGCCATTCACGTCAAGGTGTCCGCCCCCGGCCTCGAACCCGCCGACGTGACCGTTTCTTCCGTTGCGCCGCCGGATGACCGCGTGCCCGGCATCACCGAGCCGCCAGTCGCGGATCGCGGGCGCGTCCACGTCTCGCGCGTCCAGAGCTTCCAGCCGGTGAAGGTTACGGGCAAGCTGAAATTTTCGGCGGACGCCAAGCCCGGCTGGGCGCTCGATGAGCAGCGCCGGAAGATCAAATCGACGCTGTTCGTGCCCGATCCGCTGCCGGCGCTCGAAACCGAAAACTACGGCCAGTTCGAGCCGGCGCCCGGCGTGGTCGCCGAGCGCGTCAGCTATGCGACGGCATACGGTTTGCGAATCCCGGCGATCGTCTACCGGCCGAAGCAACTGCCGGCGGCGAAAATGCCGGGGTTGATCGTGGTGAACGGCCACGGCGGCGACAAGTACAGTTGGTATGCCTTCTACGCCGGCATCCTCTACGCGCAGGCTGGAGCCGTGGTTCTCACCTACGATCCGATCGGCGAAGGCGAGCGTAACGCGCAGCGCAAGAGCGGCACGCGGCAGCACGACCGTAATGTGGATCCGCCGGAAATGGCGCGCCGCATGGGCGGGCTGATGATGACGGACGTCATGCAGGCCACCTCCTACCTGGCGCAGCGGACGGATGTCGACCCCAAACGGCTCGGCGCAGTCGGGTATTCGATGGGATCGTTCGTACTCGGCCTCGCCTGCGCGGTCGAGACGCGGCTGAACTCCTGCGTGCTGACGGGCGGCGGCAACCTCGACGGCCCCGGCGGATACTGGGACTCCAGCAGCAAGAAGATGTGCCAGGCGATCCCGTACCAGTCGCTCGCGTTTCTCGGCGACCGCGGCGCGGCGCTCTACAATCTGCACGCGAATCGCGGCGCCACCCTGATCTTCAACGGCTCGGCCGATGAAGTGGTGGACATCGAAAAGACCGGCGGCGCTGCGTTCTTCGAGGACCTCCGCAAGCGCGTGATCGCTCTCCACGGCAGCGACCGCAACGTCTTCGATTTCGGCTTCAACCCCGGCAGCAGCCACCGCCCGTATTTTCTGACGCGCCCCGTCGCGCTGTGGCTCGAAAAGCACCTGCAATTCCCCAACTGGACGGCGGAATCGATCGCCCGCATGCCGGAGACGCACATTTCGGAATGGGCCTCGCAGAACGGCGTACCCATGGACAAGCTTTACGCGACGGAAGCGCGGGAGGGAGGCACGCGCGCGCTGGGTAGCGGCATTCCCAATGTGCCGCACGACCAGCTCGACGCCCTCCCGCGCCAGCGCTGGGACGAGGACAAAGAGAAGTACATTTACGAAACATGGCTCAAGAACGCCAGACCGTAATCCGCGCCGCCGCAGCGCTTCTCACCGCGGCCGTGGCGGTGTGCGCCGCCGATTTCGACGTGAAATCCTACGGCGCGGCGGGCGACGGCCGCACGCTCGATACCGCGGCCATCCAGAAGGCCATCGACGCCGCGGGCGCGCACGGCGGCACGGTGGTGTTCCCGGCCGGCCGGTTCCTGAGCGGCACGATCACGCTCCGCTCCAACGTCACGCTGCACCTTTCTCCTGGCGCTGTCCTGCTGGGCAGCACGCGCATGGCGGACTACAATCCCAAGCATCTGATCTATGCGACAGGCGTCGAAAATATCGCGATCGAAGGCGGCGGAACGATCGACGGCCAGGGCGACGCCTTCCTCGATCAAAACCTCAAGCCGCTTCCCCGCCCCAGCCCGCTCATCGAGATCTGGGATTCGCGCAACGTCCGCATCGAGGACATCACCATCCGCCGCGCGCCCGCCTGGACGATCCATCCCAAAAATTGCGACGGCGTCAAAATCCGCGGCATCGAACTGCTGAACAATCTGCGCGGCATCAACACGGACGGCATCGACATCGACTCGACGCGAAACGCGATCGTTTCCGACAGCCACATCGAAGCGGGCGACGACTGCATCGTGCTCAAGACAACCAACCGCGGCGCGGCGCCCATCGAACCGACGGAAAACGTGACCGTCACCAACTGCGTGCTGGTCAGCGCGGCCTCCGCTCTCAAGCTCGGCACCGAGAGCTACGGCGATTTCCGGCACTGCGTATTCTCCAACTGCGTGATCCGCGATTCCCGCACCGGCATCGCCCTGCTCGCGATGGACGGCGGCACGATGGAGGACATCCGCTTCCAGAACATTGTGATGACCACGCTGCCGAAGTGGGGCCAGGGCGTGGAGTGGCCGATTGCCGTCGAAGTCGACAAGCGCGCGGCCGGCTCCCGCCTCAGCCAGATCCGCGACGTCGCGTTCAGTGACCTCACGATGTACACCAAGGGCCGCGTGCTGGCGCAGGGGCTGCCCGAAAGCCCCATCGAAAACCTGAGCTTTCGCAACATCCTGATGCGGATGACGGGTTATGAGGAGATCGCCCGGGTGAAGAAGATGAGCGGCGGCGCCAAGCGCGGCCTCGCCGGTCTTCCGGACTACGGCCCCACCCCGGCGGCCATGATATTCGCTTATATCCACGGACTCGCGCTGGACGGCTTCGGCACTCTCTGGCCCGCCGGCGCGGGTCCGGAGCGCGCCGCCGTATTCGGCGATCGTTTGCAAGACGTTTGGATTTCCGGCCACCGCGATACGCGGACCATTCATATCGAAAACTCCACTGAGGTTCATCCATGAAACGCATCCTGGCAATTGCCACGCTGCTCCTGCCGGCCCTGCTGCCGGCCCAGGACACCGGTAGCCTGTACGGCACCGTAACCGATCCCGCCGGCGCGGTCGTGCCGAACGCGGAAATCACCGCCGTTTCGGCCGAGCGCGGGAACACCCGTACCGCCACATCGAACGACAAGGGCGAATGGGTCCTCACCGCGGTGCCCATCGGCACCTACACCGTCAAGGTATCGGTCGCCGGCTTCAAGGCATTCGAGCAGACGGGCATCGCGCTGGCCGCCGAGCAGAACGTGCGCGTCGATGCGGCCCTTCAGGTCGGCAGCGCGACCGAAGCCATTACCGTCGTGGCCGAGACGCCGCTCACCGATGCCCGCACCTCCACCCTCAGCGGCACCATCGAAGAGAAGACCGTCACGGATATGCCGCTCGATGGCCGCAACATCTTCGATCTGATGTCGCTCATGCCCGGCGTCTCCACCATTAACGACCCCCAGACGTTCACGAACGACCGCCAAGGCCCCACCTTCACCACCTCCGGCTCGCGCCCCGGACAGAACTCGATGCTGTTCGACGGGGGATCTTTCAACGCACTGTTCCGCAACTCCGGGCTGAATTACCCGCCGCCCGATTCCGTGCAGCAGATCCGCGTGGTGACCAGCAACTACACCGCCGAGTTCGGCCGGAATTCCGGAACCGTGATGAACGTAATCACGAAATCCGGCACCAACAGCCTGCACGGAGCGGGCTGGGAATACCTGCGCGACAGCGCCTTCAATGCGCGCAGCTTCTTCTCCAAGACCGTCAACAAGCTGGTGCAGAACCAGTACGGCGGGAACCTGGGCGGGCCGGTCATTAAGAACAAGCTGTTCCTGTTCGGCTCCTACCAGGGCCTGAAGGTGCGCTCCTCCGCGCTCAGCTCGAGCGCCAAGCCGCTCACCTCGGCCGAAAGCAGCGGCGTCTTCTCAAGCAAGATTACCGACCCGCTGACCGGCCAGCCGTTCCCCGGCAATACCATCCCCGCCAGCCGCTTCGACCCGGTGGCGGTCAAGATCAACCAGTTGATCTCCCCCGCCAACTCCGCCAACGGCTTCCTGGCCGCCACCTATTTCGCTCCGCAGAACGACGACCAGGGCCTGCTGCGCGGCGACTATTATCTGGGCCGCCACGCGATCGACGCGCGATATAACCAGGTGGCCTCGCGCGCCAACGCGGCGGCCGGCAACGTTCCGGGATACGAGTACGAGGAGACCGACGCGTACGTCCACACGATCTCGATCGGCGACACGCTGCCCATCTCGGCCAACCTGCTGAACGTGGCGCGGCTGGCGTATAACCGCTTCAGCACCGGCGTCTCGATCCTCACGCCCTACAGCCTGCACAGCCTGGGTTCGACGCTCCCTGAGTTTGGGCCGCCGACGCCTTCGGAGATCAACGTTTCCAGCCGTTTCGATGTGGGCAATACCTCGGCGGCGCCGGCGGCCACGACCAACGACACGCGCGACCTCACCGAAACGCTGACCTGGATCCGCGGATCCCACAGCTTCAAATTCGGCGCTGAATACCTGCGCGGCCAATACCTAAACCGCACCTGGTTTCAAAGCCAGGGCGGCTTCACCTTCAGCGGCATCTTCACCGGCAATTCCGCCGCCGATTTCCTCCTCGGACTGGCGCAAAACCTGAGCATCTCGAGCCCCGCGCTCGAACAGGGCGGCATCCAGAACAATTTCTACGGCTTCGCGCAGGACGATTGGCGCGTCTCCCGCCGCCTCACCCTGAACCTCGGGCTGCGCTACGAGCTGCCGATGCCGTGGTATCAGCCGAACAACTATTGGGGCTCCTTCTCACCCGGCGAGCAATCGCGCGTTTATCCGAACGCGCCCACCGGCCTGGTTTTCCCCGGCGACCCCGGCTTCGGCCGCGGGCTGATCCACGCCGACATGAACAACTTCGCGCCGCGCATCGGCTTCGCCTACGACGCGACCGGCAGCGGCAAGACGATCATCCGGGGCGGCTTCGGCGTGTTCTACGACGCCATTACCGCCAACATCATCCAGAACGGCACGCAACCCTTCCGGTATTCGTATACCATCAACGCCCCTTATAGCCTCTCCGACCCGCTGCGCGGCTACGGCACGATTCCCGCCACGCTGAACCTGAACAATCCCGTTTTCACGCTGAATCCGCCGCCGCAACTGACATTCCCCAGTGCCACTATGCGGACGCCGTACACCATGCAATACAACGTCACGGTGCAGCGCCAGTTCTTCGGAAACACCGTGCTGGAAGCCGCCTACGTGGGCAAGCTCGGGCGCAAGCTGCTGGATGACATTTCGGCGAATCCGGCAATTTACGCCCCCGGAGCCACCGTCGCGAACGAGAACTCGCGCGTGATCTACCCCGGCTTCGGCAATCTCACCACCATGGGGACGTTCGCGAATTCCGAATACAACGCGCTGCAAGTGCGCGTGGTGAAACGGTACAGCCGCAACTTCACGCTGCAGGGCACCTATTCCTATTCGAAATCGCTGGACGATTTCAGCGGCGGAACCGGCGCCAGCGTGACCGATACGGCGGCCACGCCGAACCCGTTCGACCTGCACAGCATGTGGGGGCCCTCGGATTTCTACTCCAAGCACATCGCGTCCGTGGCGGGCATCTGGGACATGCCGAAGCTGCTCCGCCAAAACGCGTTCATCCGGGAAACCGCCGGCGGCTGGAATCTCGCGGTGCGGTTCACCGCGCATTCGGGCCTGCCGATCAACGTCGTGACCGGCGCCGATAACGCGCTCAGCGGCACGCCGCAGCAGCGGCCCAACGTGATCGGCGATCCGAACCTCGGGACGAACCGGCCGCTCGCGGCACAGCTCGCCCAGTGGTTCAATCCCGCGGTCTTCGTCGCTCCGGCGCCGGGGACGTACGGCGATCTCGGCCGCAACGCCCTGATCGGCCCCGGCATGCAGACCACCAATGCGGCGCTGCTGAAGAATTTCCCGTTCTCCCACCGCGAGGGCGTGTACTTCCAATTCCGCGCCGAGGCGTTCAGCGTGTTCAACACCCCGATCTTCAAAAATCCCGGCAACACCATGGGCAGCAGCCTGGGCAAGATCACCAGCACCTCCGGCGGCGACCGCCACCTGCAGTTGGCGCTCAAGCTGATCTTCTGAGCACGCAGGTTCGCTGTTCCGCGGCGGCGGCCCGGAAGCTCCGGTGCCGCCGCCCTCCGCGATGCGCGAAAATGTGTGTTCGCCGAATGGCGCCACACATGCGAATCGCTGCCTCGCTTCTTCCCTTTCTCATCGCCGCGCACTCGGTGCTTGCCCAGGGCACCGTCCCCACCTTCCGCGTAACCGCCGGTTCGGCCTCCTTCACACTGGCGGGCCGCGACCCCGCCGCGGGCGGCGCCACCACGATCCCGGTGCTGCTGGTCCCGGTGGCGCTCTCCTTCGAGTCCTCGAAAGCCGCGGGCAAGCCGTTCGTGATGGAGGCCGCGCCAGACGTCCCGGCCATTCTGCGGTCGCCGGTTTTCTCCGCGTTCCCGTTTCCCGCGGGCGGTAACACGCAATACGGTGACGCGATGCTGCGTTCGATGGTCGCGGCGCCGGAGTCCTGGCACACGCTCCTCGGCAAGCCTGAGGTGCGAGCCGTGCGGATCGCGGTGCCCAGAGGCTCGGGC
>Ga0070738_10007871_pt1 | contig 10462 bp, 8 predicted proteins | sample Coa_R2_2_FD_66446 | JGI IMG/M metagenome (GOLD analysis project Ga0070738, IMG submission 66446) | Surface soil microbial communities from Centralia Pennsylvania, which are recovering from an underground coalmine fire - Coalmine... | ecosystem: Environmental > Terrestrial > Soil > Unclassified ... | reverse complement strand
CTCTCCGACGCTGCGCTTCCAGGCACGTCCTCGAACAGCTCGCCGTTCGCCATACCCTATTAGAGCGAACGTTTCGTGCCACGCCACTGCGCCAGTGTCCACCGGACCGTGCGCCGGGATTCTTGCTCAGACTCTCAGTAGATCAGCAAGCGGTTGAGGTGCTCGCGCTCCCAGCGCCGCGCCCGCTCGTAGCACTCGAACGCGGCCTCCTCGGAGAGGAACTCCGGCGTGTGGAACTGCCGGCGCCCGCGCACGACCGGGATGGCGTGCTTCTGGTGGAGCATCTCGTGATAGACGATCCACTCGACGAAGTAGCGCGGCACGAACGGGCGGTCGAGCGACGGGTGGATCCGGATCAGGCGGTCCTCGACGGAGTAGGAGCCCATCTTGATCGAGTTGCGCCGCCGCCGCTTCGCGCCCCGGGGCGTGCGCTGCCCCCATGTGATGCGCGCATCGATCTGGTTCTTGAAGTAGCGCTGGTTGAGCCCCTCGTACAGCTCCTGGAGGTCGTGCACCTCGCCGCGCGACTCGAGCGTGATGGGCGCCCGCTTGGCCCGGCGGGCGCGGCGGATCATGTGCTGGTTGACCTCGATGAAGCGGCCGAGCAGCGACGAAGCCGCCTTGTCGTTCACGCCGACGTAGCGGCCGAGCGCGTGGATCACGTCGGGCTGCGCCTCGAGGAACATGTAGTGGAGGCGGAGCCGGTAGAGCCCCTTCTCGCGCTTCACCGAGATCATCGTGTAGCGGTTGTCGGTGACGGCGAGCGCGAGGCGACCGGCCGGCAGCTCGGCGGCGATGCGGCGCTCGAGCCGCTGCCGCAGCAGCTCCATCTCCTCCGCCTCGGGGCGCTCGCCCCGCGCCGGCTGACTCCGCGCGACCCTCGGGATCGGGCGGGAGGGGTGCGGCGGCGTCTCGTCGAAGAACCGGAACGTCGTCTGCTCTCCTCGGCTCACTCGTGCCTCCCGAAGGCGGAACCGCGAATCCAGGAAAATGGATGATTGGGTTACAACCCGCTTGGACGTTCGCATTTATACCGCCCGCGCGATCGAGCGCGCAACTTATCGCACATCGGTTCCGCAAAGCCCGCGCCGACAGCCGCCAACGCGCGCTCGCCGACGAGAACCGACCAAAAGATCTCTACGGACACCACTCCGATCGTCAACCTCGTCGCCGAGACGCCGCTTCGATAAGCAGCGAATCGGCGGAGTCGATATTCGATCGAATCCTCGATTTGCCAATCGATGCTCGTCAGCTCGAATCGGACCTCGATCGCCGTCGCAGCGACGGCTCGGCGAGCTTGCGGCCTCTCGCCGACCCACGATAAGATGGATCTCCGTACTTAATTTCGGGAGGCCATGATGAAACGTACACGAGCCTGGTCATTGATCCCCCTCTGCGCCTGCATCGCGCTCGCCCCGATAGGCAGCGGCTGCAACAACAACAACTCCGGGAACGAAGGCGGAACGCCCAATCCGGACATGTCGGCGCCGCTGCCCGACATGACTTTGGTCCCCGACATGACCCAGACCGGGCCCACTCCCGACCTGATCACCGTCACGAACAGCGGCACGGCGCTGCTGCTCGACGTGCAGGGTCCCTTCCCGATTCCCATGGGCGATGCCGGCGTGGTGCCGGTGGTCGCGCACTCGCTGCTCCCCGTCGTCACCTTCGGCCCCAACGTCACCCACGACTTCGACAACCGGAACGGCGGCTTGATCGGTTGCTTCGCCGACCACTACGACCTCGCCAGCCCGACGGGCAAGAAGCCGAGCCCCGACGTCAACGACGGCACGGTCACCTTCTCCGGCTACGCCGGCGGCACGCTGATCAACGGCATGACCGCCCCGCCGCAGATCGACTGCACGCAGAGCATGACGACCGGCATGTACGGCTGCGGCTATGGGATGAACGGCATGGCCGTCACCGGCAACCCCGGCGCAATTCCTTACGCGCCGGGCGTCTCGCCGATCACCGCGGGCATGAAGATCAACGTCTCGTCGACGGGCGGCACCGTCTTCGGCACCTTCAACGCGATGACCGCGGCCGCCGCCAACCCCGTCGCCGTGATGGAGAACCTCAACGCCACGGGCCTCTACAGCCCCACGGCCGACACCACCTTCCACATCTACTGCCCCGGCGACGGCGGCTCGCCCGGCAACGCGATGTGCGCCACCTCGCCCGTGCTGCTCGTGACCCTGGTCGGCAGCCAGCTCCCGGTCACCGATCCCAACTACCCGGGCACCGCCTACGCCGTCGCCGCCTGCGTGCAGCTCGCGCTCGGCAACACCTTCACGATCAAGAAGGAGGTGATCGCCGCCCTCCTCGGCCCCTCGCCGACCACGATCACCCAGATCCAGACGCGCATCGGCCGCGGCAACCAGCCGCCGACGGTGATGGACTCCAAGGGCAACTCGATCACCGTCGCCGTCGCCACCGGCGTCTTCGGGTTCGCTCCCTATCCATAGCGGCTGCTCGACGGGCGGAGTCGGTCCCCACGCCGGCTCCGCCCGACTCCCCGCCTCGCGCCGTTCGTTCGCCATCGCCTCCTCCCGCGCCTGATCGTTATCGGCAGCCGCCCGCCGAAGTTGCTCGAAAAAAACGCGCGGCCTCCTATTCATTTGAAATCGTGCGTGAACTTTTTCGGGCGCCCGTGTCGCGCGGGCGTTGGTATCCTCCCGCCCATGCGAGTGCGCGTGCTCTACTTCGCGATCGTCCGGGAGCGACTGCGGCGCGACGAGGAGGAGATCGAGGTCGCCGCGGGGACCACCGTGGGCGGGCTGCTCGACGAGCTTTCCCGTCGGCATCCGGCGATCGAACCGCTGCGCCGTCACCTGCAGGTGGCGCGCAACCGCGAGACGGCGCCCCCGGAGACGCCGCTCGCCGAGGGCGACGAGGTGGCGCTGATCCCGCCGGTCTCGGGCGGCGCGGACGAGCCGCCGGTCCCGCTGGTGGCGGTGCGCGATCGGCCGCTCGACCTGATGGAAATCGTGCGTGCAGTATCCCATCCGGGCGCGGGCGGGGTGGTCACCTTCACGGGGATGGTGCGGCGCGAGAGCCGGGGCACGATCGTGGAGCGGCTGGAGTACGAGGCCTACCGACCGATGGCCGAGGAGCGGCTGCTCGCGATCGCCACCGATCTACAAGGGCGACATCCGGGCGCGCGGGTCGCGATCCTCCATCGCGTGGGGACGCTCACCGTCGGTGAGGTGGCGGTCGCGATCGCCGCTTCGGCGCCGCACCGCGCGGCCGCCTTCGACGCCTGCCGGGAGGCGATCGAGCGCCTGAAGCGCGAGGCCCCGATCTGGAAGAAGGAGATCGGCGCCGATGGGGAGGAGTGGATCGGGTTCGGCCCCTGAAAAAAAGACAACTGCGCGCACTTTTCACGCAACTCTTGACGCGGGCTGCCGACAATTGTTATGAGGCTTCTCGCTCGTGCACGCACCTTAACCAAGGGGGAACCCATGAACCGACCGATCGTGGTGGACGCCGTGGACCTGCGCCGGGGGGTGACGCTGGCGCTCGGCGACGACGAGGAGCCGCACCAGCCGCTGCGGCTGCGGCTCGAGGACGGGCGCGAGCTGGCGATCGATCGGCGGATGATCGTCGGGTCGGCGCCGGGGAGCGACGTGCTGCTCGACGACCCGCGGGTGTCGGGGGCGCACTGCGTGCTGTGGCGCGACGGGGAGCGGACGATGGTGTCGGACTGCGGCTCGCGCAACGGGACCTTCCTGCGCGGGGTGCGGATCGAGGCGGGCGAGCTGCGCGCGGGGATGCCGCTCACCGTCGGGGGAACGCGGCTGCGCGTGGTGGCGGCGCGGACCGGCGAGGACGACGCGACGGACGCGATGCTCGGCGCGAGCGGGGCGATGTGCGAGCTGCGGGGGAGGTTGCGGCGGGTGGCGCCGTCGCCGCATCCGGTGCTGCTGCTCGGCGAGAGCGGGACGGGCAAGGAGCTGGCGGCGCGCGCCGTCCACTCGGGGAGCGCGAGGCGCGGGCGCTTCGTGGCGCTCAACTGCGGCGCGGTCTCCGGCGAGCTCGTCGAGAGCGAGCTGTTCGGCCACGAGCGCGGCGCGTTCACCGGAGCCACCGGCCGCCGCGTCGGGTTGTTCGAGGAGGCGGACGGCGGGACGCTGTTCCTCGACGAGATCGGCGAGCTGCCGCTCTCGCTGCAGCCGAAGCTGTTGCGGGCGCTGGAGACGCGGGCGGTGCGCCCGGTCGGCGCCAACGTGGAGCGGCCGGTCGACGTGCGGGTGGTGGCGGCGACGCACCAGGATCTCTTTCGGGCGACGGAGGAGAAGCGGTTCCGGCTCGACCTCTACCACCGGCTGGCGGCGATCCGGATCCGGCTGCCGCCGCTGCGCGAGCGCGTGGGGGACATCGCGCTGCTGGCGCGCCACTTCCTCGACGAGGCGACGGCGGAGTCGGCGCCGCGGCGGCTCTCGGCGGCGGCGATCGAGGCGCTCGAGCGGCATCGCTGGCCGGGCAACGTGCGGGAGCTGCGCAACGCGATCTGGAGCGCGGCGCTCCTCGGCGGCGACGAGATCGCGCCCGACGACCTGTTCCCCGACGCGGGGCCCGAGCCCGTCGCCGAGCCGGTGCGCGCGGCGCCCGCCGCTGCCGTCGACGGGCGGCGCTTCGACGAGGTCGAGCGCGAGCTGATCGCGCGGGCGCTGCGCGAGAACGGGAGCCGGCGCGCGGCAGCGGCGGCGCTCGGCGTGCCCAAGTCGACCCTCTGCGACAAGGTCCGTCGCTACGGGCTCCAGGTCGAGGGCCGTTGATCCCGTCGACGGGATCGCTCGCTGTCACAGCGGCGCTCACTCGAATCGATCGCCGACGAGCCAGCGAAGCCGCTCGGCGTGTCGCGGAGCCGCAGGCCCGAGCGACGTTTCAATCATGGAAGGATCGCCGACGAAGCCACGCCGGCGACCCATCGAAGTGGCGAGCGCTATCGGACTACTCGGCGGCCTTGCCCTCGTGGTCGTTGGCGGCGGGCGCGCCTTCACCGGCGGGCTGGGCGCTGCCCTCTTCGCCCGCGGCGCCGGCTCCGGCCGCCGCGCCCTCGGGCGAGTCGCCGGCAGCCGGGGCCGCCGGAGCGGCGACGCTGTGCCGCGCCGACATCGAGCGCACCGCCGCCGGCGGCGGGACCGCGTTGGCGGCCGCGGCCTGCGCGGGCGGCGTCGGAGCGGCGGCCGGCGCGGGCACCGGAGGAGGCGCCGCTTCCGACGGAGGGGGCGCGAACGCGTGCGGCTGCGGCGGCAGCGCGGCGCCCGAGGTGTCGACCGCGGCGGCAGCCGGCGACGGCAGCACGTGGGCCGCGCCCGCACCGGGAGCGAGCGGCAGCGACGGAGCCGGGGGCGCGAGGTGCGGCAGCGACGGCGTCGGCGCGGTGTGCCCGCCCACGCCCACGGGCGGCTCGCGGGAGGCCATCGCCATCATGTTGCCGACGCTGCCGGAGATCGAGAACCCGAGGAAGCCGTCGCTGCGCTTCGCCGCCGAGGCCCCGACGCTCACCATCGCCTCGAGCGACGCCTCGCGCTTGAGCAGCGCGTCGCTCGGCTTGACCTTGAGGTAGAGATGCACCTGCGACATCGGCAGCGGATCGCGGAGGTCGACGTAGCCCTCGATCTCGACGTCGATGTCGGGCGAGTGGGCGCGGAAGTCGCGCAGCGTCGCCCGCCCCTTCGCCACCACCACGCTGCCCGTGATCTTGCCGAGCTTCACCCGGGGCAGCGTCAAGCCGGTCCCGAGGTACAGGCTCCCGGGCACCGTGAGCTTCGCCTTGCCGTCGCCGATCACGCAGCCCTCGCAGCCGAGCGTCATCGATCCCTCGGCCTGCGAGTAGAGCCCCTTCGGCAGCGTGAGGTCGACCGAGAGATCGATCGCGCCGCCGAGCGGCACCGGCGAGGCGCCGAACAGCATCGTCAGGTTCGGGAACGCGCCGAGCGAGACGCCGGTCGCGTCGACGGTGACCGCGCTCTCCTCGGGCACCGAGTGGTAGCGCCCGTCGATCCGGCCGCCGCCCACCGAGCCGCGGAACGAGGTCCCGACGAACCCGCGCAGCAGCCGCAGCACGTCGAAGCGCACCGCGACGTCGCGCGCCTCGTAGGTCACCGGCTTCTCGCCGCTGCCCGCCGCCGGCTTCGTCTTCAGCGTGAGCGTGCCCGCGCTCACTCCCGGCCCGGTCAGCAGCGACAGCCCGAAGTCCTGCGCGCTCACCTCCATGTCCAGCGCGTCGCCGACCACGTGCTCGACCCGCTCCCGGATCCGATCGCGCGGCAGCGTCACGTACAGCGACAGGTTGAACACCGCCACCGCGAACAGCGGGAACCCGACCCACTTGATCGGCCGCCGGAGCTTCTCGGGGATCTGCACCTTCATCAGCCCTTGCCTTCCTTGTTGGCGCCGCCGCCGCTGCTCCCGCCGTTCTGGCCGCCGCTCTGGCCGCCTTCCTTCTTGCGTCCCGGCTTCGCGTCCGGCGCGCGCTCCCACGTCGACACCGTCATCTCCACCGAGAGGTCCTCGTGCCGATCGTCGCGCGTGCGCACGTTGAGCGCCGTCACGACCACCAGGTTCGGCCCCGTCTCGATCTTGCGGAGGAAGCGCGCGAGCGCGTCGAGGCTCACCTTCGGGATGCGCAGGTCGACCGCCCGCTCGAGGTACTTCTTGTTCGCCACCGGCACCGGCTGCCGCTCGTTGGTCTCCGCGATCTCGACCGCGGTCTCGCGCGCCGCCGTCTCGAGGAGCCCGCCGAGCTGCACCTGCCCGCGCGACAGCCGCGCCTCGAGCTGCGACACCTTCGACCGCATGCGCAGGTACTGGTCCTTGTGCGTGTCGAGCGCGTTCAGCGCATCGCGCATCCGATCGTTGTCCGATTGGATCGCGCTCAGGTTGCCGCCGATGACGAACCCGACGATCACCATCGCCACCGCGACCACCAACAGCCCGAGCGCGCCCACCGCCATGCGCTCGCGCTCGCTCAGCCGCTCCCAGCGGCTGCGCAGGTTCTCGAGTGCGGGAACGGGGCTCATGGACAGGTCGCCTTGATCGTGAGGGTGAACTGCTTCAGCTCCATCGGCTTGCCGTTGTTGTCGTCGCGGCGCGCGTCCGGCGGCATGTCCGACGAGGGCGGCGGCGGCGGCGGGGGCTGCACCGTCACCGTCGACAGCTTGCCCTTCTGCACGTCCTCGAAGCACTCGATCTTCGAGAGCGCGTCGGCGAGGTCGTCCATCTGTTGCGCCGTCTCCGCCGTCGCCTTGATGAAGGTCTTCTTCGGCTTGATGTCGAGCTCGAGGATGTCGAGCTTGATCTTGCCCGGCGGCGGCACCACCCGCGAGATGTCGTCGAGCAGGTCGAACGCCGTCGACGTCGGGATCGGCAGCTGCCCGAGCCCCTTCGGCCCCGCCTTGAGGTCCTCGAGGATCCCGGTCGGGTCGGTCTTCTCCTGGCCGAACACCTCGAGCGTCGCCTTCTTGAACCGCGCCGCCAGCAGGTCGTGCTCCTTCTGCAGCCCGCGCAGCGACGCATAGGCGTTGAACGCCGCGAAGCACAACACGAGCGTCAGCCCGACGGTGAGGTGCAGCGCCTTGGCGCGCAGGAACGAGAAGTCCGAGCGATAGGCGAACTCGCCGCGCCGGAAGTTGACCTGCGCCGACTGCCCCGCCGTGCCGAGCGCCAGCCCGACGGCGACCGCCAGCTCCGCCTCGCTGTTCTCGACGGAAGGCCCGGTCGCGAACCCTTCGCGCTCCGGCCACGCGAGCGGCGCCGCCGGCAGCCCCAGCTCCTCGGCGAGGTGCTCCGCGAGCCCGACCAGCCGCGAGCCGCCGCCCGTGAGCCACAGCCGCTCGATGCGCTCGCCGTAGGTCGCGTGATACGCCGCGAGCGTCTGCCGCAGCTCGCGCACCAGCGGCCGCAGCGCCTCGCGCACCGCCGACTCCATGTGCCCCTGCGCCGGCGTCGTCGGCCGCAGCCCCTCGTGCCCGACGAAGCCCGAGTCGCGCACCGCCCGCTCCGCGTCGTCCTCGGTCAGCCGGAAGGCGCCCGCGATCGCGTCGCGGAGCTGCCGCCCCCCGCGCCCGATCGTCCGCGCCATCTCCGGCTTGTTGCCGCGCAGCGCGCACACCGTGGTCCCGTCGCAGCCGACGTCGATCACCAGCGCCGGCCCCGGCGGCGGCGCGCTCTCCTCCGTCGTCTCCGTCGCCTCCGCGGGGGGCGGCTCGAAGAACGCCGCGTACGCGAGCGGCGACGCCCCCACCGATCGCAGCGGCAGTTGCAGGTCCGCCGCCGCCTTCGTCACCGCCTGCACCAGCTCGCGCGGCGCCGTCACCGCCAGCACCCGCGTCTCCTCCGCGCTCGACCGCACGATCACGAAGTCGACCAGCAGCTCCTCGACCGGAGTCAGCACCAGCGACTCCAGCTCATAAGGAAGCACCGACTCGATCTGCCGCGGGTTCTCGAACGGCAGATCGACCACCCGGAACCGCAGCATCTCCCCCGGCAGCCCGAGCGTCACCTCCTCCGCCGCATATCGGTCCTTCATCGTCTGCGCGAGGATCGCGAGCTGCTGCGGAATCCGCTCCTCGACCTTGCCCTCCGTCCGGCAGGGCACAACCCGCGCATCGATAAAGGTCACTTTGCGGAACGTCGTCTCATAGCGCGCGAGCTTGATGCTCGCCGCCCCGAGGTCCGCCGCAATGAGCTTGTGAGCCACTACTCCATCCTCCAATAGACCCAGGTCCCGACCCGGTCATTCATGTCGATGCTCGTCGTATTGCCATTGACGTGCATGGTGTCGAACACCGCCCGGATGTGGACGAGCGTCTTCTTTCCCTTGTCGTTGCGGCAATCCCCCGCGCGACAGATCGATCCCGTCGAGTCGATCCGATACACCTCGCGCGGCCCCACCTTGGCAATCTGGTTCAGGATCGCATTGTTGATCTTCACGCCGGGAAGCCCAGGGAACGGCAGCGTCATGATCTGCCCCAACGCCGCGCTCGCCGCCGGATTCAACTGCGGCATCGAGGGCAGCGCCGCTCCCATTCCAATGCTCTTCGCAATCGCGTCCGTACTCATCAACGTCGCCGGCATCATCATGATCATCGCCAACTGTTGTGACAGAGCGGAAATCACAGTGTCGTCCAACAGAGTCGGATCGTTCTTGTCCGCCGCCGCCGCGCGGATGATCGCCGCCGTGATCGGCCAGTTGTTCTGCGTCACCGCCCGCAGATTGACCTGACAGCGCCCATAAACGGTAAACAGCTCGCCAAACGATCCCCAGAAGTCGTCGCCCACTCCACGCACCAGGTTCACCTCCTCGACCGTGTCGTAGAAGTGGTTGTGCGCTTTATAGGGGTCCTTCAATTGATCGTAGTGATAGTCCTCGTTGCCGCCGGAAGCGCCCATCGGGCTGAACTTCTGCTCGTCGATGTCCGACCAGTCGATGATCGCGCTCGCCACCTCTTCGCGGGTGACGAACTGCCCATCCGGCCCCTCGTTCTGGAACAGCCGGTTGTAGCGCTGCGGCATCATCGTCGCGAGCAGCATGAGATACAGGTTCTGCGCGGGCGCCTGTCCCCCCGGCGGCGTCAACGTCTGCGTGGGATTGAACCCCATCCCGCCCAACTGCGGCGCGCCCGGCGGCAATATCGGCACCTGCAGCCCGCCTCCACAGTTGATGTTGATCTTGCCGTCCTCGACGCCCATCGCGACGTCGAAGCTGCCGTCCTTGCCGGCGCCGAGCCCCTTGACCGAGCCGGGCGTAATCCCGAGCAGTCCCGTCAATGCCTCCGCGTCGTCGCCGCTGCCGCCGAACGCTTTCAGGATGAACGGCGCGAAGTCCGTGATCTGGATGTCGGTGCCCATCCGGTTGAAGTTGTCGATCACGCTCCCCTGCAGCTTGATCAGGATGCGGGCGAGGTTGATCCCCGAGCGGGCGAGGTACTCCGCGCGCAATTCGTCGCGCGCGTTGGCCGCCGACTCCATCTCGACGCGCGCGTTGTACCCGAACTCGCCGACGATCGCGCCCAGCACCGACACGCTGACTACGACGACCAACAGCGCGAACCCCGCCTGCGGGCTCACCTGGCGCCGCTTCGCCGCCTCGATGTTGCGACGCAACAGAGCCGTGCTGCGACGCAATAGAACATATATGCGACGCAACAAAACGCGGAACGAAGCCGCTATATGGAGGATGGCGCTCATCGTCTCGGCGGCAGCCTGGGGGAGTGGATCGGGTCGAGGTTGAGCGGCTCGTTCATCGGCAGCCGCACCTCCGTCGAGAACGGCACCTCGACGTCGCGCTCGTCCGCCACCGTCAGCACGATCTTCACCTTGGAAGGCAGGCGATCGGGCTGTCCGTCGGCCGACGACGTCGCCCACTCCTCGCGCCACACCTTGTCGCGACTGTCCCAATAGGAGAGCTTCAAGCTGACCACGTTGTCACAGAGGATGTCCGACTCCCCCGCCG
>Ga0070738_10007869_pt1 | contig 10466 bp, 6 predicted proteins | sample Coa_R2_2_FD_66446 | JGI IMG/M metagenome (GOLD analysis project Ga0070738, IMG submission 66446) | Surface soil microbial communities from Centralia Pennsylvania, which are recovering from an underground coalmine fire - Coalmine... | ecosystem: Environmental > Terrestrial > Soil > Unclassified ... | reverse complement strand
CGCCGCCCTCTCGAGCAGCAGGGGCACGAAGTCCGAGCCCGAGATCTTCTCGGGCAGGGGCTGGCCCAGCAGGTGCGACGCCCACACGAGCGGCATGCCGTCGGCGAGCGACAGGTCAGCGCGCTCGTACGCCCTGCGCATCCGCTCGTCTTCGGTGGCGAGCACCACGTGATCGACGTTCGGAGTGAATACGGCCCCGCCGCGGCCCGCCGCAACGAGCGCCTCGACGGCGGCGAGCGCCTGCTGGCGCGTCACGGCGTCGACCCGCAGCGGACCGAGCCGGAGGGAATCGCCCGGGCCCGGCACCGCGAACGCCGTGGATGCTCCGGCGCCGGCCTCGCCTCGGGCGGCCCTCGCCGGACCGTCGATCGGGCGTTCGCGCGCGGGGTTCACGAGTCGACCTCGGTGTGCGGCCGCGCGCCTGAGCGAGCGCGAGCGGACACGATCGGCGGGGGCGCCTCGACGAGCGAGTCGGCCGGGACCGACGCGCGAACGAAGCAGTTGGCGGTCACCTTCGAGCGCGCGCCGATCGTGACCGGACCGACCACAGTCGTGCCGGCGCCGACCTGCGCGTCGCGCTCGACGACCGGCGCGCCGACCCGCCGGGTCACCGGATCGATACCCATGCCGAGGGTCACGTTCTGCGAGAGGATCGCGCCCTGCTCGACCCGCGCCGCGCGACTGAGCGCGAGGCCCATGCCGTGGACGAACACGACGCCGGGCGCGAGCTGCGTCTCCCAATGGATGTCCGATCCGTAGACGTGCCTGATCAGCCGAGAGGCGACGCGCGGCGCGACGGGGATCCCGGCATCGACGCAGAAGCGCATCACGCGGCACGCCGCCAGCATCTGGAACCCGACGCGCGTCACGAGGTCGTGGGCGAGCGCGGCGTCCTCGCGCAGGCCCGGGCTGTATTTCGCGTCGTAGTGGCGCAGCATGGCGTGATCGTCGCGGATCGCTCGTCGCATCTCGCGCCACGCGGAACGGACCCGCCGGATGATGCCGCGGTCGGCGCTCAAGGCTTCTCTCCTTCTCGCGCCGTGCGCACCCAGTCGCGCTCGCGCGTGCCGAGCGCGCGCACCGCCAGGGCCATCTTCCAGATCATGTAAAGCGGCGCCCACATCAGGTCGAGCACGGCGCGCGGCCCGACGCCGGCGAGCCACACGCCTCGCGCGACGTACAGGGCGAGCCCGATCAGGGCCGCCGCCCACGGGGCGAAGGACCACCACGCGCCGTGGCCGACGAGCATCCACGCCGCTGACCCGGCGACGCCCGCGGCCGTGGCGCACGCCACGTAAGTGAGCGGCGGCACCACGAGGTCCGCCCCGAGGTCGAAGAGGAGCAGGCTGCGACGGCGCATCCCCTCGAGGAGCAGCGCGGCCCCGTGTCGCCGGGCCAGGGTGGCGCGGCCCCCCTCCCATCGCCTCCGCTGGCTCCGCGACGCACGCTCGCCGGCGACCATCTCTCCCGAGACGCGAGCCTCGCCGGCGTAGTGCACGCGGTGTCCGGCTCGGCCCAGGCGAATGCCGTATTCGACGTCCTCGACGACCGAGAACGCGTCATGCGGCACCTCGCGCAGAACTGCCGAGGCGAAGCCCATCCCGTTGCCGCGCAGGCCGGCGGACGCCCCGAGCCGCTCGCGCGCGCGCGAGCGCACGTCGTGGAAGAGCGTGAACGCGATGTGCATGAGCCGGGTGCGCCACGACGCCTTCGGATTGGCGACCGCGTACTCGACCTGCACGGCCTTGGCCCCGGCCGCGACGCGCGCAGCGACGGCGTGGAGCAGGTTGGGCGTGACGCGCGTGTCGGCGTCGACGACGACGATCGCGTCGGCGGCCCCCTCCGACAGCGAGCGCTCGAACGCGAAGGCCAGGGCGTAACCCTTGCCCCGGCGCGCGGCGTCGTCGCGCACGAACACCGTCGCGCCGGCCTGCGATGCGCGCGCGGCCGTCGCGTCGGCGCAGTTGTCGGCGACGACGATCACGCGATAGAGGTCGCGCGGATAGTCCACGGCGAGCAGGCTCGCGACCGTCGACGCGATGCCGGCCTCCTCGTCGTGGGCGGGGACGACGACGTCGAGCTTCAGGCGCGGCGGCTGCGGGTACGGCGGGGCGGCGTTCTCGCCCGACAGCAGGGCGAGCGCCGCGAGATACGCGCCCCAGGCCAGCGCCGGCAGCGCGAGCGCCGCGATGAGCACGTTCACCAGCATGGCCGCACGCAAAGCCTCAGGTCGCGAGCAGACGCTTGAAATACGCGATGGTCTCCTTCAGCCCGTCTTCGAGCGACACCTTCGGCTGCCAATCGAGCTTGGACTTCGCGAGCGAGATGTCCGGCTTGCGCTGCTTGGGGTCGTCCTGCGGCAGGGGCCGGTGCACCAGGCGTGACTTGGAGCCCGTCATGCGCAGGACCTTCTCGGCGAGCTCGATCATGGTGAACTCCCCGGGGTTGCCGATGTTGACCGGGCCGTAGAACCCCTTCTCGGAGTCCATCATGCGGAGCATTCCGTCGATGAGGTCGTCGACGTAGCAAAACGAGCGCGTCTGCGAGCCGTCGCCGTAAATCGTGACGTCCTCGCCGCGCAGGGCCTGGACGATGAAGTTGCTGACGACGCGCCCGTCGTTCGGGTGCATCCGCGGGCCGTACGTGTTGAAGATGCGGATCACCTTGATGTCGAGGTCGTGCTGGCGCTGGTAGTCGAAGAAGAGCGTCTCGGCGCACCGCTTGCCTTCGTCGTAGCAGCTTCGTGCGCCGATGCAGTTCACCCGGCCCCAGTAGCTCTCGGTCTGTGGATGCACCTCGGGGTCGCCGTATACCTCGGAGGTCGACGCCTGGAGGATGCGCGCACGGACCCGCTTGGCGAGGCCCAGCATGTTGATGGCCCCGTGCACGCTCGTCTTCGTCGTCTGAACGGGGTCGAACTGATAGTGAATCGGCGACGCAGGGCAGGCCAGGTTGAAGATCCGGTCCACCTCGACGTAGAGAGGAAACGTCACGTCGTGTCTCATCAGCTCGAAGCGGGGGTCTTTCATCAAGTGCGCCACGTTGCGCTTCGAGCCGGTGAAGAAGTTGTCGACGCAGAGCAGATCCTCGCCGCGCGCGATCAACCGATCGCAGAGATGCGACCCCAAGAAACCCGCCCCGCCCGTCACGAGGATCTTCCTATCCATGCAGCGCTCCTCAGCGTCACGCAGTATAGGCATGTCCGACTTGCTGCTGGAAGCGGAAGAGCGGGCGCTTCGATGCTGAAGCTGGGGCCGAAGGTGGCCGCCCTCGCCACGTCGGCCTGCAGCGTCGCACCGCCTTCGGCGGAGCGGGCATGACCGTCGCCGGGCGCGTCGTACGGCGCATCGCGGCCGTCCTCGCCGCCGGCTACGCGGCGGCTCTCTTGATCCTCGCGTTCGCGTTCCCTCTGGTCGGCGAGCGCTGGTGGATCACGGGAGTGCTCCTCTACTTGCCGAGGGTGCTCTGGGCGGCGCCGCTCCCGCTGTCCGCGGGCGCCGTGCTCGTCGCGCGGCTCAGGGGACTCTGGTGGACGCAGCTCGCGGCCGGCCTGCTCTTGCTCTTCCCCATCATGGGGCTGGTCCTGCCGAGGCCGAGCGGCCAGCGGCCCGCTCCCACGCTGCGCGTCCTCAGCTACAACGTGAATTCGAGCTACGGCGGCGCCGAGAACGTCACCCGGGAGATCGACCTCCACTCCCCGGACGTCGCGCTCCTTCAGGAGGCGTGGTCCGCGGGCGGAATCGTGGACATCTTGCGCGCGCGCTACCCGGTCGTCGAGGTGACCAACCAGTTCATCCTCGCGACGCGGCTTCGTGTCCTTTCGTCGACGGATCCCGACAAGCTCGAATACCACGGCCAGCAGCGGTCGGCTCGGTACGTCCAGTACGTGCTCGAGACGCCGCTCGGAAGGATCGCCGTCTACAACGTGCACCCCATCTCGCCGCGCCAGGCGTTCTACACGATACGCGGCCAGGGCCTGAGCCGCGAGATACCTTCGGGGCGGGTCTTCTCCGACGCGAACGGCGCGACGTTCCTCGACAATGCCGGCCTGCGCGAGGCGCAGGTGCGAGCGTTCGCGGCGGCGGCTCGCAGCGAGACGGATCCGGTCATCATCGCGGGCGACACCAACCTGCCGACCCTCAGCTTCGTGCTGCACGAATACCTGTCGGGTTATCAAGACGGCTTCACGAAGGCCGGCTGGGGCTTCGGCTACACGTTCCCGGCGAACCGCCGCCCGTGGATGCGCCTCGACCGGATCATGGCGAGCGAGCAGCTGCGCTTCGTTCGATTCGAGGTCGGCGCCTCGCGGGCGTCCGACCACCTGTGCGTCGTGGCGGACCTGCAGCGTCGCGAGCCGTGACGGGCATCCGCCTACCTAGCCTGGCACCGCCTTGCGCATGGAGGCCAGCTGCGCGTCGAGCGCCTCGACGTCGCCGCGGAGCTCCTCGGCCATGCGCGCGGAGCGATCGGCGATCTTGTCGCCGTGACCCCTGACCGTCTCGGCCCACCGGCGCACCTCGGCCAGGTAGCCGATCTGCCGCTCGATGCTCCGCGACGCGCGCTCAATCTCGGCGATCGCCTCGAGCGATTCCCGGCCGCTCCGCGCCTCGCGCACGGCGAGAGCGCGGGCGAGGCTGTAGGCGGCGCGCAGGACGACGTCGCTCGCGGGATCCTCGGCGTCCCAGACGACCACCACGTCGCCGCCGTAGCGCCGGAGCGGTTCGAGCCCCTCCGGGACCGCCTTGCGCGAGAAGACGAAGACGCCGACCTGCGCCTGGCGATTGCGGCGCGCCTCCTCGATCTCCTCGAGCGCGGCACGCACCGTGAAGCCTTGCCGCTCCTTGGCCTCCCAGACGATACGCGCGTTCGCGGCGGCCGACTCGGCGCCAAGCTCGATGACATGATCGCCCTTCTTGCACTGCTTGATCGCTCCGGTCGTGTCGCCGGTCGCCTCGTGCAGATCGCCCATGCGCTGCGCCTCGTCCGCCAGCAGGGCGCCGAGGCGCTCCTCGAAGGTGACGCCGTGCCGCGTCGTGACCGCCTCCTGGCGCCTTCGCGTGTCGAGCCGCGCGAGCGCCTCGCGCATCTGCGACTGGAACTCGAGGTTGTCGCGCGCGAGGCGCTCGACCGTGGACGTGAGCTCGCGCTTCATCCGCGCCAGGGCCGACGTGTCGTCGTCGAGCGTGAGGTTCTTGCCGATCTGCTCGGTGGCCGTCGCCAGCATCCGCGACAGCCGGCTGAGCGCCGACGCGTCGTCGTCCAGCGAGAACTGCGCGAACAGGCGCGAGAGCGCGGAGTCCTTCTGGTCGAGCGAGAACTCGCGCAGGATGTGCCGCCGCTGGTCGGCCAGCGCCTCCTCGATCGACTTCGTGAGCTGCGCGCGGAGGCCGCTCGCGTCCGTCGGAGAGAGGAGCCGGAAGATCGGGCTTCCCTCGCCGAGGTGCGCGGCGAGCGAACGCGCCATGAGCGAGTCGTCGGCCCCGACGTGCGCGCGCATGAAGCGATCGAGCTCCCCGTCCTCGCGCATCAGCGCCTGCAGCCGCTGAGGAAGCACGCCGCTCTGCGGATCCAGGTACTGCGTGAGCGCGGCGCTCAGCCTCCCGGTCATCTCGGTCGCGCGCTGCGACAGCACCTCGCGCACCTCCGCGACCAGCGCGCTGCCCGCCTCGCGGACCGACGTGGCGTCGATCTGGCCGCTGGCCGTACGCAGCGCCAGGACGCCGACCCGAAGCGCCGCCAGGACGTAGCGATCACGCTCCGCCTCGTCGGGGTGGCGGCGCAGCTCGGCGAGGACCTCCGGGTCGCTGACTTCGAGGGTGAGCACGACCGCCGCGGGGGCGGACGGGCGAGCGCGGACCGCCTCGAGCGGCTGCGGTGCTGCCACGGCCCTGAGCGCCTGATCCATCGCAGCCTCCCTGATCACCCGTATAGCATGATCCGCGGCCGCCCGGCCATCATTTGGAATCGACGAGCTTTTCAGCGACCCCCGTGTGCCTGTCGACGGACCGCGATACCGCACGCGCGAGCAGATCGCGGGACCCCACGAGCAGCACCGAGCGCCGGGCGCGCGTCACGGCCGTGTAGACGAGCTCCCGGGTGACGAGCGGCAGATCGACCTCCGGCAGCACGAGCGCCACGTCGTCGAATTCCGAGCCCTGCGCCTTGTGAACGGTCATCGCGAAGGCGGGCGTCAGGTGGGCCGCCGCGCCGAGCGGCAGCGTGATCCACGCGTCGCCCTGCGCGAACACGGCCATCGGCTCGGGACGCGCGCCGTCGCCGGCGTCGACGCGCACGACGACGCCCTGGTCGCCGTTGTAGAGCTGCCGATCGTAGTCGTTACGCTCGACGATGACAGGAGCGCCCGGCAGGAGACCGCCTGCGGGGCTCCCCCGGCCGGGCGGCGCTTCCGCGGCGAGCCGCTCGAGCAGGCGTCGATTCAGGGCATCGGCGCTCGCCGGACCGCTCGTGCGCGTCGCGCAGAGCAGGCGCGCGCGCGCGAGGCTCTCGAAGAGCGCGCGCAGATCGGGCACGTCGCCCGCGTCGAGGACCCCCCCGCGGGCGCGATACGTCCGCCCGGCGAGGCGAGCGAACCCGTCCAGGCACGCCACGCGCTCGCGCCACCAGCGGTCGACCAGGTCGTCCGCCACGTCCTGCCACGGCGCGGTCAGGTGCTCGATCGCCTGGAACGTGAGCTCGCCGACCGCGCGGCGCGCGGCGACCGCGTCGGCGAAGCGCCCGTCGAGCTCGCCGCCGTTGATCGCGCGCGCCGCCGCGACGATCCGCTGCGCGCCCGGATCGCGGCCGACGCGAAGGTTCTCGGTGAGGCGCACGGCGCCGATGCCCGCGCAGAGGTCGCGGAACACGGCCCCCGCCTCGACCGACGGCAGCTGGTCGGCGTCGCCGAGCAGCACGAGCCGCGCGTCGTCGGCGAGCGCGCGAAAGAGCCGGTCCATCATGGCGAGGTCGACCATCGACGCTTCGTCGACGACGACGACGCGATGCGCGAGCCGATCGTTCTCGTGGCGCGCGAAGCGGCCGGTCGCGGGCGACCATCCGAGCAGGCGGTGCAACGTCTGCGGCGCCGGGGCAACGCGCAGGAGCGCCGCCTCGGCCATGTCGCGCGGCGCCGCCCCGAGCCCCGCCGAGATCGCCTCCCGCAGTCGCTGCGCCGCCTTGCCGGTCGGAGCCGCGATCGCCACCGCGTCGGAGCGGACGCCCATCCAGGAAAGCGCCCGCAGCACCGAGACGACGATCGTCGTCTTGCCGGTTCCGGGGCCGCCCGTGACCAGCGCCAGCGGCGCCGTGAGCGCCTCGCGCACCGCGCGCCCCTGCTCGTCCGTGAGCGGAGGCGGTCCTTGCGCCACGGCGGCGAGCGCGCGACGGATCGATCGGGCGTCGTAAGCCTCGGCCGCGCGGGCCATGCGATCCCGGACGCGCGCGCAGAAGCGCTCCTCGAGCGCTCGCATGCGCTCCGGGTACAGCCACGATCCGTCGATGACGAGCGGCTTGCGCTCGCCTGCCCTGCCCACGACGGCCGTAATCGGGTCGCGCGGGTCGGCGCGGCGGGCGCGGGCGACGAGCGCCGCGGCCGCCCGCGCGACCTCGGGGCCGCCCAGGACAGCGAGCGCCGCGCCCAGCGCCGCGTCCTCGAGCGACAGTCGCGTGCTGCCGGAGCGAACGCAGACGAGGCAAGCGGCGGCGAGCGATCCGAGCGCGCGCCGCTCCTGCGCGTCGAGCCCCGGCGCGCACCGGGCGATCTCCCAGCCGAAATAACGCGGCTCGAGGGCGTCGTCGTCGGCGCCCGCCCACTCGCCGGCATCGCGCGCGCCGGGCGGCGCCGGGGAGCGCGCGGCCGCGAACCGCTCCCGGGCTGTGCCGAGCGGAGACAGGCGCTTCATCGGGCGGCCCTCCCGCGCTGCGCGCCCCGGAGCGCGTCGTCCCAGCCGACGAGCTCGTCCCACGTCGGGCGCGCCGACCACAGGCCCCGGCCGCGCCCATCGAGCCCGCGCAAAAAACAGTACAGCACCCCGCCGAAGCGGGCGTCGTGCTCCTCGCGCGTGCGCGACCCGAGCAGCCTGGCGATGGCCAGCGAGTAGAGCCTCGCCTGCGCCTCGTATTGCGCACGCACGTGGCGGTCGACCGCGTCGGGCGAGAACGACGCGAGCGAGTCGCTCTTCCAGTCGATGAAGTAAGCCAGCCCTCGATGCTCGAACGCCAGGTCGATCGATCCGCGCACGTACCCGCGCTGCCGCGGCTCGCGGGCTTCGCCCAGGGCGGCGTGTCCGGACAAGGGGAAGACGAAGTCCATCTCGCGCGCGACGCGCGCGGCGTCGGCGATCCGCTCGAGGCGACCGCCGCCGGGCAGCACCAGCGGCGTCGTGTAAGCCGTCCACACGAGCTCCTCGGCGTGGGCGCGCTGCGCCGGATCGATGCCGTGAGCCGCCATCGACTCGTCGAAGGCCGCGGCCACCTCGGGCCGCAGCGCCCAGTCGCGCGACGCCGCTGCCGCCCCGAAGGACTCGAGCGGAACTCGCTCGAGCAGCTCGTGCAGGAACACGCCCGACGCGCGCGCCCCGCGCAGCCTGTCGTCGCGCGCCTCGTCGTCGGCGTCGACCTCGGGCGCCGCGCCGCGCGCGACGGCGCCGAACCGCGCGGCGCGCGCCGCGACGTCCTGAGCCTTCATGCGTGTGTACGACGTGACGAACGCGCCCATGCGCGCGCGCCCGAGCTCCGCATGCATGACGGCGTCGGTATCGGCCGCGAGGAGCGCCGGAGGAGGGCGCCACGGCGGTTCGCCGGACCGGCCCGCCGCGTCGTCCGCCTCGGTCGACTCGAGGCCAACCGGCACGTCGCTCACGGCCAAAGCCGTCTCGTCGCCGGCGCGCAGGAGCTCGGCGACGCGGCGGTTGACCACGTCGTACGGCCCTCGGAGAGCCTTGGCTCCGCCCTCGGCGTCGCCACCGTCCCGCTTGCCGATCGTCGCGCAGGGCACGTAAAGCCGACCCTGGGCTCGCGTCAGCGCGACGTACATCAGGCGCTGGTCCTCCTCGCGCTCCTCGGCCTTCGCCCGCTCGGCCGCCGCCGGATCGCCCACCGGACCGACCCATGCGAGCCGTCGAGCGCCGTCGTGGTAGACGTGCACGTCGTCGCCGGGCGGCTGGGAGAAGCCGCCGACCACGAAGACGACCGGCGCCTCGAGGCCCTTTGACTTGTGGATCGTCATGATCTGCACGGCGCGCCGGTCGCTCTCGAGGCGCTGGACGTTGCCCTCGAGGTCGAGCGGCAGGCGCGTCTTGTCGATGAGCCCCGACAAGGCCGAGACGACGTCGCGCAGCGTGTGATGCGAGCGCGCGCCGTACTCGAACAAGAGCTCGAAGATGTGCAGGTAGTTCGTCAGCTCGCGCTCGCCCTCGCCGAAGAAGATCTCGCGGCGCACGATGCCGGAGGCCACAACGATGCTCTCGAAGAGCGCGTCGAACTCGCGCGCCTCGCCGAGCGCCCTCCAGCCGCGCAGCCGGGTGACCAGCGGGTGGGAGCCTGGCAGGTCGCGGGCGCGCTCGAGCGACGACAGCGGCAGCCCGAAGAACGGCGTCAGCCAGGCCGAGAGCCGCCGCGCGCGGTCCTCCGGGTCCTCGACGGCCAGGAGCAACGTGCGCACGTCGCGCGCCTCGTCGGTCTGGAACAGCCCGTCTTGCTTGTAGAACGCGTGCGGCACGCCAGCGGAACGCAGGGCTGCGCCGACGATGCGGCCCTCGCGGGCGTTGCGCGTGAGCACGAAGACGTCGCTGTGCGCGAGCGGGCGGCCGTCGAACCGCCACGGGCGCGCCGGGTCCGTCATCGTCCGGATCTCGGCGGCGATCCACCGTCCGAGCGACTGCATCGCGCGTAGATCGATCGGCGAACCGAGGCGCATCACCTGCACCGGCGCGAGCGGGCGGCCGGCACCGTCGACCATCGCGCGATCGGGACGGCCGCAGGCGACCGGCGTGTAGCGTATGCCGCCGGTGAAGACGGGGCGGTCCGCGGACGGATCGAAGATCGCGTTGATCGCGGCGACGAGCCCCGGCGTCGCGCGGTAGTTGTGGTCCAGCGCGACGCGCGCTCCGCCCGCGGCCACGACCTCGTCGCGCGCGCGCAGGTACGTGTGCACGTCGGCGCCGCGGAAGCGGTAGATCGACTGCTTCGGATCAGCCAGGAGATACAGGACGCTGCCGCCCGTGGACTCGCGCTCGAAGAACGCGCGCCGGAAGATCGACCACTGCGTCTCGTCGGTGTCCTGGAATTCGTCGATGAGCACGTAGCGCCAGCGCTCTCGCATCGCCGATGCGAGAGCGGCCGCGCGCGGGCCGTGCAGCGCCTGGTCGACCAGGCCGAGCATGTCGTCGAAGTCGTACTGACCGGCTTCCCGCTTGCGTCGCGCGAGCTCTCCGCGCACCGCGGGAAGCACCGTGTGCGCCACGGCGGCC
>Ga0070738_10007863_pt1 | contig 10474 bp, 8 predicted proteins | sample Coa_R2_2_FD_66446 | JGI IMG/M metagenome (GOLD analysis project Ga0070738, IMG submission 66446) | Surface soil microbial communities from Centralia Pennsylvania, which are recovering from an underground coalmine fire - Coalmine... | ecosystem: Environmental > Terrestrial > Soil > Unclassified ... | reverse complement strand
AGCGTGACCCCTTCTGAGAAGCGGGACAGCGGCAGGCGGTGGCTGATGAGGTCGTTGACCCGCACGGCGCCGCTTGCCAGCAGGCCGAGGGCGAGACGCAACTCCTTTGGTGATGATGAGTAGGTGCCGGTCAGCGTCAATTCTTGCTGGTAGAGCGTTTCCAGGTTCAGGGGAACGGCTCCCGCGTGCGCCGCGAAGAGGTTGACGGTGCCGCCCTTGCGTACCGCCGCCAGCGCCTGCTGGAACGGACGCCTGCCGGGCGCGGTGATGATGACAGTGTCAGCCCCGCGTCCTTCGGTAAGGGGAGCGAGCAGCGCAGACAGCCCATGCTCGTCAGCAGGCGCGAGGAAGGCTTCGTCTGCGCCGAGGGCGCGGGCCAGTTCAAGCCGTTCGGGCAGCAGATCAATGCCAGTAACGTACACATCGAAGCTTGCCCGCCTTCCCATTGCCTTGACGGCTTGCAGCATGAGCAGGCCGACGGAGCCGAGGCCCATGACGACGACGGTATCGCCCGCGAGCAGGGGTATGCGTCTCACTGCGCGCACGCAGCAGGCCAGCGGCTCCGTGAACGACCCCTCCTCCGCGCTGAGATGGTCGGGCAACCGCAGCGTGGTATGTCGCACATGTTGCTCCGGCACGCGAACGTACTCGGCGAAGCCGCACGGGTCGATATTCGAGGCTTTGAAGGCGCTGCACATCGAGTAGTTGCCGTGACGACAGTAGTGGCACGCGCCGCAGGGAACATGGTGCGCTACCACCACGCGCTGGCCCACCTCAAAGCCTTCGACCGCGCACCCTCGCTCCACGATGGTTCCCGTCAGTTCGTGGCCCAGCACTACCGGCGCGGGCGTCTGCTGCGCGATTTTGAGAATATCGGAGCCGCAGAGACCGCAGCCATGCACCTGCACCAGCAATTCGCGCTCAGCAATGGATGGAATTGACCTGTTTTCCAGGCGAATATCATCATAGGAGTAATAAATGATCGCTTTCACTGCCCGTTCCAGTTGTCCCTGACCTCCGTTATTTGCTGTCCGCTTCAGTATAGCACGTTTGGGCGCAGGCTGCCACGTGATCTGGTGTGGTGAGAATAATAGGACAGCCGGTCAAGGCTATCCCCCAACAGGACTAGAGAAGCGGGCGAAGTGATAAAAACGTAACGTATAAACGTATTTATAAATGCAGAGGCAATAAACCGCCTCTGCTCTGATATGGCTGTATGGCACTTATGTCTGTTACATATTGAACACGCCGGTATGCAATAGCTGCGGTGGCGGGTACCGGGTGTATCGGTGGAAGGGGAACGAGCCGTACTGGACCCATATAATGTAAAGATCAGGAGTATAACAATGGCCACAACAGGTGAACTGCGCGCAATTATCCAGGAACTGCATCTGGTTGACATTGGAGATGCCGCCAGCTATCTGGGGGAAGAGGAGAAGATGGTGGAAGAAGAATCGACTATTCCGGTAGAGTCGTTACTCGCTCTGACCACCGTTACCGAACATCTGGTACCGTGCGAAGGGGTCACGTGCCAGACGCAGTAGATACATGGGAAGCCTGAAAAGGCTTCCCATCCCGTTCGGGATTGAAACTAATACTTTGCCTCAAGCAGCGTCTTGATGCGCTTGTCCGGGTTGGGCATGCCGCTGCTTTTGATCTGTTTCACCACCGCTTTGACATCGTAGGGGACGCGGCGTATTTCGGCCTCCCAGGCCCCATCCTGCCAGCTCAGGATGCCGTAGGCGGCGCGTAAATCTTCATCGCGGGGCAGGCCGCAACTGGCAACATCGGCCAGCAGGAGATGCCGCCAGCGCCGCGTGTAGGCGATGTGCAAATGGCCGAAAGCCAGCGCCCCGATAGCAGGGTCGAGCGCGCCAAGCAGGTGTTCGAGCATTGTATCGGGTGCATTGGGAAAGATGGCATCTTCCAGATTGAGCGGGTTGGCGTGGACAACCAGCAGATCGCTGCCCTCACCGTTCGCTACACGATAGGAGGTAGGCAGCGAGGCCAGGTAATCAATGCCGGCCTGGCCGATCTGCTCCCGCGTCCAGGCTGCCGTGCTGCGTTTCTTCTCCCCCTTCTCTGGCGCGCTGGTGACGACTTCCACATCGACATTTCCCTGAATGACCGGGCAGTTTAGCCCCTGAATGATTTCCAGCACCTGTGCCGGTCGCGGGCCGTTCAGACAGAGATCGCCCGCGATGATCAGTTGGTCGACCGGCTGCTGCTGCGATACGTCTTCCAGTACCGCTTCCAGTGCAGTTTGATTCCCGTGTATATCCGATATGACAGCGATACGCATGTGCCGTGCATCCTTTGTTGCGTTTTTTCCCTCTCGGCAGGGCCGTGAGCATCAACCTTTCATTACTATATCGCAAAAGCGGCGCGTCTACCAGAGAAGGCGAGAGATGAAGGACGACGCAAATATTTCTTTATGTACACTGCTGGTGTATAATAAAAACCGGGCGGCGAGTTGTCTGTGGGTATGGCGCGCTTGCTGATGGAGTTGCGAAATGCTTTCCTATCCACTCTATTGCGATAATTGTGGAGAGATTAACCGGGCAGAGGCAAAATTCTGTTATCGCTGTGGAGAAATTCTGCATTCTGGTTTTTCCTATACCGGGCAATTGTCAGGCGGTCATCTGCTCAAGCAGCGGTATCGTATTCTCTCACGTCTGGGCCAGGGAGGGATGGGGGCCGTGTATAAGGCGGAGGACAGCGAGTTTCACCGCTTTGTCGCCATCAAGGAGATGAGCCAGCGTAACCTCCCACCGGAGGAATTGCAGGAGGCGACGGCGGCCTTTCGCCACGAAGCCGAGATGCTGGCTTCGTTACAGCATTACAGCCTGCCGCGCATCTTCGAGTATTTTGTTGAAGAAGGGCGCTGGTATCTGGTGATGGATTTCATCGAGGGCGAAACGCTGGAGCAGCGCCTGAATAGCGTCCAGGGCGCGCGCCTGCCGGTGGAGGAGGTGCTGGATATCGGCATCAAGCTGTGTACCGTCCTCGATTATCTGCATACGCGCCCATCCCCCATCATCTTCCGCGACCTCAAGCCGGCCAATATCATGCTGACGGCAGAGAAACATCTCTACCTGATCGACTTTGGCATTGCGCGCCACTTCAAGCCGGGGCAGACGCGAGATACGCTGGCCCTCGGTTCTCCCGGCTATGCCGCGCCGGAGCAGCATGGCAAAGTGCAGACGACCGGCAGGGCCGATATTTACAGCCTGGGTACGACGCTGCATCAATTGCTCTCCGGCGAAGACCCGGCCAGAACGCCTTTCCGCTTTTCCCCCTTGCAGATGCACCGCCACCCCGTCCTCGCCAGCCTTGAGGCGCTGATTATGCAGATGGTGGAACTGGATCAGGAAAAACGCCCGCAGAGTATGGCCGTTATCAAAGAGCGATTGCAACACATTGCCGGGCAATTGCAGCATAGCGGACACGCCAGTTATACTATGGCGCCGCCGGAGCAGGCATGGGCTTTGACGCCGGAAGGGACTGCGCTGGTTTTCCAGTCCTCTCAGGTTGGAGAAACACTGACCATCTATCGCGGTCATGGCAGCAGCGTTGAGGCGCTGGACTGGTCGCCGGGCAGCGTAGTGATCGTCTCCGGCAGTTCCGATGCCATTTATCTCTGGCACGCGCTGGATGGGAAGAAAGTCTATCCCAATCACCGACACTTCAACCTGACGGCGCTGGCGTGGTCGCCGGATGGCAGGTACATCGCCTCTGCCAGTAAGGATGAGATGGTGCAGGTATGGGAGGCTGCTACAGGGATCGTCCTGCTCAAACACCGGGGCCATGCCGACTGGGTCAACGCGGTAGCCTGGTCGCCGGATGGCACGCGCATCGCTTCCGCCGGCGGCAGCTTCATTCGCAGCCAGCACATGGTGCAGATCTGGGATGCCAGCAAAGACCGCAGCGCACTCACCTATCACGGACACAGCGACGCTGTCTACTCGGTAGCCTGGTCGCCAGACGGCCTCTATATCGCCTCGGCCAGTAGAGACCGGACGGTGCAGGTGTGGAACGCGGCCATTGGCACCGAGTTTATCACCTATCGCGGCCACAGCGGCCCGGTGAAGACGGTGGCCTGGTCGCCGGACGGCAAGTATGTGGCTTCTGGCTCTGCCGACACCACCGCCCACATCTGGGAGCCACTGACCGGTACCCTTATCGCCTGCTACAAAGGTCACAGGGGGAAAGTGACCTCGCTGGCCTGGTCGCCCGACAGTCGGTACGTCGCCTCGGCCAGCGAAGACGCCACCGTACAGGTCTGGGAAGCCAGCCGCGCAACCCCCATCCTCACCTATCACGGCCATACTGCCCCGGTCAACTCCCTTGCCTGGTCACCCGATGGCGCCTGTATCGCCTCCGCCAGCCGGGACACCACCGCGCGCGTCTGGGTAGCTGTACCGGCGCAGGCGGAGAGATGATGGGTCCTTCCTGTTATGCGAGAAGGTATCATGAGACGGGCCGCAAAGATACAAATGTTAAAGGCAAAAACACATGATAAGAAAAATTGGCGTCATTTCCGATACCCACATCCCTCATTTCAGGCAGTTGCCGGAGGCCATCTGGCAACATTTCGAGGGCGTGGAATTGATTATCCATGCAGGAGACCTTTCTGTGCTATCTGTTCTCTCTGAGTTGGAAACTATCGCGCCCGTCGTGGCCGTGCAGGGCAATGTCGAGCGCGACGAGGTGGTGGAGGCGCTGCCCATCAAACGCGAAATTCTGGTGGGTGGCTGCCGCATTGGCATCGTACATATCCTGGGCGACTCACATAATCGTGAAAAAGTAGCCCGGCAGGAGTTTCCCAATGCTCGCATTGTCGTCTACGGCCACAGCCATATCCCCTACAACAAAGAACATCACGGGCAGTTGCTTTTCAATCCGGGAAGCGCCACGGACCGGCGCATGCAGCCGACGTGCAGCATCGGCATGCTGTATATCGATGATGAGACAGGGGATGTCAGGGGGGAGATTATCCCGGTGTGAACTCTTCCCTCATCCTACATCACCTTCACCAGCGACCGATCAATGCTCGCGAGCGTGGGACGACCGGAGAGAACCATTGCCAGTTCGAGTTCGCGGCGCAGGATTTCGAGGACATTGTAGACGCCCTGCGCACCGCTGACGGCGAGGCCCCAGAGGATGGGGCGACCGACGAGAACAGCGCGCGCGCCCAACGCCAGGGCTTTGAGGATGTCGGTGCCGCGCCGGATGCCGCCGTCCATGTAGACCTCACAGCGCCCGCCGACCGCCTCGGCAACTTCCGGCAAGGCCTCTATGGCTGCCAGCGCACCGTCCAGTTGTCGTCCACCATGATTGGAGACGATGATGCCCTCTATGCCGCGCTCCACAGCCAGCAGCGCGTCCTCCGCCGTGAGAATGCCTTTGAGCAGGATGGGCAGCGACGTGATCGAGCGCAGGAAATCGATATCCTTCCACGTGAGCGGCAGCGGTTCGGGAATGTAGTGCTGGCTCTGCTCCGCCGCCGTGAAGTTGGCGATACCCATACCGGGAGGCAGCCTGAACTGGTTGCGAATATCCTTCTCGCGCCTGGCAAGTCGCGGTGTATCAACGGTCACCGCGACCGCTTTGTAACCTGCCTCCTCAGCGCGTTTGATAAGGGCCTCGGCGCGCCGCAAACTGCCGTAGGTGTAGAGCTGGAGCCAGAGCGGGCCGCTCGCGCAGGAAGCGATATCTTCCAGCGAGCGTGTGGCGAACGTACTGACAGCCATCAGCGTCCCGGCAGCGCCCACGCCGCGCGCCGTCTCGCACTCACCTTCATCATGTGCCAGTCGGTGGTAAGCAGTCGGCGCGACCAGCACAGGCATGCTTACTGGAGTGCCAAGCACGGTCGTCGACAGATCGATGCTTGAGACATCGACCAGCATACGCGGGCGCAGCCGGATACGCTCGAACGCCGTCCTGTTCGCCCGCAGCGACACTTCGTCATCGCTGCCCCCCTGATAGTAGTCCCAGGCAGCGCGTTCGATGCATGTCTGCGCGGCAGCCTCGTAGTCATGCAGGTTGATGAGGTTCATAGAGATTTCTCCCTATAGCTTACACCCTTGCCTTCTCGTGTGGCCGGATATACTCCTGCCCGCCCATGTAGGGGCGCAATGCCTCCGGGATGCGCACCGAGCCGTCAGGCTGCTGGTGCGTCTCGACGAGCGGGATCAGGATGCGCGGCGAGGCGATGGCGGTGTTGTTGAGCGTGTGGACAAACTTCACCTTGCCGTCAGTGTCGCGATAGCGGATGTTGGCGCGCCGCGCCTGCCACTCGTGGAAGTACGAACACGAATGCGTCTCGCGGTAGCGGCCCTCGCTCGGTATCCAGCATTCGAGATCGTACATGCCGACCTTGCCGTCGCCCATGTCGCCTGTGCTGACATTGACGACGCGATAGGGCAGTTCCAGCGCCTGCACCAGTTCCTCCGCGTTTCTGATCAACTGCTCGTGCCAGTAGACCGACTCTTCGTGGCTGGCCCGGCAGATCACATACTGCTCCACCTTATTGAATTGATGCACGCGCATGACGCCCCGCGTATCCTTGCCGTAGGTACCGGCCTCCTGACGGAAGCAGGGGCAGAAGCCAACGAAGGTCATGGGCAGGTCTTCGACATTGAGAATCTCGTCCTTGAACATGCCTGTGATCGCCACCTCTGCCGTGCCGACCAGGAAAAGCTCCTCGTTCTTGATCTCATAAACCTGGTCGCGACCCTTCGGGAACTGGCCGTTGCCGATGAAGGCGAATTCACGCGCCATCGCTGGCACGATCAGGGGGGTGAAACCCTTGCGCGCGATGCGATCAAAGGCGAAGTTCATCAGGGCCAGTTCGAGACGGGCGGCGTCGCCTTTGAGGATGTAGCTGCGCGTCCCGGCGATCTTCACGCCGCGCTCGATATCCACGAGATCGAGTGTCTGCATCAGCGAATAGTGATCCATCGGCTCGAAGTCGAAGGTCGGAATCGTCCCCCAGTAGCGAATGGGGACGTTATCGTTCTCGTCCTTGCCGATGGGCGCACTCTCGTCGGGAATATTGGGAACGAGCAGGAGCAGCTGGTAACGCTCCTCGGTCAGAGCGTTCAACTCCGGCTCCAGCGCCTTGATCTGCTCGGCCAGTTGCCGCCCCTCGGCAATCAACTGCTCGCGCAGGGCCTTATCCTTCCCGGCCTCTTTCACCCGCCGCGATATCTGGTTCTGCTGCGCCCGCAGTTCCTCCACCCGGCGCTGCAATTCGAGAACCTGCCGATCCACTTCCAGCAGGTGATCGATGTCAATCGGGTTATTCTTGACCCGCGCCGCCTCCTTCACAAGTTCGGGGTTGCTGCGAATAAATGCCAGATCTAACATTGTCTCTCACTTCCTTTCCTATAGCCATATCTCTCATAACAACAAAAAAAGCGTTATCGTCCATTCCATAAAGGACGACAACGCCGAAGTACACGCGAGCCGTGGTGCCACCTTGCTTTGTCTCGTTCCCTCGCCATCTTACGAAAGGGAGAAGGAGACGCTCATTGTTCCCGCTAACGGTGGGTACCGGAGGCGCTTGACGCGCTGGCTCCCAGGTGGATTTCTCTCCTGCTGGCTACTGCGTTGCACCGGCCCGCAGCTCTCTGCCGCTCAACAAAAGATACTTGTCCTGTTCACTGCCTGTCTCTATTGTCTTTTCTTGCTGCTACCAGCATAGCAGCACTTTAGTGATTTGTCAAGCATATTGCGACTATAATTTCCAGACCTGGGCATCGCTGAATGCGACCTGTGAGGGGACGCTGTAATCAAGGGCCACGACGCCGATCTGGCCGCTGCTCAGCGTGCTATCCTTGAGGCCGGTGACGTACTGCCCGTTGATGAAGAGGTAGAACGTGCTGCCTTTCGCATAGACGGCGAGCTGATTGGCCTGGTTGAGGCCGACGGTGATGGCATCACTGAAGCCGCTGGCGAGCGTCGCGCTGTGCTGCTTGCCGTTGTAGCGATCGAGGGCATAGGAGCCATCGGTGCCGATGCGGAAGAGGTAGAATGTGCCGTTTGCGCCATTCGCGCGGAAGAGGATGCCGCCCTGATTGCCCTCGGTGATGCTCACCTGTATCTGGTACACGAAGTCGCTGAAGTTTGTTGCTTCGGCGATGCAGGGCTGGAGATAGCCTTGAAGCGCCTCGCTGGCCTGATAGACGCCATTGGTGAACATGCAATTGCCGGTTTTCGTTGCCCCCTCGTCCCAGTTATTATTCTGCGAATTGTCGCTCAGCGGGTCATCCAGCGCCGCTGTGCCGCTGGTGGCGCTCGAAAGCATATCCTGGAAGGAGGTCGCGGTAGCCGTCGCCTGGTTGACCTGCGCGGTTGCGCTGGCGGCGGCATTCGCCTGAGCGGTGGCAGTGGCGTTGATGCTGGTCTGTACGGTCGCCAGCGCCTGGTTGGTCGCCTGAGCCTGCGCCGTCACAGTGGCATAGACCTGCGCCGTTGCCTGCGCTTCGTGGGTCGCCTGGGCCTTCAGGCTGCTGTGATATTGCGTGGTCGCCGAATAGATGACGAGGGCCAGCCCGCCGACGATGAGCAGGCCCACCAGCGAGATAATCAGAATAAGCTGGCTTGAAGAGATCGTCTCACGTCGCCGGTACATAGGATACGGCGGCGGCCAGGCAGGGGCAGACGGACTGGCAGGGATGGTGACGCTCTCTGAAATGGTGTTGAAACTCATCGGCAGCGTGATATCGAGCAGCGTTTCATCTGTATCGTCGGGCGAAATACTATTCGGTTGTGCTGAGAAGGTCTCATCAGCCATCACAGTACATCCATATCCTCCACAGACAATTGAATACAGCCACAAACGTTTTTATCATATCATGCCTGTCAAAGCTCCCAGATTTCGGCGTTGCTGTAGGCCACTTCTGTCGCCTGGCTGTTATCACCTGCGACGAGGCCGACACCGCCATAGCTGTATGTGCTGTCAGTTACACTGCCAATGTTTTGCCTGTTCACATACAGGTAGAAGTGGCTGCCCTGAGCGATGATGGTGATCAGATTGGATTGGCCCAGACCTATATTCATGGATGAAGCGTATCCTCGTATCAGCGGGCGGCTGTCAGCGCCGCTGCGACTGATGTACAGGTAGAAGCTGAAATAGCCGTCCGGGTCGAGGCGAAAGCGATACAGGGTTCCTGAAGAGCCATCAAGGCGCACGACCAGGCCACCGTAATCGCCTTTGATAATGGTCATCTGCACCTGGAAGACAAAGTTGGAAAGTCCATGGTAGGCCGGGGGACAGTAGAAAAAGTGCGCAGGATCGGAATTGATGACGTGGTATGAATTGCCGGTAAACTCGCAGATGCTGCTCCCGTTGATGCTGGTGTATTCGGACCAGAGACTGGTGGAGTTGTTGTTCAACGGGTCATTCAGGTTGGGTTTGCCGGCGGTATAGCGAGCGTAGAGGCCCTGCGGCGAACTGGCATAAGCGGTAGCTGAAGCCTGGGCCTCTTCTGTTCGGGCGATTGCGTCTGCCTGACTGTGCAGTTGCGCTGGCTGGTAGATCAACGCGACATAGAGCAGCGTAAGGTTACTCAGCACAAGCAGGGCGATGAGCGCGCACAGGACGGCGACGAGGCGGGAAGGGCGCTTCGACGATGTTTGCGACGCAGGGATGACAGGCGGTGCAGCAGGCGCATATGCCATTGCGGCTGGCTGCGGTGCAGGCGGGAACTGTGGCGCCGTTGCCAGGGGGCTGAACGCAGCCGGTTGGGGCGCGTACTCTCGAAGCGGCGCTGGAGATGGTGATATCACCGGCGCTGCGCCCTGGCCCGGCGCGCTAAATTCTTTGTAGGGAACAGCTTCAACATCATAGGGTGCCAGTTCCGCGTCCTCATACGGGGAAGAGGATGGAGCGGATACAGGCGCGCCACAGGCCGGACACCTCACTGTGCCGGGCAGCAGCGGAGTTCCACATGAAGCACAATGCATAGTATCTCTCCTTATTTTATTGTATTTCTGCGCTCGTGCGGGGAGTGGCTTAGAGCCTCCATACCTTCGCGTTGCTGAAGGCGACATCGGCTGCGTGGGTCTGGTCTCCGGCGAACAGGCCAATCTCTCCTGAACTGAACGAACTATCCTGGGCGCTGGCAATGAAATGTTTGTTGACGAAGAGGTAAAATGTATGGTTGCGCGCGATGATCGTCACCAGGTTGATCTGGTTATGCCCGCTTTTGATGCTCGTTGAGGTGCCGCTTTGCAGCGAGCGCGAGTCGTCCCCGTTGTTGTTTTTCCAGACGGAGAAGTCGTAGGTGCCATCCACGTAAATTGTGAAGTAGTAGGCGCTGCCTGCCGCCTCGTTGCCGCGAATGCCGATACCGGCGAAGTCGCCTGCGATGATATCGATATTGACCTGGAACGTGAGGTTGCTGAAGTTGCTGCCCAACGCGGGACAGAAGAGGAAGTAGCCCTTCGTGGGTTCGGTAATGTGGTA
>Ga0070738_10007861_pt1 | contig 10478 bp, 13 predicted proteins | sample Coa_R2_2_FD_66446 | JGI IMG/M metagenome (GOLD analysis project Ga0070738, IMG submission 66446) | Surface soil microbial communities from Centralia Pennsylvania, which are recovering from an underground coalmine fire - Coalmine... | ecosystem: Environmental > Terrestrial > Soil > Unclassified ... | reverse complement strand
AAGCCAGATCCAATCGCCCATTACAAACGCACCTTACGGAGACCCGGCTTGGGGCACTCTTGGATGGGCACTGGAGTTTATTCATACTGCTGGAGCGATTCGGTTGGCTCGACTGTAAGGATGTCTTCTCCTGCGTAATACTCAGGCTTCAGCGTGCGCGATTCGACCGTTCCGAGGGCCTGTTCGATCGCGGCGGTTGCATCGGTACAGCCTGTGCCCGACGCATTCAGCACTGTTTCAATGATTTTGCCGTCTTTGCCAATGCGATACTCAATTTTTTGATACTCAGCCATTGCCCGGTCCTTCACCTTCTGTCTGGTTAAACTCACCGCCCCCTTTATTCTGATCAACCGCTGGCGGGATGGCAACTGTGTCGGTGTATTCTGGCGTCCTCACACCCTACGGACTGTGGATGAATTGACGCGCAACTTTAGCCCTCATTCCCTCACTCGCCCCCAGCGTGGGGCTTGGGTTGCGGGAATGGGCGCAGACAATTGGCCCTGCTGTGCGGCAAAATGTCAGCTTTCTTTAGCGCGATCGCTCGCTTCAACTGCATCGCTGGTATCTTTCATCTCAACAACCAGGTTTGGCAGTCCATCCAGCTTTTCGGTTGGTACGCTCTCCTCTACTAACGGGAAGAAGAGTGTTAACCCACCCGGAACACACTCCACGTTGATTGGGGTGGTGCCAATCAATTCCCCGTCCAGCACGACTTTCTGCTCTGGTTCGGTCGTAATCTTGACCCGTCGCGCTCGAACATAACCGATGTCACTGCGATCCACGGCATCCCCACTCAACGCGGTTTGGAGCAGGTGATAGGTGGCGGCGATCGCCCCTGCCTTCGTTGCAGGCGAGACCAGCGTAATGTCCAGCAGCCCATCATCAACCACGACGCCCGCTGGCCCTTGTGCCAGTACAGAGGTTGCTGGAGCGGCATTGGCTACCGTAATGGCGGCGGCGGATACGTGAATAATTTTGTCTTCAGTTTCAATTTCAGCGTTAAAAGTGGTCATTTGTCGCAACGCTTGAAAACCTGCCAGGACATAGGCAAACATTCCAAAGCGGTTCTTGGCTTCGCGATCGGCTAACTCAACGGCCTCGGCCTCAAACCCAATGCCCGCCAGCAAGACCATCGGATAGCCGTTGCAATACGCGGCATCGACCGTTTTGGTCGCGCCTCCGAGAATGGTGCGGCAGGCCGCCTCGATCGTGTCGGGAATATCTAGCGCATTGGCAAAAGCATTGGCTGTCCCGCGTGAAATAATGCCGAGGGGAATTGACGTGCCAACCAGCGCTGATGCTGTCGCTGAGAGCGTACCATCGCCGCCTGAGGCAATAATGGCATCAACCCCCCGTTTAACCGCTGCCAGTGCCAGTGCATCCGCACCGACGTCTTCCGTCGTTAGCTGAATATCAAGGTCGATCTCAGGCTCGAGCAGTGCTTTAATCGTTACCAAATCTTGCTCTGGATCACCCTGCCCCGAAACTGGGTTGAAGATTAAACAAGCGGAACGACGCTTCATAACAGATGAAAAAGTAAGGTGAACTCGGACAGCGGTTGGCTCAAAAGCCCGTGCTACGCCATCTTTATAGTGTAAACAATTCTCCAGGTGCGCAAGTGCGCTGTCTTACCTGTAGGCTACACAATAGAAGTATGCCTCCTCAGGGCAGCCATTAGATCCTCCCAGGAGAATACCCAACGATGCCTGATCCACGGATGTATGAGAGCGATACTTTTGTTGTGCTGGAATCGGGGCGATCGGAGGAGTTTCTTAGCGCTACCGAACTGCTCGCTAAACTCAAAGAACTCTTGTCTCAACGGCAAGATGATCTTCCCAGAGATCTCCAACGCTTCACCGCGCTAGACGAACAAGCCCAGTACTTACTGGAAACCTCCTGCGAACTCGATGTCGGTCCCGGCGAATTTTTGCAATGGTACGCCGTCCGCCTGGAAAAGTAGACGAGCTAGCTTACCCTCTTCTGCTCCTCTAGCAGCTTGCGTCTTCTTCAGTGGGAGGATGCCAGCCAGCAGATATCCAAGCTTGTCGGACTGTAACAGCATACGGATTATTTAGCTGCAAAGCCAAGACAGTTGCACGACCACTCGCTGTCAATCCTGCAATATGGGTGCTGTTGTCTGTCCAAATAAAGTGACGTGACCATTTTTGTTGCCGAGGATTGAACAATTTGACGTTGCGATTCGTCACTGGATCTCTCGCCTGAGTTTGCATGCCTTTGTAGGAATTGCATAGACGACAGGCAAGCCAAAGGTTTTCTTCATCGTCAGATCCACCTGCTGCTTTGGGAATGATGTGTTCGATCTCTAAAACTCCCAAAACGTACTTTTGAAGGCTGCGGCAATAGCCACACTGCTGCTTTGCCTGTGCCCTCACTCGTAACCGAATTTCCTCAGAAATTTGACTCACTGGTTCAGAGGTTCAATTAACCCACGCTTGACCGCCTCACTAAGGGCAGTCGCCTTTCGGAGTAGCCCCTCCTGATAAATTTGCATGAGAGTCTGTAGCTCTAAACGATCATTTTCAGCTAAGAGATCTGCTTGTTGCCGGTCGAGCAACTCACTCAGTCGATCATCTTGCTCTGGCTCCATTTGCAGTTCTGTCAGCGCCAATACCTGCTGATCAGAAAGATTAGCAATAGGCTCAATATCAAGACTAGCAGCACCGATCGACGGAATAGAAAGTTGAATCGTGTCTGCCAGAACACTGGCAAGATCCCGATTTGCTAATCGCGCAAACCGTTCAGCACGCTGATAGATCTCATCTGGCAACGTAATCGTGATTTGAGTACTCATAATGGTTACTTGGTGTTATTTGTCTGGATGATGTATTTTCGTAGGTCTTGGTAATCGAAGCGGCGATCATAATTCCAAAAAGATCAGTATTCTAACAAGGAATTTGGTTTATTCGCATTAAGTCAAGAGCATCTACACGAAGGTTTGGGTGAGTAATGCTTCTCGCTCAAAGGCTTCTCTCAAAGCTTCTCGCTCATCTCTCATCTGATCACTCAAGAACCAGGAAAGACGCTTAGAGTAGTGCTCTAAAACTTCTTCCCAGTAGTGAAAATTAAAGTCTTTTACTAAGTTTTTCGGTAAAAATTGACTGTCAAAATTGAACGCAGCCCAAATTTCTCTCCACTCGTAACATCGAGGCTCACCAAAGCACCACGGGCGCTCACCGATATCGCAGGTGAAAAACAAGAAGTGATCTTGATGAGCTGTCATAAAGCTGTGGACAAAGGGTAACAACTCTTCAATGTATGAGTGATGTGGTACGAAATCATGTAAAGCTTTGACAAGTTGTTGAGCAGTGACAGGAACAAGGGGTTGGCTGGATAAGCTAGGCACTCTTTGCGCTTCAAATGACTGGTAGTCGTAATGGGACAGACCATGAGCAGCAATTAAGCAACGTCCAGCGTCTTCGAGGATCGACCATTTGTGTAAGTCCATGAACTCTAAACAATCACCGCAAGCTAAAGCGTAATCAACGCCCATATAAGTTTTCCTCTTTCAGAAAGTGCTTAACTACTCTTGCAAGGTTTGCAGTTTTAAAATTTTCATTAAGAAACCTATGTTTCCGCACAAATTTCGACGATCGCCCTTACTCTTCCTGCTGGCGCTTTTTGCGAATATCGTCCAGGATTTTTCGCAGTTCTTCGGTTTCATCTAGTGAGGTTGGTGGAGGCATCGTTGCTAAAGCGGGTTCTGCTTTAAGCTTGTCCATGAGCGCATAGAAGGCTGTTTGATCATCCCGATGCTCAATGAAGTAGGACAGCAATTCCTTGCGATTCATCTCTTGAAAATTTGGTTGACTCATGGGAGTGTTCTTTCACCATTACGGTTAATCAAAACGATTGTCTCTTCACCTGCCAGGATGAATACGTCATCTGTACGCTCATCAATCCGCACAATATAAATGGGCAGGAACATTTTGGTTAGATTGTAGCAAACGATAAAGCACGCTTCCGTTTGTGCTGTTGTAGGAATAGGAATAGCTGATGCTCCTAAAAGCTCTACAGTGTTTAATTTTCCTTTGCAGTCAATTAGTCAATCACTTAACCACCAATTTGAGACATCGTGCGGCTGTAAGTACCTGTGGTGCCGGAATCGCGTTCTTTGTAGTTGATTTGGGGTTTGAGTTCGAGCAAATCGCGCACCTGTTGACGGAGTTCATGGAGGGGAACGCCCGATCGCAGTGCTGTTCTTAAATCAAGCTGTCCCGTTTCGTTGAGCAGACAGGGACGCAGCCAGCCATCAGCAGAAAGGCGCATGCGATTGCAGCGATCGCAGAAGCATTCAGACATCTGGCTAATGAAGCCGAGCGTGCCCTTCGCACCCGGAATTTTGAACACGTCAGCCGGGCCATTGCCGCGTACCTGACCATCGGTTAGCCCCCAGCGATCGCGAATGCGTTGCCGCAGGTCTTCGGAACTGACCCAGCCCCGATCGCTGAACAGATAATCGTTGCCGATCGGCATGAATTCGATGAACCGGACGTGCCACTCGCGGTCAATGCTCAACGCGGCCAGATCCAACACTTCCTGATCATTCACGCCAGGAATGACAACTACGTTGAGCTTGAGCGGATTAAACCCGACGCGATAAGCTTCCTGGATGCCGTCCCACACTTGCTGCCAGCGAGAACGTCCGTGATGACCAATGATCGCATCGAACACCTCTGGCTGTAGTGAGTCCAGGCTGATATTGATGCGTCGTAAGCCTGCGTCGTACAGCCCTTGCGCCATATCTGCCAGCAGGAATGCATTCGTCGTCATGGACAGGTCTTGCGTTTCAGGAAGTTGGGCGATCGCGCGCACAATCTCGACCACGCCCGGACGAATTAACGGTTCACCGCCTGTCAACCGAAACCGTGTAAATCCCACTGGGATAAACACTGATTGCAGTAAGCGTATCAGTTCGTCCTGGGTCAATAGATTTTGCTGCAAGGCATAGGTCAGGTCTGCGCCTTCGGGCATGCAGTACTGGCAGCGAAAGTTGCAGCGATCGACAAGACTGATACGGAGATAGTCAACCTGGTTCATAAATCTATTGTGACGGATCTTAAACCAGCGCAGTGTATGGCAGCGTGCAATTTAATCATCCGCTGTCACCGGTTGAGCATCGGCCATGGCTGGTTCTGGCTTGCTGGGGAACAGGACATGCATCATTTGTCGCAGGGATTGTCCCCGCTGCTCATGTACCAGCACCAGCGGCAATAGCGCCACCAACCGCACGATCGCCGACAGCGCAAACAATCCCGGAATCCCACCATAGTCGGCTAACTCGGCCAACAGTCCGCCTGCTGTCGTGCCCAATGCCCCGCTGATGCCGGCGGCGGCAGCAGCAACGGCAAAGTATGTCGCCTGGTGTCGTACCGGAGCGACACCCAACTGGAGATTGTTGTTGCACAGGTCAATTGCGGCCCACGTCGATCCTGCCAGTACATGCAGCAACGGCAACCAGAGCCAGACTGACAGCGAATTTGCCCCTGTCCCCAACCAGAACAGCGGGGTGATCGCCACTAAAATGCCAATAGCAATTAGAATCGGGCGATTGCCAATGCGATCAGCCAGTTTGCCCCACAGCACCATCATGAGCAGCGTTGCGCCCGCCTGAATGCTGTTGTACGTTGTGACCCAACTCACATCGATCGCCAGATTATCCAGCATGTAGAGATTGAAAAACGGTGCGCTCAAATTTACCGCAAACATCCACAGGCCAAAGTACAGCAGAAAAAAGAGAAAGTTTTTGTCTTGGAGAAAAGACTGGGTGGGAGGTGGGATGGAGGGGCTTGAGTGGGGAGGTTCCTCTGCTATCTCTGCTGCCTCTGTCTCGTTCTCCTGCTCGGTGTCTCCCTCCTCTCCCTGCATTTGTGGATTGACGTCCACCATTAAAAACTGAAACCCTAAACTGATTAGACCGGCAACAACTCCCAGCACAAGCAGTACTCCGAAGCCCCGCAGCGAGCCGCCCGGAAACGTCGATACGGCCAGCCCTAATAGCGGGGCGCAGAGCAAGTTAGTAAGACTGGCAGCACTATTGCGGATCCCAAAGTAGCGTCCACGCAGCCGACGGGGCACCAGCGCGGCTAACCAACTGAGCCAGGATGCACTGCCCAATGCCCCGATAAAGTGCGTCAGACAGACGATCGCCAGCGTCCACATCACAAGCACCTGTGAGTCAAGATGACGCCAATTGACGAGCGCAATACCAGCCGCCAGCACGAGCCAGAGCACTCGCGATGGGCCATATACCCACAGGCAGTAGTTATGGCGACTGGTTGTGCGATCGCCCCAAAATGCTCCCAATGGCTGCACCAGGTTCGCCAGCATCGGGATGGATGACAGCAGCCCGATCTGGCTTGGACTGGCATGCAGCTCCACTAGGAAATTGCTGAGCAACACGCCACCAGTGATGTTGGAGAAAATTGTGGCAAACACCCCATCCAGTGTCGATGCCGTCAGGCTTCTGCGAATGGCCTGCTTAGCCGCGCGTGGTGAGGGCGCAGCAACGGATGGTGCCATGACCAACGTTTGGTCATGCGGTTGCTGGTCTGGAGCCGCCTCAGACGCGATCGATTTCAGCCGTACGGATCTCAACATATTGAGAGAAATGACTTCAATCATGGTAATCGAATTGCTCAACCGTTCAAGACCGCAACGTCTGCCTGCAGATTACTGGCGTCTGATGGACAGCCTCCCTAGACTACAGGGTTCCTCAATCCCCAGCACCTTTCGACAGGTAGAAGTGGAGTAGACGGTGCGGTGCCGTCAGACTAAGCGACTTGTTCAGCTATCGTTCAACCATCGGTTGTCGAAGGATCGCGCTGATTCAGACCATTGATCGTGACAATGACCACCGTGATATTGTCGCGTCCACCGTGATTTTTAGCCGCATTCACCAAAGCCGTTGCGGCACGCTCACAGGCACGGATGGACTTCAGGTGGGACGCAATCAATTGGTCAGACACTTCTTCGGTAAGACCATCGCTACACAGGAGCAGGCGATCGCCGGGTTGCACCGATAGCGGCTGCATATCAATCTGATTCAGGTCTTCGCGCCCCAGGCATTGAGCCAGCACGTGCCGCCAGGGATGGACTCTCGCCTCATCGGGGGTGATCTCCCCAATTTTCATGGCCCGTGCCACCCAGGTATGGTCTTCAGTAATTTGCTCTAGCTTTGCACCCCGGAGTCGATACAGGCGCGAGTCTCCCGTGTGGGCGCACCAGGGCTGCTGCTCGTCTCTAAATATCACCACGACGGCAGTGGTGCCCATATCCGATCGTTCGGGATGGTGGCGCTGGTCTTTAAGAATGGCCCGATTCGCGCTGAAAAAAGCATTCTCCAGCAACGACTGCGAGCTGGCTGTGGTCTGCCAGTGTTCCAGAAGATAGGACTGGATCGCCTGTGTTGCGATGCGGCTGGCCTCTTGCCCGCCGGCATGACCACCCATCCCGTCAGCCACGATGAAAAATCGCCCTTCCGGATCAATGTAGTAAGCATCCTGATTAACAGAACGCAGCAGCCCTACATCTGTTAGACCCGTGAAAAGGCGTTTCATAGATGGATTGCGCTTTCGTCAGCGACCATTGCAGGCTTAAGTAAACGGAGAGAGACCCTGACTATGATATTCGTTCCGACCGTTCCAGTCGGATCAGCAACCGAACCAACGCGATCGCCGCTGCCAGACCCGCGATCGCCGGAATCAATGCCCACAGCCCATAACCCGTGGAAACCAGAATCGTGGCTGAGAGTGTAAACGCACACACCAGCAGGGTATAGTTAGTTCCCATATTAACGCCTGTGAGCCGACGGAGAATGCGATCGGTTTCAATGGATCGCACCCGTACACGGACGTCGCCCCGTTCGAGCTTATCGAGCGTATCTTCAATCCGCCGTGGCAGACCCAGCGCTGTACTGCTTACCTGTGCTGCCTGCCGACCAAACTCGCTCAAAATGCTGTTGGCATCTGATGAAGGATTTCCGTTTGCCATAATTTGCATTGCAAAAGGTCTTGCAACCTCCATAAAGTTAAAATCTGGATCGAGCCCCTTCCCCACGCCTTCTAAGGTTGAGAATGCCCGCATTACAAACGTAAACGTTGCCGGGAACCGAAAGGGCTGGCCATAGGCAATTTCGTACAGATCATCGCTGATCTCGCTTACCGATTGGTTCTCAAACGGCTTGTCCATGAAATTATCGAGCATGTACTGCACCGATCGCCGCACCGGCCCCATATCTTCAGATTCGGCCAGGGCTCCCAATTCCACCAGGGACGCCACAACCCGATCGCCATCTTTTTGCGCAATGCCAAAAAAGACATCCAGCAGCTTCTCACGGGTCAAAATTGACACCTGGCCCATCATGCCAAAGTCGTAGAAGATCAGCGAACCATCGGCGCTGACAGCAATATTACCCGGGTGCGGATCGGCGTGGAAAAAGCCATCATTCAGCAGTTGTCGCAGGTAAGCGCGGGCACCCATTTGCGCCAGCGATTTGCGATCAAGTCCCGCCGCTTCGAGGGCTTCGTAATGGCTGATCTTGATTCCTGGTAAGTACTCCAGCGTAAGTACGCGGGGCGATGCATAGCGCCAGTAAACGCGCGGCACATATACCCAGTCTTCATTCCGAAAGTTACGCCGAAACGTGTCTGCATTACGCCCTTCGTTCAGGTAATCGACTTCCTGATAGAGAATCTTGCAGCATTCGTCGTAGATCCCCAACCAATCGCGACCCCTTCCCCACTCTGGATGGTTTTGAAAGTAGCGGGTAATGCCTTTGAGGATCGCTAGATCGATCTTGAATAGCTTGAGCAGTCCCGGACGCTGCACTTTCACTACCACTTCCTCGCCAGAGTGAAGCTGTGCCCGGTGAACCTGGCCCAGGCTAGCTGCAGCCAGTGGAATTGGATCGAAACTCCGGAAAAGCGTCTGAATCGGCTTTCCTAAGTCCTGCTCAATGATGGCTCTGGCCTGCTCGTAGCTAAAGGCCGGAACCTTGTCCTGGAGTTTGGAGAGTTCTTCGACGTACTCGGTCGGGAACAAATCGGCGCGCGTCGAGAACAACTGCCCGACTTTGATAAAGGTTGGCCCCAAGTCCAGCAGCGTATCGCGAATCCAGACGGCCTGACTGCGGCGACGGAGTGCGCGTTTTTCTTCGGTCATGCCGCCGGGGTAGCTCCAGGGCTTTTTGTAGAGCCACTGGGAGAACAGCAGCAGCCAGACGAAGGATTGAATGTCGTAAGTCCGGCGCAGGCGCGAGTAGTTTTCGCGGCTCCAGCGGTAGGACTTATCGCCGTAGGCGTTTGTTTTTGAGCGACGCGATCGCGGTGCTGGCACTGGTGACGACGCACTGGTGTCTGCGATCGCGGGTGGTTCAGGCTGTTCATAGTGCTGCACCGTGGCCGCTTCCGAAACGACCGGAGGAGTCGGGGGGGCCACCGCATCGATATGAGAACGGGGATGATGATGCTCTCCGATCGCATCTAACTCATCACCACTGTCGCTCACAGGATAATGAGAATGCGTCGGCACCGGATACGCTGAAGCGTCGTGCCCATTTAGAGGCAAGTCATCAGCAGCTACGGGCTCCGCAGATTGTGTTGAATCGGAGTCGCGGGGAGAAACAGACACTCGAGTTCCTAAATCTTTATCCTAAATGTAACCGAATGTAACTAATTAATCAAAACTAAATTAAGCAAAAACCAGCCCGAGCGCATCATGCCAGGGTATGAGGGACACGAAAACCCACCACTGCAGGTCGCGCCGTTCCTGGGCTACAGGGTATTTGGGCCGATCCCACCAGCGCTAAGCTCGACTGCTGCTCCGGTAGCGCTTCAGCTCAGAGCGCAACTGTGCGATCTCTGCTCTCAGTTCGTCGATCGTGGCCTGTAAATCGGCTGGCTGCGAATCGATCGGCACGATCGCGGTTGTTGTCTGCCTCTGATAGGCCGCGGTCTCTTCCTGTCGCGCGCGTTCCAGCACAACTTCGGTAAACTCACGCAGCCGTTCCCGCTGTTCTGCATCAAATTTGCCCAGCTCACTCAACGCGTCTGTCAAGCCTCGCTCGGCTTGCTCATAAACCGCTTCGGCCAACGCTCTGCCAATAAAAAAGGCTTTAACTAGAGGACTACTCATAGGAACTTTCTGCCAAAGAATTGCTGCACGCTTACCCCAGATTATAGCCTGCCTACCCATTCCAGGCCAGAATCGGACGCCAACCATCGGGCCAAATGAGTGGCATTCTCGCTTGAACATGACCTGATCAGACGGGAACGGCAGCCGAGATCGGGCATGGCCGCGATCGCCCTACATCGTGTGGCGGCAAGTCAAAATGCCGACCCAAACTGCCTGCTGTGGCGGCTGGCTGCGGTTTTAACGTTTGACCAAAGCGATCATCACCTGAACAATACGGTTGCTGTACTGGGAGATTGCGCTGAAGTTATGGCTTGCAGGGCAATCCC
>Ga0070738_10007860_pt1 | contig 10480 bp, 8 predicted proteins | sample Coa_R2_2_FD_66446 | JGI IMG/M metagenome (GOLD analysis project Ga0070738, IMG submission 66446) | Surface soil microbial communities from Centralia Pennsylvania, which are recovering from an underground coalmine fire - Coalmine... | ecosystem: Environmental > Terrestrial > Soil > Unclassified ... | reverse complement strand
CGTCCTGACCAGCCGGCCGCAGAGCACCCCAGCTGGTCTCGCAACAACCGTTCCCCGGCGTCAGATCGCTTCCGTAGCTGCATTGGTTGCCGAACGTCACCCCGGTGAGCTGTCCCGCGCGAAGGATCCCGGTGTACCGGCCCGTACCAAGGTGTACCGTCGGTACGCTCGCCAGCGACGCCGGTCGCTGGGCGCGCAAAGCGCGTCTCCGAGCTGGAAGCTCGGAACCCATCCGACTTCGAGCGGTGCTATGAAGCGGACCATCTGCCACGATGCGCGTACGTCGCTCGATGATGATCGCGTTGCCCGCTGCGCTCGCCGCGTGCCGGGCGATCGTGGGCATCGACGATCGCTATCTCGCGCCGAACACCGAGGAAGGCGGCCTCGACTCCGGCGGAGTCTCCGATCCCGCCGACGGCAGCGGCGCGGCCGCGGACCCGGACGGCGGAACGCAGGTCGAAGCCGCCCTCGCGTCGGACGGCGACGGCGACGGCGACGGCACCGACGCCGACGCCGACGCCAATGCCGATGCCAACGACGCCGATGCCGCCGACGCGACCGACGCTGCCGAGGCCACCGCGCCGGCCGACGCGTGCCCCGCGCCCGGGACCGCCACGGACTTCTACGTCGATCACGCCGGCGGCAACTGCGCCTACACCACCATCGGCGCGGCCGTCGTCGCGGCGGAGTCGTCGACGGCGACGACCAAGACGATCCACGTCGCCCCGGGAACGTACGACGCCCCGTCGGAGGTGTTCCCGCTGTCGCTACGCGACGGGATCTCGCTCGCCGGCGCGGGATCGACCGAGACCTTCCTCGTCGGAGCCGGGCCGGTGCCGCGCGGCGGGCCGGAGAACGCGTTCGGAGCGCTCTCGACCATCGGCGAGGTCTCGCCGTCGGTGACCGACCTGTCGTACGTCACGCTCCTCGTCGGCGACCCGTCGCTGCCGTCGACGGTGTCCGGCCTGTCCATCAAGCCTCCGTCGTCGTTCTTCGCCGGAACGGAGGCCATCGTCTGCGATCAGGGGAACGCGGGACCTTCCACCGCGGCGCCGAACACCGTCATCCACGACGTTCTGATCGACGGCTTCGAGATCGGCGTCCGGGTGACGTGGTCCAATCCGTCGCGCTTGTCCGGATGCAACGCGCTCTTGACCGCGAGCACGATTCAGAACGGCAGCTTCGGCGTCGTCGCGGACGGCCTCCCGCGGACGGGCGCGGGGGCCGACGCAGGCGCGGACGCTGCGGCGCCGCAGCTCGTCTCCGTTCAACTGGGCGACGGCACCCCGTCGGGAGGGAACACGTTGCGAAACCTGCACGTCGCCGACCCGAACAGCCCCATGTACTTCGACGGCGCCGGCCTCGCGACGGCCGACGCGGTCAGCGGTGTCGTCGTCCGCGGCAACCATTTCTTCCAGGACCCGCCGGGCGACGCTGGAGCGTCGCCGCCGCGCGGCGACATCGGCATCTGGGCCTCTCAGAGCTCCGGTCCGCGGGATCCGCGCGGCTTCGACATCGAAGACAACGACTTCGGCCCGCTCATGAACATCGGGGTCTTGCTGACCGGCCCGGTCGTCGTCAGCCAGCTGATCGGCAACTCCTTTCACGATATCTCGATGTCGGATCCGACCCTTGGTTTTCCGGCGCTCGGTCTCGCGATATTGAGCCAGCCGACACCGTTGCCCGCCATCAGCCGGGCTCGGGACAATTCCTTTATCGGCAATGACGTGGGTGCGTTTCTGACGTTGAACTCCGATCAGGCTCCGGGGATGGTGCAAGTCGATTTTGGCACCACCTCGGATCCGGGCGGCAACGGCTTCCGATGCAACTCCGCGGCGGCGGGCTCACCAGGCCTGCCCGGAGGCGACGTCATCGTGCAGGTGCTGCAGGCCCCAGCCGCGGTTCCGGTGCCGCTCGCGGGTAACGTCTGGGACCACGCGCCGCCGACCATGGGCTCGGGCGCATCGCAGGCCGATGCGCCGTCTGGCTTGGATCTATTCGTCTATCCACAAGCCGAGATCGACGCGTCCGTCCCGGCCTTGTTCGATGTCTCGGGCGCGATCTCGGCGAGCACCCCTGCTTGCCCCTCGGGACGCGTGCCCGGCCCTTGACGGCGCGTGGCGGCTTCGAAGCCTGTGGCTTGCCTAGTCGCCCGCCGGGCCTTGTGGCAGACTCGCCGCCGATGTCCGGGGAAGCGCCGTTCGGCGGTCAGTTCATCACGTCGAAGCTCCGGCTGGTGCGGCCGCTCGGCCGTGGTGGAATGAGCGTCGTCTGGCTCGCCGAGCATCGCACGCTGCGGAGCGAGGTCGTCGTGAAGTTCCTGAACGACGAGGCCGCCAGGCAGCTCGGGGCCGCCAGGCGGATCGCCCGTGAAGCGGCGGCCGCGGCGCGGGTGAGGAGCCCGCACGTCGTGCAGGTCCTGGATCACGGGGTCTCCGACACGGGCTCGCCGTTCATCGTCATGGAGCGACTCGACGGTCGCGACCTGCAGAAGTGTCTCGAGGAGCGCGGCGCGCTCTCGGCCCGGGAGTCCGTCGCGATCGTGCAGCAGGTCGCGAAGGCGCTGGCCAAGGTCCACGCCGCGGGTTTGGTGCACCGCGACGTCAAGCCTTCGAACGTGTTCCTGTGCGAGGAGGGCGAGCAGCCCTTCGTCAAGCTGCTCGATTTCGGGCTCGCGCTGCGCGTGCAGGCGCGCGACGCCTCGAGCACCGTCTCGAGTCATTGCGCCGGAACCCCCGGCTCGATGAGCCCCGAGCAGATCGTCGGCGGCGCGGTCGACGCGCGAACGGACGTCTGGTCGCTCGGCGTGCTGGCGTTCCAGTGTCTGACGGGCAAGCGGCCCTTCGAAGGAGAGACCCTGGGGGCCGTCGCGCTCGCCATCCACACGCTCCCGCTTCCGCGGCTCAGCGACGCTCGTCCCGAGCTTCCGGCTGCCGTGGACACGTGGTTCGCGCGCGCTTGCGCACGCAGCCACGAGGAGCGCTTCGCTTCGGCGGCCGCGGCGAGCGAGGCGTTCGAACGTGCGCTCGCCGGCGACGAGCTGAACGCACGCGGCCCTTCGAACGGGTCCGAGCCGGCGGCGATCTGGCACGCCGGGATAGCGCCCGACGCCGCGCCCGCCGTCGGTCGAGGACGAGGCCTCGCGCGTCTTCGCGGCGCCCATGCGCTGGGCCGGACTGGCACCACGCTCGCGATCGCCGCACTGGCCATCGGGGCTTGCGTCGCGGCGCTGCGACAGACCGGCGATCCTCGATGGCGCAACGCCGCCGCCGGGGGGCACGCCGCGATCGAGACCGGGGCGGCGCGCGGCGAGGCGCGCGTCCGCGTCGAGGCGAGCGCGGCGGTCCCCGCGGCAGACGCGGCCCCGCGTCGGGCTCCGGCCGCGCGAGCGGCGCCGGAGCGCTCGGGACGCCCCTCCCCTCCTTTAGACACGACCACGAGCACCCCGGTCGCGTCGACCAATCCGAACTCGCCCCCCGTCACGAGCCTCTACGAGCTCCCCGATGAAAGGCATTGATCGCGCGCTCCTCCGCGTGGCCGTCGCGGTGCTGGCGACCGCCTCGGCGGCGCGCGCGGACACATCTGGGCCTGTGCGGGACGCTTCCGGAGACGCTCGCGCAGCGGTCGACGCGTCCGGCGCCGCGCAGGCGCTGTTCGAGGAAGGCCGGCGCCTCGTCGGCGAGGGACGCTACGCGGAGGCGTGTCCCGAGCTCGAAAAGAGCTTCCGGCTCGATGCGGGGGCCGGCACGCTGGTGAACCTCGCCGACTGCTACGAACGGAGCGGCAAGTTCGCGAGCGCATGGTTGGCCTTCCACGACGCGGCGTCGCTCGCGCAGCGAACGGGCCGACCAGCTTGGGCCGCCCAGGCGCGCGAGCGCGCGCGGATCCTCGAGCCACGCGTGCCGACGCTCACGCTGTTCGCCGACGACGCCACGACGGATCTTCGCCTGAGCCGCGACGGCGCCGCGGTGGACCGCGCCGCGCTGGGGGCGCCGGTCCCGGTCGACCCGGGCACCCACACGCTCCGGGCAGAAGCCAGCGCGCGCATCCCTTGGAGCGCACGGATCACGATGGAGGCGGGCGCGCACGTCGTGCTGCACGTTCCCGCGCTCGGCGCGGACCCTGTTCGGCCGGGCGCGGCCGCCGCGGAGCCTCCGACGGCGCGCGACGTCAACCCGGCACGACCCGCCGGCTCGTTTCAGCGCACCGTGGCGTTCTCCTTCGCCGGCGCGGCGGTCGTGCCGTTCGGCCTCGGCGTGTACTTCGGTCTGATCGCGATGACCAAGAACGCCCAGGCCGCCGCCCTCTGTCCGCAGTCGCCGCGTTGCACGGACATGCAGGCGATCTCGTTGACCGAAAACGCTCGCACGGCGGCGGACGCGTCCACGGTGGCGATGATCGGGGCCGGCGCCCTGCTCGGCGCGGGCGCCCTCCTCTACTTGACGGCGCAGAAGGGCCGGCCGGACCGATCGACGGCGATCGCGGTCGGCCCGGGGGACGTTGCGCTCGTCGGAACGTTTTGAGCCGAAACGCCGACGCCCGCACCCAAGCCCCGGAGCCGAGCACGATGTCCTCCGCGAGTACCGCCTCGGATTACTGCCGCCGCGCGGACGTCGCGTTCGCGCCGCGAGCCCACCTCTTCGTCGTGATGAGCTGCGCGGACCTGCTCGACGCGCCGTCGCGCCACGCGATCGACGGCGTCGACGAGGTGCGCATCGGGCGAGGAGCTGAGCGCGTGGCGCATCGCGCGGACGAGGGACAGCGCCATGTCCTGACCGTCACGCTGTCGGACCGCCGCGTCTCCTCGGCTCACGCGAAGCTCTCACGCCGCGAGGACGGCTGGTTGCTCGAAGACCTCGGCTCGAAGAACGGGACGTGCGTGAACGGCAAGGCCGTGAGCGCCGCGGCGCTGGACGACAGGGATTGCATCCAGGTCGGTCACACGCTCCTCGTGTTCCGGCGCGCGCTGGCGACGCCGCGCAGCGCGCCGAACGATCTGGTCAGCACGGGACGCGCGCCGCCGCTGGCGACGCTCGTGCCCGGGTTCGCGAGCGAGCTCGACGCGCTCGCCGTCATGGCGCTGGAACGCATCCCGATGCTGCTCGTGAGCGAGACCGGGACGGGCAAGGAGGTGCTCGCGCGCGCGGTGCATTCCCTGTCCCGCCGCCGGGGGGAGTTCGTCGCCATCAACTGCGGCGGACTGCCGGCGACGCTCGTCGAGAGCGTCCTCTTCGGCCACAAGCGAGGCGCTTTCAGCGGCGCGGTCGCCGACCAGCTCGGCTTCTTTCGCGCCGCAGACTGCGGGACCGTTCTCCTGGACGAAATCGGCGACATGCCTCTCGCCGCGCAGGCGGCGGTCCTGCGGGTCCTGCAGGACGGCGAGGTCCAGCCCGTCGGCGCGACGCACCCCGCGCGCGCCGACGTGAGGATCGTGGCGGCGACCCACAAGGACCTGGACGCGATGGTGGCGCGCGGCGCCTTTCGCGAGGACCTCCTGGCGCGCCTCGCCGGGTTCACGTTCCGGCTGCCCCCCCTACGCGAACGACGCGAGGACATCGGTCTGCTCGTCGGGACCGTGCTCCGGCGAATGCGCCGCCACGGCGACGCAGCTCCGGCGATGAGTCCCGCCGCGGGGTTCATGCTCCTCCGTCACGAGTGGCCGCGCAACGTGCGCGAGCTCGAGAAGTGCCTCGAACACGCCGTGGCCCTCGCCGGCGACGGGCCGCTGGAAGCCGAACACCTTCCCCGCGACGTGCGGGAGGGGGTCGCGCCCGTGCGACGAACGCCGGTGGACGAGGTCCGCGAGACGCTCGTGCGCCTGCTCGAGAGCAGCGGAGGCAACGTGTCGTTCACGGCGGACGCGATGCGCACGTCCCGCTCGCAAGTGCACCGGTGGATGAAGCGCTTCGGCATCGAGGTGAGCATCTATCGTCGCTGAGCGCCGCGCGCCCGTGATTCCGAGGCGCGTCACGGCGCACAAATCCGACCTGCCCATCGCCGGCGCGTACGAAGCCGCTGCAGAGTCATGCTGCCGACGAAATGTGCACGCATCTCACGCGCGACCGCTTGCTCGCGTGCGCTGACCGTCGCACATTCGAGTCCGGCGACGCCGCGCAGTCTCACGCGTCCGGCGGGCGCCGACGCAGAGGTGAACGATGAGTCCCTTCTGGGCCGCCTTGATCGCGAGCGGGTACATGGCAGCCGTGTTCTTCGTGTTCGGCCCGGGCGCCGGTCGGCCCTGAGGTTCGGATTGCGACTCCGGTCGCTCTCGCCCGCGTTCGTCGCGGCGGCCCTGCTAAACCTCGCCGGCTGCGGCAAGGCCACGCGCGCCGGCGGCGGCGACGAGCCGCTCGGCGCGACCGATCGAGCCGGATCGCCGCGGGTCATCGCGCTCTGGCCGGACGGCGCCCCCGGCTCCGAAGCGCGGCGCGGCGAGCCCGAGCTCGCCAGGGACTACTGGGTCCGCAACGTGCACGACCCGTCGGTGACCGTGTTCGCGCCGCCGGCGGGCAAGGCGAACGGGACCGCGATCGTCATCGCTCCGGGCGGCGGTCACCGGGAGCTCGTGTTCGACGCCGAGGGCGTCGATCCGGCGCGCTACCTCGCCGGGCTCGGCGTGACCGCCTTCGCGCTGAAGTACCGCCTCGCCCGCGAGGAGGGCTCTCCCTACGATCTCGAGAAGCACACGGCCGCCGACATCCGCCGCGCCATGCGCCTCGTTCGGAGCCGCGCAGCCGAGTGGAAGATCGACCCCGCCCGCATCGGCGTGATGGGCTGGTCCGCCGGAGGCGAGGTCGCGGCGATGGTCGCCTATCGGCCCGTGCCCGGCGACCCTCGGTCGCCCGATCCCGTCGAGCGCGTCAGCGCCCGGCCCGACTTCCAGATCATCGTCTACCCCGGCCCTTACGGGATCCCGGACGACGTCCCGCCCGACGCGCCCCCCGCGTTCTTCCTCGCGGCCAACGACGACGAGGGCCCGTCCGCGAACATCATCGCGCTGCTGCAGAAGTACCGGCGCGCCGGCGTGCCCGCCGAGGCGCACCTCTACGCGGAAGGACACCACGCGTTCAACATGGGCCGCCGCTCGACGCTCGTGAGCATCAAGACGTGGCCGCAGCGCATGGCGGACTGGCTGACCGATCGCGGCCTGCTGTCGCCGCGCCGCGGGGCCGAGTGAGGGCCGGCGCGCGGCCGGCCAGGGGACGTCAAACGCGCGCCAGCCAGCGGCCGATCCACGCGCCGGCCGCGCCCATGACGACCATGACCGACCCGTGGCCGAGCAGCACGTGCGGCGCCGCGGCGTCGGGGCAGACCAGGCCGAGCGTCGCCGACGCGAGCGCGCCGCACGCGACGCCGAGCGCCGCCGCGCGCGCCGCGGGAGCCGCCGTGAAGACGCGGCGCACGGCCCACGCCGCGAGCACGGCCGGGCCGGCCGCGAAGAGCGCGCTCAGGGCCATGCAGCGCGCGACGCCCGTCCAGAACGGCTCGACGCGCGCGTCGTGCGACGACCACGGCCCGATCGAAGTCGCGCACACGAAGAGCGCCACCGCAGCGAGCGCCGCGAGCGCGACGCGCAGCGCGGGCTCGCCCAGGCCAAGGCGGCCGCGGCGCGTGGCGGCGGAGACGGCGATCGAGCCGGCGGCGCACGGGACGGCGACCCCGAGCGCGACGGACGCGGCCGACCGGGGCCCGGCGTGCGGCTCGAACCAGACCAGGCCGGCGGCGTCGTACGCGATCGCCGCCGAAGCGGCGACGATCTGCGTCATGCGCAGACCCGCGCGCGTGGGAGAGGCGCGCGCGGGCCGGGGGGCGGCGGGCGGCGCGGCCGACGACGCGGCGCCGGCGAACGGATCGGGGACGCGCCCGAGATCGCCCAGATCGACGTCCGCTCGCCGGGCGCTCATGGCCGCTCCTTCTGGGCTTCTCCGAGCGCCTCGCGCAGCATCTCGTACGCGCGGAACGCCCGCACCTTGACGGCGCCCTCGGTCGCGCCGAGCACCTGCGCCGCCTCGCCGACGCTGAGCCCTTCGAACCGGAGCAGCACGAAGGCCTCGCGCTGCCGGATCGGCATGCGCTCGAGCGTCGCGCGGACGACGGCGAGGAGCTCCCGCGCAGCGAGCGCCTCGTCGCCGCGCGTGTCGGGCGCGGCCTCGCCCCCGCCGCCCGAGTCGTCGTCTCCCGCGCGCGACGAGACCGCCGAGCGCACCTGCGCCCGCCGGGCGTGGTCGCGCAGCGCGTTGCGCGCGATCGCCAGGAGCCACGGGAGCGCCGCCGCCGACACGGCGAAGCTGCCGCGCGCCCGGTGCGCGCGCAGGAAGGTCTCCTGGGTCAGGTCGTCGGCCAGCGCGAGGTCGCCGCACAGCCGGAGCAAGAAGCCGCGCACCCGCGGCGCGCCGGACCGGTACAGCTCGTCGAACGAGGCGTCGTCGCCGCGCGCGTACCGGTCCATCGCCTCGTCGAGCACGACCGATCGGCCGTCGGCGGGCGCTCGGACGACGTTCGCCGCCGACGCGGGCAGGGCGTGGTCGACGGGCTTCATCATCGAGGCGCCTGGCGCGACGGCATGTGTGCCGAATCGCGCGCACATCGTCAAGACCACGCGGGTGGTACGCACTCGGGGCGCGTGGGTTACACGCCCAAGGCGAGGTCAGCGACTGGCGGGCGCTTGCGAGCGCGTGGCGGCGCGCTTCGCGGGCGGGCGGCGCGTCTGCGCGAGGCAGATGGTCGAGCCGCACGTCGGGCAGTTACCGAGGTCCATGTACTCCCCCTCGAGCCCATATTGCCTGCCAATGTGATGCACGGCATCCGGCGAATGCACCGCGCCGCATGAACAGCGAATAAGATGCATGTCGACGAGTACGGCCAGTACTGGCTCGACGTTTAGTCCCGCCTCTTCGCGGCGGCCGGCGCGCTTGCCGGGTGTAGGTCCGCACCCTCGCTGGCGCGCTCGGGCGTGCGGACTAGAGCCCCTTTCGCTTCAGCATCTCGACGAGCGTCGTGCGGTTCAGGCCGAGCAGCTGCGCCGCGCGGTTCTTGTTTCGGCCGGTGCGCTCGAGCGCCTGCAGGATCAGCTGGTTCTCGTAGCGCTCGACCGCGGCGCGCAGGTCGATCCCGGTCTCCGGCAGCGGAGCCGACGCGGGCGCCTCGCCCGACGCGGGCGCGCCGTCGGCCGGACGCGCGACGCCCTGGCGCATGCGCTCGGGCAGATCGTCGGCGCCGACGTGCGGGCCGGCGGTGAGCAGCACGGCGCGCTCGACGGTGTTCTCGAGCGAGCGGACGTTTCCCGGCCACGGGTGCGACTTGAGCACCTCGAGCGCCTCGGGGGTGAAGCCGACGACGTCGAAGCGACCGGTGCGGCTGACGCACGAGGCGAGGAAGTGCTTGGCGAGCGGCTCGATGTCCTCGGCGCGGTTTCGCAGCGCGGGCAGCTCGATGTGGATGACGTTCAGCCGATAGAACAGGTCCTCGCGGAAGCGCCGCGCCGCCACCTCGGCCTCGAGATCGCGGTTGGTCGCGGCGACGATGCGCACGTCGCTCTTGATGACGCGCGAGTCGCCGACCATCGAGTACTCGCGCTGCTGCAGCAGGCGCAGCAGCTTGACCTGCACCTGCAGCGGGAGCTCGCCGACCTCGTCGAGGAACAGGGTCCCGCCCTCGGCGGCGGCGACGTGGCCCTGGCGCGTGGCGTGCGCGCCGGTGAACGCGCCGCGCGCGTGGCCGAACAGCTCGCTCTCGATCAGGTTCTCGGGGATGGCGCCGCAGTTGACCGTCACGAGGGGCTTTCCGGTGCGCGGGCTGGCGTCGTGGAGGGCGGCGACGACGAGCTCCTTGCCCGTGCCGCTCTCGCCGGTCACGAGCACGGTGCACGAGGATCCGGCGACGCGCTGGATCGTCTCGAGCACGCGCTTCATGGCCGGGTTGTGGCCGATGATCTTGCCTCGGCTGGTCGGGCGGAGCGTGGGGCGGAGAAGATGCACGGTGGTCGGTGGCTCGGGAACGTAGACTTCGGCGATCGCGGGCACACTCATCGCGCGGAACTCCTTCGATGTGGCGGCACGTCCTCCGGCGTCGGGACCGTCGGGGAAACCGGTCAAAGCGAAGCCAACTTCCTTGCAGCCGCTGTACCGATCAATGATTTTCGACATTTGACGTTCGTCGCGATCGAAGAGTGGGTAGGCGGAAACCCGGGATTCGCTGAAAAATAAGGCAATTTCGTCGTGTCGTGCGTGACTCCGATCGGTCATCCATGACTCACCCCCGCGCCTCGCACGTCCGGGACGAGCGATCGGACGACGTCGAGGAGGCGCTGGCGGCGGTGCGACGAGACGAAGCCCTTGGTGGCGGCCAGCGCGCGCGCGCGTCCCGCGAAGAGACGCGCGTCGTCGCGCAGCCGGAGCGCCTGCACGGCGGCGGCCGCGATCGTCCAGCCGTCCGGGGACGCATCGTCGAGCAGCGGCTCGATCCGGCGCAGGGCGCCGGC
>Ga0070738_10007859_pt1 | contig 10483 bp, 8 predicted proteins | sample Coa_R2_2_FD_66446 | JGI IMG/M metagenome (GOLD analysis project Ga0070738, IMG submission 66446) | Surface soil microbial communities from Centralia Pennsylvania, which are recovering from an underground coalmine fire - Coalmine... | ecosystem: Environmental > Terrestrial > Soil > Unclassified ... | reverse complement strand
TCTTCGGCGATCCGACGTCGCCCGATCCCGTGGCGGCGGCGCGGGCGCCCGACGTGTTCATCCAGCCGAACCTCGGCGTCATCTACTCGGGCAGCAAGAAGAAGATCGCCGAGCACGGCGGCGGGTCGCTCGGAGACACGAACGTGGCGCTCCTCGTCTCGAACCCGCTCCTTGCGCGGCGCGTCGTGTCGACCCACGTGAACACGACCCAGGTCGCGCCGACGATCCTGCGCGCGCTCGGGCTGCCGCCGGACGCCCTCGACGGCGTCCGCAAGGAGCACACGCGGGAGCTTCCGGCGCTCGGCCTCTAGTCTGCCGAGCGCATCGCGCGTTCGCGTGGGCGCGCGCTCACCGGTCCGGGACGGATCGTTGACACGCGGCGTCCTCCGATTCGATAGTGGCTGCATGCGCGCGCAAACGGCCGTCGACGCTCCGCCCGCGCGGCTCGAGAGCGTCCCGTCCAACCCGCCCACGAGACGCATCGAGCTGCCCGCCGACCGGGGACGCCTCGACGGATCGCCCGCGCGGGGACAGCAGTCCCGCCGGCTCGACAAGGTGAGCGCGTCCGCCGCGCGCGAGGCGGCGCGCGGGCTCGGCGTCGACCCGAACGACGTCGCGCTCGCGTGCCTGTTCGTCCTGCTGCACCGGCACTCGCAGCAAGCGGACCTGTCGGTGGGCTTCTGGATGCCGGCGGACGACGGCGGCTCCGCGATGACCTGGATCCGCTGCGAGCTCGGCGACGACACCACCTTCACCCGCCTGCTCTCGGCCGTGTGCGCCGCTCGCCTCGTCGGCGACACCCCTTCGGCGGACGGCGAGTCGGCGACCGTGACGTTCGGGTACGTCGAGGCGCCGGGGGGCCGGCCGCGCACGCCGGCGGACGCCGACGGCGACGGCAAGCCGCGCGCGCTGGGCGATCGCGCCGGCTCGGATCTGGGTCTGCTGCTGCTCGAACGGGAAGACGGGCTCTCGTTGACCGTCGATTTCGACGCGCGAAGCTTCTCGGCCCCGCGGATCGCCGAGCTCGTGTCCCAGTACGAGACGCTCTTCGAGCAGGTGATCGCCGGCCCCGACCGGTCGGTGTTCGACTACTCGCTGGTGACGTCGCTCGGCAGGGCCGTGCTGCCGGATCCGACCGTCGCGATCGAGCAGCCCGCGCAGACGCTCCTCGTCGACGCCTTCGAGGCGTGCGCCGAGCGGTGGCCGGAGGCGGCGGCGCTCGAGCACGAGGGGCGGAGCTTCACGTACGCGGAGCTCGAGCGGGCGTCGCGCGCGCTCGCGGCGCGCCTGGTCGGCGGCGGGGTCAAGCCGGGCGACGTCGTGGCGGTGACCGGGCGGCGCTCCTTCGCGGTCGTCAGCTCGATGCTGGGCGTGTTTCGCAGCGGCGCCGTGCTGCTGACGCTCGACCCCAGGCTGCCGGTCGAGCGGCGCGATCTCATGCTCGCCCAGGCGGGCGCCACGCGGCTCGTGGCGGTGGGCGAGGCCGACGCCGAAGTGCTCGCGGGCGGCGCGCTGGAGGTGCTCCGCGTCGACGCCTCGACGGGGCTGATCGCCGGCGCCGACGCGGTCGACGCGGCCGCGCTGCCCCGTATCGATCCGGAGTCGCCGGCGTACGTGTTCTTCACGTCGGGTAGCACGGGGATCCCCAAGGCGGTGCAGGGCCGTCACAAGGGGCTGGCTCACTTCCTCGGGTGGCAGCGCTCGACGTTCCGGGTCGGGCCCGGCGACCGCGCCTCTCAGCTGACGGCGCTGTCGTTCGACGTCATCCTGCGGGACGTGTTCCTCGCGCTGACGAGCGGGGGCACGCTTTGCATCCCCGGCGAGGCCGACGCGCTCGATCCGGCGCGGATCCTCTCGTGGCTGCGCGACCAGCGGATCACCGTCGTGCACGTCGTTCCGTCGCTCGCTCGCCTGTGGCTGACCCACGCGCCGGCCGACGCGCGTCTTCCGACGCTGCGCTGGGCGTTCCTCGCCGGCGAGCCGCTGACGGACGTCCTGGTCAACCGCTTCCGCGAGAAGATCGGCATCGAGCCCACCGTCGTGAACCTGTACGGCCCGACCGAGACGACGCTCGCCAAGTGCTATCACGTGGTCGGTCGCGAGCCGGAGCCCGGCGTGCAGCCGATCGGGCGTCCGCTGCCTCAGACGCAGGTGCTCATCCTCAACCGTCGCCGTCGGGTGTGCGGCGTCAACGAGACGGGCGAGATCGCGATACGGACGCCGTTCCGGACCTTCGGCTACCTCAACGCGCCCGAGGCCAACGCGCGGGCGTTCATCCCCAATCCGTTCCGCGACGACCCGACCGACCTCGTCTACCTGACCGGCGACAGCGGCCGGTACCGCACTGACGGGCTGCTCGAGATCCTCGGCAGGATCGACAACCAGGTCAAGATCCGCGGCATTCGCGTCGAGCCTGGCGAGATCGAGGCGACCCTCGGGCACCACCCGGACGTGCGCGAGGCGGTCGTCGTCGCGCGCGACGACGGGACCGGACAGAAGATCCTGGTCGCGTACGTCGTGCTCAAGCAGCGGCCCAAGGCGTCCGGCGAGGCGATCGCGCGGCTGCGTGACTTCCTGCGCGCGCGCCTCCCGGAGCACATGGTCCCGAGCGCGTTCATGCTGCTCGAGGCGCTGCCCCTCAACCCGAACGGCAAGGTCGACAAGAAGTCTCTCCCGGCTCCGACCGACCTCGAGTCGGGCGTCTCGACGGCGTACGTCGCGCCTTCGGACGACGTGGGGCAGCGCGTGGCGCGCGTGTTCGAGGCGGTGATGAACATCAAGCGCGTCGGGATGAACGACGAGTTCTTCGACCTCGGCGGCGACTCGCTGCGCGCCATGATGCTCATCGTGCGCATCGAGCAGGAGTTCGGCACGAAGCTGCCGCTGCACACGTTCTGGAGCAACGGGACGCCGGCGAAGATCGCGGCCCTCGTCCGCGGCGAGGCCCAGGCGCAGCACGGCGTGCTCGTCACCATCCAGGCGGGCTCGCCGGAGCGCGCGCCGGTCTACTGGCTGCCCGGCGGCGGGGGGCTCTCGGTGATGGTCTTCCGGCGCGTCTCGCAGCTGCTCGGGCCCGATCAACCCGTGTACGGCCTCGAGGCCGACCTCGACCTCGCGAGGGCGCCCAAGACGCTCCAGGGGCTCGCCGCGAGCTACATCGACGCGATCAAGGCGCGCCAGCCGAGCGGTCCGTATCACCTCCTCGGGTTCTCTCTCGGGACGTTCACGGCGTACGAGATGGCCGTTCAGCTCCGGCGCCGCGGCGACACGGTCGGCCTGCTCTGCCTCTTCGACACGCCCCCGGGCGACGTGCTCAATCGCGCCGAGAAGCTCGCCGTCGCCGCCCAGCGCGCGGCCTACCGGATCGCCGAGCTGCGCCGCTTGCCCGGTCGCCGCGTGGCCGAGCAGGTCCGGCGGATCGCGCGCAACGTCATCGGCGAGATGCGCGGCGGCAACGGCGTCGGCGTGCCCGATCCGGCGCTGCAGACCGTGGTCGACCAGAACCGGCGGGCCGCCCTCGACTACATGAAGGGGCCGCTGCCGCGCTTCGACGGCGACGTGACGATCGTCCTGGCGAACGCGACGTCGATGGCGGGCGTCTCGCCGGCGATCGACCCGAGGCTGGCCTGGCGCAAGTTCTGCGACGGCGACGTGGAGGTCCACCGCGTGCCGGGCAATCACCTGTCGATGCTCGAGCCTCCGCACGTGGAGGAGCTCGGCGAGACGCTGCGCGCTATCGTCGAGCGCGCGCAGCGTCAACGGGCGGCGCCCTGAGGCGGCGTGCGGCGCGCGTCGGCGACGCCGGCCGCGATGACCCCGCGCAGCCACGTCATCGTGCTCGAGCGGCCGAGCCGCGCCGGCCAGAGCAGGCGCATGCAGAGGGCGGGGGCGCGCAGGGCGTCGGGCACCGGTTCGCTGCGCGCGCGGCGCTCCGACGCGAGCTTCTCGGCGTACGGCGCCGGCAGGACGGCGACGGCGTCGGTGCGCGCGAGCACGTACGGAACGGCGAGGAACGACGACAGCACGACGGCGACGTGCCGCCGGACTCCGGCGGCCTCGAACGCCTCGTCCATGAGCGTGCGCGGCGGGCCCGCGAAGACGACCGCGACCTGCGGATAACGGGCCACCTGCGCGAGCGTCGGGGCTGCGCCGAGGGGATGGTCGGGTCGCATCGCGAGGCGCAGCGGGACGTCGAAGAGGTCCTGGGCCTCGACGTGCCGGGGAACGGCGTCGACCGGCGCCATCGCCGCGTCGATCTCGCGCGCGTCGAGCAGCGCGATCGCGGCGCCCGGGTCGATCGCCCGCACGTTCAGCCGGGCCCCGGGCGCGTCGCGCATGACCCGGGCGGCCACGTGCGGCATCACCACGGCCACCGCCGCGTCGACGACGCCGATCCGAAACGCGCGGTCGGTCGTCGCCGGGTCGAAGCGCTCCTCGCCGAGCGCGTCGCGCAGGTCGGAGAGGGCCCGGCCGATCGGCCCGGCGAGCGCCTCGCAGCGCTCGGTGGGCTCGAGGCCGCGCGGCGTCTTGACGAAGAGCGCGTCGCCCAGCAAGCCGCGCAGCTTGGCCAGGGCGGCGCTCGTCGCCGGCTGTGACAGCCCGAGGCGCCGCCCGGCTCTCGTGACGCTGCGCTCACGGTACAGCGCCTCGAACGCGACGAGCAGGTTGAGATCCACCGCCGACAGCTTCGGCGAACGCGCGCGCCGCCCTTCGAACTCCGTGCGCATTCAGCGCGAACATAAGGGGCACCGCCACCCACGGCAACGCCGTCGTGGTCGCCGCGTTGCCGTGCGCGAGCGACCAGGGGCGCACGACCGTGGTCGCCATGACCAGCACCATCGCGAGGTCGACGAGACCCGCGCCGTGCACGACCAGTCGCGCCCAGGGCGGACCGTCCGCGCCGAGGCGGACGGGCATCGCGAGCGCCGCCCACCCGATCACGAGATCGCCCAGTCCGGCCGCCAGGCCGAAGCTCACCGGGAAGTGGCCGATCGACGCGAGGGCGACGAGGAGGGCCCCGTAGATGGCACGGAACGACAAGAGCGCGCGGACCTCGCCGTCGTCGAGCGAGTCGAACGCGCGCCGCGCCGCCGGCGACCACAGCGAGGCGAGCGCCGCCGTCATGCCCAGCGCGAGGCCCACGGGGAAGACGGCGCCGAGCGTGCGGACGAGCGCCGGGACATAAGAGAAGGCGGTCGAGACGAGCCACGCCGAATAGAGGAGGGCCACGGTCGCGCGCGAGCCCCGGGAAGGCGAGCCTTTGAAGAGGGCGCGGCGGCTGGCGGCGACGAGGACCCAGGTGGTCGCGGTGACCGAAGCGCGCGCGGGAAGGGACAGCGGATCGTCGAGCATGGTCTTGGCCTCACGGTGGGTGCGTTGTGTGGACAACGTACGGACCGAGGCCGCGCTCGCCCAATCGCATGTCGTGATGATCGTCATCCGCGCCGCGGATGACGGCGCGCCCGCGTCGACTCACGCTCTGCCGCGAGCAGCCAGCGCTTTCGGTCCAAGCCGGCGGCGTAGCCGGTGAGGGCGCCGTCGGCGCCCACGACGCGGTGACACGGGACGACGATGGCGATCGGGTTGGCGCCGGCGGCGGCGCCGACGGCGCGGACGGCGGTCGGGCGCCCGACGCGCCGCGCGATCTCGCCGTACGAGCGCGTCTCGCCGTACGGGATGTCGCGCAGCGCGCGCCAGACGGCGAGCTGGAAGGCCGTGCCGCGCGCGGCGACCGGCAGGTCGTCGACCGCGCGCGGCTCTCCGGCGAAGTACGCGAGGATCGCGTCGCGCAGCGCGCGGGCGCCGCGACGGGGGACGAGCTCCCCCCCGTCCGCGACGGACCGGCCGGCGAGCTGGCGCTCCATGCGTGCGTGCCCGTCGGTCCAGCCGGCGGCGAGCAGCCGGGCGTCCTCGTCGGCGAGGAGCGCGAGGCGTCCGAGCGGCGTGTCGACTTGGTCGACGAAGATCCGGGGTCTGGCGTTCATGTCGGGCCTCCTCGTTCGAGAGACGATGCGGCGTCGGCCGCCCAGAGGTGCTGCGCCGCGTACGCGCGCCACGGGCGCCAGCGCTCGGCGCGTCGAATGAGCTCCGCGGGCGTCGGCTCGGCCCCGCCGCGAGCGGCGGCGCGCAGCAGCCCGCGGTCGGTCCCGGGGAACGCGTCGGGCTCGCGCGCGGCGCGGAGCGCGACGTAGTGCGCCGTCCAGTCCGCCACGCCGGTGATGGCGCGGAGGCCGGCGACCGTCTGCTCGACGCTGCCGAGCGGCCGAAAGAGCGCGGGGTCGTCGCAGGCGGCACGGGCCAGCGCCGCGAGCGCGCGCCGGCGCGCGCCGGGCACCGGCAGCCGGGAGAGATCGGCGACGGCGACCTGCTCGGCGGTCGGGAAGGCGCAGACGGCTCGCGCGCCGCTGCGCTCGCCCGCGAGCGGCGTGCCGCACATGTCGGCCAGGCGCGCGGCGAGCCTGCGCGCGGCCTCGACCGAGATCTGCTGGCCGAGCACGGCGCGCGCGGCGAGCTCGAAGCCGTCCCAGCCGCCCGGCACGCGCAGGCCCGGCCGCGCCGCCACCAGGGGCCGCAGCAGCGGATCTCGCGCCAGGTGCGCGCCGATGACGGCCACGTCCGCGCCGAGGTCGAACACCCTGCGCACGCGCGCGACGATGGCCGGCAGGGCCCGCACCGACGGGAACCGGATGGTCACGGCGAGTGCGCCGAGACGTGGCTCGTGCGCCACCTCGACCGTGCCCGTCCGGCCTTCGTGGAGCACGGTGCGCCCGTACGCGTTCGAGGCGACCCACTCGACCCCGTCGATCGCGCGCGCGGCGAGGTGCGAGAGCATGGCCGGCCAGTCGTACGGCCGGCGGTACCGGAGCCGCACCGTCACCGCCGCCTCGTCGCTCGAGGCGTCGCGCGCGGACGGCGCTCGCCGCAGCGCGCTCGGCGGCCGGCGAAAGAGCTCCCGGAACGTCTCGTTGAAGCGGCGCACGCTGCCGAAGCCCGACGCGAGCGCGATCTCGGACATCGGCAGCCGGGTCTCGTGAATGAGCTGCTTGGCGAAGAGCACGCGGCGCGTCTGCGACACGGCCGTCGGCGAGGCGCCCAGGTGCTGGCGGAAGAGCCGCCGCAGCTGTCGCGCGCCGATGCCGAGCCGCTCGGCCAGCTCGTCGACGCCGGCCGCGTCGGCGTCGAGCTCTCCTTGCGCGATGAGCGCGAGCGCCCGGCTCACGGTGTTCGACGTGCCGTGCCAGGACGCGACCTCGGGGCCCGTCTCCGGGCGGCAGCGCAGGCAGGGGCGGAAGCCGGCCTGCTGGGCCGCGGCGGCGGACGGGAAGAAGCGGCAGTTATCGTACTTCGGCGGTCGGGCCGGGCAAACCGGCCGACAGTACACGCCGGTCGAGACGACGCCCACGAACAGCCGGCCGTCGAACCGGTCGTCGCGCGTCTGGAGCGCCCTGTAGCAGACCTGGGGATCGAGCACGTCTTCGCGTGAGACCGTAGTGCGGGGCGGCGGTCGCGGCTCGCGCTTTTCGGACGTGAATGGGGCGGCGGCGGCCGGCGCGGGGCAGCGCGCCGACACCCCCGCGCGCGCGCGGCGGTCGCGCCCGCCCGTCGGCTCAGCCCCGATCCGCCCAGTCGACCGCGACGTCCGCGTACCCGAACGATCGCAGCAGCGCGCGTAGCGTCCGCTCGGCGCCCACGCGGGCGCGGTCGAGAATGCCCGCGTCGACGGCGGCGGCGCGCATCTGCTCCTCGGCGAGGCGCCTGGCGTCGCCCTCGAGCGCCTCGTTGCGCGTCGCGAGCACGTCGGTGGATCGCGAGTAGACGTGCGTCGCGCGGGGATCCAGCCGCGACGAGACGATCTGCGGCGCCGGCAGGCGCACGCTCACGGTTCGCGCGGCGCCGTCGACGCGCACGTCGTCGTCGCGAACGGCCGCCAGGTCGATCCCGGCGACCACGTCGCCGACGGCGACCAGGAGCAACGCGTCGCGGGCCGCGACGAGCCCCCAGAGCCGTGACTGCGCGTCGGTGACCTCGACGACCTTCTCGATGTGAAACTCGGTGGTCTCGAGGCGCGCCACGTCGCGTATGGCCGCGATCACCCCGGGCGTCGAGCGCTGCTGCAGCGGCGGCGCGGCTTCGCCCGCGACGCCGGCGCGCCCGGCGAGGAACGCGCCGACGCCGACGCACGCCGCCAGCGCTGCGGCGACGACCACGCGCACGAGCGCCCCGCTCACCCCGGAAGGATAGCCCAGCGACCCGGCGCGAGCCTTGCGCGCGCGCTCACGCGCCCGACCGGCGCCGGGTGCGATGTCGGTGTCCTGTCGCCCGTGTCAGCCCGCGCCTCAGGCCGTCGCGGAGGAGGCGCGCGGCGCCGCCGCGGCTGGGCGCTCGCGCTGCTGCGCTCCGAGGCCCGACTTGACGTAAGCGTACGCGCGCGTGGCCACGCGGAACACCTTCGAGTTCGGATCGATGAACGTGCGGATCCTCTGCACGCCGTCGAACTCGATCCGGTGCAGCAGGTAATCGAGCGGCGCCCGCCGCCGGTACTCCCCGAGGTACGAGGCCAGCGCCTCGTCGGTCTTCACGCGCGCGTTGTCGGCGTAGCGCGCGACGTACGGCGTGAAGTGCGCGTAAAGGACGTTCGGCGCGCGCGCCGGACCCCAGTCGCCGCGGAGCGTCGTGCGCATGAAGTTGCCGATCAAGAGGTCGTCGAACACCTCGTGCTCCACCGCCTGCATCAGCGAGCCGCGGGGCGCCTCGAAGGCGATCGCGCGCCCGTGACGCCGGTCGCCGCGCCGGCCGCCGAGCTCGACGTGGTGCTCGCGCCCGCCGACGCGGAACGTCACGGCGTCGAGGTGCGCGACGAGCAGCCGGTTGTCGTGGACGTATCGCTCCAGGCGGCGCGCCTCGCCGGCTTCGAGCGGTTCGCTCCAGTCGTCGCCGAACGCTCGCGGGTCACGCAGCGGGGCCTCGGGCCGCGGCGCCGGCCCGATCGGCACGAGCTCGTCGCGCTCGCAGTCGAAGCGGACGAACGGGGGCAGGATCTCGCAGCCGGGCACGCGCACGCCGGCGAACGCGGACGGCGGCGTGGTGTACGCGTTGGCCCACGCGCTGTCGGCGCGCTGGTACTGGTGGAACATGCTGAACGGGATCAGGTACCGAGTCCCGAAATAGCGCGCCCAGAAGCGGACCTTCTCGGCGAAGAGGGCGTCCCACGCGCGCCTCGACTCCTCGCCGGCGGTGGGCGGCGGGGGCACCCGCGACCGGCCGTCCTCGTCGAAGACGTTGATCATGTCGGCGTCGCCGTAGCCGAATAGCTTGAGCAAGAACGACTGGTCGTACCCGGCGACGATCTTCTTCACGAAAGGCCCCCAGCCGCGCTCGACCGCGTCGTTGACGTCCACGATCAGGCGGCCGTCCACGTCGACGAGCAGGACCGCGTCCTGGTTGTAATCGGCGACGCAGAGGACGCGCACGCGCGCGGAGAGCTGCGTCCAGACGCGATCGGGCAGCACCCTCGTCGCGAAGCCGAGACGCGACAGGTCCGCGAGCATGCGCCCGCCGGCGTGGTCGGGCAAGAGGATGGTCTTTCCGGCGAGGAGGTCGAGCGACGCGGCGTTCGCGTGATCGGGGTGACCGTGCGAGAGCCAGACGTACGGGCACGCGAGGACGTGCTCGCGCTGCGCCTCGGGCATGTCGTGCGACGGGCTCCAGCTGCCGAAGTACGCGTCGCCGGCGATCCAGGGATCGGTCGCCAGGATGGGACGGTCGTCGAAGCAGGTGACCGTCGCGTTGCCGATCGTCTCGAAGCCAATCATGTCGCCTCCCCGCCGCCGGCGCGCCGCGCGGCCGTCGGACTCCTCGACGGCGCCATCGAAGCAGCCGACGTGCCGCGCGCACCGCGGCACGCCTCAGGGCGGCGCGGTTCGCGGCGAGAAGTCCGCGCGACGTCGGTCACCGTGCGGGCGCCGCCACGGTTTGCGTCGCGCGGCACGCCGTGGCAAGCATGCTCGGCGGACGTAACCGCCGGGAAGGTCGAGCCGGGACATGTCACATTTCACGCCGATTTCGGCGCTCGTCGGCGGGGTGCTCGTCGGCCTGGCCGCCACGGCGCTCTTCGTCGTGAACGGTCGCATCGCAGGAGTGAGCGGCATCGTGGCGGGAGCGGTGCGGCCGCGGGACGCGCAAGGGGGCGCGCGGTGGCGGCTCCTCTTCGTCGCCGGCCTGATCGCGGGCGGCGCGCTGCTCCGTGTCGTGCTCCCGGCCGCGTTCGCCGGAGCCGCCCAGGCGCCGCTCTCGGCCGTCGCGCTGGCCGGGCTCCTCGTCGGCGCCGGCTCGCGATGGGCGGGCGGCTGCACGAGCGGTCACGGCCTGTGCGGCACGGCGCGGCTGTCGTCCCGGTCGATCGCGGTGACGGCCCTGTTCGTCGCGGTCGGCATGCTGGTCGTCGCCGTGGTGCACCGCGGAGGGCCGTCATGAAGCGCGCGGC
>Ga0070738_10007858_pt1 | contig 10483 bp, 9 predicted proteins | sample Coa_R2_2_FD_66446 | JGI IMG/M metagenome (GOLD analysis project Ga0070738, IMG submission 66446) | Surface soil microbial communities from Centralia Pennsylvania, which are recovering from an underground coalmine fire - Coalmine... | ecosystem: Environmental > Terrestrial > Soil > Unclassified ... | reverse complement strand
CAGGCAGCGCAGGATGTTGCGCTTGACGCCGAAGTCCATGACGACGACGTGATGGCGCGGCGGGCGCGGAGGCGACGTCGCCCAGGCGCCGCGGCCCTCGGTCCAGGAGTACGGCTCCTTGGGCGTCACATAACGGACCAGGTCGAGCCCGTTCATGTCCGGCGCCTCGCGCGCGCGCCGCAGCAAGGCGTCGGGCGAGTCCACGCCGACCGCCGCGTTCTGCGAGCCCCGATCGCGCAGGTGGCGCGTGAGCTTGCGGGTGTCGACGTCCGCGATGCCCACGACGCCGTGGCGCGCCAGGTACGCGTCGAGCGACTCCTGCGCGCGCCAGCTCGACGCGATCGGGCTGGCGTCGCGCACCACGAAGCCGGCGACCCGCGGCGCCTCGCCCACCGCCTCGGCGTCGTCGCGGTTGACCCCGACGTTGCCGATCTCCGGCGCGGTCATGGTCACGATCTGCCCGTGGTACGACGGGTCCGTCAGGACCTCCTGGTAGCCGGTCATCGTCGTCGTGAAGACCGCCTCGCCGGTCGTCGTGCCGCGCGCGCCGAAGGGGCGTCCCTCGAAGACCGTGCCGTCGGCGAGAACGAGCCAGGCTCGCTCCTCTATCATCGTGCTCCCTCCTCGCTCGCCCGCGACGGGGCGGATTCGTGCACCACGCGGCCCTCGCAGACGGTGACCTCGACGCGGCCGGTGACCGCCCGACCCAAGAACGGCGTGTTGCGGGACTTCGAACGCAGGCTCGCGCCGTCGATCACCCAGCGCGCGCGCGGGTCGACGAGCACCAGGTCGGCGCGCGCGCCCTCGCGGATCCTCGGCGCGTCGATGCCCACGACGCGCGCCGGCGCCACGGTGAGCGCGTCGACGAGCCGCGACAGGGGCAGCACGCCTTCGCGCACCAGGCCGAGCAGCAGCGGCAGGCACAGCTCGAGGCCGATCATCCCGGGCGCCGCCTCCGCCAGCTCGACGCGCTTGTCGAGCATGCCGTGGGGCGCGTGATCCGTGGCGATGCAGTCGATCGTGCCGTCGACGAGCGCCCGCCGCAGCGCGTCGACGTCCTCTTGCTCGCGCAGGGGAGGATTCACCTTGCACGCGGTGTCGTAGCCGAGCAGGGCGGCATCGGTCAGCAGCAGGTGGTGCGGCGTCACCTCCGCGGTCACCGAGACCCCGCGCGACTTGGCCTCGCGCAGCAGGCGCACGGCCCCGCCGCTCGACACGTGCGCGACGTGGTAGCGAGCGCCGACGTACTCGGCGAGCAGGACGTCGCGCGCGACGATCACGTCCTCGGCCACGCGCGGCCAGCCGCGAAGCCCGAGGCGGGTCGAGATGGCCGCTTCGTGCATCTGCGCGCCCTCGGTCAGCGCGTGGTCCTCGGCGTGCTGGATGACCGGCAGGTCGAAGGTGGAGGCGTATTCGAGGGCCCGGCGCATGACCTGGCTGTTCGTGACGCAGCGCCCGTCGTCGCTGACCGCCACCGCACCGGCCTCCTTCATGTCGGCCATCTCGGCGAGCTGCTCGCCCTTCTGGCCCACGGTGATCGCCCCGATCGGGTGCAGCCGCACCGGTCCGACCGCGCGTGCCTTGGTGAGGAGCATCTCGGTGACGACCCGCGAGTCGTTGACCGGCTTGGTGTTCGGCATGCAGCAGACGTCGACGAACCCGCCGGCGGCGGCCGCCCGGAGGCCGCTCGCCAGGTCCTCCTTCCACTCGAACCCCGGGTCGCGCAGGTGCGCGTGCAGGTCGACGAGCCCCGGCAGCAGCCAGCTGCCCGGCCGCTCGAGCACGCGGACGCGGTCGCTCGCAGGCAAGTCCCTGGCGGCGTCGCGACCGACGCGCGTGATGCGGCCGCGCTCGACGACGACGTCGACCTCGGCGTCGATCGGCCCCGAAGGGTCGACCGCGCGCACGCGACGGAACACGAGGGCGTCGTTCATCGGCGGCCGGGGACATAGCATGTCCGCGGGGTTGCTGACGCTGCTTGAAGAGCTGACGCCAACGCGGCGTGCTGACGAGCAAAAACCGCGTGCGCCGCCCCTGACGTGCGAGGGTTGACGTTGCAGTTCAAGCGGCGACGCCGCGCCGCGTGCCTAATCGAACTGGCCCACCGCTCCGATCGACCCCAGGCCGACCGCGGGCGCGATCCGCAGCCCGGTGCGCGCCGGCCGAGCTGGACCCGCCGTCTCCGTCTTCGGCTGCGTCACGAGCAGCACAACCCCGGCGGCGACGCCGACGCCGCCGGCCACGAAGCCGATGGTCGAGACCGTCGCGATCGTGTGGTACGCGTCGATGTCGCCCTGGGCGCCGGGGTAGTCGCACGTCCCGGATTGGCACTGGTTGGCGATGTCCGAGTGCTTGCCCATCGCCAGCAAGCCGGTGATCGCTCCGGTCGCAAGCCCGACGACGCCCACCCCGAACGCGACCCACGGCAGCGCCCCGCGCGCCCCGTGCGACGGCGCCGGGCCCCCGGCGGTCGAGGCGGCGCTCGCCGCGCCCTGGTCGGCTCCGGAGGGAGCGGCGGACCCTGGCGCAGCTCCCGCTGCCCCCGGTCTGCCGGTCGCGGCGCTCGCCTCGGGCTCGAGGACGACGGCGGCGCTCGCGGAGCCCGCCTCCGCGACGTCGAAGCGCGCCTCCGCCGGCTTGAAGCCCTCCGCGGTGACCTGCACGACGTGCGCTCCCGGATCGATGGACCGTCGCACGCCGAGCGAGGCCGCGCTGATCGGCGCGCCGTCGAGCACGACCTTCGCGCCGGGCACCTCGGCGCCCTCCGCCGTGCGCACCGTGATGACGACCGCGCCGATCTTCGACGACACGGCGTCGACCTCCCGCTTGGCGTCCGCCAGCGCGCGCTTGAACGGCTCCGGCGCGCCCGGGGCGACCCCCTCGCGGATGATGCGGTTGTACGTCTCCTGCGCCTCGACGACCTTGCCCTCGCCGGCGAGCGCGCGCGCGAGCCCGAGCAGCAACGTGGGCGCGTTGACGAGGCTCTCGGCGCGCCGGAACCGATCCTCGGCGGTCTTGTAGTCCTTGGCGTCGAGGGCCTGCTGGCCTTCTCCCCCGAGCGAGCGCGCCGTCGCGCGGTCGGCGTCGGACTGGGCGGCGGCGCGCGAGGTGACGGCCAGAGCGGACAGGGCAAGGCAAGCGGCCGCCAGGCGGGCGGCGGGGCGGCGAGCAGCGGGGCGCATCCGCCGAGTATCGCGCTCCGCCGAGGGACACACAACGGGGCACCGCCGGGCGCGGCCCGGTGTCGCGTCGCGATCCGCTCGGCGTCAGGGTGCGCGGCCGTGCGCCGATCGGGCACCGGACCTCGCCGGACCGCCGCCGTCGTCGTCGCGCCGGCGCTCCAGCGCGCCCGAGAATCCGGCAGGCTTCATCAGCGGCGGCGCGTGTCCGTTCAGCCGGGGCATGTCGATCAGAGTGGTGAACCTGACCCAGGAAGAGTTGAAAGCGTGGGACTTGTACGCTGCGGCGTTCGCCGCCGCTTTCGTCGCCCGCGGCGACCAGTGGAACGCCGACAGGCCCGCAGAGGAAGCCGATCTGTTGATCCTCGAGCGACGCAAACGCGAGGCTTCCTGGAACAGGCGTTGACCTGACCGAGGCGCCGGCGAGGCGCCACGGCCACGAGCGCCATCCCCCCGCGCGCGGCGTCGGCCGACCTCTGCACGTAGATCGCGCCTGGCACCCATGCTCCTGGCCCGCCAGCGGCGGCGGACGACGTAAGACCAGACGCGGGCAGGGGACTTCGCCCGCGCCGGGGCTGGACCGCCCGGGCGGGCTCCGCTAGGTTCGGCGCCGCAGCGCCCACGAATCGGCGGTCCGGGGCGGCTTTCTACGGAGCTCGACACTCAAGAGACAGGCTGAAATCAGCACGCGAACGTGGCGGAATTGGCAGACGCACCAGATTCAGGTTCTCTGAGCCACACCCCGTATTGCTCGGCGTTTCGTGAAATTTTCAGCCGAGCGCCCCAACTAACGCCCCAAGAATTCGGACGCTCGTGCAGAGTGCGAAGGGCCCATCGGTCGCGCCGCATCTAGCGTTCAACAACGCTGCCGAGCGATAACGGACGCGCATGAACACGAGCCAACGGATGGTCGTGCGCAACGTCGCGTACGTGTTCGCCGCGCTGCTGCTCATCATGTGCATCGACAACCCGGCGTGGCTGTTCGGCGCGATCGCTGCCGTCGGCGTCGGCATGTTCGTGTGGAGCGGCCGGCCGCAGGCGGAGCTTCGATCGGCCGCCGGCGATATCGTCGACGTCGCGCGGGACCTGCAACGGGCGGAGATGGTGGCGCGCGCAGCATCCGAGCCGGCAGCCTTGGAGCCCGCCATCGTCGAACGCGCGCCCACCGTGACCAAGACGTGCCGAGCATGCGGCGCCGCCATAGCGGCGGACGCGTCGCGTTGCCGCGAGTGCATGGCGAAGCAGCCCTAAGGGGTCCGTCGCCGGCGCGGCGCAACGGCCCCGAGCGCAGCGCGCGCCGCATCAGCCGACGCTTGCACGTAGATGCTCGTCGTCGACAGGTGCTTGTGCCCCGCGAGCAGCGATACGCCGGGGAGGGGACCACCGGCGTTCGCCAGCATCGACAGACGCGAATGCCGTAGGTCATAGATGCTCACGGGCTTGTCGATGCCGGCCGCGCGAACCGCAGTGGTGAGCGCTTCGCGCATGGCGTCCTTGTCCACCCCGGGGAAGAGCGGGCCGGACTCGGGACACACGGAGTCGAGCGCCGCGCGCGCAGCGGCGCTGAGGGGCACGTGGCGTTCGTTTCCGATCTTGTCGACCTCACGCGCGACGAACAGCGTGTGCGAGCCCTTGCGGTAGTGAAGTGTCGTTTCGAGGCGGGCGACGGTGGCGTACGGGCGCAGCGCTGTTTCCCAGCAGACGGTCACGAAGGCGCGGATCGCCACGCCATTGCGTGGACCGCGAACGGGAAGCTTGGCCAGGATGCGCGCGACCTCGCGCGGCGTAAGCACCGTGGCCTTGCGGCGCCGGGCGTTCTTCGCGCGCGTGCCTGCGTGGCCGCTCTTTGGAACGCTCGGCACGGAAGGCAGACGCACACCGCGTTCGGCCGCAAGCCAGTCTCGAAACTGGCGCAGCGCGGATAGCTCCTTGCGGAGCGTGACGCGCGTGACCTTGCCGATCCGCTCGCGCATGTAAGCGGCGAAGCCCGCCTCTGTCATGCGATCGATGGATCGGAAGTAGTCGACGAACCCCCGCGCGTAGCCCTCGACCACCTTGGACGTGTCGGCCGCGTGACCGATCTCGTACGCGGCGATCCACGCGCCGAGCGTGTCGGCGAAGTCCGTTGAGGCGGCGGGTGCGGCAGCGACTACGCCGAGCGTGACTTCGGCGTAAATCCGCGCCGCGGCTTCCGTAGCCGGGCCGCGATCTCGCTCACCCGTGCTGCGTTCGACGGTGCGGCCCTCGTGTTGGAAGCGCACGAGATAGACGTGGCGACCCGGGGGGAGGCGGAGGGTCCAGCCGTTTGCGTGACGAGCCATGCGTCGAGATCAGTCTTGCGGAAAAGACGCCGTGCGCCAATCGCAACAGGCGCGGGGAGGGTAGGGAGCACGGCGCGCCGGAACAGTGTGCGACCAATCCCGAGGTACGCCGCGGCGTCGAGCAGCGAGAGCAGCGCCGGGGTTGGCGGGGGCACGGGCGGCGCGGCGGCTGCCATACAATTGCGGGGCGCCCAGCGAAAATAGGCACGGCCGCACGGGGTAAGCCGCACGGCCGGGTGTGAACTCTCGAAGCGCCCGCCGGCACCGATGCCGGCTAGCCCGAAGGGGCTCCGCAGGCGTGCGGCCCGCTCATCCAGGTTTTAGTCGCGCGCGGTGGGTCGCCGCCGACCCGGTTTCGCTGGTCGCCCCGAATAGGGGGAAGGAGCACGAAGGATGAAACTCTCACGCTCAGAAATCCAAGCGGTGGCCCTGGAGGCAGGCGTCCACCCTCGAACGCTCTGCGACCACCTGGCCGGCCTGGACGTCCAGCCCGCGGGGCGCCGGCGCATCGAAGCCGCGCTTGCACGCCGGGGGCTACGGCGGCGCGATCCGCTGGTCGCGACGCCCGCGCCCGCGGCGGCGGGCCGGCTCGTCGGCGCCGAGCGCGGTGCGCAAGAAGTGGGTGCACCGTGAACGCGGCGCGCAAGGGCGAGATCGTCCTCGCCGTCGCCGCGGAGATTGCAACCGACACCGGGACGTCCACGCCCGACGTCCTCCGAACGCTGAGCAAGACGGCGCGTGAGACGATTTGGGCGGCGTGGCGTCAAAAGCTTGTGGAGGCAGCCGTGTACGCGCTCCCGGATACCGAGCACACCGGGCTTCCTGCGTTACTGGATGCCGTCGCACGTGACGTCGAACGGCGCACGGGGGTGCCGCGTACGCGAACGCTCGAAGAGATCATGGCGAACCCCGCGCGAGGCGAGATCATCGTGGCGCTCGCACGCGCCTTCGCCGAGCTGAGAGAACGGCTCGGCCACGATTTCGAGGGTGCAGCGACGTAGAAAGGCGAACGCCCCCGGTCGCGAAACCGGGGGCGCTCAAGCCGCCATGCAGCTACCCAACATTGTAGGGCGTCCAGCGAAAGTCCCGGCGCCGGCCGCGGGCCGGGGTCGGCGAAATGACGAAACATTTACAATCGTTGACCCCACGCTGAATCCCGCAATCGCGTCGAGGGTTTGAATAATTAGATAAATACGTCCGGGCGCGGCGAACGGCATAGGCCGCGAAAGGCGACCTAGCACACACCTAAAATCCGAGGTGGATAATGCACAAATATGGCGAAAGGACTTTCACGTGTTTCCGACCATAACGACTCAACAACTTGAGGCCGTCGCCGCGGAAGCATGCGTTCGGCCGCCGACCGTTTTGCGCCGTCTCTGCGGGTTGCCGATGAAGAATCAAATCCGCCAGCGCGTTGAGCGCGCCTTGGCGAAGCGCGGCATCCCATTCCCGCCGCACGTGAAGTGAGCGAGTCCAGCCATGCAAGCTCAATACGACTCGTTTCGTAGCTGCACCCCGACGGAAACCGCGCGCATAAGGTGTATTCGCGAGTGGCGAAACCACGCGCTCGCGCTCGTCTCCGGAAAAAAGTATAAAGTCTCACACAACGGTCTGATATGGGGTGATCCGATCGAGCGTTCGCATTGGCGACGTCGCGACTTTGCGCCGATCGGGGGAGCGCGAACCTTCGCGGTGGTCGAATACGATATCAACCCCTGGATAATCCGGCTGTCGATCGATCAATTCGCGATGGTCTATCCGTGGCACAATGTCGTCGCGGATCCGACCCGGCGCAAGCAAGAAATCACGGTGCTACCGGAGGAAGTCGATATCGCGCTACCGTGGGCGATGGCTGCGCCGATCGAGGCGCCCCCACCATTTGAGATCGAGCGACAGCCGTACGTGCCTGAATCGCGTTTCTATCTCTGGAGTGCGCGGGCCAACGCTCTTTACCGGGAATGCAAGGCACGTCAAAAGGCGGCCCGTGAGCGCGCGCTCGCTGCGAGGGGGGCGCGATGAACGCGACCGCGCCGGCTCTCGAGTCCGCGCCGCTCGTCCCGCTCTTTCGGGATCGCTTCGTGAACGCGTACCCCAAGCATGTAGGCGATGAAGCAGCAGTCCAGTACGTGCCGCTCGCCGCTGCGCTCGCCGAGCCATGTGCGACGGATGCGCACTTCGCGGCGTATTCCCGGCCGGATATCGCTCGACGCCTCGCCACGAACCTTGTACGCGACGCCGCGCACGCTGAGGCGCTCGCCGCCGGCGTGCCGATGGTCCTGGCGGTGTTCGACGTGGACGATCCGGACACCCACGGTACGAAGCAACCCGCGCGCGACGAATGGTGGGCAGGCGAGCGCGCCAAGATCGAACGGCTGCGCGTCGCGCGTCCCGACGTGCACGTCTACCGCACCCGCGGCGGCTATCGCATCGTAGGCGTTCGCCCCGAGCCGTTCGTCATCCGTACGCCGGCTGACGATGCCGCGTGGTCGCAGCAATACGCGGCCGAGTGCGCTTACTTGGAGCGCGTGTTCGGCATCGTCGCCGACCGCTCGTGCGCGGACTGGACGCGCCTGTATCGCGTGCCGCGCGCGACCCGTGAGGGCGTGCTCGAAAACCGCGAAGCCATCGGCGACCCGCACCGCGTGGGGGCGTGGGCCTGCGAGCCATCGCCCGCCGACTGGACGAATGCCCGGCCGACCCCGGCGGCCGCGCCGGTAGGCGCAGGGACGTTGCGTGTCGCGGCAACAGACGATCCCCACTACTGGACTCTGGTCCGCGAGGCAGAGCACTACGCCGATACGGCGCCGCCGTGCATCGTCGGCGAAGGCGGGTGCCACAACCGGCTGCTCGCGTTCACGCGCCACGTCCGGCAACACTTCGGCCTTCCCCGCAACGACGCGCGGCGAATGCTCGACCGGTACAACGCCCGGTGTGTCCCTCCCTGGTCGTCGGCGGAACTCGAGCACAAGCTGGACGCGACCGAAGCGCCGTACCCGGCGGACTGGCCGCACGGCGGGTGGCAAAACTACCTGAGCCCGGGGACGTTCTTCTGGCCATGCCACGCCCCCGGCAACGGAGGCGATGGGTCGGTAGCAGCCAACGACGCGGACGCCCCCGAAGCCGAGGAACCGCCACCCGTGCGCGGCTTCCCCCTGGAGGCGCTCGACCTCTCACACGAGCCGGAACCGATCGAATGGGCGATCCACAAGATCGTCGCCACGGACAGCGTCAATCTGCTCGTCGCGGCGCCGGGCTCGATGAAGACTTGGACACTGCTGTCGATGGCTCTCGCGCTTGCGACCGGCGCGCCATGGCTCGGCGCGTTCCAGACGAAGCGGTGCAAGGTTCTCATCGTGGACTGGGAATCGGGCAAGCGGCGGGCGCACCGGCGATTGCGGATGCTCGCCAGGGGCGACGCTCCGGACGGCCTCTTCTACCTGCGCGCTCCGGGCAACATGCAGGACCCGAAATTCTGGAACACGCTCCGCGAGACCGTCGAGGCAAACGAGATCGGCGCCGTGTTGTACGATTCACTCGCCGCCGGAAGCGACGGGGTGGATGAGAACAGCAAGGAAGCCGCGGCCCCTCTCATCGCCGCGGGTCACATCGACGGCGTGACGCACATTTTCATCCACCACGCGGGGAAGGTGGAGCAGAAGAAGAACGCCATCGCGCGCGGGCATAGCGCCATCCAAGCCGCAGCCGACACCATCTACCGCTTCTCCGACCCCGAGGGCAGCCAGGCGGACGCCTTGACCTGTCAAATGCTGCTGGCGAAGGCTGGCGACGGGGAACAGGAAGACCGCGTCCCGCTGCGCCTGACGGACGCTGGCGGGCTCCAGATCGACACCGATGGCGTGACCCGCGTCCGCAACGACGCGCTCGCCACGGCCATCCTGGACCTGCTGAAGTCGGGCCCCAAGAGCGCGACCCAACTTCGCGGGCTGCTCGGCAAGAATAATCAGACGGTCCGCAGTGAGCTCGCCGGACTCGAGGCGGACGGGTACGTGGTGAAGGTGGACGACAAATACCGGCTTGACTCGGACGAGTCGCGATACGGCCGCGTGCTCGTGCAAATGTCGCATTTTCACCGCGACCGGAAGGTGCTGGCCGAACAAGCCCGAGTCAGAAAAGAGCATTTGGACGCCTTCGCGGTTCGCGGGTGGCTGACCCGGTACAAGAACGAGTTTTCGCCGCCGGCCGCCCTTCCGGTGCAGATCGGCGCACTCGGGTTGAGCGCGGCTGACGTGGCAAAGGTGCGCGATCTCTTTCCCGGGCTTCGGTGAGCCGGACGACCTAAACCGCCGCTGGGCGCGTCGTCGCGTCCGTTGGGGGTCGGTGGCCCTCGACGTCCGGGGACGGCCGTGGGCGGGCGTTCCGGGGCAACGTGGACCGCCGTGGGCGGCGCTGCCGGCGTTGCGGACCGTCACCCAACAGGGTTGGCCAGTGGGTTGGTCCTCTGTTCCGCCCACCCCTTCTAGGGGGGTGGGCGCGGAACAGGTGAGGGACTGGCGCTTGGAACAGCTGGAACAGCTGGAACGACCATGCAGCAACTGGCCACAATCACTCGCGATTCTATCGTCGTCCATTTCTGGAACAGCTGGAACAGCTGGAACACCATAAATAGGCTTTTGATCGTCGATCGCGGAGACCCCTTGTTTTCAGCCGTTCCAGAGTCTGGAACACCTGGAACAGCGGAAAACACGCCACTTCGTCGATTCGGCGCCTCGGTTACATGCATCATGCACGCAAGCGCATCGGGCCGTCGGGGAATTATTCGGATGAACCTCCGGAAACGGCCGTCACGTCAAGATTCCGCGGGAAAGTGGCTCCCACCCCCTGGCCCCCGCGCCCCGCCATGGTCGCGGGGTTTCCTTTTTCGCTTTTTCTGCGGCGAGTGCGAACGAACGGAAGGGCAAGAAGCCAGGGTGTGTGATTTCAAGCACTTGGATCGGATGGATCGGATGGATCGGATGTTTCCCA
>Ga0070738_10007857_pt1 | contig 10483 bp, 9 predicted proteins | sample Coa_R2_2_FD_66446 | JGI IMG/M metagenome (GOLD analysis project Ga0070738, IMG submission 66446) | Surface soil microbial communities from Centralia Pennsylvania, which are recovering from an underground coalmine fire - Coalmine... | ecosystem: Environmental > Terrestrial > Soil > Unclassified ... | reverse complement strand
ACTGGACAGGTATTTCACGAGCTGCGCTCGCGCATAAGCCTGGTCGAGGAAGGGAGTGTTCACTTCATCCAGCAGGACCACGGTAAGCGCCCGCGGCTTATTCTCGCCGGGGCTGACGTTGGTGAAAGTGCCGTCCGCGGGAATAGCAGCCGCCTTCGCGCCGGCGACAGGAATCACCTCTTCGAAACTGGCGATCTTTTGTGGCTTGCCGTTTTCCAGGACTTTGAAGTCCGCTTTGCTGAGGCCATGGATGTGATTGCCCGCTTTGTCGGTAACCACCACCGGTACCTGGACAATGGTGGTTTGCGACTTGAACTGGATTAGCCGGCGGTCCTCAGTGCTCCGCGAAACGCGGTCTGTGTCAGCCGGCGGAGCCGATGTGGGTTGCAAACCTGTCGCGCCTGTGGCCGGTCCTCCTCCCCAGGGATCAGTGTTGGACAACTGGGCAACGGCATAGGAAGAGAAGATCAACAGGAACATCAGCGGAAGGCATCTCGCGCAGCTCCGGCGGCTCATACCGTTACCCCCGATTGCAATCTATTTTGAACCTTAGCATTGCTCTCGCGCAGGAAACTATGACGTTTTGCGCCAAATCATAGGTAAACGGCACATTCCAGGGGTGCGCAAAGCGGGTAAAGTAACGCTAATGCCAACATTTCCACCTGTTAACCCGATCAGCAGGTAGAATTGTCCGCCTGGAGGCAGCTCAGGGCAATTCCGATCATTCGCGCAAGCGAGGCTGATCTCAGGTCGATTTCCGCCAGGCAACCCGCGTGCATCTAAATCTGGCAGAGAGAGAGCTGGCGAAATCGGGCTGCTGCTTCGTCGCAATTCGCTTCCGGCGCAAATTGACAGTGCGCTCCGTGTCCGCTACGATACGCCCTTGTGTCGAGGTGTGGGGGCCGGTTTGCATCGTACTGTCCGCGCGAGAGTACGAGGAGCCTCGACGATTCCGCACTCTCTACTCTTACCCCAATCCGCGCAAAACAAGGGCGAATTTGGGGCCCCGGTGAAGAACATCCATGGAACGTATGCCGACCGTCTCGGGAACGGCCAACCTGCTCGACATCCTCGACCGGGTGTTGGACAAAGGGTTGGTAATCGCCGGCGATATCCGCATTTCGCTGGCTAATGTTGAGCTGCTGACCATCCGCATTCGGCTGCTGGTGTGCTCCGTGGATAAGGCGGAGGAGATCGGGCTGAACTGGTGGAAGTTCGATCCCAATCTGACTCATCCCGCAGGCCTTCCGGCAGCGCCGCGCCGGCGGTTACCGCGCGCCGTGCCTGGCGCAGCATTACGGGCCCCGGCTATCCCGGCGAAGACGGCGCGGAAGGTTGCGAAGGGAAAGAAACGGTAAGCCCAGGAACGAAATCGGCAGGAGGATCTGCGATGGCAGTGGAGAGAGTTTCGGGCGGCGCCAGCCTGATCGATGTTCTTGATCGGGTCCTGGACAAGGGCATTGTGATTGATGCGTGGGTGCGCATTTCGCTGGTGGGCATCGACCTGATCACCGTCGAGGCGCGCGTGGTGGTGGCCTCCATCGACACGTACTTGAAATACGCCGACGCGGTGGGACTGACCGGACTGGTGTCGCGTCCACAACTGGGGCCGGGCGAAGCCGAAACAACCACGGTAGAAACCGCCCGGCGAGTGGAAACGGCCCGGCGGCCGGCGCGGGCGCGGCGCCCGGCGCGGGCCTAGCGAAGTGGGATATTGAGGAGTTGTGGCCGTGGCTTCGCCGCAGATGCGTATGCGCTCTGAGCCTCCCGACCTGAGCGGGAGGAGCCGTCGCTCTGCCCTTCGCCTGCTGAACATCGAACGCAGCGAAGAAATCTTTCCCGTCTTGCTGGAGGAGATCGTCGCCCTGGGTCATCCCCGGGCGCTGGTAACCAGGGCCGATTTCGAGCGCTCGGAAATCGCGCCTGTGGCTTCGCTCAATTGCTCCAGAACCCTGTTGCAGCGTTTTCGCAACTCGCTGTTTGCCATGGAAGCGCCGCAGGTGCGCATCCTGCACAGCCAACGGCCGGAGCTTGTCCCCGGCCGTAACAAGCGAAATTCAAGTTTCTACTACCACCCTCTGATCTACCGTAACCAGACTCCCTGTTGGGAAGCGGAACGCACTCACGAACGCAATTGCATTGCCGTGGAAAACTTCCATGCCCGGCTGCGGATGCAGTCGCAGGAGCAAGTCTGCGCTATCTGCGACATGCGGGCCTACGTGGCCATGGTGGTGACCGAAGTCAGCCCGAGCGGCACGGCGGCGGGAATCGCCGAACTGCACGCTCTGATTGAGGTGGCCAATGGTTGCCTGTCGCGGCTGTTCAAAGCGGAGCACTATCACAAGCGCATGGTCGAAATGGAGACCATCATCACGCAAATGCAGACGGTGATGGAGAGCATGACCGACCCGGTGATCCTCACCGATCCGCAGCACCGGGTGATCACCCAGAACAAGGCCGCCGAACGCTACTTCCGGCTGGCGGAGGACGTGAGTGAAGGCCGGGTGCGGGCGGTGGAACTGAACAACCTGCTGTTTTCCGCGGCCCTGTCTTCTATGGCGGTTTCCGGGAACGATTCTTCCCGCGATATGACGCTGGTGGATGCCATTGAGGGCGACGAGGTGCTGTTTGAGGCGGTCTCGGCGCCCAGCTACGGTCCCGACGGGCGGCGCAGCGGCATGGTGACCGTGCTGCGCAACGTGACCGACCTGCGGCGCGCCGATCAGGAGCTGCGTGGCAACTACGACCGGCTTCGCCAGGCGGAAGAGGTCGTCCGCCAGGACCGCGACCGTTTGAATCTGGTGATTGAAAATGTGGGCGACCCCATCGTGGTCTGCGATCGCGACGCCAAGGCGGTGCTGCTCGATCCGCGGGCGCAAGAACTGCTGGGCTCGAAGCGGGACCGCAACGCGCGGCACATGCGTAACCAGGCCACGCTCGATGCCTACATCACGCAGTTCACCTATTCGTTTTCCGGTCGCCAAAGTGCGCCGGTCCGGCTCACCAATCCTGAGACCGGCGAGGAAGTGGAGTACGAAGCGCGCTCGGGCAAAATCTACGACGAGCGCGGGCTGGTGGCCTATACCGTCACGGTGCTGCGCGACCTGACCGCAGTGCGCCGCCTGGAGCAGTTGAAGCTGGAGCGGCGCATGCTGGAGATGGAGAAATTCGCCGCCGCCGGTCGCTTGGCCGGGACCATCGCGCATGAAGTCAACAACCCGATGGAGGCGATCAAGAACTGCATCTTCCTGCTGGCCGATCAGGTCAAGCCGGAAGCCGCGCCGATCTACGACATCCTGAAGGCGGAGACGGAGCGGGTGGCGCGAATCGTGCGGCAGATGCTGGGTCTGTATCGTAATACTCAGCAGGTCGGCAACTTCGACGTCAACGCTGTGCTGGAAGATACCTTGCTGCTGTTCAGCCGCCAGCTCGAACGCGCCGGCGTTCGCGTGGAAACCGAACTCAACACCTTGCCGGCAGCCCTGGGATCCGCCGACCAGATTCGCCAGGTGCTCTCGAATTTGGTGGTGAACGCCAAGGACAGCATGACGCAAGGCGGGGTGTTGCGGGTGCGCACCCGCGTGATCCACCCCGGCGGAGCGCAGTCGAGGATCCGTATCCTGATCGCCGATTCCGGTTGCGGTATTTCCGAGAACCTGCTGGACACCATGTTCGAGCCTTTTATGACCACCAAGGGCGAACGAGGTACCGGTTTGGGCCTGTGGATTGTCAAGGGGATCATCGAGAACCACGGCGGCAAGATTCGCGTCCGGAGTCGGGTGGGCAAGGGAACCGTGTTCGCTATCGAGTTGCCGGTGGCGCATTAAGGCAGGGGTTGCATGAACGGTAAGCGACACATTCTCGTGGTCGACGACGAACCGAACGTTTTGACCACCTACCGACTCATCCTGCAGCAGCAAGGCTATCAGGTCAGCGCCGCGCTTTCTTCGGAAGAGGCGAAGCAAGTGCTGGCGGGTAATGTCGTCAATCTTCTGCTGTGCGATCTGTCGCTGGAGAAGCAGGAGAACGGTTTTGACGTGATCGACTTTGCGCGTCATAAGAACCCGCACATGCCGGCGGTCCTGCTCACCGGCTACGCCACTGCGGAGGCAAATGACCACGCGGAAGAACTCGGCATCCCCATGTTGTTCAAGCCCATTGATATCAAGGAGCTCCTTGAAACAATCTCTACCTTGCTGAGGAACACCTATGAGCAACGTGAGGCGGCCGGCTAAGCCGGCGACCAAGTCAAGAGGAGTAGCGAAAAAGCGGGCCCGGAAGGCCAAACCCATCTCTGTTTCCTCTTTCTCTCAGCCGGCGCCCGACCACGGCACGCCAAGCGCCCCGGCGCGTGGCCTACCGCGCGACCCGCTGCCGCCATCCCGATTCGCGGCTAAGCCGCGCAAACCGGACGTTTCAGCGCCAACCCGGTTCGAAACTCCCGTGGCCGCACCCGCCCTGGTCCGCGACTCCGAACCGGTCGCAGAGTTCGTCCCCGGACCGATTCCGGTACCGGATATGCGCCGCGAAGGCCGTTATGTTTACGGCATTATTGCATCCCGGGAGCCGGTGAACTTTGGCCGCATGGGCATCGGCGGCGGGGACCAGGTCTACGTGGTGGCTTACGGCGATATCGCCGCGGTGGTGAGCCGTACTTCAGTCTTCATCTTCGACCCCACACGGGAGAACGCGCTGGCCCATGAGCATGTCATCGAGACGGTGATGAAGACCCACACCATCATTCCCATGAGCTTCGGCACCGTCTTCCGCACCGACGACGACATTCGCGAGGTGCTGCGCAGCATCTATCCATCGGTGAAGGACGTGCTGAAGCAGATGGCCGGGAAAGTGGAATTCGGGTTGAAGGTGACTTGGGAGCGCGACCGTATCATCGAAGAACTGCAACACGAGCACGAAGAAATTCGCCGCTTCCATCAGGAGATCACCCGCAAGCATCTGCAATCCACCTACTTTGCCCGTATGCAACTGGGCCGGATGATCGACAAGGCGCTGCAGGAGCGCTCGGCGGAATATGTGCGCGAGATCTACGAGACCCTGCGCATCATCTGCGTCGCCTCGCGCGACAACAAGCCCATCGGCGACAAGATGATCCTCAACGCCGCGTTTTTGTTGGAGCGCGAGCGGGAAGAGGAGTTCGATGCGGCCGTCAACCGCATCGCGAAACAGTTCGGCGACCGCCTGAATTTCAAGTACACCGGCCCCTGGCCGCCGTATAACTTTGTCAACATTCGCCTGAAGCTGGAGCCCAGCAGCCCGGGGTAAGGCTTTGGTAGAGCGGACCTTCAGGCCCGCGTCACCGCGCTCAAATATCTGGAGAGCCGGCTTTAGCCGGCGTCACACATGCTCTTCATCGACGACATCCTGCTCTCACCCATCGTGGGACTTAAATTCGTCCTGCGGACCCTCGCCCGCGCCGCCGAAGAGCAATACACCGACGACGCGCCGGTGAAGGAGCGGCTGCTGGAACTGCAAATGCTGCTGGAAGACGGGGAGATCAGCGAAGAGGAATACGTCGCGCGGGAACGCGAAGTCCTGGCCCAATTGCGCGAAATCCAGGAGCGCCGCAGGCAGTTGGCCGGCGCCAGCTCGGAAGACGGCGAGACCCCACAGTAGTAGCACCCCTGATTCGTAACTTCTGGTGGACGTTTGCGCGCTGGGCGTCAAATTCCTATAACAAAGTGTTGCAACTTTCCTTGTGCGTATTTACCATCGGGCAGCTACATGCTCGAGTTTTCGAGTAATTACGCAACTCGAATTCGTCGTTTCCGGCTGCCTCGACTCTGTATCGCGGTGGTAGGCAGTGATGCTACTACGATGGCCAAGCGGGTCGAGTCGTTTGTGCGGGACAACCCATTTATTGAGTTAAGGTTAGACTACCTTTCACAGCCTCTCGCGGTGCTTCCCAAACTGAAGAACTTGCTGGACATTCATCCCGAGGCGACCTTTATCGCCACCTGCCGGCGGGCGGTCAACGGAGGCCAGTTCAGGGGTTCGGTCGCCTCGCAATTGGCCGTGCTGCGTCGCGCCGCGGACCTAGGATTTCCCCTGGTGGACCTGGAGCTGCAAAGCGCCGAAGCCCTGAAAACGGACGACCTGCGCGATCTCTACGACCGAGTTGGGCTCATCCTCTCGCATCACAACTTCCGCTCCACCAAGAAGCTGGACGAGGAGTTCGCGGCCATGAGCCAATATCCGGCGGACTTCTACAAGCTGGTCTCCACCGCTACCAACTTATATGACAACGTGGTGATGATGAAGTTCCTGGAAAGGACCTCCGGCAAGCACGAGATGGTGGGCGTTTGCATGGGGGAGCAGGGAATCATCAGCCGGGTGCTGGGGGTGCGGGCGGGCAGCGTGTTTACCTTCGCGGCGGCGACCAAGGGCGAAGAGACGGCCCCTGGACAGGTCACGGCCAGCGAGCTGCGCGATATCTATCGCATCGAGATGGTCGACCAGGCCACGCAAGTGTACGGCGTCGCGGGCGATCCCGTTTCGCATTCGCTTTCGCCGGTGATGATGAATGCTGCGTTTCGGCGGGAGACGGTGAATGCGGTGTATCTGGCGCTGCACGCCAAGAGCCTGAAGGACCTGCTGGCCTGCGTGCAGGACATTCCCATCCGCGGGCTCAGCGTCACCATGCCGTACAAACAGGAGATGGTTGCAGCACTGGCGAATTCGGACCCATTGACGCGACTGATCGGCGCTTGCAATACCGTGGTGCGCGGCGCTGACGGCAAGCTCTACGGCTTCAACACTGATGTGGCCGGCATTCTCACGCCCCTGGAACAGCGCTTAACTCTGGCGGGCGCGCACGTGCTGATCCTTGGGGCCGGCGGCGCGGCGCGCGCGGCGGCCTTCGGGCTGAAGGCCAAGGGCGCAGAGGTCGCCATTGCCAATCGTACCCCTGCCAGCGGGATGGCGTTGGCGCGCCAGGTAAAAGGAAAATACGTAAAGCGCGCGGAGTTGGCCAAGCAGCAGTTCGATGTGATCATCAACGCCACGCCGGTGGGCATGAACGGCGCCAAGCAGGCGCCGCTGGAAGAAAAAGAGCTGAACGCGAAGTTCCTCTTCGATCTGGTCTATACCCCGGCGGAGACCAAGCTGGTGCAGATGGCGCGCGCCCGGAACGTCGAAGTGATTCCTGGGCTGGAGATGTTCGTCCAGCAGGGGGCGCGGCAGTTTGAAATCTGGACCGGCAAGCCTGCTCCCATCGCCGAAATGGGCTACGTAGTGACCAAAGCGCTGGAACGCAGGGTCGCCGAAGAAGCTGCGGAGCAGGAGAAAGCTCTCGCGAAAAAGAGCCGCGTCAGGAAGGCCGTGAAGAAACCTGCCAAAGGGGGGCGCAAAAAGTAGCCACCGCCTGGGCCTGGATTGGCGAACAACAGTCCCGTAAACCCGAACCAAGACCGGCCAAAAGAGGACAGGACCTGGATTCCCAAGCTAGCTGGGGCTGCCTTCTGTTAGATTCACATAAGTAGCGAGCTTTCTTGCTTCCTGCAGATGGTTTTCCAAAGTAAGCAAGGTTTTTTTGGCCCAAGCTTTCACCTCGGGATTATGGGCGGTCAGTTCGGCATCTTTGAACCTCGCAATCTCGTTCTGGTAATCGACGATGACGTCTGCCATGTAGGCTTTGTCGAATTCCGGGCCGTGCAGGTTTGCGATCCGGTCCCGGGCTGACCTGTCCTCGGCGTTGAGGCCGTCGGGCGGCGAGATGTTTTCCTTCTGTGCCATGGCCTCCAGCTCATAGTTGAGCTTGCCGCCGTCTTGCATTTGAAGCAGGGCGAATTCCCTGACCTTATTGCTCCCTGCGTTCTGTTCCGCCTGTTCCGCCAGCTCCGTCTGGGCCATGCAACTCTCAAATGCTTTATCGAGGAAGTCGCGATCAGGGGCGACGTAGATTTCGCCGACAGGGGATTTCGTGTTCAGGGACGCGGGCGTGCTGGTTTGCGCCAATGCCGCGGCCGCCGATAAGAACCCCATGGCAAAAACACGCCGCCAAATTTTGGCACTCATAGATGACACCCTCCTTCGCTTAGCCGTAATAAGACGTACTGCTGTGGCAGGGCCTCCACAGGCTGTGCCTGCATCATTAGACGGCCCGCGAGGTAACGGGTTGGCGCCAGTGGAGAGCGGTGCATGAGGTCCTGAATTTTTCCCTACAGGGCCCGGACCTGCGGTGTTCCAGCCCCGGAATATCCTTCTTCTCACTTCTTAAGCCGTAATATGCTGCGTCACGTTGCGCGGGTCGCAAAATACGCGAGCGCTGGGCACCCATTGCCACCAACACGGCTCGCCGGCGGAAGTTGCAGGTTAGGCCGGGCGCAGCTAGATTAGTGCGAGAATCGGAGCTTGATTTGAAAGGTCCGCCTTGATGACAAAAGGCCGAAATGGAGATCACAAGCAGTTGGCCGAACAAGGCGTCAAGGTTGACACTAGGAACGTCGCTCCCATGATCGCCGATCGTCAAAGCGGACCATATTGTTCCCCGGCAGGATGCGACCACCCAGCCGGACGCAGGCAGAAGATTTATGCTATATAAAGTGGCTTTGTGCAGGTTATGACGGAACGTCGTATCCTGACGTCTCTCGGAAAGGAGTAACGGCAATGAAATCCTTGGGACGGGCCGTGTTGGTCGCTACGGCCTTGCTGCTGTTGCCGGCATTTGCCTTTGCGCAAAGCGACGACCAGCAATTTTTGAGCAAGGCCGCTCAGGACGGCATGGCCAAAATCCAGTGGGCCTACCTGGCATTGCAAAACGCGCAAAACCCGCAGGTGAGATTGTTCGCTCAGCAGATGTTGAACGATTATGGCCAGGCGCAGAATGATCTGATATACATTGCCAACCAACAAGGAGTCGTGCTGCCCCGGGACCTCGATCCCAAAGACCGGCAGACTTTTGAAGCGCTGTCGCAACTGCACGGCGCCGCGTTCGACAAAGCCTATATGAAAGCGATGCTGAACGACCCGCAGATGCAGCCGTCCGGGCTCAAAGAGGAAGCGGCGAAGGCGAATAACCCGGCCATCGCCAATTGGGCGACCAAGACGCTGCCCACGCTGCAAAGCGATCTGAAAGAGGCGCAAAAGATCGCGCCCGCAGTCGGCATTCATTCACCTCCGACGGATAAGAAGCAGCCCGCTGCCGGCAACGCTCAGCCCGCCGGCAAGCCGGCGTCGCCGGACGCCTACTGAGCTGCGTCGCCCGCCGTCGCAAATAACTCCGAAACGCGAACCACCCGGCTGGATGGTCACTCTTCGCTCAGGCCCGCCAGGGCCAGGGTGAGCAGCAAAATGCGCTTGAGGCCGAGATCGCGCCCGGCGGGATCGTACCATTCGTGGATGGTGTGGGCCCCGCCGCCGCTGCCGCCGGCGCCGATGGCGATGGCCTCGCGGCCAAGCGAAAGCGGAATGTTGGCGTCGGTGGAGGCGCGCTGAATACGGGCGGTGTTGCCGAGTTGCGCGTCGACGGCAAGGATCGTCTTCAGCAGTTGCGAATCGGCAGGCAGGTCGGCGGCCGGACGATTGCCGATGACGCGCACCTCGGCGCTCAGCAATTCCTGCTTCTTGCGGCTGGTAATTTCCGGGATGACGTGATCGACGGCTTCGTGCAGGGCGCGCTCCAGCCGGTCAAGCTCCTCCACCGAGGCGGAGCGTGTGTCGACGCGCATCGTGGCAGACTCGGGAATCGAATTGACCGAAGTTCCGCCTTGAATGATGCCGATATTGAAAGTGGTCTTGGGCAAGACGGGGACTGGGGTGCGGCTGAAACGGTCGACCACGCGGGCCAGGGCTACGATGGGATTGGCGACGCCGAAATCGCTCCAGGAGTGGCCGCCGTGTCCCCGAACCACCACCTCATAGCGGCGGCTGCCGAGGCCCTCGGCGATGATGGTGTCGGTGCCCGCGCCATCGACCACAACCAGAGAAGCAATGGTGGCTGACCATTGCGGCTGCTGGTAAATGTGCCGCATCCCGCGCAAGTCGCCTTCGCCTTCCTCGCCGACATCGGCAATGAAGAGCACCGGCGCTCGATTGGCCAGCCCGGCCGATTGCATGGCCCCGGCGACGGCCAGCAGAGCGACGATACCAGACGAATTGTCCGAGATGCCCGGCCCATAAAGCTTGCCGCCATCGCGACGGACCTCAATGGGAGTGCCCGCCGGGAACACGGTGTCGATGTGCGCGCTCAGCGCGATGTAAGGCGCACTGGGATCACTGCCGCGGCGAATGCCCAGAACATTGCCCAGCTCGTCGCGATGGACATCCGAGAGTCCCAGTTCCGCAAAGCGTTCTGCCAGCCACTGGCTGCGCGCGGCTTCGCCCCACGGCGGAGCCGGAATGGAGGTCACCTGCAGCTGCAGATCTTCCAGCTCGCGGGCGCGCGAAGAAAACCAGGCAAAGGCCTGCTGGACGCCGGGCATTTCGGCGAGCTGGGAGATCTGCTGCTGGGCGGAGCGCAGGGCCC
>Ga0070738_10007854_pt1 | contig 10484 bp, 11 predicted proteins | sample Coa_R2_2_FD_66446 | JGI IMG/M metagenome (GOLD analysis project Ga0070738, IMG submission 66446) | Surface soil microbial communities from Centralia Pennsylvania, which are recovering from an underground coalmine fire - Coalmine... | ecosystem: Environmental > Terrestrial > Soil > Unclassified ... | reverse complement strand
ATCCAACCGGATCTCCCGCCAACCGCCGCCGGGTCCGGGCACCGTCAGCGCCCGGGGCAGTCGTTGGGGCAGCGTCTCGAAGGAGCGATCGTAGCCGGCCACGATCAGTTGTCGCAGCAGGGTTGGATCGAACAGCCCATCCGTGGCGCGCGCCGCCTCGAGGGCCGTCTCAATGACCTCGTAGAGCAGCTGGCTGACCGCCACCGGCTGTCCGGCCCGGGCGTTGAGCGCCGACAACTCGCTCTCGGGTCGAAAGCGGCTGAGCGTCTGTTCCCACTGCGCAAATAGGGCGCGCACGGTCTCGGTGCCGCTGCCGGCCCGCTGTTCCGGCAGCAACAGGGAGATGGTCGTGCCCATGGCGCGGAACTGCTCCCGGTGCATGCCGGCCGGGACGGCCAAATCATGAGGTTCCAGAGTTGGCCACGGGCGTCTGAGCGCTACTGCTTCCAACGTTCGTCCCTCCTTGTGACTGTGAGAAGAATCCGTTCTGTGATGATGTCGTGGGGGGTGCCGTCGCCGGCACCGGCGTCGCCGTGGCAGGGACCGTGGTGGCCGTTGCCGTGGCGGGTGCCTTGGTTGCGGTAGCCGTGGCCGTCGGCGACGCGGGCACTTTGGTGGCCGTGGCGGCCGCCTTTGTCGCGGTGGCCTTTGCGGGGGAATGGGCCGCCTGTGTCGTCGCCTTGGTGGCGGTCGCCGGCACTCGGGTGGCTGTAGCAGGCACGGGTGTCGCGGTGGCCGGAACCTTTGTGGCCGTGGCCGCGGTCGCCCGGCTTGTCTGGGCCGCTGCCGCCGTCCTTGCCGGCGACACGGCGCTGCTGGTCTGCGTTGTGGTCGCCGTGGATGCGCTCGACGAGGTGATGGGGGGCAGGTTGATCACCCCGCTGATGGCGCCGAACCCTAACACGGTGCCGAAGGTGATGCCCTTCTTGAGCCGCTCCAGTCGCCGCAGCGCGTCCTCTTTGTCTTGTTGCGGGGGCTTGCGCCCAGTCGATGCCCCCGGCTTGGTGGCGGGAGCGGGTTGTGGTGGAGTGTCTTTCACGGTCCGCAGCCTCCTCTCTTCCTGTCTGCTAACTCTCACCAACACGTCCCAAGCCTAGGGGGTCGCCATGACTGGCTCGTGATGGGTTGATGATCGCTTGATGACAGGGGGAGGAGCCAGGACCTACGTGAGCTCGATGCGGTGGAGTTGCCAGGTGGTCAGGGCCAAGCCGGCGATGAAGATCGCGGCGAGCACCGCGATACTGGTTGCGCCTGTGACGTTGGGCCACTGAATCTCGGGTACCCTGATCGCGTTGAGACCGGCGTGCAGGATGCCCTCGACGTAGCGGCGCACCGAGAGCGTGGCCAGCCCGGTCGAGAATCCGGCCGCCAGGCCCTCCCAGGCCATCACGTAGATGAAGCCGATCAACAGGGCGCGGCGCGGCGCCAGCAGCCCGATCAGCAAGAACAGGCTGACGTAGCCCAGGCAGCCGGCCAGCCCTGCCAGCAGGATCGCCGCCAGGCCATCGCCCGCGCCGGACTGGCCCTGCGCGGCGATGGCGTAGGTGAGCGCTAGCGAGGCCTCGACTAGCACAACGGTGACCAGAGCCGTGGCCAGCAGCTTGGCCACGCCGATGGTCAGGCGCGAGACCGGACGCAGCGTCAGGTAGATGAGCGTGCGATCCTCGATCTCGCCGCCAAGCGCGCTGGTGGCGAAGATCAAGGCGGTCAGCGGCAGCAGGATCGGCACCACGAGCTGGCTGAACAGGTCGATCTGGAACGGCAGGATATAGTCTCTGAAGGGATGGGCGGGGTGGGCGCCGTTCTGGTTGTACGGGGCGCTGAGGCGATAGATCAGGGCCAGCAGCGCCGGCACCAACAGGAGCGCCGCCACGACCAGCAGGCGCCGTCCGCGCGCCAGCGCGCGCAGCGTCAGCAAAAAGATAGGTCTCATCGACTCACCAAATAGCGGAATACACTTTCCAGGTCTTCATCCAGCCCCTCGATGCCGTAAAGCCGGGCCTCGGCCCCTTGCGCCGCACGCGACACGGCGTGGTGGAACTCCAGGGGAGCGGCCGTTTCGGCCACCAGGGCGTCGGACTCCACGCTGACGCTGAGCGTGCCGGGGAGCGCCACCAGGCGGGCGGCAACCGCCCGCGGATCGCTGCACGTCACCCGCACGCGCCGCGGCCGGTCGTCCATCAGCGCCCGGATGGCGTGGAAATCGCCCTCCGCGGCCAGCTTGCCGTTGACGATGACCAGCACGTTCGAGCCCATGCGCTCGACCTCGTAGAGGATATGGGAGGAGATCAAGACGGTTTTGCCCGCGGCGCCCAGGCGCGTGAAGGTCTCCATCAAGGCCAGGCGCTGGCGCGGGTCGGCGCCCGTCAGCGGCTCGTCCAGCATCAGCACGTCGGGCTCGTGGACCAGGGCCTGCGCGATCTTGACGCGCTGGCGCATGCCCTTGGAGTAGCCGCCCAGCCGGCGATCCGCCGCGTCGAGCATCTCCACGGTGTGCAGCGCCTCCTCGGCGGCCTGGCGGGGCCGCGGCAGGCGGTGCAATTGCGCGGCCAGCTCCACGAATTCGCGCCCGGTGAGAAAGGGGTACAGGCCCTCCTGCTCCGGCACCAGCCCGATGCGCCGGTACAACGGAGGATTATCCATCACCGGTTGGCCAAGCACGCGCACGGCGCCGCGGCTCGGCCGTAGCTGGCCGGTCAGCATCTTCAGGGTCGTCGACTTGCCGGCGCCGTTGGGGCCAAGCAACGCGGTTACGCCGGGTCCGAGGGCAAAGGTCAGGTCCGAAACGGCCACTTTATCGCCGTACCACTTGCTGACGCCTTCCACCTCGATGGTGGCCGGCACACCGGGGCCCGGCCGGCCGGTGGCGGCACGTGAAGCCTCGCTGGGCTCCGTCCTGGACGTGGGAGTGATCTCTGTCGTCATCAGTCGCGTATCCTCGCATAGCGCCAGACCAGGAGGGCCAGGCTGACGGCGATCAGGCCCAGCATCACCCCGGCGCAGGCCCATGGATTGAGCGCAGGTTCGGCCGGCACGTCGAACAGGCCCCGGATCACGCGCACCGGCAGGAAGACCAGGTTGATCAGGGCCAGCCACTCGGAACCGGAGAAGTGGACGATCCTGACCAGGATGGCCGAGACCACGCCGCTCACCAGCAACAGGCCGACGTAGGTACCGGTGGCGTAGGCACGCCGGTCGGTGAAGGAGGCCACCGCCACGGCCAGGGCGCTGAAATAGACGGCGGTCAGCGCGCCGCTGAGCATGATGTGCCACAGGTCGTCGGTGTGTTGCCGCAGATAATCCCAGGCCGAGTTGGCCAGCAGTGCATTGCCGGCGAAGAGCACCAGCATGGGGACCAGGGTCATCAACAGTAAAAGGCAAACCAGGCCGGCGTACTGTGAGGCCACATAGCGCAGGCGCGTGATCGGCGCCGCGAAATAGAGCGAGAGCACGCGCTCCCGCCGATCGGCGCAGAGCAGGTCCGGCGCGGCAAGGCCGGCAAACAGCAGGTAGACGGCGGTCAGTCTGTTGTAGATGGAATCATAGCTGGGAAGGTTGTTGCCCAGGGCGGCGGGGACAAAGACCCGGAAGGCCAGCAGAAACGCGGCCGGCCCGAACGAGACCAGCAGCAGCAACCAGGGCAGGATCTTGTGGCGGAACGGACGCCTGATGCCCAGGGCACGCTTGATGGCAGCCCAAGTCATGACGCGCGTGGCGTGCGTCAGGCCCAGTCGCGCGCCGTCGTAGTGCTGATAGCCGCGGTCGATGATGCGAGCGCCGGCCACCTGCTCGCTCATGGTTCCTGCCCTCCTGCGCCGGAAGCGCCGGCCGCCGCCACTGCCCGGCCGGCCCCGTCCCGAGCGCCGTTGGGCGGCGAGTCGTCCTGGCCGGCGAGGTAGATATCTTCCAGGGTGAGCACGCGCCGCTTGAGGTGCACGAGGGCCGCGTCGGTCTCCACGGCGGCGTCGCGGATGGCGTCGTAAACGTCGTCGCTCTCGTACTCGACGTGCAGCTCCTGCCCCTCTATCTGCACGGTGTAACCGCGCCGCCGCAGCGCCTCGGCCAGCGGCAGCGCTCCATCCTGCGTGCGCACCGTCACGGCCGGCGTTGCGGTCATGAGGGCGCGCAGGGCGCCCTGCGCGACCACGCGCCCGGTGCTCAGGATGACCACGTGGTCGGCCACCCGCTCCACGTCGGCCAGCAGGTGAGACGACAGGATCACGTTGATGCCCATCTCGTGCGCGATGCGATCGATCAACACCAGCATCTCGTCGCGCCCGGCCGGGTCGAGGCCGTTGGTCGGCTCGTCGAGAAACATCACGCGCGGGTCGTGGACCAGGGCCTGGGCCAGCTTGACGCGCTGCTTCATGCCCGTCGAGAAGCCGCCGATGGCGCGGTAGCGCTCCTCGCCCAGCCCGACGTGGAAAAGAGTGTCACTGGCGCGCTGGATGGCCACGCGCGAGGGCAGGCCATGCAGCTCGGCCATGTAGCGCACGAAGTCCTGGGCCATCCAGTCGCTGGGAAGAGACTCGTGCTCCGGCATGTAGCCCACGATGGCGCGCATGGCCAGCGCCTGGCGTGTGGAGTCGAATCCCTCCACGCGGGCCTCACCGCGGTCGGGCGTCAGCAGGCCGAGCAGCAGCTTGATCAGCGTGCTCTTGCCGGCGCCGTTTGGCCCCAGCAGGCCGGTGCAGCCCGGCGGCACGCTCAGCGTCGCGCCGTCCAGCGCCTGGACGCGCTCGAAGCGCTTGCTCAAGTCGGTGGTCTGCACCACAAGGTCTGGCCCTTGCTCGGTGTGCTGCATCATCTATTTATCACCGCCGTTCAATGCAAGCGACCTAACGCCCATCGCCCATCTCCTAGTGCCCATTCATGGAGCACCGCCGTGGGTGTTTCTGTGACACCTCCAGTGGCCGTGCTGGATTAGCCTCATCATACAACAGCGGTGTGTAGGGCCGATGGATGAGATGTGTAACCGCTGTGGCGAAAGTGTGGCGAAACTGTAGCTGCGCGCTCATTGGCGCGGCAGGCGCAAGCGCGGCAATAGAAAGGCGGTGCGATACCAGGTGCCCGGTTCGGTTCCCTCTGGTTTCCACGCCACCTCGATCGCGCTGCCGGTCGGGTAGCGCTCGCGGACCGTGGCTAGGACGCCCGCCGCCACGTCCGGCGGAAGCGTGCGTCCACCGGTGCGGAAGTCGCCGTCCACGCCTTCCACCTCGCGGAACCCGCCTCCGTTGCGGTCCTGCGCGAAGCGCGCGCCCTGCCAGACCACCTGGGCCAGCACCAGCAGGTAGCCCGCACGCCGTGCCCGGCGGCAGGTGTCCGTCTCCGGCAGCGAACCGGCCGCGATGCCGGCCTGCCGGTCGCTGAGCGATAGTTCCAGGTTGACCGCCCCACGCGGCGTGGTGTCTTGGTTGGCGACATGGGCCAGCAGCACGCGCTCGCCGTTGCGGAGAATGCGCCCGGGCACAGGCCCGCCGCTCGTCCGCTGTCCCTGCTCCGCCATCCCGGTGTCCCTTGCTCCTTCCCCTCTCAGTGTATCGGGTCGGCGGCGCACGCCGTCGTGCATCGGTAATGCAGCGGCATGCCGGCATCCGTTGACAGGTGGGGCTACCGGAGGGCTACACTTGGGAGAATGCGTGGAGGATACGGAGTGTGAGGCATGAAGAGTCTGTGGGATGACGGGGAAGCGGCGCGATATCGGGGTGATCTGGGCCTGCGGGTCTACACGTCGCGCCTGCTGGGGCGTGACAGGTCGCTGGTGCTGCACGGTGGCGGCAACACCTCGGTCAAGATCCGGGAGACCAATATCCTGGGCGAAGAAGAAGACATCCTGTACGTCAAGGGCAGCGGTTGGGACCTGGAGACCATCGAGGAAGCCGGCTTCTCCCCGGTACGCCTGCAGCGCCTGCTGGGGCTGGCGAAGCTGGACGCGCTGTCCGATACGCGCATGGCCATCGAGCTGAAAAGCAACATGACCGACGCCGGCGCTCCCGCCCCATCTGTCGAGGCTATCCTTCATGCCATCCTGCCCCACAAGTACGTCGACCACACGCATGCCGACGCGCTCATCGCGGTGACCAACACGCCCGGAGGCGAGGACCGGGTCAGGGAGATCTATGGCGACAGCGTGGTGATCGTCCCCTACATCATGCCCGGCTTCAAGCTGGCCAGGCTCTGCGCCGAGCTGTTTCCCGCCCAGGCCGGCCCGCACACCGTTGGCCTGGTGCTGATGAACCACGGCCTGTTCTCATTCGGGGAGACCGCTCGTGCCAGCTACGAGATGATGATCGAGTTGGTGACGCGCGCCGAGGAGTACCTGGCCCGGAACCGCGCCTGGCACATCGAGATGCCGGCCCCACGGCCGGTGCAGGTCGCCCGGCGCGAGCTGGCTGAGTTGCGCAAATCGGTATCGGACGTGGCGGGCAGGCCGATGATCATGGCGCGGCATAGCGACGATCAGGCCCTCGCCTTTGCCCAGCGCGCCGATGTCTCCGTCATCGCGCGTCAGGGTCCGGCCACACCGGACCACGTGATCCGCACCAAGCGCCTGCCGCTGATCGGCCGGGACGTCCAGGCTTTTCGCGAGGAGTACGAGGCGTACTTCGCGCAGAACGCGCCGCACGCTGATCAGCCTCTGACGATGCTGGACCCCGCCCCGCGCGTGATCCTCGATCCCGCGCTCGGCCTGTGCGCGATCGGGCGCACGGCGCGCGACGCCGCCATCGTCGAGGACATCTACCGGCACACCATCGACATCATCCTGCGCGCTACCGCGCTGGGAGGGTACCGGGCGCTGCCGGCCCGGGATCTCTTCGAGGCCGAGTACTGGGACCTGGAGCAGGCCAAGTTGCGCCGGGAGGGCGCGCCGCTGCCGTTTGCGGGCGAAGTTGGTCTGGTGACGGGCGCGGCCTCGGGCATCGGTAAGGCCTGCGTCAACGCCCTGCTCGCGCGGGGCGCGGCGGTGGTCGCCGCGGACATTAACCCGGCCATCGCCACGCTGTACGACCGCCCCAGGGTGCTGGGCGTGCGCTGCGACGTGACAGCCGAGGGCGAGGTGGACCGCGTGCTGGATGCGGCGGTCGATGCGTTCGGCGGCCTGGACATGCTGGTGCTGAACGCCGGCATCTTCCCCGCCAGCCGGCGCATCGAGGCCCTGCCGCTGGACGAGTGGCACCGCGCCATGCGGGTGAACCTGGATGCCAATCTCGTCTTGATGCGCGACGCCCATCCGTTACTCTCGCTGGCCCCGCGCGGCGGGCGGGTGGTGGTGATCGGCTCCAAGAACGTGCCGGCGCCCGGGCCGGGCGCGGCCGCCTACTCCGCCTCGAAGGCCGCGCTGAACCAGCTGGCGCGCGTCGCCGCCCTGGAGTGGGGCAAGCAGGGCATCCGCGTCAACGTCGTGCACCCCAACGCGGTGTTCGACACCGGTATCTGGACCGAGGAGGTGCTGCGGCAGCGGGCCGCCAACTACGGCCTGAGCGTCGACGAGTACAAGCGGAACAACGTGCTGGGGGTCGAGGTGACCAGCCGCGACGTAGCGGAGTTGGTGGCCGAGATGTGCGGTCCGCTGTTCGCCAAGACGACGGGCGCCCAGGTCCCCATCGACGGCGGCAACGAGCGCGTGATCTAGCCTCTTCCTGCCGCCCTTTCCATCCTCGGCAGGCCGCGTTGCGGGTAGGTAGGATGCAGCGCGGCCATTCCTTTTGCCGGCGTGGAATCGGGGCAGAGCGCTGCAAAGCCATGGCCACGCGGATGTCGGCTACCGTGTTTGGCTGCCGACTTCCTCGTCCGTGCCGTGGTCGCCACCATTGTCGGGTGCCTCGGCGGAATACGAGGTCTCCGAGGAGCCCGAATCGCGCGGCCGGTCGGGGTGGCGGCCGGTTACGTCCCCGACCACGTCGCGCATCGTGGAGGCTCCGCCGTAGCCCTCGGTTATATCCGTCGTGGGCGTTCCCTGCGCATTCGGTTTATCGTCTTTGGCCTGCAAGGCGCTGATGACGTTGTACGCCTCGTTGCTGATCGGGGAGCCGACACCTTGACTCTGCTGCATCGTTTGGGTATTGCTCATCGCTTTACTCCTCACTTTGCTTCGATACCCGTCATGCGGGCCCACAGAATGTAGTGGCAAGTTGCATACCACGCTCAGGCACCTCACGTTGAGCAGAGAGCCTGGGCTGGGTGGCCGGCCGGGTGACGGCGCAGCTGCTCGATTGGCCGGCATTCCGAGCCGGTCTACCGATGTATGACCTCTCGCTCCGCACTGAATGCCGGCATCGCTCGGCGTACATGACGCCCACATGCTGGGTCAAACGGGGGGGTGAGATCTGTGCACTCCGTTGCCTCAGGAGCCGCATGTCGCGGTACCATAGTCAAAGGGACGGATCACCTGTGAGCTCGCGATGCCATCGCCCATCAGCCATAAGCGGTGGCATCGGCCCGATCCGTCCCTTCTTCCTACAGTATACGGTCTGATTATGAGAGGTGGATGAAAGTCTCCTAAAATACGGTCCAGATATGACGACCATGGAGGGGCATATCGGCCACGCTATCTAAGGCTATTTGCACTGAGAAGAGCACGCATTATCAACAACAGTGATCCAGATCCTTACTGAATCAGTGCTGTTGGTTGCGTGGGGCGAGTTTTCTCCACTTTCAAATCACGCTACAGCGGAAACCGCCCCTCCCACTGGCTGCGCGATCGCCCCGCCACGTCGTGGAGATGCATCGCACCGCCGCCTTATAGAAAGCCCACCTGCGCCAGAAAGGCGCGTATAGAGGCCGTGTCGTTGACGTGCGGGAAAGGCTTGTCCGGCACGGCGACGCCTAGGAAGGCGCACAGCGGCTCCCAACCCTGTCTGACGTCGAAGGCGAGGAGGCGCTCCTCCGGCACCGTGTGCTTCACGCAGTCGACGTAAGCGTTGTAGACGGAGATGGCATGTGCGCGGTCGCCGAAGCGGCCGTCGAAGGTTCCGTTCCAGATGACCTCGTCGATCATGGCCAGTTGGGGCAAGAACCCTTCGCGCTGGGCCACCGCCTCGGCCGGGAGTCCACTCATATCCAGGAAGCGGGGATTGTCGCCCCGTACCGCGTAGATCGTATTCACCACGCTGTCGTACCAGGCGTCTGGATCGCGCATGGTGAGCAGCACCTTCGCCTCCGGGAAGGCCTCCATCTGGCGGTCCCAGAAGGTGCAGGCCGGCCAGTCGGTCGACGACTGATAGTCGGCGAACAGCGCGTGCCAATTCACGGCTTTGCCGTGTCCGGCCCGCCGCCACTGCTCGATGTGGTCGGCCTTACCCATGACCTCATACATGTGGTAGCACGGCCCAAAGCCCAGCTCTTCCAACGCCGCCTTGACCGACGCCGTACCGGTTCGTCCGAAGCCAGCTCCGATTACCTTCAGCACGATCTATCTCCCTCCTGCGCCAGGCGCATACGTCGCGCAGTGTACTCTGAAATGCCCGGGTCGGTCAACGTCTGATAAGTACATACGCGGAGACGACGACAGTATTGCCATAGAGAACATACAACACCTGCTCGGGCGGGTCCGCATCGAAGCGGAGCATGTGGTGAGCGACCCTGCCCTGCTTCGGCCGACCGAGATTACCGAGCTCAAGGGCGATTACTCCCTGGCCAAGGCGGAACTTGGATGGGAACCGAAGACCGATTTCGAGAGCCTCATCACACTCATGGTCGACGCGGATCTGGCGCGCTTCACCTAAACGCGGTGTCCGATTTCCATTAGGTTTTGCAAAACAGTTAGGTGATGCCTTATAATAAGGGTATGACTGATGATGAACTGCTTAGCCGTTTCCGCACCGCCTACTGGGCCGTCGTGCACAACCTGGACGTGCGGCGCCTGCAGGTGTGGGAAGAGCGCGGCCTGACGCTGCCGCAACTGCGCGTGCTCTTCTACGTGCGCGCGCATCCGGGCACCACCACCAACGCCCTTGCCACTACTCTCGGTCTGACCACGGCCACCATCAGTGGACTGGTGGACAAGCTGGTGCGCGCCGGCCTGGTCGAGCGCCGCCAGAACGCGGACGACCGGCGCGTCATCCCGCTCTGGCTGACATCGGAGGGCCAGGCGACGGCCGGCGAGATCGGCCAGGGCAATCGCGCCTACCTGGCCGCCCTGGCGGAGCAACTGGGCGACGACCTGGGGCCGGTCACGGCGACCCTGGAGCGCCTGGCCGAGGCCATCGAGCGGCTGCCGGCCGCCTCCGAGACGGACACCATGGTAGGGGCACCGAGATGATACGCGACAGGCTCGGGCGGACCTTCAGCTCCCTGGCCATCTACAACTACCGCATCTTCTGGCTAGGACAGCTCATCTCGCTCAGCGGCACCTGGATGCAGACCACGGCGCAGGCCTGGTTGGTGCTCAAGCTCACCAACTCGCCGACGGCGCTCGGCACGGTGACGATGCTGCAATTCCTGCCGGTGATGCTGCTGACGTTGTTTGGCGGCGTGCTGGCCGA
>Ga0070738_10007852_pt1 | contig 10485 bp, 9 predicted proteins | sample Coa_R2_2_FD_66446 | JGI IMG/M metagenome (GOLD analysis project Ga0070738, IMG submission 66446) | Surface soil microbial communities from Centralia Pennsylvania, which are recovering from an underground coalmine fire - Coalmine... | ecosystem: Environmental > Terrestrial > Soil > Unclassified ... | reverse complement strand
TTGGGCCGCACGGCCAAGCCGTTGACCTCCGCCGAGGGCCGCCGGATTCTCGAGCGCGATCAGTACCGCTGCCAATACTGTGGTCTGGATGGTATGGCGAGCTTTGAGAACTACTTGATTATGACCGTCGACTTCCTCCACCCGCGGGCGAAGAGGGGCAAAAAGACCGCCGCAAATCTCCTCACCGCATGCCGCCCGTGCAATGTGATCAAGGGCCGCCGCGTTTTTCCCGGCATCGCGGAAGCCAAAGAATACGTGCTGCAGCGCCGCGGTGAATTGAACCGGGAGTGGGAAGCCCGAATGAAAGAATTGCGCGGCCGGGCGGCAGCAGCCGCCAGCCCGCGCTCATGACGCCGTCTCGACTTCAGTGGCGCGAACGCGCGCCCGCCGTTCGGCTGCTCGCGCCCATTTTGCTCTCGACGTATTCCTTTAGGGCCACCGCGTTATTGTGCTCCGGATCGTGGGAGCTATAGAGCAGCGTCACCGTCCCGCGCCGCGCGGCGTCGCGAATCGACGCCCAAACGTCGGGCGCGCGCTCCAGTTCCGCAAAGTACTTCCGCCGGAACGTCTGCCATTTTTCGGGATCGTGCGCGAACCACTTCCGCAGCTCCGTGCTCGGCCCCGCGTCCTTGAGCCAGCCGTCGATGCGCAATGCGGTCTTTTTCACGCCCCGAGGCCATAGCCGCTCGACCAGATACCGCACGCCGTCCTCCGGCTCGTCCTTCTCGTAGACCCGCTTCAATTGGATCATGTTCGTTGCCTCTATCCCGCGCGGCCCGCCGCCAGTTGCCCGGACCGCTCCAGTCCATCCAGCAGTAAGTGAAAGTAGATCAGCCCGCCATAAGGCTTCCACCGGTCCACCGCTCGCATGGCGTGCCCGTAATCGAGCGGCTTGGGAAGCCGCAGCCATCTCGCCAGGTTGTTCCGCGCGCCGATATCGTCGCCGGGAAAGATCTCCGTCCGCCCCATGCCCCGAAGCAGAACGTACTCCGCGGTCCATCGCCCCACGCCCGGCAAATCCATCAGCCGCGCCTTCGCCTCGCCGCTCGACATATCCTCCAGCGATTCCAGGTCCAACTCCCCGGACGCGATCCCCTTCGCCAGTCCAATCATCTCGCGACTCTTCGCGCCGCTGAAGCCCAGAGAGCGCAGAGCGTCCGGCGCGGCCGCCGCCAGGTCTGCGGGCCTCGGGAACGCATGGGCCGCATCCTGTCCCCAGGATAGCCCGCAAAATTGCGCCAGCCGGTTCAGCAGAAGGATCCCCACCGTGAGGCTGAACTGCTGGCACGCGATGGCATTGACCAGGGCCTCCCATACCGTCGGAAATCGCGGCGGCTTGAGGCCGCGGAATCGCGACGCCAGCTCGTGGAGCCGCCGATGCCCCGCCGTCAGCCGGTAGAATGGCTGCAGATCAGCGCGTAGCCCCAGCAGCCGCTCCAGGCTGCCGGTCACCTGCTCTCTCGTGATGGCGGGAAGGTATGCGCCCGAAGCCGTTACAGCGATGCGCGGCGCGCTTCCGCCTCCCGTTTGCCGCACTTGCGCCAGCACCGGCCTGCCGCCGATCGCCAGCACCCGCTCGTACGTCTCGCCGTCCCAGCGGTCCACGGCATTGCGAGGCCGCCGCCGGATCGCCCAAACCGTCAGCTCAAGCCGGAATGGCGGCGCGGCGTCGAGAGAGAACGCAAGGCGTGCCACTATTCCCGAAACGTCAGAATGCGCCCCCAGGTGCTCTTGGTTCCCCAAATGCCCGAGCGGAGACACTCCAGTTGCACGATCTGGCTATGATCCACAAACAGGTTCACGTTCGGCCCGTAATTCTTTATGTACCAAGCGAACACCTCCGGGTCCGCGGCCTCGAACATCAGGTGCTCCAGGCCGACCGCCGTGATGAACTTCGCCGCAATGTCGCTGCGCCACTTCGTAACGCTCTCCGTAATCCCCTCGGATTCGACCATGATGATCTCGGCGCCCGCTTCGAGCAGCCGCTTCATCTGATGAATCGCCCACGCCGGATCGCGCGTGCCTTCCGCTTCCAGTTCGCCTGCCGCCGTCGCGCCGCCAGCGCCGAACTGAATCCCGACCTCCGGCTTCGGCTTCATTCCCGCCTTCGCCACCTTCTCGACCAGCCGCAGCCAATCCTCGATCGGAATGGTGATAAATCCGCACGAGATCTCGACGATATCGAATCCCAGCCTCTTGCACTCGCGGATATAGCCGTCCACCGCTGCCCCGCCCTGCCCCACGACCGATTCCATGAATCCCCCGGTCGATACCGCGACGTCGTACCGGTGGCACAGATCGATGATCTCTCTCACCGCCGATTGCGGCATCAACGTGAACGATCCGCCCGCGAATTTCAACGAATCGACATATGCCCCCATGGTCTCGAGAATGTCTTCGAGATACCGCTTGCCCATCGGCGTGTAATACGGCCCGCGAATCTCCGTCATCCCGGTGCGGCGCGGCTTGGGCGGCCGGTAATTCGAGCGCAGGAACGGAAACGCCCGCTGCTCAGGGGCCATACTGCAACACTCCTTCTTCCCTCTCGATACGCACCGGAGTCACCTGGCCCAGTCGCTCCGCAAGATCCCGAACGTCCATCCTCTCGATTTCCGCAACCGCGCCGGCCACCCGGTCCGCCAGTGATCCGGCAATGTACGGCTCGGCGAGCGCGCGGAATTTCTCCAGCGCCGATTCCCACGTCGCCGGCCGCGTCGTGAACCCCTCGTAATCCCGCACTTCGAGCGAAGCCGCCCGGCCATCTTTCAATTGCAAGCTCACCCGGCACGGCACTTCCCGCGGAAAACGCGCGCTGAATTCCTCCGACGGCCGCACCTCCACTCTGCGTAGCAAATCCTGGACATCGGCCCTGACAATGCGCTCCGGCGCATACTGCGCCGGCATCACCTCCCCATCGAGCAGCGCCACCGCGATCAGGTACGGCAGACTGTGGTCCGCCTCTTCTTTGGTGCGAACGGTGCGCTTATCGCCCTCTCCGCCGCCGATAATCCGGAACGCGACATCGAAGATCTCAACATCCACCCGCTCCACTTCCCGCCCCGTCAGCTTCATCTGCCGCCGCAGCTCGAGCACCGCATCGATCGCGGACTGCGAATGGATCTCCGCGTTGTATCTCTTCAAGATCGTCTGCCCGATCCGGTCGAGCCCTTCCCTCGACCAATCGAGCTCGAACGGACCCGCGATGCTCTGCATGAACCCCCGATCGCCTTCGAACACCTCCAGCGGCCCCGTGATCCCGTGCATCGCCAGCAACGCAGCGTGCGTGCAGCCGAACGCCGTGTTCGCGTACGCCAGGCCCTTCCAGTTCGACAGCGCGCCCGTGCGGGTCACCCGCAGCGCATTGAATGCCGTGCCGCAAATCGCGAGGGCATGCGCCGTCCGCTGCGCATCGAGCCCCAGGGCCTTCGCCACACCGGCCGCCAGCGCGTACGAGCCCTGCACCGTATGATCGAACCCCTTCGCGCGCACCGGCGCCACATCGCTCAAGCGGCACTGCACCTGGTACGCGACCGCCAGCGCCGTGAGGAAATCCGCCCCGGACCGTCCCGCGTACTCGCAAGCCGCGAGCACCGCGCCCAGATTGTCGCTCGGGTGGCAGGTCTCGCCCTTCGCCAGATAACTGTCGCTGAAGTCCAGGTATCTTACCAGAGCGCTGTTAAAGAAGGCCGCGCGATCCGGCGCGCTCCTGCCGCCGCCGATTAGCATGCAGGCCCCATCGGCGCCGAACTCCTTCATGTGCTCGCGCAGCGGAGCGGCGAGCGGGCTGCCCAGCGCGCCGATCGCGCACCCGAGAGCATCCAGCACCCGGATCTTGAGTTGCAGCCGAACGTCGTCCCCCAGATCGCTGCTGCGGATTCGAACGGCAAAGTCCGCCAGCTTCTCTGCCTCGGTCATGCGGAGTCCTACTCTCCCATTATTCGTTGCGCGCCGGCAATCGGAGCCGCTGCCGAAACGCGATCCGTGAGCGTTTTTACGCGGGCCATTCCCGTGATCGCCGCTTCGTGCGAAATCCCCCGGAGTCCCTCGCCGCGAGTGCGCTGAAATTGAGATTGGGCCCTGCGGTGGGCGAGGCCTACCGAACCGGCGATGTGGACTCTGGCTCTCTACTTCGGCCTTGTGCTGGCGCTCGTCGCCGGAATGCTCGCCCTCTCTTACCTTCTGGGCCAGCGCCATTCGCAACCCGCCACCGGCGAGCCGTACGAATCCGGCATCGTCTCCGAAGGCTCCGCGCACGTACGGCTGTCCGCCAAGTTTTACCTCGTGGCCGTCTTCTTCGTCGTCTTCGATATCGAAGCCGTATTCCTCTTCGCCTGGGCCGTCTCGGCCCTCGCGCTCGGCTGGCCGGCATTCGTGGAAGCCGCGGTGTTTACCGGTATTCTCGTCGCCGCGCTCATCTATCTCTGGCGCATCGGCGCGCTCGACTGGATCGAGGCCCCGCGCCATACCTCGTGATGCTGATCTCGATCACCAGGCCGCGTTCGAGGACACCGCCCGAAACCGGCGCGGATGCGTTCGAGCACGAAGTGCGCCGCAGCGTCATTCTCTCCCGCCTGCAGGATCTCGTCGCATGGGCTCGCAAGAGCTCCATCTGGCCATTCAATTTCGGCCTCTCCTGCTGCTATGTCGAGATGGCCACCAGCATCACCAGCAAGTACGACCTCGCGCGTTTCGGCGCGGAAGTGATCCGCGGCACACCCCGCGAAGCCGACCTCATGGTGATAGCCGGCACCGTTTTCATCAAAATGGCGCCCGTCATCCAGCGCCTCTACGAGCAGATGATGGAGCCGCGCTGGGTCATTTCCATGGGCTCCTGCGCGAACTCCGGCGGCATGTACGACATCTACAGCGTCGTACAGGGCGTCGATAAATTCCTTCCCGTCGATGTCTACGTCCCCGGCTGCCCGCCGCGCCCGGACGCCTTTCTCGAAGGCGTCACGCTATTGCAGAAGCTGGTGGGCTCCGAGCGCCGCCCGCTAAGTTGGGTCGTCGGGCCGCAAGGCGTCGAGCGCCCGCCCATGCCGTCCTTCCGCGACCTCAAGCGGCCGGAGCGGCAGCGCGCCTCCGCATTGCGCACACCGGATCGGGTTTGAACATGATGGCTCCTGCCGCTGCCGAGGCGACCGCCAGGGATGGCATCGAGACCGTCTGGGTCACCCGTGACCTGCTGCACGCGAAACTCGCCGAGCTCAAGACCGCGATCGACCGCCCCTACCGCATGGTGTACGACCTCACCGCAATCGACGAGCGCGACCGCGTCCACCGCGCCGGCGAGCCCGCCGCGGATTTCACCCTCGTCTATCACCTCTACTCCTTCGACCGGAACCAGTACATCCGCGTCAAAGCCCCGCTCGCAGACGGCAGCCTCACCATCGACACCGCGACCGATCTGTGGCCCGCCGCCAACTGGTACGAGCGCGAAGTGTGGGACATGTTCGGCATCCGCTTCGCAGGTCATCCGCACCTCGAACGAATCCTGATGCCGCGCACCTGGGAGGGACATCCGCTTCGCAAGGAGCACCCCGCGCGCGCTACCGAAATGGGACCGTTCCACCTTTCGCCGCAAAAGGAAAAGGAAGAGCAGGACGCTCTGCGCTTCCGCCCCGAGGAATGGGGCCTTCGCCGCTCGCGCGAGGATTCCGATTTCCTGTTCCTCAACGTCGGCCCGCAGCATCCCGGCACGCACGGCGTGCTCCGCATCGTCCTCCAGCTCGATGGCGAAGAGATCGTCGACGCCGTGCCGGAGATCGGCTTCCACCATCGCGGCGCGGAAAAGATGGGCGAGCGCCAGTCCTGGCACACGTACATCCCGTACACCGACCGCATCGATTATCTCGGCGGCGTCATGAACAACCTCGCCTATCTCATGGCGCTCGAGAAACTCGCCGGCGTTCCGGTCCCGCCGCGCGCGCAAACCATCCGCGTCATGCTGGCGGAACTCTTCCGCATCATCAGCCACCTCGTCTGGTACGGCACCTTCGCGCAGGATCTCGGCCAGCTCTCGCCGGTCTTCTACACGTTCAACGACCGCGAGCGCGCCTTCGGCATCGTCGAAGCCATCTGCGGCGCGCGCATGCACCCCAACTGGTTTCGCCTGGGCGGAGTGGCCGCCGACCTGCCGGAAGGCTGGGACCGCCTCATCCTGGATTTCCTCGCGTACTTTCCCAAACGGCTCGCCGAATACGACCGCGAAGTCCTGCGCAACCGCATTTTTCAGAAGCGCACCAAGGGCGTCGGAGCCCTGACCGTTGCAGACGCCATCGATTGGGGCGTCACCGGCCCCAACCTGCGAGCCTGCGGCCTCGAGTGGGACTTCCGCAAGCGGCAGCCCTATTCCGGCTACGAGCACTTCACCTTCGACATCCCCACCGCCGCTCACGGCGATTGCTACGACCGCGCCGTAGTGCGCGTCGAAGAGATGCGCCAGAGCATGCGCATCATCGAGCAGTGCGTGCGCCAGATGCCCGCCGGATCCTATCAATCCGAACACCCGCTCGCCACGCCCCCGCTCAAAGCGCGCACCATGCAGGACATCGAAACGTTAATCACCCACTTCCTCAACGTAAGCTGGGGCCCCGTGATACCGCCGGGCGAGGCGCTGGGCGCCATCGAAGCCACCAAGGGGAATAACGGCTACTACCTGGTCAGCGACGGCAGCACCGTCTCCTATCGCACGCGCATTCGCACCCCTTCGTTCGCTCACATGCAGATCCTGCCGCTGCTCTGCCGCGGCGGAACCATCCCCGACCTGCTGGCAATCCTCGGCTCCCTGGACTATGTCCTGGCGGACGTCGACCGATAGAGGCCCTATGCTGAGCGAAGACGAGCGCCGCGAAATCGAAAACGAACTTCCCCACTACGCCACCCGCCACTCCGTCTGCATCGACGCCATGCGCATCGTGCAGAAGCATCGCGGCTGGGTCTCCGACGAAGCCCTCCAGGACATCGGCGCCTTCCTCGGGATGTCCCCCGCCGAGCTCGATTCCGTCGCCACCTTCTACAACCTGATCTTCCGCCAGCCCGTGGGCAGGCACGTCATCTACGTCTGCGACAGCGTGAGCTGCTGGATCATGAACGGCGAGCGGCAGCTCCGCCACATCGCCAAACGCCTCGGGATCCGCCCCGGCGAAAGTACCGCTGACGGCCGTTTCACCCTGCTGCCGATTGTCTGCCTCGGCGCTTGCGATCACGCGCCCGTCATGATGGTCGACGACGACCTCCACCACGATCTCGAACCCGCGAAGATCGATCGCATTCTGGAGAGGTATCCCTAAGCCATGGAAACGCCGCTCACACAGAACATCCGGCCAGGGGCCGCGCCGCCGGACCGCGCCGCGTACGAGCGCGCGGGCGGCTACCAGGCGCTCCGCAAGGCGCTGCGCGATCTCACACCGGACACGATCGTCGAAGAGGTCAAGAACGCCAATCTGCGCGGCCGCGGCGGCGCAGGCTTCTCGACCGGCCTCAAGTGGTCCCTGGTCCCGAAAAACGCGCCGCACCCGCGTTACCTCGTCGTCAATGCCGATGAGATGGAGCCCGGCACGTTCAAGGATCGCCTGCTGCTCGAAGGCGATCCCCACCAGTTGATCGAAGGCGCCATCATCGCGAGCTACGCCACCGGCGCCGACGTCGCCTACATCTTCCTCCGCGCCGAATACAGACTGGCCGCCCGCCTCGTCGCCGCCGCCATCGCCGAAGCCTATGCGGCCAACCTCCTCGGCCGCAACATCCTCGGCTCCGGCTACACCCTCGATCTCCACCTGCACGTCAGCGCCGGCCGCTACATGTGCGGCGAAGAGACCGGCATGCTCAACGCGCTCGAGGGCAAGCGCGCCAACCCGCGCGCCAAGCCGCCCTACCCCGCCGTCGCGGGGCTCTGGGGCAAGCCGACCACCGTCAACAACGTCGAGACGCTCTGCAATGTCCCCCACATCGTCAACCGCGGCGCATCCTGGTTCCGCAAGCTGAGCCGCACATCCGATGGCGGCACCAAACTCTACGGCGCGAGCGGCCGCTTGAACCGCCCCGGCCTTTGGGAACTTCCGATGGGAACCACCGTCCGCGAGATCCTGCAGGAGCACGCCGGCGGCATGCGCCCGGGCTACCGGTTCCGCGGCCTCCTCCCCGGCGGCGCCTCCACCGAGTTCCTCACCGAAGAGCACCTCGATGTGCCGATGGACTTCAACGAAGTGCAGAAGGCCGGCAGCCGGCTCGGCACCGGCACCATGATCGTGCTCGACGACCGCACCTGCCCCGTCGGCATGCTGTGGAACCTCGAGCATTTCTTCGCGCAGGAATCCTGTGGATGGTGTACGCCCTGCTGGAGCGGCCTTGCGTGGACCGAGCGCATCCTCCAGGCGATGGAGGAAGGCCGCGGCCAGCCCGGCGATCTCGAAAAGCTCGAATTCCAGACCCGCTTCCTCAAGCCCGGCCACACCTACTGCGCCCTAGCGCCCGGCGCCGCGGAGCCGCTCGCAAGCGGGCTCAAATATTTCCGCGCCGATTTCGAGCGCCACATCCGCGAACACCGCTGCCCCTGGCGCGAAAACGGCCATCCGCCGAGTCCGGGAGCGCAGTGACATGGCCACCGTTTACGTCGACAATCGCCCGTTCCCCATGAGCGAAAAGCACAATCTCCTCGCCGCCTGCCTCGAGCTCGGCTTCGACCTGCCGTACTTCTGCTGGCACCCCGCGCTCGGCTCCGTCGGCGCGTGCCGGCAATGCGCGGTCAAGCAGTTCAAGGATGAGTCGGACCATAAGGGCAAGCTCGTCATGGCCTGCATGACCCCGGTCAGCGAGGGCGCGCGCATCTCGATTCACGACGCCGAAGCCGTCGAATTCCGCAAAGGCGTGATCGAAGGCCTGATGCTGAACCATCCCCACGATTGCCCGGTATGCGACGAAGGCGGCGAATGCCATCTCCAGGACATGACCGTGATGACCGGCCACGACTACCGCCGCTACGCCTTCGAAAAGCGCACTTTCCGCAATCAATACCTCGGGCCTTTCGTCAACCACGAAATGAACCGCTGCATCCAGTGCTACCGCTGCGAGCGCTTCTATCGCGATTACGCCGGCGGCGCCGACTTCCGCGCCTTCGGTCTGCGCAATACCGTATTCTTCGGCCGCGAGCGCGATGGTGTCCTCGAAAGCGAGTTCGCCGGCAACCTCGTCGAGGTCTGCCCCACCGGCGTGTTCACCGACGCCACGCTCAAGCGCCACTACACGCGCAAATGGGACCTCCAGATGTCGCCCTCCGTCTGCGTGCATTGCGGCCTCGGCTGCAACACGTCCGCCGGCGAGCGCTACGGCGCCGTGCGCCGCATCGTGAACCGTTACCACAACGCGATCAACGGCTACTTCCTCTGCGATCGCGGCCGCTACGGCTACGAGTTCGTCAACAGCGAGCGGCGCATCCGCCAGCCGCGCCTGCGCAGCGAGCCCGTATCGGCGCCGGACGCGCTCGACCGTCTCCGGCAACTCTCCGGGGACAACGCAATCGGCATCGGCTCGCCCCGCGCGTCGCTCGAAAGCAACCTGGCCCTTCGACGCCTCGTGGGCCCGCAGCGCTTCTATGCCGGAATCCCCGCCTCGGAGGCGCGCCTCTTCACCCTGATGCTCGACGTTCTCCGCCGCGGTCCCGCGCGCACCCCGTCGCTGCGCGAAATCGAAGCGGCCGACGCGGTCTTCATCCTCGGCGAGGACCTCACCAACTCCGCGCCGCGAATGGCCCTCAGCGTCCGCCAATCCGTCCGGCAGCAGCCCATGGCTATCGCCGACCGTCTGCGCATTCCGCGCTGGCTCGACCAGGCCGTGCGCGAAGCCGTGCAGGATGCCAAGGGCCCCCTCTTCATCGCCTCCATCGGCGCCACGCGGCTCGACGACGCCGCCACCCGCACCTTTCACGGCCCGCCCGGCGACCTCGCCCGCCTCGCCTTCGCCGTCGCGAACGCACTCGATCCCCGCGCGCCCGCTCCGCCCGCCATTCCCGAAGGCGCCCGCGAGATCGCCCCTGAGATCGCCGATGCATTGCGGCACGCGGAACGTCCGGTCGTGATCGTGGGCCCCACATTGAGGAGCCCCGCGCTGATCCAGGCCGCCGCGAATGTCGCCTGGGCGCGGCCCGGCACGTCCCTCGCCTTCGTCGCTCCCGAATGCAACAGCCTCGGTCTCGCGATGATGGGCGCCCTGCCGCTCGATGCCCTGCTCGAAACCGCCGCTGATACCGCCATCATTCTGGAAAACGACCTCTTCCGCCGCATCCCCGCCGCCGAAGCCGAAAGTTTCCTCGCCCGCTTCTCCCACGTCGTCGCGATCGATTCCATCGAAACCGCCACCACCGCCAACGCCGAGCTCGTCCTCCCCGCCGCAACCTTCGCCGAAGGCAGCGGAACGTATGTCAGCAGCGAAGCCCGCGCGCAGCGTGCTTTCCGCGCCTTCGCCCCGCCCGAGCCGATCCAGGACGCC